>ERZ773142.6-NODE-6-length-330439-cov-77.0824_pt1 | contig 330439 bp, 278 predicted proteins | sample MGYA00580853_ERZ773142 | MGnify/ENA primary metagenome ERZ773142 (study PRJEB29015, sample SAMEA2737862) | human gut metagenome | biome: human gut; feature: human-associated habitat; material: faeces | place: China | collected 2012 ...
AGGTATTGCAAAAGCAGTTCCTGTATGATATATTTAATGTGCAGTTTTGAAAGAATAGTTTTAAATTTCTTTAAGACATTTCTTTTATAAAAGTTTCAGTTATCACTGTTTTTCATTGATAATAGAAAATGGCCTGGTGGCTCAGCTGGTTAGAGCGCCGCCCTGTCACGGCGGAGGTCGTGGGTTCGAACCCCATCCGGGTCGTTTTATTTGTAAATAATTTGTAGATTAGAATTTTGGGATCATAGCTCAGCTGGGAGAGCATCTGCCTTACAAGCAGAGGGTCATAGGTTCGAGCCCTATTGGTCCCACTTTGCCGACATGGCTCAATGGCAGAGCAGCTGATTTGTAATCAGCAGGTTGTTGGTTCGACTCCGACTGTCGGCTTTCGCGGTGGCTTATCTACGGATATGAAGATGGGTTATTGCGTTTTAATTGAATATGGACGGATTCCCGAGTGGCCAAAGGGGACAGACTGTAAATCTGCTGGCGATGCCTTCGAAGGTTCGAATCCTTCTCCGTCCATTATATTCTTTTATAATTTTGCATATTTGTTATATGTTTTGCATATAATAAATTAAATGAATAACGCGGGGTAGAGCAGTTCGGAAGCTCGTCGGGCTCATAACCCGAAGGTCACAGGTTCAAATCCTGTCCCCGCTACTATGCCTAGATAGCTCAGTCGGTAGAGCAGAGGACTGAAAATCCTCGTGTCACTGGTTCGATTCCGGTTCTAGGCACTAAGTTAGGGAACTCAATCTTTTTGAAAGGTTGAGTTTTTTTTGATTGCAGATTTATAGAACAGAAAAAGAGATAATCCTAAATATAATGGGAGAAGAAAGATACTGTATAATTTTGGACCTTTGTCAAAAGGGGGAAAAAATGGTGTTTTGTCGGGAATAGAAGGTAAAAGTCCCGGAAAATATAAATACAGGTTGAATTATTATATCGATGTGTTATCATAGTAAATGTATGTGCTGAAATGGATTGAAAAAATAAAGTATTTTGAGAACATACACAGGAATGGATACAAAAACATTTTAAATTTATAAGAAAAATGTGCAATTTGCAAAAACAGCGTGAGTTGAAGCATTTTGAGCGGAAATGTTTTTAGAAGAATTTTCGGGGACTGTCCGAAACGGAGGATAAAATGAGTAAAGGAAACATTAATTATAAATATTTAAGAAGACGGAAAAACTGGTTTCAGCGCAATTGGAAAGCACTGATAATCTATATCGTACTGATTCTTGCAGTGCTGGGCGCCGGTGCATTTGTATGTATCCGGTTCACACCGCTTGGCAGTAAGTTAGGCATTACGCAGGGTAATGAAAGTAAAGAAAATAAGGCTTCACCGGGTGCGGATAATAATGCACAGGGTGACGGCAGCAATAAGAATAACGGCGAACAGCAGACCAAAGAAGTGACATGGATAGATTTAAAAGAGCCGGAACAGCAGAAGGAAGTTTCTTATACCGTACCGGCCGGAGTGGCATATCCGTATCACATTAAAGTCAATAGAGCGGCAAACTGTGTAACGGTTTACGGGATTGATGAGAGCGGTTCGTATTCAATTCCGGTAAAAGCATTTGCGGCATCCTGCGGCAGAGCAGGAGAAGAAACGATTACCGGTGAAAATTATAAAACATCGGATATGTATGTATGGCGTTTAATGGTGGACAATACCTATGGACATTATGCGTACCGTATCAGCGGCGGATATCTGTTCCATTCCGTACCGTATTTAAAGGCAGCCAATAATACACTTGAAACAGAAGAATATAATAAGCTGGGTACATTTGCATCACTGGGCTGTGTCAGAATGTGCGTCCGTGATGTATTGTGGCTGTATGAAAACTGTCCGCAGGGAACAACGGTTGATATTTATGATGATGCTGCGAATCCGGGACCGCTTGGCAAGCCGGAATCTATTAAAATTCCGTTAGACAGCCCAAATGCAGGCTGGGACCCGACAGACCCGGATGAAACAAATCCATGGCATAAGGAGAGTGCGACACTTTCAGGAGTACAGGATATTACCGTAAAGGTGGGAGATACCGTTGATTTCTTAAAAGGTGTGACGGCAAAAGATACCTGCGGCAATGATATTACAGATAAAATCGCAGTAAGCGGACGATATACAACCGATGCGGCAGGCGAATATACGATGAAGTATCAGGTAACAGATGCAATCGGAAGCATAGCAACGGCTGAAATGAAATTAATTGTGACAAAATAACAGATTCAAAAGCAGACTTTGACAGAAATGTCGGGTCAGAATATAAAAGCAAAGGAGCTGTCTAAACCGGACAAGGTCAGAAAAAATAGAAATCTGGCTTTTTGCAGGTTTAAGCAGCTTTTTTGCATGAAACGGAGAAAGAATGAAAAAAGATTTATTAGAGCGGCTGGAGGAATACTGCGGTGCAGATTATGTGCCGTTACATATGCCGGGAGCAAAAAGAAATACACAGGAGTTTGTCATGCCAAACCCCTATGCGATTGACATTACGGAAATTGATGGATTTGACAATATGCATCATGCAGAGGATATTTTAAAAGAAGCCTTTGAGCGGACGGCAAAATTATTCGGTGCAGAGGAAAGTCTGTGGCTGATAAACGGAAGCAGTGCGGGGCTGTTGGCGGCAATCTGCGGTGCAACAAAAAAAAATGATACGGTGCTGGTCGCAAGAAACTGTCACCGTGCCGTGTATAATGCCATTTACTTAAATGAATTAAATCCGGTGTATCTGTATCCCAAGGAAGTCACAAGCGGCATTTACGGTGCGGTATCACCAAGTCAGGTTGAACAGGCATTCAAACAGCATGAAAATATCCGTGCGGTTATTATTACTTCGCCGACGTATGAGGGAATTGTATCGGATGTAAAAAAAATTGCGGAAATCGTACACCGGTATGGTAAGATATTGATTGTAGATGAAGCGCACGGCGCGCATTTTGCATTTCATGAAGCTTTTCCGGAATCGGCGGTATTCTGCGGTGCCGATGCGGTAATCCAGAGTATTCATAAAACACTGCCGTCCCTGACACAGACGGCGTTACTGCATTTGCAGGGAAATATTGATAAAGAGCGGGTGCGGCGGTATTGGGATATGTATCAGACCACCAGTCCGTCCTATGTGTTAATGGGTGGCATTGACCGTTGTATGACAGTGCTTGAAACGAAAGGAAAACCTCTTTTTAATGCGTATGTGACACGGCTTCTGGCATTGCGGAAAAAATTAGAAACACTTACGAATATCCGACTGTTTCCGACCGATGACATTTCAAAGATTGTACTGCTTGTACGGGACGGAAAAAAATTGTATCAGGAACTGTTAAATAAATATCATATCCAGCTTGAAATGGCTTCTTTGCAATATGTCATTGCGATGACCAGTATCGGGGATACCGATGAATATTATGAGCGTTTTTTTGAAGCGCTCAGACAGATAGATGATGAAATGCAGACGAAAATCAGAAGAGGACAGAAATCACAACTACAGACGGAACAGAACATAAAACAAAGGAATGAATTGCCAACAGAACTTGAAAACGTAGAAAAAATAACCGCTTTTATGGAATGTTTTCCGGAGGTGAAATGTAATCCGTATGATGCGCAGAATGGGGACGCCGAGCCGGTAGAACTGGGTTTATGCGTGGGAAGAACTGCGGCGGCAGGCGTGTGCTTTTATCCGCCGGGTATACCGCTTATTCAGGCGGGAGAGGTTTATACAGGAGAAATTGCAGAGATTATCCGTGAAGGAATCCAGAAAAATCTGGAAGTTATCGGTATTGAAAAAAGTGAAAAAGGAGTATATGTTTCATGCCTGAAATCATATTTTTAATGGGAAAAAGTGCAACGGGAAAAGACCACATTTACGAACAGCTTGCACACGATGAGCAGCTTCATTTAAAGAGAATTACCATGTATACGACAAGGCCGATGCGGGCGGGAGAAGCGGAGGGCGTTGAGTATCATTTTGTAAATGATGATGAAGCAGCGCGGCTTGAAAAAGAAGGAAAAATCATCGAAATGCGCTGTTATGATACGGTTATCGGCGTGTGGAAATATTTTACGGTCAATGACGGGCAGATACAGTTAGGCGGAAAGAACCGCTATATTGTTATCGGAACGCTTGAAGCGTATGACGGATTTTGCAAATATTACGGAAAAGAACATCTTTTGCCGATATATATAGAAGTAGAGGATAAAATCCGGCTTCTGCGTGCTATTCACAGGGAAGAAGAACAGGAAAAGCCAAAGTATGCGGAACTGTGCCGTAGGTTTTTGGCAGATGAGCAGGATTTTTCCGAAGAAAATTTAAAAAAATCCGGGATTACAAAGCATTTTTCAAACAATGACGGGTTAGAAGACAGTGTGGCGGCAATTAAGCAGGAGATTTTAAGGAATATTGGTGAACAAAAAAGCCGCGATTAAAAATGTTTACTGTATATGTAAATGATATATGGATGAAACTGTGGAAACTTAGGTAAAGATTTATTGGTTTATGCGGTAAAGTATGCTATAATGCTTATATAGTGCCAAAATGGGGGTATTTTTGTGGATATTAAGGTAAATGACGTATCAAAGATACAACAGGTAGAAGAACCGACAAAGAGCGTGGACAGTGGAGATGACAGCTTTAAATTTACGCTGATCCGCAATATCGAAGAAAAGGATCTTCAGGAAAAATTAAATTCCATGATGGAGGAAATCACGGTGCAGGGTGATAAGATTTCCAAACACATGGATATTAAAGATATGAAAAAGTACAGGGAACTGGTTAAGGGATTTTTAAATGAAGTGGTGAGCCGTTCCCATGAATTTTCGCGTGAGAATTTCCTCGACAGACGCGGGCGCCACAGAGTTTACGGTATTGTAAGACTGGTGGATAAGAATCTCGATGACCTTGCGGGCGAGCTGGTCAAGGACGAAAAAGACCACCTTGCCATTATCAGTAAGATTGATGATATCCGTGGTCTGCTTTTGGATATTTCAACGTGATACAATCCGGAAATTGGAACGGAAAACAGAAAGGACAAATCATGAGTAAGTTTGCAGATATTTACGGACACGAACAGATAAAGGAACATTTACAGAATGCAATAAGACTCAATAAGGTTTCACATGCCTATATTTTTAACGGACCGATGGGTTCGGGAAAAAAGATGACGGCGGGCATTTTTGCCGAAACACTGCAATGTGAACGGCACGGACAGGAACCCTGCGGTACGTGTCATTCCTGTATCCAGAGTGAATCGGGCAATCAGCCGGATATTATCTGGGTGCATCATGAAAAACCGGGCAGTATCGGTGTCGATGATGTAAGAGAACAGGTTATCGGCGATATGCAGATTAAGCCATACAGCAGCCGGTATAAGATTTATATTATTGACGAGGCGGAGAAGCTGACACAGCAGGCGCAGAATGCCCTGTTAAAGACGATTGAAGAACCGCCGGCATACGGCATTATTATTTTGCTGACAACCAATGCGGATACATTTTTACAGACCATTTTATCAAGATGTGTCAGACTGGATTTCAGACCGCTGCGGGATACACTGGTAACACAGTATTTACAGGAAAAGTATGATTTAACGGACTATGAGTGCCGTTTTGCAACTGCATTTGCACAGGGAAAAATCGGCCGTGCCGTAACGATTGCAACATCAAAAGAATTTGCACAGTTAAAAGAAGAAGTGATGCACGTTATCCGCTATGCCAAAGAGATGACAACAGCGGAAATTATGGCGGAAGTCAAAAATATCGCCAATTATAAACTCACGATTGATGATTATTTAGATTTAATGGCAATGTGGTACCGGGATGTTTTAGTCTTTAAAAGCACAAAGGATTCCAACGCCCTGATTTTTAAAGATGAAATGTCATTGCTTGCAGAGCAGGCAAAGAACTGTTCTTATGAGGGGCTGGAAGACATTTTAAAATCCATTGACAAGGTGAAGCTGCGGTTAAAGGCAAATGTTAATTTTGACCTTGTTATTGAACTGCTGATTATGGCAATTAAAGAGGCGATGTAGGTAAAAACGGCAGTCCTGCATTTGCAGGCGGCAGTGGAGTTAGAACAGAATGAAAAGAAATAAAATGGAGGAAAACTCGTGACAAAGGTTATTGGAGTCCGGTTCCGTCAGGCAGGAAAAATTTATTTTTTTGCACCGGGAAAGTATGAAGACATTGAAACCGGACAGCATGTTATCGTGGAAACCGCGCGTGGCGTGGAGTACGGACATGTTGTTTTAGGAATCCGGGAAGTTGAAGATAAAAAGGTAATTCAGCCGTTAAAGGCAGTTATCCGGATTGCAACGCCGGAGGATGATGAGCGGGAAGCAAGAAACCGCCGGAAGGAAAAAGAAGCCTTTCAGATTTGTCTGGAAAAGATTGCAAAGCACAAGCTGGAAATGAAACTGATTAAAGTCGAATATACATTCGACAACAATAAGGTGCTGTTTTATTTTACGGCGGACGGACGAATTGATTTCAGGGAGCTGGTAAAGGATCTGGCATCGGTATTTAAGACCCGAATCGAACTGCGCCAGATTGGGGTGCGCGATGAAGCAAAGATTATGGGTGGAATCGGCGTGTGCGGAAGACCGCTGTGCTGTGCGACTTATATGCCGGAATTTGTGCCGGTTTCGATTAAAATGGCAAAAGAGCAGAATCTTTCGTTAAATCCGACCAAAATATCGGGCGTATGCGGAAGACTGATGTGCTGTCTGAAAAATGAAGAAGAAACCTACGAAGAATTGAACAGTCATCTGCCAGGCATCGGCGATTATGTGACGACACCGGATAAGTTAAAGGGCGAGGTATTAAGCGTGAGCGTACTGCGCCAGCGCGTCAAGGTGGTTGTGACAACCGGCAATGACGAAAAAGAGGTGCGGGAGTATCCGGTTGCGGAAATCCGCTTTAAGCCGAAGCGCCGCAACGATAAGATGCATATTGATGATAAAGAGTTAAAGCAGCTTGAAGAATTAGAAAAAAAGGAAGGAAAATCCCATATCAATGACGAATGATAATGAGAGAATTGATGACTTACAGCGCAACGGGTACCGGATTATCCAGAATAAAGACTGCTTTTGTTTTGGAATGGATGCCGTGCTTTTGTCTTCCTTTGCAAAAGCCCAGAAAAATGAGCAGGTTCTTGATTTAGGTACGGGAAATGGGGTCATTCCCATTTTAATGCAGGCCAAAAATCCTGATGCCGCCGGATTTACCGGACTGGAAATTCAGGCGGTCAGTGCGGACCTTGCCAGAAGAAGCGTGGAACTAAACGGAATCGGAGAAGCTGTAAAAATTGTACAGGGTGATATTAAAGAGGCTTCCACGATATTCGGGGGAGCTTCTTTTAACGTTGTAACGACCAATCCGCCGTATATGAATGAGAATCATGGACTGACCAATCCGCATTCCGCAAAAGCGATTGCGCGCCATGAACTGCTCTGCACACTCGAAGATGTGGTGCGGGAAGCCTCGCGGTGTCTGAAAATGCGCGGCAGATTTTATATGGTGCACCGCCCACAGCGGCTTGTGGAAATTTTTGAAGTGATGACACGGCATCATTTAGAACCCAAAAGAATCCGTATGGTATATCCGCATGAAAATAAGGATGCCAATATGGTGTTAATCGAAGCAGTCAAAGGCGGTAAAGCACTCCTAAAAGTAGAGCCGCCGCTGGTTGTATACAAAGAAGACGGCACGTATACACAGGAGCTGCTCAAAATGTACTAAAAGGCCGTTTGGCGGCAGAAAGAGTGAAGTTATGGAACATACGGGAATGTTGTATTTGTGCGCAACACCGATTGGAAATTTAGAAGATATTACCTACCGTGTGCTTCGGACCTTAAAAGAAGTGGATTTAATTGCGGCAGAGGATACCAGAAACAGTATTAAGCTGCTCAATCATTTTGAAATCAAGACCCCGATGACCAGTTATCATGAATATAACAAGGTCGAAAAGGCAAAAGTATTGGTAGAGAAAATGCTGGCAGGCACAACGGTTGCCCTGATTACCGATGCGGGAACGCCGGGCATTTCAGACCCCGGTGAGGAACTGGTGCGCCAGTGCCATGAAGCAGGCGTAACCGTGACTTCCCTTCCGGGACCGGCGGCATGTATTACGGCACTGACAATGTCTGGAAGACCGACCAGACGGTTTGCATTTGAAGCATTTCTGCCGCCTGACAAGCAGGAGCGCAAGGCAGTACTTTCCGAATTAAAGGAAGAAACAAGAACGGTTATTTTATATGAAGCGCCACACCGTCTGCTCCGGACATTAAAGGAGCTGTGTGAGGTGTTTGGCAAAGATCGCCCGCTCACGATTTGCAAGGAACTGACCAAGCGGCATGAAAAGGCGATGCTTACGACCTTTAAAGAGGCGGTTGACTTTTATGAGGAACAGGAGCCGCGCGGTGAATATGTGCTGGTCGTGGAGGGCAAGAGCCGGAAAGCGATTGAAGCGGAAGAACAGGCACAGTGGGCACAGATGAGTATTGCAGACCATGTTGACCTGTATATCAGCCAGGGCATGGATAAAAAAGAAGCGATGAAAGCGGCGGCAAAAGACCGCGGTGTATCGAAAAGAGAGATTTATCAGGCGCTGCTGTAAAAGTGGACGTACGCGGTACGCAACGATTGCAGCGTACCGGCAGTGAAAAAGAAGAATAAAAACGGGAGGAAAAAGTATGTTTCAGATAGGCTGTCATCTTTCGGCATCTAAGGGCTTTCTTCACATGGGAAAGGAAGCTGTTGCACTCGGAGGAAATACATTTCAGTTTTTTACAAGAAACCCGCGCGGCGGTGCTGCAAAGGCAATAGATGAAAAGGACGTGGAAAGTTTTAAAGCATTTGCAAAAGAAAACGGTATCCATGTGATTTTAGCACACGCGCCGTATACGTTAAATGCATGCTCCGCAGATGAAAGCACGAGAGAATTTGCAAAAAATACGTTTGCAGATGATTTAAAAAGAATGGAATATGTACCGGGAAATCTTTATAACTTTCATCCGGGAAGCCATGTAAAACAGGGCGTTGAAATCGGAATTGACTATATTACACAGATGTTAAACGAGGTGTTAAAGCCGGAGCAGACGACAAAGGTACTGCTTGAAACCATGGCGGGCAAGGGTTCGGAAATCGGCAGGTCTTTTGAAGAACTGCGCGCGATTATTGACCGCGTGGAATTAAATGACCATCTGGGTGTATGCCTTGATACGTGCCATGTCTACGATGCGGGATATGACATTGTAAATGACCTTGACGGCGTGTTAAAGCAGTTTGATGAGATTATCGGCATTGACAGACTGTATGCCATTCATATCAACGATTCCAAGAATCCGTTTGAAAGCCATAAAGACCGCCATGAAAAGATTGGTGAGGGTTCAATCGGAACGGAAGCCTTTGAACGGATTATCAACCACCCGATGTTAGCGGATAAGCCGTTCTTTCTGGAAACACCGAATGAATTGGACGGTTATGCAAAAGAAATCGCGCTGTTAAAATCCCTGCGCAGGGAGTAAAAACGGTAAAATTAAAAGAAGAAAGCACCGACAGAAAATGACATCTCATTTTCTGCCGGTGCTTTTTTAAGCGGGTAGTGTTACTGCATTTCGGCCTGCGCCTTTGGTGCGGTTTCATGCTGACGGATAATGCCGCGGATTGTGGTAAATAAATATGGCTTAATCGTTTCGATATTTGCCGGTTCTTCGTAGAGAATTGCGCTGTAGCAGGTGGAGCTGACAAGTTCGGTAATTAAAAACAGCATAATTTCCGGTTCTTCGATTTCGTATTCGGCACAGTCAATCATGGAATAAAATACATCTTTGAAATTTACATCGTCTTCCGCAATGTTACTTGTCAGGGCTTCCCTGAAAATTCCCCAGCTTAAATTTTTGGAAATAAAGGTGAGCAGGGTCTTATCTTCATTTAAAGCATTGATAATGTGGTCCGCAATAAAAATAATTTTATCTTCAAATCCCAGTGTCAGATTATTCTTTAAACAATACTGCGTAAGATTGGCGGCTGCATGTTTAAACAGCTTGCTGGATTCATGCGAAACCAGTTTATTGCGGATATCATATTTATCTTTAAAATACAGATAGAATGTACCCTTGGCAATGCCTGCATTTTTAGAAATCTCTGCAATAGAGGTCTTGCTGACACCTTTGGTCGTAAAAAGGTTAAATGCGGTATTGAGCAGAGAGGTCCGTTTTTGCAATTTATTTGATTCTAACTTTCCCATAACGTCTCCTTATCTGCAATTTTTTATAAATTACGTTTGTCTTCCATGCATAATAGAGGTTTTTAATCCGTTTGTCAATAAAAAATGACTAAAAGTCATAAATTTTTATAAACTATATTGACTACTGGTCATTTTGTGCTATAATGACAATCGCAAATGAGAATGACCAACGGTCAGTAACAATTTTGAGTATTAAAAGGAGGAATAATAATGGAAAAGGTAGGAAAAGCGATAGTTAAGCTTAGAATTCCAATTTTGATTTTAAGCGTATTGCTGCTCATTCCGGCAGGCATTGGATATGTCAAGACAAAAGTCAATTATGATATTTTGTATTATCTGCCCGGTGACATTGACACAATGAAAGGGCAGGACATTCTGATGGATGAATTTAACAAGGGTGCGTATGCCACGGTCGTTGTTAAAGGAATGGACGCTAAAGGAATTGAAAAGATAGAAGATAAAATTGAAAATGTAGAACATGTAACAGATATTATTTCTTATAACAGTATGGTAGGTGCAGAAGTACCGACTGAAATCATTCCGTCAAAGTACCGCAGCTATTTTGAAAATCAGGAAAGCGGCTGTACGATGTTTATGATTTTCTTTGATGATACAACATCAAGTGACGGCACAATGGCAGCGATTCAGGAATTAAGAAATATTGCTGACGGACAGTGCTTCATCAGCGGTATGTCAGCCGTTGTTACAGATACAAAGAACATCACACAGCAGGAAACGATTGCATACGTTGTGATTGCCGCAGTCCTTACAAGTATTGTACTGGCACTGTTTATGGATTCTTTCCTTGTACCGGTATTCTTTATGTTAAGTATCGGTATGGCGATTGTTTACAACTTAGGCTCTAATGTTATTATGGGTGAGGTTTCTTTCCTTACCAAAGCACTTGCAGCGGTATTACAGCTTGGTGTTACAATGGACTACTCCATTTTCTTATGGCACAGCTATAAGGAACAGAAAAGCGAGTATCCGGATGACCATAATAAGGCAATGGCAGTGGCTATCGGAAATACCATTACTTCCGTAGTCGGTTCTTCCATTACAACAGTAGCCGGATTTATCGCACTGTGCTTCATGACATTTACACTGGGCTTAGACCTCGGTATTGTTATGGCAAAGGGTGTTGTAATCGGTGTTATCGGCTGTGTAACGATTCTTCCTTCCATGATTCTGACATTTGACAGGGCATTGGAAAAGACAATGCACAAAGAAATTATGCCGGCAAAATTCGATAAGCTTGCAAATTTCGTTGTCAACCACGCATGGCTTCCGATTATCGTTTTCCTTGTATTATTATTCCCGGCAATTTACGGATATAATCATACAAATGTTTACTATAACTTAACAGATACATTCCCTGAATCTACAGCCTGCTCACAGGCAAATAAGATTCTGGAAGAAAATTTTGATATGAATTCCGTCTACATGATTCTTGCAGATACGAACATGACAGCAAAAGATGCAACGAAGATGTTAGACGAACTGGAAAATGTTGAAGGTGTTTCTTTTGCATTAGGATATAATTCCCTTGCAGGAACAACCATTCCGGACGAACTTATTCCGGATGACTTAAAGGATATGTTAAAAGGTAATAAGCATCAGATGATTGCAATCGGTTCAGATTACAAGCTGGCATCCGATGAAATCAACAATCAGATTTCTACGATTGATGCGATTGCAAAGAAATATGACCAGAACTCCATGGTTATCGGTGAAGCACCGTGTACAAAGGATTTGATTACCATTACAGATAAAGATTTTAAGACCGTAAGTGCCGTATCCATTGTGGCAATCTTCATTATTATCTTCTGTGTATTTAAGTCCGTTTCATTGCCGATTATTCTGGTTGCGGCAATTGAATTTGCTATTTTTATTAACATGGGACTTCCGTATTACTTAGGAACGACACTTCCGTTTATCGCATCGGTTGTAATCGGTACGATTCAGTTAGGTGCAACGGTCGATTATGCGATTTTGATGACAACAAGATATAAGAAGGAACGTAATGAGGGTGCAGGAAAGAAGGAAGCCATTGCAACGGCTCTTTCAACCTCTATTCCGTCTATCATCGTAAGTGCCTTAGGCTTCTTTGCCGCAACATTCGGTGTTGGTGCTTACTCAAGCGTAGATATGGTTGCTTCTCTTTGTAAGTTAATGTCAAGAGGTGCGATTATCAGTATGTTTGTCGTTATCTTTGTATTACCGTCATTCTTCGTTGTATTTGATAAGGTTATCAGATACACAAGTATCGGATTCGGACAGAAAGATAAGAAAGAAAAAGCTAAAAATGTGGCTTATGCTTCAACAGATACTTACAGCAAATAGTTCTGACGGCAGATGAGAAATGGAAATTAGATTGTAAAAGCCGGATTACGGCGGAAATGGAGAATTATATGATTAAGAAGAAATTATTCAAATATGGTTCAGTATTTATGTGTGCAGCATTAATGGCGTGTTCTTTCGCAGCCTGCGGAACAAATACATCATCAGCAGTTCAGAATGAAGTTGCTGCAAACGAACAGGATACAGACACAGAAACAATGATTGCAGATGTCCTGACATCACAGCTTTCTTCAGCACCAAAGGTTGCAACCGAAGCAAAGACCGATTCAAAGGAAGAAACCGTTTTTGTATTTACAAAGGCTGACGGACAGCAGGATCATGTTATCGTTAATGAAAAATTAAAGAATGTAACAGGAAAGTCTTCTATTACAGATGTTTCAAGCTTATCAAACATTACTAATTTAACAGGTGATGAAACAAGCACAACCAACGGAAACAGCCTGACATGGGCAGCAGACGGCAACAGCATTACTTATCAGGGTACAACAACACAGACCGCACCTGTCAGCATGAAAGTAACTTACTATCTGGACGGCAAGGAAATTTCAGCAAGTGACCTTGCAGGAAAGAGCGGTAAAGTCACAATGCGTTTTGACTATACAAACAATGCGAAAAAGACCATTACCGTAAACGGAAAGACAAAGACGGTTTATGTTCCGTTTACAATGGTAACAGGCATGCTTCTTCCTTCCGATAACTTTTCAAATATCGAAGTAACAAACGGAAAGATTACAGAAGTCAACGACAGCAATGTTGTATTCGGTATTACAATGCCGGGCTTAAAAGACAGTCTGGATATGAAGTTTGACAATGAAAAACTGGATTTAGATGTTCCGGAATACTTTGAAGTCACAGCCGATGTGACAGATTTTGAACTGGATATGATGATGTCTATGGCAACCAGCAACTTCTTATCTGACATTGATACAGATGATTTAAGCATTGATAACTTAAAGGATAAGGTCAATGAATTACAGGATGCGGCTGACCAGCTCACAGACGGTACGAACCAGCTTGCAGATGCAACTCCGCAGCTTGTAGACGGAAGCAAGGCACTTGCAGACGGTACACAGCAGTTAAATGACCAGGTTCCGACATTAACAGACGGTGTATCCCAGTTAGACAACGGTGCAGGACAGCTCTCAGACGGTTTAAGCACAGTAGTATCTTCTATGCCGACATTAACTTCCGGTATTTCACAGTTATATGACGGTTCAGGTAAGTTATTTGACGGTGCTAAGACTTTAAATGACGGTGTAAACCAGTTAAAGGCAGGTACATCCCAGCTTGCAGATGAAACAAACGGACTTCCGGCATTACAGGCAGGTATCAGCCAGTATACAGAAGGTGTTGCAAGTGCGGCAGACGGTTCTGACGCACTCGCAAGCGGTTCCGCACAGGTTGCAGACGGACTGGCACAGTTACAGGCACAGCTTTCAGGTGAAAACGGACTGATGGACGGTATGGTAAAATTAGCAGACGGTTCAGCACAGGTCAGCAATGGACTGGCACAGTTATCAGACGGACTGACAGCTTCTATCAGTGAGTATGAAAGCAATAAGACAAAGTTAAAGACAAGCGCACAGGCACTTGAAGCCGCAGGCACACAGTTAAACGGTACACTCTCAGCATTAGGAAATGATAACCTGCTGATCCAGCCTGCTACGGATATGTATTCAGAAAGCGGACTGACAACAGCAGCTCAGACAGCACTTGCCAATAAATACATGGATGCATATTCATTTGTAACAGCAAATGCTTCTAATCCGGTTGTAACAGCTTTAAATGCCGGTATTGCGGCAAACGCACAGTTACAGGCAGCAGGCATTACCGATTTAGCTTCTATTTATAAGAATGAAATGGTTATCCTTGTAAATACGGCAGCCAATGAAAGTGCCGGTAAGGTAGAAAATACTGTAAACAGCAGCGTGGCACAGCTTGCCGCAGGCGCAGCACAGGTTAACGCAGGTTTACAGAGTGCCGTTGCAAAGAAGGATACATTAGAAACAGCACTTGGACAGCTTGTAGCGGGAAGCAGCAGTGTTTCTTCAGGAAGCGCCCAGTTAAACAGCGGACTTTCACAGTTAAAGAGTAACAACGATACGTTAAACGGCGGTATTGCAAATGCTGTATCCGGTGCAAAGCAGCTTGATGCAGGTGCATCACAGCTTACAGCAGCATCCGGTGTTCCGGCACTCGTATCCGGCACATCTGATTTAAAGAACGGTATCGGTCAGCTCTCTGAGAGCAGCCCGGTACTTGTAACAGGCATCAATGCTCTTGATGATGGTGCAAAGCAGTTAAAGATTGGTACAGCACAGTTATTACAGGGAGCAGGTGCATTAGCAAGCGGTGTAACCCAGTTAAATGACGGCGCACACGAATTAAGCGACGGTGCAGAACAGTTAAATGACGGTGTGGTTGAATTAAACAACGGTATGATTCAGTTCAACGAAGAAGGAATCAGCCAGATTACATCTCTTGTAGGCAGTGATGCAGACGATGCAATTGATACAATTAAGAAGGTTATCAACCTTGGAAAAGATTATCAGTCCTTTGCAGGAAAGGCAGATGACATGGACGGTTCTGTAACATTTATCTACAAGACAGAAGGCGTTACAAAGTAATCTGATTTTGCGGCTGTTACAAGTAGTGCAAAATATATTTTAATAAAATAAATCAGAATCCGCCGGTGGGAATGACCGGCGGATTCTTTGTTGCGTTTTTAGCAGTTGCAAGGCATGGAAAAAATGTGTATGATGAAGAAAAAAGCGTGGACAAAGGGGGATGGCATGGAAATTAGTAATATATTAATGAGGGATGGATTATCGTTAGAAGTTTTACATAAATTGTCGTTTGAGTCGAAGCTGGGAATAAATTTAAAAAAGAATCTTCATTATTTTGATAAAGAAAGTCTTTTGGAAGAACTGCAAGAAGCAAGTAATTGGTACGATGAATTAGAGGTGCTTCATGAACTTGCATTAGATTATAGAATAAAAAGTATACAATCTATTAACATGAAATATAATAGATACTACCCAGACCATCAGACTAGAAAAGTATTTGACGATTTATTAGGGTTCCGGTCGTTGTGTAATGATTATGATGATATTTTGCAATTAGAAAAATTTCCGAGTTTTAGAGTAGCCAATATGTCTTTTGGTAAAGCAAATGACGATGGATACAGGGGAGTACATGTATATTATCAACATTCAGGAATCCACTATCCGATAGAAATACAATATAATACTTATTATGATAGGCAGTTTAACAACTGGCTTCATAAATACACATATAAGAAAAATTATCCGGATAAAGTGGGGCAGACATTGAGATATTGTTATGAAAATGGTAGAATTACAACGGAAAAGGAATTTAAGGAGGTGCTTTTAAATGTGTTATCTAGTAGCGAAAGATGTAAATAAAATAGGAAGTATTGCATGGCAGACAACACACGGAAAGCAGCTTGCCGAGTTTAAGAGCGGTTTAATAAAAAAATTTGGTTATGACAGGATTCAATTTGTGACAATCAGCAGACCGTCTGCATATGGCGAATATGAACCTTATCAATTTGTTCAGACACAAAAGGAATTTGAACAGGCTGTTGAAATGCTGTAAAGGGGTGATTCTATGATAAATAACACACTTGCAAAGAAACGGATTATAGCCGCAGTGGCAGTGACCGTAGTTTTGATTGCGGCGATAGTGGCAGTGCCGGTAATACGGCGTGAAATTTGTTATGGGACAGTTGTGGGCGAATGTGACAATCAGGAACTGGTTGAGCGCTGGCAGCAGTATGGAGAGGCTTATGCGATAGGTGCAAATAAAGACGGAATGCCTATTTTTAAAGACAGAAAGGCAGCGATGAAGCAGGCAAAGAAGGATTACGGGCTGGGATTTGAGTATTTAAGGGAATACCGGAATTTTCCAAAAATATCAGATAATCCAAAGGTCTGCCAACAGTATAAAATGTTAGGCTGGCAGACTGTACCGCCGATGACGGTGGAAAATTATGAGGAAATCGGAAGACAGTGTGGTATGGTATCTAGATTTCTGGATATTTACTGCAACAGCTTTGGGGAGGATGGATAGTATACCGGCTGAAATACAAGGAAATGAGGAATATACAGATGAAAATGAAAAAAACAACGTTTATTACGCAGGGAGCGGTCATTGCGGCAATTTATGTCGTGCTGGTATTTGTCTTTGACTACTGGAGCTTTGGTCCGATACAGTTCAGGGTTGCGGAAGCACTTACAATTCTTCCGGTATTTACACCGGCGGCAGTACCGGGACTTTTTATCGGCTGCCTGATTGCTAATATTACGGGTGGTGCGGTTATCTGGGATATTGTTTTTGGCAGTCTTGCGACACTGATTGGTGCAGTCGGAACCTATATGCTGCGCAAACACCCATGGGCAGCGCCACTGCCGCCGATACTTGCAAACACTGTTATCGTGCCGTTTGTATTAAAATATGCGTATGGAACAGAGGGCATGCTGTGGTATTTTATGCTGACCGTGGGACTTGGGGAAGTGATTGTCTGCGGTGTATTAGGCAGTCTGCTCAGAGTGGCATTAAAGAAGTACCGCAGTACACTCTTTCATGAATAAAAAAAGCTGCGTTTATAAGACGCAGCTTTTTAATGTTTATCTGTCCACTGTCCGAAAAATGTTTCCAGACGGTTAAAGGTCTTATTTAACACAACGGCTTCATCTTCGCTTAAATCCTGCATAATGCTGTCAATCATACTCTTATGGAATTTCATGTGATGATGATATGCGGCAATTCCTTTTTCGGTCAGCGAAGCGTATACGATACGGCGGTCGCGGTCACTGCGGTTGCGGACAACGTAGCCTTTGCGGACCAGTCCGTTGATACCGGTTGTCAGTGTGCCCATTGTGACACCGAGGGATTTTGAAATCATAGACATGGTACGAGGTTCTGCAATACCAATCGCTTCGATAATGTGCATATCCGTTACGGAAATATCTTTAAATTCTTCTGTAATTAATGCCTTTTCTTCAATATTTAAAATATCGTTGAAAAGCTTTACCAAAATGGAATTGAGTGCTGCAAATGTATCCATATTATGTACCTCTTAAATCCTGTTCCGTGTGAAAATTTCGTAAGTTTATTATAGCTTACACGCAGATAATATGCAACAAAAATAGAAAATGAGGGGAAGCATGAAAAGGTATGCTGACACGGCGATGACAGCCGTTATCGGATTCTGCATTTTTGAGGGCATTACAGACGGCAGTGTGTCCGTAAATCCGCTGTTATGGGTTGTGCTTGGCAGATTGGCAGGCAGATAAAAGACGGCAAGATTTATGTTTGCATTTTAGTGCAATCCGTAGTATGATTATTTTGTAGTATTAGCGTTTATACGACTGTGAAAATACAGAGAAGGAGACAACATGAAATTTATAGCAATTGGAGAACTGATGTTAAGATTATCTCCGCCGAATTATGAAAAAATTGTTACAACACATGATTTTATCGTAAATTATGGCGGTGCGGAAGCAAATGTTGCAGTATCATTGGCAAATCTTGGCGTAGACAGTACATTTTTTACGGTACTTCCAAATACCGATTTAGGAAAGTCTACGATTAATTACTTAAAGGCAAATGATGTACATACAAAGCACATTATCAAGGCAGACGGAAGAATGGGTCTGTATTACCTTGAGGAAGGTGTTGCCGTAAGAGCTTCCCAGGTTATTTATGACAGAGGCAACTCCGCATTTGCAGAATATGATTATAGTGATGTTGACTTTGAAGATATATTAAAGGATTATGACTGGCTGCATTTAAGCGGTATCACACCGGCGCTTTCTTACAACTGCCGCCGTATGATTGATAAGGCGGTAAAGGTTGCAAAGAAGCTGGGATTGACAGTCAGCTTTGACCCGAATTTCAGAAGCACGCTTTGGTCTTTTGGAACGGCAAGAGATGTATTAAGCAAGTATCTTCCATATGTAGATGTATTAATCGGTATTGAGCCGATTCATGTATACAATGAGGACGGAACAGATGTAAAAGACGGTCTGACCATGGACCCTTCATTTAAGGATATGGACAGGGTATTTAAGGCGATTGATAAGCAGTACCATATGAAGGCGATTGCAAGAACAGTCCGCTATGTCCATTCAGGAAGCAACAACTCCTTAAAGGCATTCTTCTATACCAATGGAGAGACTTACGAAAGCAAGACCATTAATTTCGATATCGTTGACCGTGTCGGCGGTGGCGATGCGTTCTCATCAGGTCTGATTTATGCGTTGATGGAAAATATGGATCCGGAAGATGTTGTCAATTTCGCAGTGGCTTCTTCCGTAATGAAACATTCTATCCGCGGCGATACGAATATTACAAGTGTTGCACAGATTAAGAGTCTGATGAACAATGCTTCCTTTGATGTGCAAAGATAATAAATGAAGCGTAATTAATATACAGGAGCGTTTTGTCGGTGGTTTTGAGACTGCCGTAACGCTCCTGTTTTTGTTATTCGCCCAATATGGGCAAGCTTTAATTTATACCTTTAGCGTAATTTTTAGGCGAACTTCCGTAAAATTGCTTAAATGAATTGCTGAAATGTTCGCATGATGAGTAGCCGAGAATTTCAGCAATTTCACGGATTGGTTTTTTGGCTTCCAGCAGTATAATAGCGGCGGACATTCTCGCTTCAGTTCGTTTTTGTAAAAAAGTTTTTCCGTACTGTTCTTTTAACAGCCGTTCAGTCTGCCGTTTGCTTAATCCGATTCTTTTCGAGAGCAAATCTAAAGTAATAGAACTGTAATCATATAAAAAGGCGTTCTCAATTATAAGATTTCTTGCCGTATTCAGGGAAAATTCAGGCAAAATACTAAAGCTGCGTGAGGAATCTTCGTAATTTCTGATAATCAGAATCAACAGCATTTTGCATAGCGCTTCAAGATTATAAGTGTAGCCTGTAAACCGGTTTGAGAGTTCTTCAAATATTTGTTTGAAAATAATAATCAAATTCTGGTTGTCCTGTCCGAACCAGAAGGTGTTGGATAAAAATGTGTGAACTGCACTGCTTTTTTTAACCTTTTCACTTTTAAAAAACACATCAAAATTAATTCCGTATTCAGACATCGGCTCGTCCTGATTTGGGATTTGTTCGTGAAAAACTCCCGGCCCTGTTGTGTAAAGTGTATTAGGCCCGATTTCGTATGAAATATCATCTACAATGACGCTGCCGTAACCGGACGGAATATAGTGGATTTCATAACTGTTTTTGCTGTGACAGTGCTTTGGATAAGTGGAGGTAATAAGCTTATTGGATATACTTGTCACAACAAATTTTACATCATCAATTTTAAATTCAATACATAAATCTTTCATCGCAATCAATTCCTTAAAAATATATAACTAATTTTAACATAAGAAATGTAAAAATGCGACATAAATGTGTGCGTTTGTCGCAGGTATATATTTTATTTAATGTAGAAAAATAATATAATAAAAATAAGTGATTAATCGCTTAGAAATGTATATAATTTTGGAGGAGAGTACATGAAAAGAGGAAAGAGGGTATTTAGTATGGCAGCAGCAATAACGCTGTTAGCCGGTTCTATTTCATTTCCGTCTGTAAGTCAGGGTGCTGAAAATGGGTTGAAAAAATTTGACGCACAGACAACCTTGTGGACGGATACTTGTGTGGAAGAGGTGCTTGGCGAAACAGCAGCAACAACGTATGGCAATCTCGCAGAGGTAAATCCTAATGCGGATTCCAAAAATTCAAGCGGACATCAGAATCCGTACGGAAAGAGCGGAGAGACTCTGACCGACTGGGCTTATTCAGAATATCTCTGGACATACAGCTATCCTGTTGGTAACGGACGTATGGCAGGTATGGTTGCCGGAGGTGTAGACAAAGAGGTTATTCAGATTAATGAGGATACTATATGGGACGGTTCTCCGTATGGTACTATTACAGATGAAAACGGAAACACGATTACTAATATTGATGATACGGCAAAAGCCACGACAATCAGTACAAAAAATCAGACAAGCGGAAGTGTTGCAGACGGTTGGAAATTTTACCGTGGTGCAAATGAGGACGGTACGCCTGCCGCAATAGGTTCCGCAAATGCGATTGTCGGAGATGAAGCATTTCGTCAGGCTTACCCTGAATTTTCAAAGATGTCGATATCATATCAGTCATTAAATATAGATAATTCTAAAACGCAGGAAGCGGTGCAGTACAGATATTCAATGGAGCGTATGGTTGAAAGTACGGTACTTGGCGAGCCGTCTTCACAGCATGCTTACAAGTCTTTTGTCGAGGTTTATCTTGATTTTGGACAGAAGCATGAAAATACATCAAATTACACAAAGAGCCTTGATTTGACAAAGGGTATTGTGACAGTTGATTATGATTATGAAAATGCACATTTTACAAGAGAAACATTTGCAAGTTATCCTGATCAGGCAGTGGTGACACATATAAGTTCAACAAAAGACCTTTCTTTTAGTGCGCAGCTTCATTCTTATCATAATGCAGAGGGACGCTATAAGTATGAAAAGGTAAGTGATAAAGAGGTAAAACTGACGGCAGCAGTAAGCGACGGAAATAAAAATTCCACAGTGCCGTCACAGATTAATGCTATTCAGTTTGAGGCACATATGCTTCTTGACGGTGACGGGGTATTTTCTGTATCTGATGACAATACGACTGTTACGGTTACAGGCGGCAAAGAGGCTGTAATCTATGTTGTAGGTGCATCAAATTATGTGGATTATTTGAATCTTGATAATACCAAGCCGGCAAGCGACTGTGCAAGGTACATAAAAAATATACAGTCAAAGACTTATGAAACAATTAAAGCGAGACATTTAGAGGACTTCTGTCCGTTATTTGCAGAGACTTCACTGTATCTTGAAAATGCAAACGGCGTGGATTATTCTACAACACCGACAGAGGAGAGAGTAAGAAAAGACATTAACGGTGAGTCGGGATTTACAGTTGGAGCAGGTTCTAACCTTGATTATGCACATAAGACTTCAAATGTATATTCTACATATTCAGAAGGTGATAATCAGCTTGCAGTGCTTGAATTTAACTATGGAAAATATCTGATTATCTCAGGTTCAAGAGACGGAGAAGAGGCAGAGACATCGGAAGATATTGATATTTATGAATCACAGCCGCTTAATCTTACAGGTAAGTGGAATGCTGCATTATCTGCTTCATGGAAGGGAAAATATACAGTTAATATAAATACACAGATGAATTATTGGGCAGCCCAAGGGTTAGGTCTGTCAACATGTGAGCGTCCTCTTATCGATACATTTGATGAGCTGGCGCAGTCAGGTTCAATAACTGCGGCTAACCAGTATGCAATTTATAATGAACGCGGCGATGACACTTATCAGCCGGGAGATCCATGGGTTACACACCACAATTTTGACTTGTGGAGAGGAACACAGCCAATCGATAATGCAACGGCAGGTTTATGGCCGACAGGCGGAATATGGCTGCTTGACCATGCATGGCAGTATTATCAGTACAATTTTGATACGGAATATCTTTCAGAAGTGTATCCGTACATGGTAGGTGCTGCTAAGTTTTTTACGCAGTTCGTTGTTGTAGATGAAAAGACAGGCTATCTTGTAACAGCGGCTTCATGTTCACCTGAACAGGGCGGCGTACAGCCGGGTGCGGCAATGGATACGCAGTTAATCCGTAACTTATATGATATGGTAACAAAGGCAAGTGAAATATTAGGAAAGACTGAAGAAAATAAAGGGCTTCTTGCAGTTATAGACAAGCAGATGCCGTCAACATATTTAGGAGACGAGAAAGGAACTGTTGCACCAAATTTAATAGATAATTCAGGACTTATCAAGGAATGGGCAAGAGGAGATGTAACATTTGATATTTCAAAGAGTTCATCACCTACATGGAATGTTGTAAATCCATTTGCAGCAGACCCGACACAGGCGATAGGTGTATATGCACATGGGGCTTCCAATGCATCAGGACACCGCCACTGCTCACATTTGTGGGAAATGTATCCGGGAACACATTTGAGTGCATATTCAGAAGATGAAAATGAACAGGCAATTTATGAAGCATTCTGCAAATCTGTTGCGGCAAGAGGTGCAGGAAGCGGACAGGGCTGGGGACTTGCATGGAGAATTTCATTAAATGCAAGAGCCTTAGACGGTGATGCAGCTTCTTCTATGCTTGAACAGCTTTTTACAACGAGAACTTCTCCAAATCTGTTTGACCAGCACCCGAATTTCCAGATAGACGGAAATTACGGAGCTACGGCAGGTATTTTGGAAATGCTTATACAGTCACATGACGGAGCTATTGATTTATTACCGGCATTACCGTCACAGTGGACAGAGGGCTCTTATTCAGGCTTTAAGGCAAGAGGCGGTGCAAGCGTTGACTGCTCATGGAAAAACGGCGTTGCAGATTCAGCAGCCGTTACACCATCACAGGACGGAACGGTAAATGTAAGATATGATTATATTGCAAAGACACAGGTTATCGATTCAAACGGAAATGTAATAAAGACGCAATTAAATGAAGCTAAAAATATGATTACCTTTGAGGGTAAAGCAGGCGTTACATATACAATCAGCGGATTTGGAAAAAATGAGCCGGAATTTATTGAGGGAAGCTGGACAGCAGACGTTTCAAAGGCAACGGGATTTTTTAATACAGAGGCAGGAAAGGCACTTCCTAAGCTTGAAAACAGCAATACTAACGTAGGCTATGTATATAATAATGCTTACAATACAACCGTTGAGGATAAGGAAGTTGGAAGTGTAGGCTTTGCATATCCTGACTGTGATGTCACAGGACTTACAAGGCTTTCAATAAATTGTGCAAGAAAAGCAAAGAACGGAAGTCAGTATGTTTCAATAAGACTTGATGATAAGGACGGAACAGAAATAGCAAAGGCACAGATTACGGCGTCTTCGTATACCGATTTGGAAATGGAGGTTACAATTCCGGAAGGCGTAAGCGGCAAACATAAATTATATGCAGTTGTAACTTCGGTTGGAACGACAACTGATAAATATATTGCTAACTTTAAAGACCTGAAAGGATATTATATGTATAGTAATCCTGATTATGTGGGAGATGACGCTGTAGTATCACTGATTGCAAGTGTTGTTCCGGGAACATACAGGGAATTAAGGGAAATTGAGTTATATTCAAAGGCAGACGGAGTAAAGATTTATTATACAACGGACGGTTCTGATCCAAAGACTTCCGCAACAAAAGTGTTGTATACGGAAAAAATACAGCTTAAGGGTGAAGCAGGAAAGAGTGTAACGACAACAATTAAAGCGTATGCAGTAAATGCAGACCTCGTTGAAAGTGATGTTGCAGAATATGTATATGTTATTGAACTTCCTGAAAATACATTTACAGGTGTAGCTGCCGATGAGAACGGAAGTCTGCATTATTATGAAAATGGTAAGATTGTTGAGAAGTATAACGGAATGGCATCAGATGAAAACGGCAGAAGATACTGGTTTGATTACGGAACAGTGGCAAGAGATAAACAGGTGTATGACCCTGTTAGCGATGGCTGGTACTGGTTTGACGCTGACGGAACGCTGGCAGTCGATAAAGATGTTTATGTTCCTGAGAGCAACGAAAACAGAGAAAACGGTAAATGGGTTCGCTATGATTCAGAGGGTAAGATGGTAAAAGGCGAGGATTACCGTTATAACGGCTGGTATCGTTTTGATGAGATTACCGGAGAGATGATAAAGGGCTGGTATACGACGGAAAACGGAACAGTTTATTATTATAATGATATAACAGGTCAGATGGAGCATGGAGCTGTTGTGATTGACGGAAAACCATGTGCATTTGATAAGGTGACAGGCGTAGGTATTGACTGCGAATGGTATACAATAGACGGCAATGAGTACTGGTATGAATTGGGTGTTCGTCAGGGCTTAGAGGGCCGAGGCAAGGAAATCTACGATCCTAAGTCGGACGCATGGTACTGGCTGGATTCGATTGACGGAGGAAAGAAGGCAGTCAGCAAGGACGTATATCAGGATTCAAACGGCGGAAAATGGGTTCGTTATGATGAAGACGGCCATATGGTAAAGGGCTGGACAGCAAACAGTAATGGACGTTATTATTTTGATTTGATTACCGGAGCAATGATGAAAGGTCTGGTAAATATTAACGGAACAAATCATTACTTTGATGAAATAACGGGAATAAACATTTATTAATAGTAATGATATGTTATTGACAAATGGATATAATATGATACAATTATGCTATGTATCATATTATATCCATTTTTGCATTTGTTTGCGGAAAGAGAGGTACATATGACTTTATCACAAATGCAGTATTATAAGCAGCAGCATGGTTACTCTTATGATCAATTATCACAGCTTACAGGGATTCCGAAGGGAACAATCCAGAAGATATTTACAGGGGTTACGAAGTCGCCAAGATACGATACGCTTCAGGCATTGGAACGTGTGTTAAAGCCTGTGAATCAGGATAAACCTGCCGGATTCGCAGATGATGAACAAGCAGGCTTAATAAATCAGCCTGATATGGTTTGTGGAGCGGCTGTGCCGTATGGACAAAAGAAGCAGGGCGAGTATACGCTTGAAGATTATTATGCACTGCCTGAAGATAAAAGATATGAATTGATTGACGGTGTGCTTTATGAGATGACGGTACCGACTACGGTTCATCAGATAATAGCATTGCAGATGTGCTATCAGATAGAACGCTTTATTGAGGAAAGAGAAGGCAACTGCATGACGTATATAGCTCCCGTAGATGTCCAGCTTGACTGTGATGACAAGACGATGGTGGAACCTGATGTTATTATTCTGTGTGACAGAAGTAAGGATATTAACAGGTGTATTTACGGTGCGCCTGATTTTGTGGCAGAGGTTTTGTCAAAGTCTACAAGAAGAAAGGACATCGGCGTTAAGACATATAAATATTCTAATGCAGGTGTTCGTGAATACTGGATAATTGACCCTAAGGACAGGAAAATAATCGTATATGAATTCGCACAGGAAGATGATGCGGAAGATACTGTGAGTATTTATGGATTTCAGGATAGGATTCCGGTAGGAATATATAACGGTGAACTTGAAATTGACTTTGCAAAAATCGGAAAAAGATTAGAGTAACAAATGTATCTGTGACAATAATTGAATTAAAATACTGTGACAATAATTGAATTAAAATTCTTGACAATCTATCTAATCTTTTATAAAATGAACTAAATGCTGTGACGAAGACAGTAGGATATATAAGAAGCCTTCAGCGAGCCGGGGCGGTGGAAGCCGGTGCAAGTAAGATATATCTGAATATCACTTCCAAGCATCTGAACAGAAAGCCAACCAATATTGTGGGTACTAAGAATACAAGTATTTATTTAAGACGGTTTGCAAGTAAGTGATGACGGGAATCCCACCGTTAACCGGGACGCATATGCTGGTATGTCGTAATTAGGTTATGGAATTTGGATAGAATGAATTTTTTACCCCTCCGCCGTATTACGGCTGAGGGGTTTTGTCTGTTTAAACAGAAATTCACACCCTCAAAATCAGTAAATAACAGATATAAAATAATATTTGCCGCGGGCAGGAAAGGAAGTTACATTATGGTTTACGAAAAAGTATCACCGGATATGAAGTTCGTAGAAAGAGAAAAAGAAGTAGAAAAGTTCTGGAAGGATAATGACATTTTCCGGAAAAGTATAGACAACCGCAGAAAAGGTGAAGTGTACACATTTTATGACGGACCGCCTACTGCAAACGGAAAGCCGCATATCGGACACGTGCTGACACGTGTTATTAAGGATATGATTCCAAGATACCGTACAATGAAAGGTTACATGGTTCCTCGTAAGGCAGGATGGGATACACACGGACTTCCGGTAGAACTTGAAGTTGAAAAGATGTTAGGCTTAGACGGCAAGGAACAGATTGAAGAATACGGTCTGGAACCGTTTATCAAGCATTGTAAGGAAAGTGTCTGGAAGTACAAGGGTATGTGGGAAGATTTCTCATCAACCGTTGGTTTCTGGGCAGATATGGAACATCCGTATGTTACCTATGATAATAACTTTATTGAATCAGAATGGTGGGCTTTAAAGCAGATCTGGGACAAGGGTCTGTTATACAAGGGCTTTAAGATTGTACCTTACTGCCCACGCTGCGGTACACCGTTGTCTTCACACGAAGTAGCGCAGGGTTATAAAAATGTCAAGGAACGTTCCGCAGTCGTACGTTTCAAGGTAAAGGGAGAAGATGCGTATTTTCTTGCATGGACAACAACACCGTGGACACTTCCATCAAACGTTGCGCTCTGTGTTAATCCGGAAGAAACTTATGTCAAGGTAAAAGCGGCAGACGGTTATACTTATTATATGGCAGAAGCCCTGCTTGACAAGGTACTTGGCGGACTGGCTGTTAAGGCAGGTCAGACTGTGGCAGGCGTTCAGGCTGAAGAAGGTAAGGAACTCGGAAGCGGCGCAGGTGTTGACTATGAAGTTCTTGAAAAATATACAGGTAAAGATTTAGAATACAAGGAATACGAACCGTTATATGCATGTGCGGCTGAAGTTGCCGAAAAGCAGCATAAGAAGGGACATTTTGTAACCTGTGATACGTATGTTACGATGTCAGACGGTACCGGTATCGTTCATATCGCCCCTGCATTCGGTGAAGACGATGCCAAGGTTGGCAGAAAATATGACCTTCCGTTTGTACAGTTCGTAGACGGTAAGGGTGAATTGACAGAAGAAACACCATATGCCGGATTATTTGTAAAGAAGGCAGACCCGGAAGTATTAAAGGATTTAGACAAGGAAGGCAAGTTATTTGATGCGCCGAAGTTTGAACATGATTATCCGTTCTGCTGGAGATGTGATACACCGCTGATTTACTATGCAAGAGAATCATGGTTTATCAAGATGACAGAAGTAAAGGATGACTTAATCCGCAACAACAACACCATCAACTGGATTCCTGAAACAATTGGTAAGGGACGTTTCGGTGCATGGCTTGAAAATGTTCAGGACTGGGGTATTTCAAGAAACAGATACTGGGGTACGCCGCTCAATATCTGGCAGTGTGAAGACTGTGGAGAAATGATGTCTATCGGAAGCATTGAGGAATTAAAAGAAAAATCCGACAACTGCCCGGACGATATCGAATTACACAGACCGTATATTGATGCGGTAACCTGCAAGTGTCCGAAGTGCCAGGGTACGATGAAACGTGTGCCGGAAGTTATCGACTGCTGGTTTGACTCCGGTTCAATGCCGTTTGCACAGCACCACTATCCGTTTGAAAATAAGGAAATTTTTGAACAGCAGTTCCCGGCAAAATTTATTTCCGAAGCCGTAGACCAGACACGAGGCTGGTTCTACTCACTGCTTGCGATTTCAACGCTGCTGTTTAACAAAGCACCTTATGAAAATGTTATCGTTTTAGGACACGTTCAGGATGCAGACGGACAGAAGATGAGTAAGTCCAAGGGAAATGCCGTAGACCCGTTTGATGCGTTACAGACACACGGCGCAGATGCAATCCGCTGGTATTTCTATGAAAATTCCGCACCATGGCTGCCAAACCGTTTCCACGATAAGGCAGTAACGGAAGGTCAGAGAAAGTTCATGGGAACCATCTGGAATACGTATGCGTTCTTCGTATTGTATGCGAATATTGATAATTTTGATGCAACAAAATATACACTGGAATACGATAAGCTTCCGGTTATGGATAAGTGGATTCTTTCCAAGTTAAATACGGTTGTCAAAGAAGTGGACAACAATCTTGAAAATTATAAGATTACGGAAACAGCCAGAGTGTTGGAAGACTTTGTAGACGAGCTTTCTAACTGGTATGTAAGACGCTGCCGTGAACGTTTCTGGGCAAAGGGCATGGAACAGGATAAGATTAATGCATACATGACATTGTATACAACACTGGTTACGCTGTGTAAGACAGCCGCACCGATGATTCCGTTTATGACAGAAAGCATTTACAGAAATCTTGTATGCAGCATTGATAAAAATGCGCCAATCAGCGTTCATCTGTGTGACTTCCCGGAAGTTCATAAGGAATGGATTGACAAGCAGCTTGAAGACAATATGGAAGACGTATTAAATGCCGTTGTTATCGGACGTGCATGCCGTAACGCAACCAATATCAAGAACAGACAGCCAATCGGACAGATGTTCATTAAAGCGCCGTGGAAGCTGGATGATTTCTTTACCGATATTATCGCAGACGAATTAAATGTAAAGAAAGTTGAATACAAGGACGATGTCAGAGATTTCACTTCTTACACATTTAAGCCGCAGTTAAAGACACTCGGACCGAAGTACGGCAAGTTCTTAGGTGAAATCAGAAAGCAGCTTGGTGAACTTGACGGCAATGCCGCAATGGATGAGTTAAATAAGGTTGGATTTATCACCTTACAGGCAAACGGACAGGATATCCAGCTTGAAAAGGCAGATCTGTTAATTGAAATGACACAGCAGGAAGGCTTTGTGGCAAGCTCCGATAAGGGCATTACGGTTGTTATGGATACGAATTTAACACCGGAACTCTTAGAAGAAGGCTTTATCCGTGAAGTCATCAGCAAGATTCAGACCATGCGTAAGGATGCAGGATTTGAAGTAATGGATAAGATTCATGTAACGGTCAGCGGAAATGACAAGATTTCTGCACTGATTGACAAAAATGCAGCACAGATTACAAAGATTGTTCTGGCAGAAGACATTACAGAGGGAGAAGCAAAAGGCTTTACAAAAGAATGGAATATTAATGGTGAGCAGGTAACACTGGGCGTAGAGAGAATTTAGTGTAACACTGCACAGTACTGCAACGGACAAATTGCATCAGGTTATTTCAAAAATATGCCTGATGCAATTTGTGTTTTAAGCGTAAAGAAAGAATGGAGATGAATATGGAGTTTCTAAAAAAAGTGTATCATGCAGTGGCGGCAGTGCTGCTGATGCTGGTGACATCGTTGATTTACGGCGGCTATATACTGGAATGGAGAGGTAAAAGACCACTTTGTATCCTGATAGCGGCAATGGCAGTGACAGCAGTGCTGATTGCTCTGGTGTGCCGGTATCTGAAAAAATACGCAGGTCAGATTGCGGTTGTCTGTATTGTTCCGATGACATTCTGTCTGGCAACCGGACTTTATAAGCTGTATATGGTGGCAGCAGACAGCCGGAGTATTTTCTATCTGGCAATGATTTTTTTCGCTGCGGCTTATTTTATCACAGAATATCTGTTAAATCTGTGTATGGAAAATGCTTCGCTGCAAAATATACGACAATTTTTCAATACGCATAAGTGGGTGCTGATTCTTATTTTTATTGCAGTTTTATGCCGTGTGCCGCTGCTTTCACAGCTTCCGCGCTGGGATTCGGGAGAATATTATTATCGGCTGATTCTCGGAACACATCATTTTGAATATACGGGTTTTAAAGAATTCGTGGAAAATTATGCGCTGTGCGGACATCCGACACTGGGATTCTGCCTTGTATATCTGCCGGGAGAACTTGCTTTTTCGCAGGAAGTCATCGGTGTTACACTGACCAGCCTGATTCTGACGGCACTGGCGCTGTGGTGTGTGTACCGCATATTCTTAAAAATCCTGCCGCAGGTTACAGAAGGAAAAGCAGCGGTGTGTACATTTTTACTGTCATTTTCACCACTGTTTTTCGGTATGACCATGTATTTTAATCCGGACTATGCACTGGCGGTATTTTTTATATTTCTGTTATACAGCTATGTGTATGACAAGGCGGTTCTTGCGGCGTTTTTTTCGCTTCTGTGCTTTCAGACGAAAGAAACAGGACTGGTGCTGGTCGGCGGACTGGTGTTTGGCATTTTTATCCAGCATATTGCAGAAAAGAGAAGCCATGCCGTAAAAGCAATTTTTAAAGATGTAAAGTTATATGCAATTCTTGCAGTGACACTGTTACAGCTGTATTATACAAAGTTTATCGGTGGTATTGCAACGTGGACACAAAACGGAAATGAAGAACCGGGACTGCGCTGGGACAGCACAGGAGAGAATTGTCTGGGCTTTCAGCCGGCATTTGTGGCAGTTAAATTAAAACAACAGTTTTTGTTAAATTTCAATTGGATACTGACAGCTGGTATTGTCATTGCGGTTGCGTGGTGGTTTATTTTAAAAGTAAAAGGCAGGAAAAAAATTCAGGCATCGTGTAAAATCTGCGGCATCGCCGGAGCATTTGTTGCATTTTTATCGTTTTCATGTCTGTATATTACGGCATCGGTGGCAAGATATAATGTAGCGGGTGATGTTTTGCTGTATCTGATATTTTTTTATTGTATGGCGCTTTTTGCGGCAGAATTGCCGGAAAGCACATTTTTAAAGAAAAAATATGCAGGCATGGCAGTGACGGCAGTATTTGGCGTTTTACTTGCCGGTGAGTGCGTATTTACGATTGACCCGGTGACAAGAGGGTTGTTTTTAAAGCTGGATACCGGAAATACAACGCTTTGTTTTACGGGAAAGGTCAGCGATATCAACAGCATTTATTACGGGGATTACCTCATTTATAATACGCAGTATACGTATATTGACAAGGCATATGATAAAGTGCTTGCAGATGTGGATTACCACCCGGATACAACGGATATTTATATCCCGGACAGCAACGGTTCATTTATCTGCGGCAATCTTCCGTTTTATTACTTAAACTGGGATGAAAAAACGAAAAAGAGAGTTTTTTATGAGAATGAAAATACACAGGAAATGGAATTCTATAATGAAGTAAAATATTTTTCTTCCAAAATGGTATCAGAGGGAAAGGATAAGGCGGTACTGATTGTAAACCCGTACATGATAAATGTCCATGAGGAGGAGCATCTGGCAAAGCTTGCGCCGTATTATGAAATCGGCGAGCGTAAAGAAGTAAAACTGTTGCAGGGCAGTATTGTGTACTACGAACTGACAAGAAAATAAGATGGAATTCATAGGAAAGCAAAAAAGATACTGATGTTGCATAAATCTGGTTCGCAGTGTATAATTATTGGTATATTATTACTTTCTTAAAGAAAAGACAGAAACTTTTTGTGAGCGGAGGGACGCAGATGGTTAGAACAAATACTTTTAACAAAGAGGAATTTAAAAAGGATATCAAGGATAATTGTAAGCTTCTGTATCGTAAGAATATCGATGAATGTGATGATCAGCAGAAGTTTCAGGCAGTTGCGTATTCTGTGAAGAATATTATCATTGATAAATGGATTGCAACCCACAAGGAATATGAAAAGCAGGATGTTAAAATTGTCTGCTATATGTCTATGGAATTTCTGATGGGCCGTGCGCTCGGCAACAACATGATTAACCTCATGGCATACGATGAGATTAAAGAAGTGCTTGCAGAGCTTGGCATTGATATTAATGTGATTGAAGATCAGGAACCGGATGCAGCACTTGGTAACGGCGGTCTGGGACGTCTTGCAGCGTGCTTTTTGGATTCTTTGGCAACACTGGAATATCCGGCATACGGCTGTGGCATCCGTTACAGATACGGTATGTTTAAGCAGGAGATTAAGGACGGCTATCAGATTGAAGTGCCGGATAACTGGTTAAAAGACGGTAATCCGTTTGAAATTAAGCGTGACGAATATCGTTATGAAGTAAAATTCGGCGGCTATGTACGTTCTTACCGTGATGAAAAGACCGGCAGAGATATGTTTGTACAGGAAGATTACCGTTCTGTCATTGCAGTACCGTATGACCTTCCGGTAGTTGGCTACGGCAACAATACCGTGAATACATTAAGAATCTGGGATGCAGAGCCGGTCAATACCTTTAATCTGAACTCTTTTGATAAGGGTGATTACCAGAAGGCGATTGAGGAAGAAAACCTTGCAAAGAATATTGTCGAAGTGCTTTATCCGAATGATAACCATTATGCAGGTAAGGAGCTGCGTTTAAAACAGCAGTATTTCTTTGTGTCAGCCAGCGTCCAGAGAGCGGTAGACCAGTATAAGAAGCACCACGACGACTGCAGAAAGCTTTATGAAAAAGTTACATTCCAGTTAAATGATACCCACCCGACCGTTGCGGTTGCGGAACTGATGCGTATCCTTATGGATGAAGAAGGCTTAGAGTGGGATGAAGCATGGGACGTAACGACAAAGACCGTTGCATATACCAACCATACGATTATGTCAGAAGCGCTTGAAAAATGGCCGTTAGAGCTGTTCTCAAGACTGCTTCCTAGAATTTATCAGATTGTTGAAGAAATTAACAGAAGATTTGTTGAAGAAATCAAGACAAAATATCCGGGCGACCAGGAAAAAATCCGCAAGATGGCAATCATTTATGACGGACAGGTCAAAATGGCACACCTTGCAATCTGCGCAGGCTACTCTGTAAACGGTGTTGCTAAGCTCCATACAGAGATTCTTGAAAAGCAGGAATTAAAGGATTTCTATGAAATGATGCCGCAGAAGTTTAACAATAAGACCAACGGTATTACACAGAGAAGATTTCTCTTACACGGCAATCCGCTGTTATCCGCATGGATTACGGATAAGATTGGCGATGCATGGGTAACAGACCTGCCGCAGTTAAAGAAGCTGCTTCCGTATGTGGATGATGAAAAGGCACAGCAGGAATTTATGCAGATTAAGAGAAAGAACAAGGTTCGTCTGGCAAAATATATCAAAGAACATAACGGCATTGATGTAGACCCGGATTCCATATTTGACGTACAGGTAAAGCGTCTGCATGAATACAAGCGCCAGCTGCTGAATATTCTGCATGTAATGTATCTGTATAATGAATTAAAGAAAAATCCGGATATGGATATGACACCGAGAACATTTATTTTCGGCGCAAAGGCAGCCGCCGGATACAGGATTGCGAAGCTTACGATTAAGCTGATTAACAATGTGGCAGATGTGATTAACAACGATGCTTCCATCAACGGAAAGATTAAGGTTGTATTTATTGAAAACTACCGTGTATCCAATGGTGAAATCATCTTTGCGGCAGCCGATGTCAGCGAGCAGATTTCAACGGCTTCTAAGGAGGCTTCCGGTACGGGTAACATGAAGTTTATGTTAAACGGTGCGATGACACTCGGAACAATGGACGGTGCCAATGTTGAAATCGTTCAGGAAGTCGGCATTGAAAATGCAGTGATTTTTGGTCTGAGTTCAGATGAAGTTATCCGCTATGAGCATGAAGGCGGCTATGACCCGATGGAAATCTTTAACAATGATCAGGCGGTCCGTGAGATTTTAACAGAGCTGATTAACGGTAAATATTCACCGGAAGACCCTGAGATGTTCCGTGATATTTACAATTCACTGCTGAGTAACCAGGGCGGAAGACGTGCAGATACGTACTTTATCTTAAAAGATTTCCGTTCTTATACAGAAGCACAGAAACAGATTGATGCCCGTTATAAGAACAGCGCAGGCTGGGCGAAATCCGTGATGTTAAATGTTGCCAATGCAGGTAAGTTCTCATCCGACAGAACGATTGAAGAATATGTATCTGATATCTGGAAGTTAAAGAAAGTCCACGTTCCGATGAACTAAATGGAAGTGTTGATAAATCATGCAGGTCTGTGACCAAATATAAAAATGATTATAGACGGAATTGTGCAGGCAGTCCGGAAAAGTAAATCTTTCCCGGCTGTCTGTACATTTTTTTTGATTTCTTTCATAAACTGTTATAGCAGACCTTAAAAGGTTTACGGAAAGAGATGGAAAACGCGATGAACCGGACAAGAATTTTTTTAAGAAATAAAGCCGCCGTACTGACAGCAGTGATTCTCATAGACCTGTTTGTGCCGTATGCCGTAACAGCCACCGTGACAGGCAGAATTGAGCAGAATGTGTCGGAAAGCGTAATACAGGGCAGGAAAGTCATTATTCAGTATAAAAATGCCACGCAGGCGGTGGATTTGAATCAGTTTATTGTGATGGTGCTTGCGGCACGGTTTGACAAATCGCAGGAAATTGAAGTATTAAAAGCGGAAAGTGTCATGGTGCGTACCGATATTTACCGGGTGATGGGAGCGGCGATGCAGGTGGACAGTACAAGCCTTGGTCTGGAATTTTTCACCGAAAAGCAGATGAAGGCATCATGGCAGGAAAATTATGAAAGTAATTATGCGTTGATTGCAGACTGTGTGGCATCAACCGGCAGCAGTGTTTTGATGTATCAGAATGCATATATTGAGGCAAAATATACAGCAGTCAGCGCCGGAAAGACGTTGTCCGGGAGTGAGATTTCAGAAGAAAAATATGCGTATCTTGCGGCGGTGGACTGCCCGGAGGATATTAAAAGCACAGATTATTTAAGAGTAGAAACATTTACATATAAAGACTTTGTCAAAAAGATAAAAAGCGGCTATGAGCAGGCAGGGCTGCATGAAGAAGCGCCGTTTCAGGATATTCAGATTGTGTCGAAAACCGACAGCGGTTATGTGACCAAAATACAGGCAGGCAATGTCATTATGAGCGGAACGGAATTTGCAAAAATTCTGGGTTTATCGTCTGCGGCAATGACGATTGAAAACAGTAACGGCAAGATTAAAATTACGACAAAAGGCTTAGGTGATGGTATGGGTGTAAGCCTTTATACCGCAGATTTTATGGCAAAACAAGGCAGTTCTTACGAGCAGATTTTAAAGGCATTTTACAGTGGAATTACCATTGTTTCACAGTAATCAGACGTATAGTTTGATGAAAACTGGCAATCATATTAACATCAAAGGTCAGTCAGATATCTGGCGGAAAAAGGAATGGAGGTTCATATGAAAGACAGTGGATTCAAACTGAATAAAGAAAAAGTCTTTGGCACAATCATATCATTTGCTATTATTCTGACACTTGGATACGGAATTTATTCGGTGGCGGTCAATTCCGGACGAAAAGAAAATCAGGAAAATATCGTCAACTTAAATGAATCTGGACAGGATAATGTAGCACTTCGGACAGAAGATGTAACACAGGAATATTCTGACATTTTACAGGTTCCGGAAAAGACAGACGGCAGTGATGATGCGGAAGCTGCCAATGCCGGTGCAAAGGCAGAAGGACTTTCGGCTGCGCAGGAAAATATCACAACCGGTAAGGAAGCACAAGGAACAGACACGGCAGAGAAATCGCAGGAATCACAGGAAGCGCAGGCGGCAAAGACTTCTGCCAAGGCAAATCCGGCTGCGGCGTACTCTTTTGATGAAAGTGATACGCTGATGTGGCCAGTAACCGGTGATATTGTTTTAAAATACAGCATGGATACGACCATTTATTTTAAAACACTTGGAATGTATAAATGTAATCCGGCAGTCAGCATTGCGGCAGAAGCGGGAACCAATGTCGGTGTGGCAGCAGACGGCGTTGTGGAATCCGTAACTTACAGTGAAGAAACGGGAAATACCGTGGCAGTAGCAATCGGTGACGGTTATGTGACAACGTATGGACTGATAGATAATGTGGTGGTAAAAAAAGGCGACACGGTTGTGGCAGGACAGCTTTTGGGAACAGTATCCGACCCGACAGCATATTATGTAGAAGAAGGCCCGAATCTGTATTTTATGCTGACAAAGGACGGCGAACCGGTAGACCCGGCGGCGTATTTCGAAGACTAGTATGCAAAGGATAAGAAAATAAAGCGCCTTTAAAATTCACACAAAAAGCAAAGCAATAAAATCAGCCATATGGCAGGAATGGAATTTAAGTGGGTAGATAAAGGTACGCGGGCGCTTGTATTATAGATTGTGGGAGGCTTCAGACATAACAGTCGGAAGCCTCCTTTTTGTATTTTGGCAGAATTGCAGTGTGGGACTTGTAAAAGGGGATTGCAGGTGGGTATAATAAAACGAAAAGAAAAGGAACATGGATAATAAATCAATAAGAAACTTAAAGGAGAAAGCATAATGAAAAATAAAAGTGTACCGGGGTACAAGCGTGTATTCGCGTGGATGATTGCGGTATTTGCAATGGTGATTCCGTGGATTTCGTATTTAAGAATCTGGAAACTGACAGATGCGCAGGCAGATGTCTTTGAAAATTACAATGGATATGTGTTTGATTTCTTTTTGTATTACAGGGAAGCCCTGCTTGTGGTTATGGCAGTCGTCCTGCTGGCAGTGATGATTGGTGAAAATATATTTCCCGACCATGTGATTACACAGACACCGGTCCGTGACAGGCAAAACCGGAAAATATGGATTTGTTTTTCCGTTTATACGGCGGCAGTGCTGTTGTCTTTTTTATTTTCAAAAAATAAAGGGCTGGCGCTGTCGGGCTCACCGTCAGAGGGCGAGGGTGTTTTTGTGCTGATAGGATACGGTATTTTGTTTTTCGGGGCGATGAATTATTTTTGTTATGAAGAAACACTGCGCATTTTTGAAAAAGCAATGCTGGTTTTATGCGTGGTAACGATTGTTCTTACAGCAGTTGAATTTTTTTACGAACCGGTTTTAAAACTGCCGTTTGTAAAAAGTCTGATTGCACCGTCTAAATACGCACAGCTTATTGATAATATGAATACGGATAATTATAAAAGTTATGTATCACTTACATTTTACAACCCGAACTATTTTGGCGGCTTTTGTCTTCTGCTGCTTCCGTATGCGATTAAAAAGCTGCTGGTATCGGAAAAACGGTGGAAAACAGCCGGGTATATTCTGCTGGTCTGTGGTCTGTTATTCAGTGTGACTGCGGCAAAATCGACGGCCTCTTTTTATCTGGCATTTGCAGAACTGATTTTTTTATGTGCCATGGAAGGCAGAGGGCTGGCAGGACAGATAAAAAAGCTTTTGGCATTGATTCTTGTTGCAGTGGTTATCTTTGTGCTGTGTAATGCGGCAAGCGGCGGGAAACTGATGTCTATCGGTAAAAATGCAATAACCAATGAAAGTACGGCAAATGTTCAGAAAGCAGAAAGCACGGCAGATAAAGAAAATGCGGCGGATACACAAGGGGCATCGGATGCACAGACAAAATCATCGGGTACAGCCGGTATTTTCAGATTAAAGGATATCCGGCTTGAAGGCAATGAGCTGACGTTAAAGGGTGAAAACGAAACGCTTATTACCGTATGCAATGACGGAACGCTTGAATTTTACGACAAGGCGGGTGAGCCGCTGGAAGTAATAAATGACGGCAACAGGATCACTTTTTCAGATTCCCGTTTTACGGCGGTATCGGTAACGTACAGTCAGAATACGGTTTATTATGACTTGGGATATGATGAACCGGCGGATTTTTACTTACAGGATGATATTTTTTACGGCATTGGACAAAACGGCGCGCTGTCAGAGTCCGTTACGTTAAATAAGCGGTTTGGAGAGGCGCTGTATCCACTCTTTACGGGGCGTGGCTATGCGTGGGTCAATACGCTTCCGTTGTTGACGCATACCGTGATTATCGGACGTGGTGCAGGAAATTTTGCAATGTATTTTCCGCAAAATGATTATGTGGGACTTTTAAACACCCACGGTACGCATACAACCGTAATTGACAAGCCGCACAACGCATACTTACAGACAGCGGTGAATACGGGAATTGTGGGGCTTTGTGCCGTGCTTGCGGTATTTCTCATCGGGATTGGGCGGTTTGTGCGCTTTATGCGAAGTTCAAAGCCCGCAAACATGGACAGCGTGAAATTAGCGGATGCGACCGCGTGCTGGACATTTTGTGCGGCGGCGGCATTTGCGGTCTACAGCGTGGCAAATGACAGTATTGTGACGGTTGCGCCGCTGTTCTTTATCATACTGGGTGTGCAGTTTGCGGCGCTGTATGCAAAGGAATATGAAATGTAGGGTAAACGCATAAAAGCAGAAAGCAGTTTAAGAAAATGAAAGAAATGTAAAAACGCAGAGGAATAAAAATGGCAAGCAGAGGAAAGAAAAAACAGACAGAAGCGCAGGACATGAAAAACACGCAGATAAACCGGCAGACAGACGGTATAAGCGGAACAACCGGCGCGGATGGAGTAAATGGCAAGCGTAGAACAGACAGAAAAATCAAAATATTAAAAACCGTACTGGTGGCAGCGGCGGGCTGTGCGGCACTTTATATCGCGGCAGGTCTGGCGTATGCGGCAGTGGTGTGCCTAAGTGCAGGTTCATCGCCGTCTGCGGGACACAGCGGATTTTTATTGTCCGCCGGAAATATCCGTGGAACAGGTCTTACGGTGTATGATTCGGATGAAAATATCTATAAAACGGTTTATGCGGGTGGAGAAACAGAAGTTTCCTATGAAAAAATTCCACAGGAATTTGTGGAACTCCTTCCGGCAGGTTTCGGTTATGGAAATGTCTTAAAGGCATATTTTACGGGAAACTTAAAAAGCTCTGCGGCAGGCATGCTGGCATGGGAAGCTGAAAAAAATGGAATTGAAAATATGCCCGCGGGACGGCTGGCACAAAGCCGTCAGGCAGCACAGCTTGCAAAAAATTACAGTGAGCAGCAGCTTTATGAAATGCTGTGGAACGGATTGTATTTTGGAAATGGTGTATACGGCATTGCCAATGCGGCAAAAGCGTATGAGTCCTGCCTGCTGGAGAATTTGGACGAAAATCAGGTGGCAGACCTTGTAAATATTGCAAAAAGCATTTTAAAAGAGAACAAATATCCGGACGAAGATGACGTGGATACACAGACGGCTTACTGCGCCGGGGACGCATTTTGTGACGGATTGATAAAGCAGCTGACGGCAGATTTAAAGAAAAAGGGAAAAGCAGCGGATGAAGCGGCACAGATGCTTTATTTTGGCGGCATGTGTGCATATGCGACCGTGGATTCGGATTTGTCACAGACGGTTGCCTTAAAATATGAGGACAGGTTTAATTTTACAACGCTGCAAAGCGGCAGATTTATCCAGTCGGCAATGACCATTACCGATTACAACGGAGCCGTGCGTGCTGTAGCAGGCGGTACAGCACGTAACCTGTTATATAACAGGGCGCTTTCCGTAAAACGGCAGATTGGGTCAACGATTAAGCCGTTTTCCGTATATGCACCGGCGGTTGAAGCGGGAAAAATTCATTTTTCTTCACTGATACCTGATGAACCGATCGCGATTAACAAGGACGGACAGATCGTTTTATGGCCGGATAATTATGACGGTGTGGAAGGCGGCATGGTGACGGTCACGCAGGCACTTCAGGTTTCAAAAAATACGGTGGCGGTTCAGGTGTGTCGTGCGATGGGAGAACAGACCGTCTATGAATTTCTGCGGGATAAACTGCTTTTTACGAATCTGAATGGAGAGGAAGACAACAATTTGTCGGCGCTTGCACTGGGCTATTTATCAGACGGTATTACGCTGGACAAGCTTTCGTCCTGTTATATGATGTTTGGAAACGGCGGAACGTATGAACAGCCGTATTTATATGAAAAGCTTTGCAGTGCAGAGGGCGAAATGATAGTAAAAAGCACGCATAAAGGTGTGAGGGCAGTCAGTACACAGACGGCAGATATTATGAATCATCTACTGATAAATAACGTGACACAGCCGCAGGCACTTGCAAAGGAAGCGGCAATAGACGGGATTGAAGTTGCCGGAAAGACAGGAACAGTCGGCGCAGACGGAGAAGTAAAGTGTCAGTATTTTGTCGGCATGACACCGGAATATATCGGTGCGGTGTGGATTGGATTTGATGAGGAAGAAGAACGGCTGAATCTGAAAAACTATCTGCATGTGACACAAATCTGGAAAAATATTTTTCAGGATATTTCCTGTGAAAAGACGGCATTTGACAGGGATAGCACCGTAGAGAAGCGTATGTACTGTGAAAAAAGCGGAAATCTGGCTTCGCCGTCTTGTGAAAATGTGCAGGAAGGCTGGTACAGTGTGGATAACCTGCCGGGAATCTGTACGGAGTGTGGACAATAGCGTTATTGACAATAAAATCATTATTTTGGTACTTGTAATAAAACATGGACAAAGATAGAATGGAATCAGATGTTCACAATATAGACACAATTTTGTGAAACATACAGAGAAAATAAAGGAGGAAACCATATGAAAAGAGTGGTGAAAAAAACAATCGCAACCGTTTTGTCATCGGCAATGATGTTTGGAACAATGCTTTCCGGCGGTGTGGCACCGGTATTTGCAAATGTGATTGCATCGGATACATCAGACATTACATTTGATGTGCTGGCAGAGCCGCAGTACGATGACGGCAGTGTGGACGATTCGGGATTTTTCTTCATGCAGGGTGGAAAGTTTGGAGAAGAAGTTGATGAAAATGCAGTTCTTGTTGTGATGGACGAGAATGGCAATAAGACGGAAATTCCAAGTAAGACAGCAGACGGAAGAAAGTTTACAAAGGCAGTAAAAGCGACATCGGGTTCATTTTATAACATGGTAGCTTTATATAAGGATGACCAGTGCGCGCTGCTTCGTACAGACGGAACTTATTTTGGCGGAGCAGAACACTACTATAATGCAAAAAGTGTAAGACCATTGTCAGATGATATTATTGTAGTACAGATAGATACCGGTAAAACACAGGAAGTCCGGCATAATGGTACCCAGCTAGAATCACCTGTTTATGAATACAAGATTATTACTGCCACAGGGAATGAGATTTCGCTGGGAGAAACCGTAACAGACAACAAGTATTCCAATGATTTTTATTGTGCAAATATCGTAGGCGATATGGCAATTATGTCGGCAGCAGGTGTAATTTATAATATGAAAACCGATACGCTTGAATTTATCAGCAATGATATAGATAAGAGAGTACGTGTTACCGGTGGAAATTATTATGCAATTACAGACGGTGACAGTACAACGGTTTATGACGGCTCGGGAAATCAGGTTATGGCAGTGCCGGGAACCTGTACCTCAATTAATACGTCAGCGCTGGATACGGATGGATATGCCATTATAACAAACGCTTCTAAAGGAAATTATATACAAAATATTATCAGCAGAGACGGTACATTGTGGAATACAACGGATTATACGGGTGAAAGCAATATAAGAGTTGAAATGTCTGTTGTAAATGCGCAAAAGGCTATTTATGAAGTAAGTACACGCAGAAAAGTACAGACAGGTAACGGCAATGTGAATAGCTATACATATGAATATAGTAAATATCTGTATTCGCGGGACGGAAGCTTTTCGATGAATGTACAGGATGAGATTCAAAGACTTGGTACACAGAAAGGCTATACCAATATCAGCGGATTGTATTATACAATGAATGAAGATGTTGTCATTAATGTTTTAGACTTGGACAATGATAACAGCGGAGCAGTTTTTGGCTATGACGGTGCAAACGGATATCAGAATCCGACAGAGTTAAAGGGAAATCGTGTCGGTGCAGTCAATACGGCAGAGGGTTATCTTTTAACACAGCAGAGAACTTATACAGAGGGTGACACGGTAAATGTTGATGTCAGACTTGCGGGAATGTATAATGAGCAGTATGAACAGACGGCATTTACGGACGGTGCAGATATTGCCTGCAAGTCCACGTATAGAATGTATTATGCAAATGAGAAGTATGTATTCCGGATACAGAATACAGACGGAACATATAGCCTGTTAGATAAAAATGGTAATCTTACGGGAGTATATAGTGACATTTATCAGGAAAAGGGAAGAATCCCAAATAATCGCAGACATACATCAGAAGCCTATATCGGCGGGGTAAACAGAAATGCAGCAGGTGCTTATACAACAGATCTGTATAATGCACAGGGGAATAAAATAATTTCCGATTATCAGGGATATGCAGATATAGACGGAACGAAGGATTATTTACTGGTATATACGCGTAAATCCATTGAAGATGATTATAAGGCATATATGATTTGCGACCACAATGGCAATGTCTTAATGACAAATGAACAGTATGGCTTATATGACTTCTTTGAAACAGACGATGGCGCACTGCTTGCCTGTGTATACAACACAGATGCAGACGGTAATAAGAAGTTCGGTGCAGTAAAGCTTCATGTTGAAGATACCCCGCAGCCGGCCGGCCGCAATGGACTGGTTTTCGATGCGGATGGTGTATGGCGGTATTATGTAAACGATGCAGTTGATTACAGTTATGCAGGACTGGCAGCAAATGAATACGGCTGGTGGAAAATTACCAACGGAACAGTAGACTTTACATATACAGGACTTGCATATAACGATTATGGCTGGTGGTATATGACTAATGGTGTGATAGATTACAGTTATACCGGAATGGCAGCCAACGAGTATGGCTGGTGGTATGTCAGAAATGGTATGATAGATTTTGGATACACCGGAATGGCATTAAATGAGTACGGCTGGTGGTATATAACGAATGGTGCATTAGACCTTACATATACCGGAATGGCATTAAATGAGTACGGCTGGTGGTATATAACGAATGGTGCATTAGACCTTACATATACCGGAATGGCATTAAATGATTATGGCTGGTGGTATATGACCAATGGTGCGTTAGACCTTGCATATACCGGAATGGCAGCCAATGAGTACGGCTGGTGGTACATGACCAATGGTGCGTTAGACCTTGCATATACCGGAATGGCAGCCAATGAGTACGGCTGGTGGTACATGACCAATGGCGTATTGGACTTTACATATACCGGAATGGCAGCTAATGAGTACGGCTGGTGGTATATGACCAACGGCGTGTTAGACTTTACATATACCGGCATGGCGTTAAATGAATACGGCTGGTGGTATATGACCAATGGAGCTTTAGACTGGAACTATACAGGTCTTGCATTAAATGAGTATGGCTGGTGGTATATCAGAAACGGTGCATTGGATTTGACGTACAATGGACCGGCAGATAACCAGTATGGAACATGGAATGTTGTAAACGGACATGTAGAGGTTTAAAGCTGAAATAAAATTCAGATAAACAGCGGAATAAAATAAAAAGAATGATATACGGAAATTATGAGAATTCTCAAAAACGTATATCATTCTTTTTTGTTTTAAGCCAGCGGAAGAACCGCAACATATTCAAACATCATAATAAAATGGCAGATGCTGCCTGCCATAACAAACAGATGAAAAATTTCGTGTGAACCGAAGTATTTGTGATGTGCGTTAAAAATCGGAAGCTTTAATGCGTAAATAATACCGCCCACCGTATAAATAATACCGCCCGCAAGCAGCCAGTTAAATGCGGCAGCAGGCAGGGAATTTAAAATCTGTGTAAATGCAAGGACACAAACCCAGCCCATGGCAATGTATAACACAGAAGAAACCCATTTCGGACACGTAACCCAGCAAAGCTTAAAAATAATGCCAAGAATCGCAATGCTCCAGACCAGTACCAGCAGCATAAGCCCTGTGCGGCCATGCAGGACAATCAGGCAGATTGGCGTATAAGAACCGGCAATCAGTACAAAAATCATGCAGTGGTCGAGTTTCTTTAAAATTTTATTCGTGCGTTCAGACAAATCAAAAGTGTGATAAGTTGTGCTTGCCGCATACAGCAGAATCATGCTCACAATAAAAATACTTAAAGAAATGACATGAACGGTATCCGGAGCGCGCATGGCACGCAGAATCAGCGGTGTTGCGGCAAACATTGCCATCAGCATACCGATAAAATGAGTAATGGCACTTCCGGGGTCTTTTAATTTAAAATGTTTCATAATTTCCTCCAATCTCCGAGTACACTGTATTTCCATTATTTTATTGGATTTTTCGTGTTCGGCATGTCCTGATATTTTTATGTTTTGACATATACATTATAAAATATTATATGCACTGGTATTTAAAATAATAACATGTAGTATTAAATACTACGTGATGATGTAATGATAATACATCAGCGCTTTTTAAAATGCAATCCTTTTTTTCAAAAATTTCAAAAATCCGGTTCGGATTTTAAGATTGTCTTATTGATACAGAAAAAACGCGCAAAACCGCCCATAAATTCCCTTAATTTTATTAAACAATAACCGGCAGAAAGTAAAGAAAACAAAGAAGAAAAACTTTAGAAAACTTAACCAAATACGGGGGATGTGCCGGATGTTCACAAACATGGATTTATTTTCATTAAATTTGAGTTTCCAAACCTTTCACAAATTAAGGAAAAATTTAAAAAGAAAAAATTATCGAACAAACAAAGAAAAGGTTATTGACTTCTTTTTTTGACAAGTCTAACATACGCAGTGTTTTCGGAAACGGCTTTTTCATTTTGTGAAAGCACGGGGTTGCCGACGGGCATCGTGCAGGATTAAAAAATTTAGGTTTCGGAGGTAATGTCTGATGGCATATGTAGATGAAGTAATCAAGGAAGTATCTGAAAAAAACAGTAATGAGCCGGAGTTTATCCAGGCAGTGACAGAAGTATTGGAATCTTTAAGACCGGTTGTAGAAGCAGATGACCGTTATGAAAAAAATGCGATTTTAGAGCGTATGTGTGAGCCGGAACGAATCGTTTCCTTCCGCGTACCGTGGGTGGACGATGCAGGAAAGGTTCAGGTAAACAGAGGCTTCCGCGCACAGTTTAACAGTGCAATCGGTCCGTACAAGGGCGGAATCAGACTTCATCCCAGTGTCAATCAGAGTATTATCAAATTTTTAGGTTTTGAACAGACTTTTAAAAATTCACTGACAGGACTGCCAATCGGCGGCGGCAAGGGCGGCAGTGATTTCAATCCAAAGGGGAAATCAGACGGCGAGATTATGCGGTTCTGTCAGTCCTTTATGACAGAGCTTTACAGATACATCGGACCGGATACGGACTGTCCGGCAGGCGACATCGGCTGCGGTTCCAAAGAAATCGGTTATATGTTCGGTATGTATAAAAGAATTGTTGGCGGTTATAAAAACGGTGCGTTATCCGGCAAGGGCATTCCTTACGGCGGCAGTCTTGGAAGAAATGAAGCAACCGGTTATGGCGCTGTTTACTTTGCGGAAGAATTATTTGAAGCTGTCGGAAAGAAGCTTGCCGGTACAACATTTGCATTATCGGGCTTCGGCAATGTGTCATGGGGTGTTGCAAAGAAATTAAATGAACTGGGCGCAAAAGTCGTTTCTATTTCAGGACCGGACGGATACATTTATGATAAAGACGGCATCAGCGGGGAAAAAGTGGATTATATGGTAGAAATGAGAGGTTCCCTGCGTGACCGTTGTGAAGATTATGCCGACAGATTCGGTGTGGAATTCCATGCCGGCGAGAAACCGTGGGGACGTGTAAAGGCAGATGTGTATATGCCTTGTGCAACACAGAACGAAATCGGATTGGAAGATGCAAAGCGCATGATAGAGGAGGGTACATCAAAGCTTTTAATCGAAGTTGCCAACATGCCGACCAAAGCAGAAGCCGTTGAAGAACTGCAAAAAGCAGGATTTATGATTGCACCGTCAAAGGCAGTCAATGCAGGCGGTGTTGCCGTATCTGCCCTTGAAATGAGCCAGAATGCCATGAAGCTTTCATGGACGGAAGAAGAGGTTGATGAAAAGTTAAAAAAGATTATGAAAAATATTTTTAACAATATCGACAGTGCGGCAAAGAAATACGGCATGGACGGAAACCTCATTGCAGGCGCGAATATTGCAGGATTTTTAAAAGTTGCGGAAGCCATGCTTGACGAGGGTATTTTCTAAAAAAGACTTTTAAAAACCGGAAATCGTCGAAAATCATAAAATACACAGGGAGAATTCAGATGAAGGCAGATTACTTGGAATTTAAGGATAAATGCATACAAATGCTTACCGAAATTGATTTTTTAAATCAGGTGCAGATGACAAAGGAAGAAATTTTATCGGTTCTTGCAGGCTGTCGTTTAGAAGAAGCATATGATGCACTTTTAATCCGTTCGGAACAGGTAAGCTGCCGGAAGCTGATGCAATACTGTGAAAAGGAGCTTTGCAGTGAAATTCACATGACAGGTAAAGAATTGTTGCAGGCGGTTTATGAATGGTGCCGTCATGTGATGTTTCCGTGTAATTTTACAGAAGAACCGTCTGATGCAGTAAAGCAGAAAATGCTGTTGTTCTGCCGTATTTTAAGAGCATTTTTAAAATGTGAGGAACAGACCGGACCGTTTAAGCGGACACGGTATTTTAAACTGGTTACGGCAGAAGAAGAAAGTCTTGGAACACGGCAGGAAACGGCGGCAGAATACGCAATCTTTTTAAAGTGCCTTGAGAATCAGTATATCATGGAGTTTATGCGGATTGCGGCGGAAATCACACCGTTTGACACGCTGGGGCATGTGGCAGGGGTCCACTATGTGGCAATGCACGTTGCAAGACAGTTAAAAATGCTTGGAAAGCCGGTGGATTTAATGCTGATGTCCGCCGCAGCCGCCCTTCATGATATCGGCAAATTCGGGTGCCGTAAAGAAGAAGCCGCGCGCGTTCCGTATCTGCACTATTATTATACCGACCGCTACACCAAAAGGTTTCATATGCCGGTCATCGGTCATATTGCAGCCAATCATTCAACATGGGATTTAGAGCTTGAAGATTTGTCGATTGAAAATTTAATTCTGATTTATGCGGATTTTCGTGTAAAAAGTATCCGGACAGCTTCCGGTGCAGAACAGGTCTGTTTTTATTTTTTAAAAGATTCTTTTGATGTCATTCTTTCCAAACTGGACAATGTAGATGAAAAGAAAAAGAACCGTTACCGTCTGGTTTATGCGCGGTTAAAGGATTTTGAAGAATATATGGTGCATCTGGGTGTCAATGTTGATTTTCGTTCGGAAGAACCGTCCTGCACACAACAGGAAGACTATGTGTTAATGACACCGCAGGAAATCGTAGACAACATGAAGTATCTGGCGATTGACCACAATATCTACGTTATGGAACGGCTTACCGGTGAAATGTCCCTGCGCAATCTTTTGGAAGCCGCCCGCGGAGAGAAAAACTGGAGAAATCTGCGTGCGTATATGAATGTATTGCAGGAGTATTTTACATATCTGACCCATGAACAGACACACCTTGCACTTCGTTTTTTATTTGAACAGCTTATGCACGGTGAAGTGGATATCCGGAGGCAGTCGGCACATTTAATCGGACAGATGACTGCCAATTATGACAGGGCATATCGCAAAGAACTGCCCAAAGACGTAGAACTTCCGGCCGATGATATTTCTGCGGCATACCTTTTACAGAAAACGGTTGAAACCATTTTATATCCGGACTATCAGGTGACCGAACAGCACCGGAAATGGCAGGGATACTCACTGCGGCGGATTGTTCATACCCTTATGGCTTTATCACAGCAGGCAGACCGTGAAATCTACAGGCAGGTATTACTGCCGTTTTATCAAAAAACCGATTATGATGCGTGGAACACATTTTTGCTGCTCGATACGGCAAAGGCTTTGGATTATGCGGAAATGGACAATAAAGATATCCGTACAATCTGTGATTTTACAATATCCTGCCGGGAATGGGACAGCCGTGCAAGGCAGATGAATAGTTTACAGCTATATTACAAAATGGCACAAGACGGTGTTTCTTATCAATGTCTTTCTTCCTATATAAATCAGTGCTTTTTATTGGAGCGGGAAACGGATTGTATACAGCTGGTATTTTTACGTGACCGTCTGGCACAGCTTCTGGGACTGCAAAGAAATGGTATTTTTGCAGTCCGGCGCATTGCAGACAGGGAAGAAGAACTGCTTTCCAAAATGTTTCTTGACGATTTGAAAGTAGCGGCGGGTGCAACCATGAAACAGATTAATATCGCGATGATGGAACAGGTGATTGAACAATATCCGCAGGAAGCGCGGACGGTTCGTATTGCCACGCACCTTTGCAGTCTGATGTCGGCGAGCCAGCGCCTGACAGTGCGTGAAAAAGCAGGCGAACTGCTTGTAAAAATCATGTGTAATATTTCTTCTGACCAGTGTAATGAAATGGTGATTGAACTGACGGAAAGCCTGGATTCGGGAGATTATCAGTATGCAAAATTTATTCCGCATTATCTTGGCTGCATGGTTTTGTACTTACAGCCGCAGGAGCTTGATGAACTCATAGAGGATACCTTTTATAAAAGGGTAAACGGAACGAGTGAAAAAGCAGCAGTATACACCCTGCATACGATTGGGACAATTCTTGAAAATTACGGCAGTTACCGGGGGCGTGATAAAGCACCGGAGGCTTATGAACAGCGCAAAAAAGTATTGCTTGGATATTTGATGAAAGGTCTGGTGCATTTTAAGGAATCTATCAGTATTGAAGCCCTTAATATTATCGGACACGAACTGTTTGGCAGTGAAAAGCTGGCGCCGGATGAAAAGTGTGCCTATTTTTCTTATATCGCAAAACATCTGATGAGTGCGGTGGGAGAGCAGTCCAGGGATGCATTGTCATTTTACAACCGGGCATCGGCGCTTAGTTATCTGTACCGGTTTATTACGGCATACGAATTTACATACGGCAGGTTTGAAATACCGCAGATATCGAAAGTGGCATTTTTTCCGGGGACATTTGACCCGTTTTCATCAGGACATAAAGGCATTGTAGAAGCTGTGCGGAAAGCAGGGTTTGAGGTGTATCTTGCAATTGACGAATTTTCATGGTCGAAAAAGACACAGCCGCGCTTAATCCGCCGCCGTATTGCGAAAATGTCAACGGCAGATATCGGTTCGGTCTATCTTTTTCCTGACAACTGTCCGGTAAATATAGCCAATCCGTCCGATTTAAAAAAATTAAAAACACTGTTTCACGGCCGCCCGGTCTATATTGTCACGGGGATGGATGTGATTGCGCACGCATCGGCATATCAGGCACCGCCGGTCATGGATTCCATTCATCACTGCAATCACATTGTCTTTACAAGAAAAACGTCAAAGGATAAAAATGCGCTCGATGAAAATCTGCTGATTGCACAAAACCTATATGAGGACACGATAAAACTGGAGCTGGGCAGTGAATTAGATGATGTCAGTTCTTCTAAAATACGGGAAAATATTGACCGCGGACGGGATATTTCCAATCTGATTGACCCACTGTGCCAGCGGTTTATCTATGAGTATGGAATTTATCTTCGTGAGCCGCAGTATAAGGAATTACAGCTTACAAAAGCCTTTGTGGCAGAAGCAGAGCCGCTTGGAGAAAAGCTTTCAGAAAACCGGTATCTTTTTTTGGGCAATGCCGGGGTTTTTGCACACAGAAGCGGTGCAGAGCAGATGATTGTCCGGCGCAGCATGGGAAACGGCGAAGTGCTTGCCGCCGTCGGCTATCATGAAGTGTTATCCGACCGATTTTATGAAGAATTTCAGGACGAAGCCGCAGTGCATTATCTCCGTAAAAATGCGGCGGGCAGACTGGCGGTGATTACAGGAGTTGCAGGGCTTCGTGATGAAAAGATTTATGAGTGGATACAGCTTGCCGTGACGGAAACGATTGCCGCGTGCTTAAAGCTTGGATTTACCCATATTGCCTGCCGCTTTGAGAATGAAGAACGGGAAATGGATCTGGAAATGGAAAAACTGCTTTACCGCTTCGGCTTTTTAAAAATGCCTTCCGGCGTGAAAAATAAAGACCGCTATCTTGTGGATATGACGTATCCGCTGGTGCTGATTCAGAATGTATCCACCGTGTTAAAAGCGCCGTTTGACAGGAATCCGCGTGTCAGAAAGGTACTGCTTGAAACAGGTCATGCGCTTTTGGATGCCATGAAGGAGTTATATCCGGGCAATCTGGTAATATCATTTGATGCACAGCACATGAACCAGCAGATGATGGACCTCATTACCTTTGAAAACCATGTAGCGGCACAGCAGGGGGCAAAACGTGTGCCGGGTAAAAAAATGTGTGTGCCGTTCGGTAAAATTTTAAGAGATGTCGTTGTACCCAATACCGTGACCAAAGCCATTTATACGGAAAAGGTGTATACAAGGGATGCATCGGCTTCACGGATTGAAGAATATCCGGACTATTCGCCGCTTCCGACACAGATTGAAACAATCAAATCCTTTAAAAGACCGGTGATTTTAGCAGACGACATTCTGCACAAGGGCGACCGCATTAAAAAGCTCTACCCGATGTTAAAAAAAAGCGGCGTGCCAGTAGAACGGCTTGTTGTCGGGATTCTGTCCGGCCACGGAACGGATTTGTCGAGTATGTTAAAGCTTCCTGTGGAAAGCATTTATTATATTCCCAATGTCAAAGCATGGTTTCAGGAATCGACCCTGTATCCGTTTCTTGGCGGGGATATGATTGAGCAGACACAAAAAAGCCGGACGGGACTGCTTCCGGCAATTAATCAGATACTGCCCTATGTTATTCCGCAGTTTTTGCCGGAGCTTGGCTGGCAGCAGTTTAACAATCTCTCGCTCACCTGTCTTTTAAATACACAGAAAATCCTGCGTGTGCTGGAGGCAGAATACCAGAAGGGGTTTGGCAGAAATCTGACACTGGGACGGCTTGGAGAGGCAGTTAAAGACCCGTACTGCGTGGACGTAGGCAGTCATGTCACGCTGGATTTAAATGTCCCGGCATCAGAATACATTGAAAATGACATTATCCGGCTTAAACATTTAAAAAATCTTGTGGACTAAAAAATCCGCAGAATGGAGAAGACTATGAACAATCTAAATCAGCTTGGAACAGAAAGAAAACTGCGCAGTGAAAAAGGAAAACATCCTTTTAAAAATCCGCGCTGGGTGTATGAGGGGGAAAAATTAAGGGTTCACATCGCGGCACTCGGCGATGTCGGCGCTACCACCCTTATGGGGTTAAAGCTGCTCGGCAGTGATGTGATTGAAACCATAGGAATTATAGATTTAGATGAAAACCGGATGAAGCGGTACGAGGCAGAATGTAACCAGATTTGTTATCCGTGGGCATATGATGTGCTTCCTAAAGTCGTCCTTTTAAAGGAAGATGAACTTTTTGACTGTGATGTTTTTATTTTTTGTGCAACCAAAGGCGTGCCGCCGGTCGGTACGGCAGTGCAGGATGTACGCATGCAGCAGCTGAGAGCCAACCGCAGTATTGTGGAAAGCTATGCAAAAAAAGCGCGGACTTGTGGATATGACGGACTTTTTGCCGTGGTTTCAGACCCGGTTGAACCGCTGTGCAACGCGGCGTGGCAGATATCAAACTGCAATGAATCCGGTGCATTTGATGATAACGGACTGCATTTAGAGCAGGTGCAGGGCTACGGACTGGGTGTGATGAATGCGCGGGCGGTGTATTATGCAAAGAAAAATCCGGGGAAATATGGATTATTTTTAACAGAAGGGCGGGTTTTCGGACCGCATGGAAAAAGTCTGGTGGTTGCAGACAGTATTACGCAGTATCACGACAAAGAATCAAGAGAACTTTCAAAGCTGGCGGCAGAGGCAAATCTAAGCGTGCGCGCGCTGGGCTTTAAGCCATATATTGCACCGGCGCTTTCATCTGCCGCCATTTCCATTCTGCTGACCATGCGGGGCGCAGACCACTACGGCTCGGTCGCACTGCATGAAATCTATTTCGGCTGTAAAAATAAGTACACGAAAGAAGGTCTGGAAACAGAGTGTCAGGAACTGCCGGGACAGCTCTATGAACGGATCCGGTCCGCCTACCGTGAACTGGAAGAAATCAGTGATAACTGCTGATAAAAGATTTGTAATAAGAAACCGGTAGTAAAAGGGCGTAACTGTAAGCTAACAGACAGAAAGGAAAAGAGGTGAAACGAATGCTGGCAGTGGTCTGCCCGATAGAAGGCGCCGTACCGGAAAGATACGGACAGCTGATTGATACGGTACTGCAAAATGCAAAAAAAGTATCCGGTGATAAAAAGGATACGGAAGCGGCAGTTATTCTGCGTGATGAGAAAGACTTTCTATACTGGTGCAAAACGCAAAAAAAGCCGGGCAGCTGCATTGTATTTGCGGTGCATCTTGACCGTTCGGGGATTAATCTGCGGCTTTATGCCATTTTAAAGGAAATGGATTATCATACGGACTGTCTTTTGGGCTGTACAGGGGCAATTCTGGTTGACGGGGAAAATGAACTGTATACAAAAAACATGGCGAAAAAAATCGCATTTTCGATAAACCGCGCAGGCTGTATGCTGCCGGGCCACACCTTTGCAGAGGCAACCGGCTCGTTAAAAAACCAGACAAAAAATGCAATGCACAGAAACCTTTCATTAAAAGAAGCTTTTTTTGCCAATGCAGGAGAGGCGGTTTGTCATGCACTGGAATACGCAGACGGGCGTACTCCGGCACACACAGACCGACCGGCACGCCTGCTGTGCATTTATGCGGGCAATAAACAAAAGAGCAATACCTGTTTATTCTGGAAGCTGGTACGCAAGTTCCTTCCCGAAGATAAAATTGTAATCCGTGAAATCAATCTAAGAAACGGGGAAGTTGCAGACTGTCTTGGCTGTCCGTTTGAGGTCTGCCTGCATTACAGTGAAAAGGGTTCGTGTTTTTACGGCGGTGTCATGGTGGAACAGGTCTATCCGGCACTGCTTGAAAGTGATGCGCTCATGATACTCAGTCCAAATTACAACGACTCGGTCAGCGCAAATATTATGGCATTTATCAACCGTCTGACCGCATTGTACCGGAAGGTCGATTTTAAGGACAAGCTGCTGTTTTCCATTGTCGTATCCGGCTACAGCGGTTCTGATATCTTAGCGGAACAGCTGATTAGCTCCCTTCATTTTAACAAAGGCTTTGCGCTTCCTGCCCATGCAATCCGGATGCTCACGGCAAATGACCCCGGAGAGATTTTGTCCTGTAAGGATATTGAAAAGGAAGCCGAGGTCTATGCAGAACGTATTACGGCTCATCTGGGAGCGCTCCGTCAGAAAATTTAAAGTAAGTAAAAGAAGGGTAAATGAAATGTAAATAAAACTGCTGTACATTTTCATAAAACTGATTTATAATAAACTGAGTTTATATAAACAATTCTTAAATTTAAAATTGTAAAAAATAACGATATAGTTTGAAAGAATAGGGAGAGCGTGTAATGCAGGCAATTATTTTAGCTGCCGGAATGGGCAAAAGATTAAAGGAATTAACAAGTAATGCGACAAAGTGCATGGTTGAAGTGAATGGTGAGATGATGATTCATAAAACTTTGATGCACCTTGAAAAGTTAAATTTAAACAAAATTGTGCTTGTTGTAGGATATGAAGGACAGCAGCTGATGGACTATGTTAATTCACTGGGATTAAAGACACCGGTAGAGTACGTTGTCAATGATGTATATGATAAGACCAATAACATTTATTCTTTATATCTGGCAAAGGAATACCTGTTACAGGATGATACATTATTACTGGAATCCGATCTTGTATATGAAGAAGCGGTTATCAGAAAGCTTGTAGACACGCCGTATCCGTCACTGGTGCTGGTAGATAAGTTTGAAAGCTGGATGGACGGAACCTGTATTACGGTTGATGAAGACGACAATATTACGTCATTTGTCAGCAAACGTGAATTTGATTTTACAAAGACAGATGAATATTACAAGACAGTAAATCTTTATAAGTTCAGCAAAAATTTCTCGGAAAAATATTACGTACCGTTTTTGGAAGCATACTGTAATGCAATGGGACTGAACGAATACTATGAACAGGTATTAAAAGTAATCACATTTTTAGGTGATTTGGAAATTAAAGCGGTTAAGTTAAACGGTGAAAAGTGGTATGAAATTGATGATGTGCAGGATTTGGACATTGCAGAATCCCTGCTTGCCGGAAAAGAAGAAAAGCTGGAGAAAATGCAGAAACGTTTTGGTGGTTACTGGAGATATCCGAAGCTGATAGACTTCTGTTATCTGGTAAATCCGTATTTTCCGAATAAGAAGCTGGTTTCTGAAATGCAGACCAATTTTGAACGTCTGCTGGGTGAATATCCGTCAGGAATGGGTGTAAACAGTCTGATTGCCGCAAAGATTTTCGGACTGCATGCAAGCCAGGTGATTGTTGGAAATGGCGCAGCAGAACTGATCAAGTCCCTGATGGAGCGTTTTACAGGCAGACTTGGCATGGCATTTCCTACATTTCAGGAGTATCCGAACAGAAAGGCAGAAAAAGATGTTGTTCCGTATTTTGTAACCAATGACGAATTTCGTTATACTGCTAAAGATCTGATGGATTTCTATGAGGATAAGGATATTGAGGTGCTGACACTGATTAATCCGGACAATCCATCAGGGAATTATATCAGACGGGAAGATGTTTTAAAGCTGTCTGAGTGGTGTGAAAAGAAAAATATCCGTTTTGTTGTTGATGAATCCTTTGTGGATTTTGTCGATGAAGAAGAAACGACGACATTATTAGATGCAGAAATTTTAAAAGCAAATCCGAATCTGATTGTGGTAAAGAGTATTTCAAAATCTTATGGTGTGCCGGGACTGCGTCTGGGTGTACTTGCAAGCAGCGATGAGGAATTGATTGCAGAGATGAAAAAAGATGTTGCCATCTGGAATATCAATTCTTTTGCAGAATTTTATCTTCAGATTTATGAAAAATATGCAAAAGACTATGCCAAGGCAATTGAAAAATTCAAGCAGACAAGAGCTGCATACATCAAGGATTTACAGGCATTGTCCGGTTTAAGAGTGCTGCCGACACAGGCAAATTACGTACTGTGCGAAGTGACTTCCGGTGTTACAAGCCGTAAACTGGCAGAAGACCTTTTAGAGGAGAATATTCTGATTAAAGATTTATCCACAAAGAAGGGATTTGACGGGAAAAATTATATCCGTCTGGCAGTCCGTGATGAAAAAGATAATGCAATTTTAGTTGAAGCATTAAAGAGATATTTATAGGAAGTATCTTGCCGGAGTAAGATGGTCTGCAAATCTTGACAATCCGGGCCATAAAAGGTATAATCAAAGAACCGCGCAGCCGGGGCATTAGCGGCGCCTTGTACCTGCAATCCGCTATAGCAGGGGTGATATCGGGCCGAGGGCAGTTTTCTGTAGAGCTGCCCGGTATAAGTGGTGTTGACGTCTGGGTCTTTCGCAACAGGAATTCATGAACCATGTCAGGTCAGGAATGAAGCAGCATTAAGTGAAACCTCCTGTGTGCCGGAAGGGTGCCTGGGCCGAGCTAACTGTACCGGTAACGTCTGTGGACAGCTGTACGACGTCCGGTGCGCGGTTTTATGATGAGAATTGTTTTCGTCAGCACATATTATATGTAACACATATTACGTGTAACACATAGTATGTGGTGGCTTTTTTTACATTTATAAAGTAAAAGCAGTTCGCAGCGGTATTTTTAGAAAAGCGCCGTCCGTGGCGGCAGAATGAGAGAAAATATGGCATATCAGGCATTATACAGAAAATGGCGTCCTTTGGAATTTGAAGATGTCAAAGGACAGGAACATATTGTTACAACATTAAAAAATCAGATACGGGCAGACAGAATCGGGCATGCATACCTTTTCTGCGGAACGCGCGGAACCGGTAAGACAACCGTGGCAAAGATTTTTGCAAAGGCGGTCAACTGCGAGCATCCGGTGGACGGCAGTCCGTGCGGGGAATGTCCGACCTGTAAGGCGATTGCCGAAGGGCGTTCCATGAATGTCATTGAAATCGATGCCGCATCGAATAACGGTGTTGACAATATTCGTGAAATCCGTGACGAAGTCCAGTATTCACCGACGGAGGGCAGGTATAAGGTTTATATCATCGATGAAGTGCATATGCTTTCCATAGGGGCATTTAATGCACTGTTAAAAACACTGGAAGAACCGCCTGCATACGTTATTTTTATTCTGGCGACAACGGAGGCACATAAGATACCGGTTACGATTCTGTCGCGCTGCCAGCGCTATGATTTCCACCGCATTTCTATTGAAACGATTGCAGGTCGGTTATCGCAGCTGATGGAAGCGGAACATATCAATGTCGAAGAAAAGGCAATCCGGTATGTTGCCAAGGCGGCGGACGGTTCCATGCGAGATGCGTTAAGTCTGTTAGACCAGTGCATCGCCTTTTACCTCGGACAGGATTTAAAGTATGAAAATGTGTTAGAGGTGCTTGGTGCGGTGGACACGGCGGTATTTGCCGAAATGCTGTCGTACATTTTAAAGGCGGATACGTATGCGTGCATGCAGCTTTTAGAGCAGATTATTATGCAGGGCAGGGATTTAGGACAGTTTGTCAGTGACTTTGTATGGTATTTAAGAAATCTGCTGCTTGTAAAGACAACGGATGATGAAGCGAAGGCGGAAGACATTATCGATGTTTCGGCAGATAATTTAGAGCAGTTAAAAAAAGACAGTAAACAGGTCGATGTCGATACACTGATGCGCTATATCCGCGTGCTGTCGGAGCTGGCAAATGAGCTGAAATTCTCAACACAGAAGCGTATTAAAGTCGAAGTGACACTTATTAAGCTGACGCGTCCGGCGATGGAACAGCGGCAGGATATGGGCGATGTGATAAGCCGCATCACCCTGCTTGAGCAGGAAATGCAGGAAACCATGGAAGCGTTAAAAAACGGCATGGCGGCAGGTACTCCGTTTGCGGCAGGTACACAGGGCATAAGCGGTATGGCAGATATAGCGGGTGCGGCAGGCAATGCCAGCAGCTATGCAGGCATGGCAGTGTCCCAGCCGGTACAAAAGCGCGTAATAGAGGCAATGCCGGAGGATATTAAGCAGCTGGCAAAGCAGTGGGACTCCATTGTCCATTCGATTGAAGAACCGCTAAAGCGCACCCATTTATTAAATTCACATGTAACGCTTGCAGAGGATGGGCAGAGTCTGGAACTGATGACGTCTTCCCCGACAGCCTATGAGCTGTTTTCAAGGGAAGATGACAAGGCAGAACTGGTTGCGCTCATTGAGGAGCGGACAGGAATCCATGTGAATCTGATTGTTACAAAGCTACAGGATGGAGAAGATTTTCAAAATCGATTTACAGATATCAGAGAATCCGTTAATATGGAAATAGAAGTAGATGATAAGGAGGAATATATCTAATGGCAAAAAGAGGTGGATTTCCGGGAGGTATGCCGGGCAACATGAACAATCTGATGAAGCAGGCACAGAAAATGCAGAAGCAGATGGAAACACAGCAGGCAGAGCTGGAAGCAAAGGAATTCAGTGCGGCAGCAGGCGGCGGTGTTGTAGAAGTAACCGTTACCGGTAAAAGAGAGGTTACAAAGGTCAAGATTGACCCGGAAGCCGTAGACCCGGACGATGTAGAAATGTTAGAAGATTTAATTATGGCGGCAACCAATGAAGCACTCCGTAAGTGTGAAGAAGAATCACAGGCACAGATGTCTAAGATTACCGGAGGACTTTCAGGACTGACAGGAGGCCTGTTCTAATGGACATTTACAGCGGTCATATGAACAAGTTAATAGAACAGCTGTCGAGATTACCAGGGGTTGGGGCAAAAAGCGCCCAGCGCCTGGCATTTCACATTATAAATATGCCAAAAGAAGAAGTTGAGGGACTGGCATCTGCCATGACGGATGCCAAAGCGCATATTAAATACTGTAAAGAATGTTTTACGCTGACAGATGATGAAATCTGCCCAATCTGTGCCAATGAAAAGCGCGACCACAGTACGATTATGGTGGTGGAACAGACACGCGATATGGCGGCATATGAAAAGACCGGAAAGTATGAGGGTGTCTATCATGTACTGCACGGTGCAATCAGCCCGATGCTTGGCATCGGTCCGTCCGACATTAAGTTAAAGGAACTGATGAAACGGCTCGAAGGCGATGTGCAGGAAGTCATCATTGCAACCAATTCAAGCCTTGAAGGTGAAACGACAGCGATGTATATCAGCCGCCTGATTAAGCCGACAGGCATTAAAGTAACCCGCATTGCAAGCGGTGTGCCGGTTGGCGGCGATTTGGAATATATCGACGAAGTGACACTGCTGCGTGCATTGGACGGCAGAACGGAATTGTAGGATACTATGTTAAACGATATTATTACAGAACACAAAGAGCGTATGCTCAATCTCAAAAAATATTATCCTTTTTTTAAGCTGATGGATGTATCCTTTGCCCAGTTTCAGGAAGGCAGATATGAAATGCTGGACATGGGATATATTGTCATGGGGATTCTGCGCTTTTTTATTGAGGAGAATAACTTTAAAGAAAAGGACGTCACTTACCCGGAATATCTGGACTTTATTACATCATTGCTCAAACGGGACTTTGGGCTGAATCTTTCAGCACAGGAATACAAAGAACTTGCCGATTACATTTTCGATAAAATTAAAAATGAAGGCAGACCGTTTACATTTCCATATTATGATCCTATTGAAAAGAAAAAATGTATTTCACGTATCAAGGTACTGAAAAGTGCCATCCGTGACCATACGGTATGGTATTCCATCAGTTCCGATGCAATTGAATTCTATCTGGATACGAAAGAAATTAAAGAAGAAAGCAGAATCAGTGTGCAGCAGCTGCTCTTAGAAAAAATGATACAGGCACAGAATTTTCAGGGCGGCAAAGATGTAATTGTGCGGATTAATGAAGAAGTGGCACGCCTACAGCGCAGAAAAAATGAGATTATGGAATTGCTCGGCAAAGATGTCTTTGCGGGGATTGAAGCGTATGAAGATTTTGTCCATACGGGTATGCGCTGGTTTGATGAAGAAGAAAAGCTGTTTAAGAAAAATAAAGATTTTATCGAGGGTGCGCTTGCAAAGATGGAAGCCGAACCGGTACAGTCGGAGAGCTATTACCGTACTTTAAAGGAGATTTACGAGCTGGACAGCCAGTTACAGATAGCCATGACAAGGCACGGACAGCTTTTATCGGCATGTACACAGATGCAGCAGATGACAGAAGAAGCCGTGAAGCGGGCAAAACTCGGACGGTTAAGAAGCCATATCCATTTTGGGGCGCTTCTGACAGATTTAATCCGCAGCGACAATGCGGGGCTGTTAGAACAGCTTTTGTCGCCGGTATTACTGCCGCATATAAAGAAGCGGTTTACGCTGGATTCACTTGACGAGGCACTGACCGTGAAGCCAAAGCAGGCAGAAGCGGCGGAGAAAGTAGAAGAAGAACCGCCGCAGGAAATTCAGTTTGCAGATGAAATGGAAGATCAGCGTATTCGTAAAAACTATACATTTTTAATGAATAATCTGCTGGCGGCATTTGAAAAGAGAGATACGTTTACGCTTTCGGAATTTGGCGCGGCAATGAGCAGAATGTATTCGCCGGATATTTTAAAAAATGCGGATTACTATTCTTTTTTTGTCAACCTGTGTCAGAAACAGGAGTATGTCATCGGCGGTCAGACGGAAAACGAGAGTTTTCTCGATGACATTTTAAGCGGCGCATTTGCAGACCGTGAACCGGTACATTTTACGATTACGCCAAAATCCGCAGGAGCGCAGGACGAACAGCCAATGGAACAGTCTGAACTGGTGTTTGAACGGAAGGGAACAAAGTAATGGAAAGCAGAAATATAGAAAAGGCACTGGAAATATCCGCAAAACTGGCGGCGGGGGAAACGGTAAGCGAGCAGGGGACAAATGCTGCCCTGTATCAGGAATACAGTACCAACCCGGAAGTGTATGATATGGTATTGTTGTCGTTAAAGAAAATGGAACTTTCGGTTTATGAATATAATAATTCGCTGTTTGCCGCGCCAAAAGCGCACGGCAGCCTGTTTGGCTACAGCAATGAAGCACTGCGCCGGGAGCTGGGACTGCGTACCAACGGCGAACTCTATCTGGCGTATTTTATCATCTATAATATTATTATGGAGTTTTATACGGATACCATCAGTGCAACGTATGCCGAATTTGTCCGCGTGGAAGACATTGTCCGCAAGGTGGACGATACAACGGCAGGCATTGTGGATAAGAAAAACGGCTTTGTTTTAAGTGAAATTGAGGAAAACAGCTTCCGCAGCCTTGCGTTAAGCTGGGACAGCCTGCCGGCGGCAACCGTGGAGTTGTCGGAATTAAGGGCGGCGAAGAATTCCAAGTCGGGTTTTGTAAAGCTGGTCTGCAACTTTTTAGTCAGCCAGCAGTTATTAAGTGACAATCAGGAGCGGTACTATCCGACAGACCGTTTCCGCGCAGTTGTTGAAAATTATTTTGATGAATCCAGAGGAAGAATCATGGAATTGTTAGACCAGTCAGGAGAGGAGAGGGACGAACATGCCGCAGATTAACAGAATCCGTGTAAACAATGTAAAATACAATTTCGGTACGCAGTATTACGATGACTTTATGATGCGTTTTCACTGCCGTAACACGATTTATGACCTTGCAAACGGCGGCGGAAAGAGTCTTTTAATGCTGCTGCTGCTTCAAAATGTGATTCCGAACTGTACGCTTGATGAAAAACAGCCGGTTGAAAAGCTGTTCCGTCCGGGCGGCGGCAATACAGTGATCCACTCATTGATTGAATGGAAGTTAGATGCCACTAACAACGACGGCTATAAATATATGACAACGGGATTCTGCGCAAGAAAGGCAAAGGATACGGAAGCAGACGGCACGGAAGCGGACGGCATATCCGGGCGTTTTTCTGCGGCAGAAGAAGCACCGGCGGGACGTGACAATGCCAGCGTGGAATATTTTAACTACTGTATTTTTTACCGGGAGTTTGGTGAAAACGATATTAAAAATCTGCCGCTGACAAAAAACGGGGAGCGCATTACTTATAATGGTTTAAAGCAGTATCTGCGGGAGCTTGAACATAATGATTTCCACGTTTCGGTAAAAATATTTGACCGAAAGGGCGAATATCAGAGTTTTATCAGCAAGTATGGGCTGTATGAGAGCGAATGGGAAATTATCCGCGGCATCAATAAGACCGAAGGACATGTAAGAACATATTTTGAAACCAATTATAAGACAAGCCGTAAAGTTGTAGAGGATTTATTAATAGAAGAAATTATTCAGAAATCTTTCCACAATAAGCTGGCAGTGGGCAATGACGAAGGTCAGATGGCACAGACACTGCTTGATATTAAGGATACGCTTGCAAGACTGTCAAAGAAAAATGCACAGATTACCAATTATGATAAACAGATGGAGCTGCTCGATGCTTTTTCAGAGTATATTCTGGGATACCGCTCTTTATATGAAGAAAAAGGAAATCTGCGGGGACAGCTGTTAAAGCTGCTTATGCAGTGCAGACAAAATCTGTCGGGATACCGCGCGCAGGAAGAAAAGCAGAAGGACGAACTGCTTCATTTACAGGAAGAATTATTAAAACAGCAGCGCATGATCCAGACTGCCGAGGTGCTTACAGAACAGGCTTCCCTTGCGGGAATGGAAGAACTGATTGCTGCAAATGAGAAGAAGCGGGCATATTTTAAGGAACAGGAAGAACACTTAAAAAGGCAGATGGAAGAAACGGAAAGTCTGGTAGAATACCGCGAATATTTACAGTATCAGAAGCTCTATGATGAACTTTTGGCAGCCATTGCGGCAAACGGACAAACGGATGAAGAACTGACAAAACAGCTCTATGCACTGGCAGCGGTGATTGTGCCACAGCTTGTACAGAAAAAGAATGCTGCCGGTGAAGAATTGCAGAATGCAGAAACACAGTACCGGGCGAGTCAGAAAGAAGCGGCACAGGCAAAGGCAGATTATCAGGAATTACTGGGCGGGGCTGCGGCGGCAGAACAGATTGCAGTGCATACTGCCAAAGAGATTGAACAGGCAGAAAAAGAACTGGGTGCCTGTATGGAAAAGGCAGGAATCCTTGTGATGGAAAAGGCAGGCGAAGAATACAGTGCCTGCACACAGAAAATTAAAGAACAGGAAGAACAGCTTTTACAGACCGAGGGACAGCTTTCACAGGTGGAAGCACTGCTTTCAAAGGGCAGACAGCAGCAGGCATCCTGCCGTGCGCGGATTGAACTGCTGACAGAACAGTTAGGACAGGCGGAAACCAAAAAAGAACAGGAACAGAAAGAAAAGCAGCAGCTTTTACAGTTAAAGGCCGTCTATGGGGAACAGGATACCCGCCGGGCATGCCGCGTTGTATTGGATAACCACCGCAGACTGGAAGCGGAATGTGAGCAGCTTACCGCTGACTGTACGCAGCTTACGCAGTTCCTTGAGAATATGAAGCACGGGATATTCAGTGCGGGCGGAAGACACCGGGAGAAGGTAAAAAGCTATCTTTCAGGACGGTACGGAGAAGATGTAAAAGAAGGCAGCGAGTGGCTTTCGGGGCTTTCGGAAGATGAAAGAAAACAGGTGCTTGCCGCATTCCCATATGCCGAGTATGCATTTATTGTTGAAAATGATTTTTCAAGAATCAAAGAAGACCCGGTGCTTGCGGACTTTGGCAGAAGTGCCTATGTGATTCCGGTATTGTCTGCACAGGCGGCAAAAGCACAGCTTACGGCAGAAAATGAACAGTATGTTGTATATGCCAGAAAGGATATGGCATTTTTAAAGGATGAAAAGCTGCGCGGGCGGGAAGAAAAGCTGGCGCAGGAAGAACTGGCGGCGGCACAGGAAAAACTGGTCAGACTGACCGACAGAAAAGAAATTGTCTGGAATGACTACGTGCGCATACAGGAACTTTCAAAGCTGGAAGAAGAACCGGCAAAGAAAGAGTTTGAAGCGCTGTCTGTGCGTTTAGAGGAACTGCAAAAGGAAGCACAGCGTTTACAGGAAGAATTGGAGCAGGAGGAAGCCCTGCGTAAAAAAGGCCGGGAGCGGAAAGCACAGGTGCAGGAAAAGCTGGCACAAAACCGGGAGCGGTATCCATACGTGCAAAAGTGCGCAAAACTGGCAGAGAGTCTTCTTGTACAGTACCGTGAAAAGCAGGAATACACGCAGAGGGCGGCAGATGCAAAGCAGGAACAGCTCTTAAAAGAGCAGGAAATGCAGGCGCAGGAAAAGGCAGAACAGACCGCCTTACAGCGCAAAAATGCACTGGCAGAAGAATATGACCGTCTGCAAAGCCGTCTTGACAAGCGTTATCAGGCATATATAAGCGTGGAAGCCGACGGCGGACAGTCCGCAGGAATTCATGTGCTGCAGTCAGCGGCGGATGGCAGTGCGGTAGCAGGGTTAGCGGATGCTGACGGACATGCGCTGTCATTAGAACAGCTGGAGAACCGCTTTGCGGGAGTGAAAAAGGCATTGGATGAAAAAAATGCCGATGTGCATGATAAAGAAGAATTATTAAGACATTACCGTGCGGCAATGGGAAAATGCAGTACGGCAATTGCACGCCGCCATTTTACAATGGAAGAACTTGCGGCAAAAGAGGCACAGGGAGAAGCTGTCCCAAATCCGGATGATGCGCTCCGTGCGCTTGAGCAGGAACGTGAGCAGGCGGTACAGCAGGAAAAAGCGGCAGCAGAAGAACTGGAAGCGCAGAATGCATTAATGAACCGTCTGCAGGGAAGTATTGCACACGGAAAGAGCCAGATTGAAGAAAAGTACGGTGCTTTTGAAGCGTTTGACTGTGATAACCCGGAGCAGTTCATTGTACAGCATAAAAATTATAAGGACAGCATTGCAGGACAGATCAAAGAACTGGAAAAAGAGCAGAAACGCCAGACAGAAAAAATGCAGGATTTCCTCGTAATGGAAAAGGATTTGTCAAGAATTGTTGCCAAAGCGGGCATTGAAGTGCCGGAAGCGTCAGAAACGGAAAATGCAGATACCATGGCAGGACAGCCGGAGGATACAGACATAAATGTAGCAGATTTTTCGGGCTATGAAACGGTACAGAAAGAATTTGAAAAGCTGTGTGCGCTTGAGGTGCGCAAGCTGGAAGAATTTTTAAAGAAAAAGGATAAGCTGACGGAAGAACTGACGGCATGTGATGCAAAAGAACTGGCATTGGAGATTAAAATGTCGGTTCATGTGCCAAAGGACATTGAAGCCGTGAAGCAGTTAAAGTCCAGACTTTCCGAAACCAATACGCTGATTGCACTGGAAAAAGAGCGCGTATCCAAAGGAATTTCCGATATGGAGCGTATCAAGGATAACTTTGAAAACCGGTGTGTCCAGATTTGCTGTAATATCAAGACGGAACTTGACCGCCTGCCAAAGCTTTCAAGCATTACGATGGATAATGAGGTTATTTCTATTATCGGGCTGTCCGTACCGTATGCCAAGGAATCCGATTATAAGGAAAGAATGGCGGCATACATTGACGAAACGGTCCTGATGGCGGAAAGCTTTGACAATACACAGGAGCGGTTAAAATATATCCGCAACCGGTTAAGCTGGAAACGCCTTTTTGCCGTGATTGTAACCGATATGAACGCCATCCGCGTAAGTCTTTATAAAAGAGAGCGCATGAAAGACCAGAGCCGGTATCTGCGGTATGAAGAAGCAGTGGGTTCAACCGGACAGTCACAGGGTATTTATATTCAGTTTTTAATTGCGGTAATTCATTATATTTCAAGTATCAATGCGCCGGCAGACAGTGCGGGTGTACTGGGCAAGACCATTTTTATTGATAATCCGTTCGGTGCGGCAAAGGATATTTATATCTGGGAGCCGATTTTTAAGCTGTTAAAGACCAATCACGTGCAGCTCATTGTTCCGGCACGAGGTGCAACCCCGGCGATTACGGGAAGATTTGATGTCAATTACATTTTAGGACAGAAGCTTGTACATAACCGGCAGCAGACGGTTGTTGTCGATTACTACAGTCGTACAAAAAATGAGGAACTTGAATATACGCGCATGGATTATGAGCAGGCAGTATTCGACTTCACACTATAGGCAAGAAACGCCTCAACGTTGGCATTTCTTTTTAAAAGAGTTTACAAGAATACTGCGCTGTGATAAACTTGAATAGAATATGTTTAAATCATTTATTTGATATATACAGTAAAGGTGGCGTTTGTTTTGGATAAGTATGAATTTAATATAAAAGTAGATCAAATTAAAAAGCTTGCTGCCAAGAAGTCATTTCAGGAGGCGGCAGCGATTGCCAAGGAAATGAACTGGCAGAAGGTGAAGGACTGGTCCACGCTGGCAACTGTTATTAACGTACAGGAAGCGGCAGGGGATTATCTGGAAGCAAGAGATATGGCAATTCTTGCATACAACAGAAATTTAGGCGGCAGAAAGCTGGTTTATAAGCTGGCGGAGCTGCTCATTAAGCTGGAAGATTTTGAAACGGCAGAGGAACTTTATGAAGAATATGAAAAGATGTCACCGCATGATGTCAATCGTTTTCTTTTGTATTTTGATTTAAGAAAGGCACAGAATGCCTCGGATAATGAACTTGTAGAAATCTTAGAGGACTACAAAGAGCATGAAATTGATGAAAAGTATATGTTTGAACTGGCAAAGTTATATGCCAAAACAGGCAGAAAAGAAGAATGTATCAAGACCTGTGATGATATTGTACTGTGGTTTCAGGACGGACAGTATGTGGAGAAGGCGATTCAGTTAAAGCAGGAATTTGGCGTTGAACTGACCAATACACAGAAAAAAATCTTAAAGGATATTAAGAATCAGAAGCAGGATATAGAAGCAACCAGAGAAATCATGTTTGAGGAACAAAAGCAGCTTGCGGCAATCCAGAGCGATGAAATTGAAGAAGCGGTGGAAGAAGCAGAAAGTGATGCGGACGATGATATTATTCTGCCGGAAGACGATGAAAGTACCCGTGGCATTAAATCTTTCTTTAAGAAGGCATTTCATTCGCGGGCGCAGTCAGAAGAAGATATGCGCGAAATAGGCTATGAAGATGATGACGAATCCGATGATTCCGATACATATGAGAACACCGGTGCGCAGGATACAGAAAAAACACCGGAAGAACCGGTATTTTCAGCGGAAGAATTTGTAAAAGAAAAGACAGTGACGGATACCGCACCAAAAGCAGAAAAAAAGGAAGCTGATACAACGGTGGATTTGTCTGAAAGTATTGACAAGGCATCCTCATCTTTACGTGAACTGATAGAAGATGCAAAGAAGAAACTGGAAGACAGCTGCGGCGATTTATCAGGTAAAGAGGATTCATTCCGACAGAAGGCTGTAAATACGGTCAAAGAACCGGCTGATGAAGTAGAGATTAAAGTGGACATTCCGGCATATAACAATCCGTATGATACACAAAATTTACAGGCGGCACTCGCTAAAAATTTAAGTGAATTCATGGAGGAAGAAAAAGCAGAGGCAGAGGCGCTACGTCCTCAGCCGGCGAAGCAGGAAGAAACGACCGGTGAAAGTCAGGAAGATGAACAGATTGAAGGTCAGTTAAGCCTTGCAGACTGGTTAGAAGCGGTCCGTGAAGAAAAATACGGAAAGCAGAATACAAGGGAATTCTCAAAGACAGAGCTGGAAAAGATGTTAGATGAGAAGGACGAAAAGAGTGCGGCATACGAGCGCATTATGGTTGAGCAGAAAGCAGCGGCACAGGCAGCAGGCAAAGCCTTTGATGAAAAAGAAGCAAGCCGCCATGCACACGCACAGGTGATGTTACAGGCAGCAAAGACCGATCTTGCAATCCGTACCGGAAAAGCAACCGTACACTTAGAAGAAGCAGCAGCACAGGATGTCCGTCGTCAGCAGGCAGAGGAAGAAGCAAGAAGAAAAGCGGAGGCCGAAGTACAGATTCAGAGGCGCATGGAAGAAGCCCAGAAAGCAAGAGCCGAGGCAGAAGCCAGACGGTTAGCCGAAGCACAGCGTGCAGCTGAAGAAGCCAAGCGGGAAGCTGCAAAGAAAGCCGAAGCACAGCGTATAGCCGAACAGGAAGCAGCGCAGCAGGCAGAAGCCCAGCGGTTGGCGGAAGAAGCAGCACAAAGAGAACAGGCACAGCGTGCGGCAGAGCAGGAAGCGGCGCAAAGACAGCGGGCGGCTGTCAGTGAGGAAGTTTCATTAAATACACAGCAGCTTCCGCCGATGGAAGATCATCTTTCCGATATGAATCCGCTGGAAGCAATCAGCAGTGCAAAGCTTGCCAGTGCTGTACAGCAGGAGAAAGTTTACACCGGCATGGGCGAAGGCACGGAAATTGATGAAGAAAAGAAGTTAAGCGGAGAACTTGCAAAGATTTTCAGAAAATACCGTGAAATGCCGGGACTGGAAAGCCAGCTGGCAGCATATTTTGAAAGCCTTGAACAGGAAATGGCGATTTCAACGTCGCAGGTCGGCAATATTATCATTTCCGGTAATTCAAGCTCAGATAAGTCTGATCTTGCAAGAGCCATTGTGCGTGCGGTGAATTACCTGTATCCGGAACACACACGTAAGATTGCAAAGACGACCGGTGACAGTATCAATAACCGTGGACTGGCAAAGGCGATGAATAAGTTAAAAGGCACCGCACTGATTGTTGAAGGTGCGGGGGCAATCCAGCCGAAGCGTATGAGTGAAATGCTGGAATGTCTGGAACAGGATACGGAACGTATGATTGTTATTCTGGAGGATTCGGATGCAGAAATGAATGTACTGCTCAATTTCAATCCGGAAATGACACAGAAGTTTAATCATCGCATCGTGTTAAAACAGTACACGGTCAATGAACTGGTTGAAATGGCAAGAAAATTTGCAAGAAAACGCCAGTATGAAGTCAGTGATGATGCGCTGCTGGAACTTTATTTAAAGATTGATAAATTACGTAATAATGTAGATAATATCCGTATGGATGATATTAAGGAAATTATCAATCACGCAATTGTAAAAGCAGAAAAACGCGGCTCAAAAAGATTCTTTGGCGGTTTAAAGAGAAAACGCGGCGAAAACGGAGATGTTACCATCCTTGTTGAAGCAGATTTTAAAGATTGATAAAAAAAAATAAAAATGCCGGTACAGGCAGCACAATAAGAAATGGAGGAAATGAATCATTATGAAGAACATAGAGGAACTGTCAGTAAATACAATCCGTGTGTTATCAGCAGAAGCGATTCAGAAAGCAAAATCAGGACATCCGGGACTGCCGCTTGGCGCAGCACCGATGGCATATGAATTATGGACAAACCATATGAACCACAATCCGGCAGACCCGGAATGGGCAAACAGAGATCGTTTTGTACTCTCAGGAGGACACGGCTCGATGCTGTTATATTCTTTATTACATTTGTTTGGCTACGGAAATCTTTCTATGGAAGACTTAAAGAATTTCAGACAGCTGGGTTCATTGACACCGGGACATCCGGAATACGGTCATACCGTTGGTATTGAAGCAACGACAGGCCCGCTTGGACAGGGTATGGCAATGGCAGTCGGTATGGCAATGGCAGAAGCACATCTTGCCGCTGTATTTAACAAAGACGGTTACGATATTGTAGACCACTATACTTATGTACTTGGCGGTGACGGCTGTATGATGGAAGGTATTTCATCAGAAGCATTTTCACTCGCAGGAACATTAGGACTGCATAAGCTGATTGTATTTTATGATTCCAACAACATTTCTATTGAAGGAAGCACTGATATTGCATTTACGGAAGACGTAACAAAGCGTTTTGAAGCATTCGGCTTCCAGACACTTGAAGTTAAAGACGGCAACAATCTTGCAGAAATTGCTGCAGCGATTGAAGCGGCAAAAGCAGATACAACCCGTCCGACAATGATTAAGGTCAATACGGTGATCGGCTATGGCTGTCCTGCAAAGCAGGGTAAGGCAAGCGCACACGGTGAACCGCTCGGTGAAGAAAATGTTGCGGCTTTAAAGGAATATTTAGAGTGGCCTTGCAAGGAAGCATTTACTGTTCCGCAGGAAGTATATGATCATTTCAACGAAGCTGCCAAGAAGAAAGCAGCAGTTGAAGATGAATGGAATGTATTATTTGAAAAGTACAGAAAAGAATATCCGGATATGGCAGAAAAATGGGATGCTTATTACAACGGATATGATTTATCAAAGCTGTTTGATTCAGAAGATTACTGGAAGAAAGCAGAAAAACCGGAAGCGACCAGAAGCACATCCGGCAGCATTTTAAATGAAATTAAACAGCTCATGCCAAACTTGATTGGCGGTTCAGCCGACCTTGCACCGTCCAATAAGACAAACATGAAGGATGCCGGTGATTTTTCAAAAGACAATTATGCAGGCACCAATCTGCATTTCGGCGTCAGGGAACAGGCGATGGCGGCAATCGGCAACGGACTTGCACTGCATGGCGGATTAAAGGCATTTGTAGCGACATTCTTTGTATTCAGTGATTATACAAAGCCAATGGCAAGACTGTCCGCATTAATGAATCTGCCGCTGACATTTATCTTTACACATGATAGCATCGGTGTCGGAGAAGACGGACCGACACACGAACCGGTTGAACAGCTTGCGGCATTCCGCTCCCTGCCAAATTTCTGTGTATACAGACCGTGTGACAGAACAGAAACCGCAGCGGCATGGTACCGTGCAGTTACTTCAAAAGACCAGCCGACAGCACTTGTGCTGACAAGACAGAATCTTTCACAGATGCAGGGTTCTTCAAAGGAAGCGTTAAAGGGTGGCTATATCTTAGAGGATTCTAAGAAGGAAGTGCCGGATGCCATCATTATTGCCAGTGGTTCGGAAGTAGAACTGGCAGTTAATGCAAAGGCAGAACTTGCAAAAGACGGTGTGGACGTGCGTGTTGTCAGTATGCCGAGTATGGAAGCATTTGAAGAACAGACAGCAGAATACAAGGAATCCGTTCTTCCGAAGGCATGCCGGAAGAGAGTTGCGGTCGAAGCGCTTTCAGACTTCGGCTGGTACCGTTACGTGGGCTTAGACGGCAAAGTTGTTTCCATGACAGGCTTTGGCGCATCCGGTCCTGCGGCATCACTGTTTGAAAAATTCGGATTTACAACAGAAAATGTTGTAGCGGCTGTAAAATCTGTTTTATAAAAGTATTGAAAAATTTATGTAAAACATACAAAAAATTCAAAAAAAACACTTGCAATTCACAGCAGATAATACTATAATAAACTCAAGATTGTTGAAAAATTAACAAAGTCCTGCGGGGACATTCAACAAAATACATAGTATATGGAGGATTTTGAGTTATGACACGTTTTACATTACCAAGAGACTTATATCACGGAAAAGGATCATTAGAGGCATTAAAGACACTGGAAGGTAAGAAAGCCATTATCTGTGTAGGTGGCGGTTCTATGAAGCGCAACGGCTTCTTACAGAAGGCAGAAGACTACTTAAAAGAAGCAGGAATGGAAGTAAAACTGTTTGAGGGCATCGAATCCGACCCGTCAGTAGACACTGTCATGAAGGGTGCTAAGGTTATGGAAGAATACGGACCGGACTGGATTGTAGCGATTGGCGGCGGTTCTCCGATTGATGCAGCAAAGGCAATGTGGGTAAAATATGAATATCCTGACATTACATTTGAAGAAATGTGCAAGGTATTCGGTATGCCGAAGCTTCGTAAAAAAGCACATTTCTGTGCAGTATCTTCTACATCCGGTACAGCAACGGAAGTTACGGCATTCTCAGTTATCACAGATTACGAAAAAGGTATTAAGTATCCGCTGGCTGATTTTGAAATCACACCGGATGTTGCAATCGTAGATCCTGAACTGGCTGAAACAATGCCTGTAAAGCTGGTAGCCCATACAGGTATGGATGCCATGACACATGCCATTGAAGCGTATGTATCAACCGCAAACTGCGATTATACAGACCCACTGGCACTTCATGCAATTAAGATGATTCATGAAACACTGATTAAGTCATACAACGGAGATATGGCAGCCCGTGATTCTATGCACAACGCACAGTGTCTTGCAGGTATGGCATTCTCCAACGCATTACTCGGTATCGTTCATTCAATGGCACATAAGACCGGTGCTGCATTTGAAGGCGGACATATTATCCACGGTGCTGCCAATGCAATGTATCTGCCAAAGGTTATCAAATACAATGCCAAGAATGAGGAAGCTGCCAAGAGATATGCAGAAATTGCAGATTTCATTCACTTAGGCGGTAATACAACAGAAGAAAAGATTGATAAACTCATCGAACTGCTCCGCAAGATGAATGATGAACTCAATATCCCGCACTGCATCAAGCATTATGGTGAAGGCGGACTTCCGGCAGAAGAAGGTATTGTACCGGAAGATGAGTTCTTAAAGAAGCTTCCTGAAATTGCAGCAAACGCAATTCTTGATGCCTGTACAGGTTCTAATCCTCGTCAGCCAAATCAGGAAGAAATGGAGAAATTACTGAAGTGCTGCTATTATGACACAGAAGTAGATTTCTAATCAATAAGCTTATAACGGAAAAATAAATTTTCCATTTTACGTTTCTCCTTTCATAAATGCCGTATTTTTCATAGAATATATGAAAATACGGCATTTTTTTTGCAACTATATCATGTCCGGTTTCGTATAAAGAATAAGAGGAGGTGGCAGGAAGTGTTTGAAACAGATGAAACGCTTATCAGGCGCATATTACAGGGGAAAGACCGTGAGGCAGGTGAACTGTTGGTTGAACGGCATTATAAAAGAATATATAAAGAGATTTACTTAAAAACTTCAGATGAGGAGCTTGCAAAAGACCTTACGCAGGAAACATTTATACAGATATTAAAAAATCTATATCAGTTTGATAGTAAAAAGGCGTCCTTTAAGACGTGGATTACAAGAATTGCCTGCAATAAAGTGATTGATTACATGAGAAGCCGCCAGCACCATGAAATGCTTATGACTGAAATTTTGGACGATTATGATAAAGAAGATGCGCACAATCTTGAGGAACGTGTGACAAACCGCATGGCAACACAGCGGGTAGAGCAATTACTTGAAAAAGAGGAAGTACAAAACCAGAAGATATTTAACCTGAAAGCACAGCAGGGTTACACATTTGAAGAAGTCAGTACGATTACGGGGGTAACAAAAACTGCTGTAAAAAACCGCTATTACTCCATGGTGAGAAAGATGAGAAAGGAGCTGAGTGATTATGAGTAGGATTAAATATCCGGGTGAACAGGAAATGAAGCGCCAGATTCAGGTGATTTTGGATGAGTCCGGCATGTTTGAAGATGACGAAAAAAGTCAGGGTTATACAGAGTGTGTGCAGGTGAAGAAACGTCCGGCGGTAAAGACGGCGATTTTATTTCCCCTGGCAGCCGCGGCGGTAATGTTTCTTGTTGTCACTGCGGCAGGACTGATACCGCAGCAGACAAATTCCAGGGTCGAACCGATGACAAATGTGCTGACGGATGATACAATAAGATCAGTATCAAAAACACAGCTAAGCGACGATATTACGGTTCAGATTTGTACAGACTGTTCTTATCTGCCATTAAAAGCATCCGGGTCAGACAGCGTATCGGACAGACAGATACAGTTTAGTTATACGTATCCGAAAATTTATTATCAGGGAACAGAGGTGGAGTCTGTTACGCGCTATTACGAGGACAGAATCGAACAGTTAAAGACACAGGCGCAGACACAGTTTAAGAATGTTGCCTTTGTAAAGGATTTGGATATTCCGGTAAAGATTTCATATCATTGTTCGGCATTAAACGATGTGACCGCACCGGAAAATAATCTGGTGTCAATTTATGAAAATTATTCGGAGAGTTATACAGCATACGATAAAGATGGGGCGTATGTTACGGTAATGACCAATGCTGTTTATGGTGGAAATTTTAATGCAAAGACAGGAAAGAAGCTCTCTTTAAATGAACTTTTTGAAGAAAATGACTTGTCAGGGCTGGAAAAAGAATGGAGCGGTATCGGACAGACAGAACAGGAATTACAGACGATTGCAGATACGGATGCATGGTATTTATCGCAGGACGGACTGGCACTGTGTATCAACGGCTGTGAAAATGATTATGAGAATAACGCAGGAAAGCTGCGGTATCACAATGTTTCATGCAAAACAAATGTCGTGGCTTATGACACACTTTCCGGATTAAAGAAAGGCTAAAAATCCACAGGCAGAATGAATACAGGAAGATACGGCAGAATGTGAGGAGAGTATGCCAAACGAGATGGAAGAATTAGAATTTTATTTAAAAAAGGCAAAACAGGTTGTATATGAAGTCAAAAAGACAGTTGTCGGCAAAGATGAGGCTATCTGCAAACTGCTGATGGCAATCTTAGCAAAGGGACATATTCTGATTGAAGATATTCCGGGGGTCGGAAAGACAACGATGGCGCTGGCATTTTCAAAGGCACTGGGATTGGAATGTAACCGGCTGCAGTTTACACCGGATATTATGCCGTCGGATCTGACGGGATTTAACTTATACAACCGTCAAACAGGGCAGTTTGAGTACAAGCCGGGAGCTGTGCTGTGCAATATTTTACTGGCAGATGAAATTAACAGAACCTCGCCAAAGACCCAGTCTGCGCTGTTAGAGGTGATGGAGGAGCGCAGGGTGACGGTGGACAGCCAGAGCATTGAGCTGCCAAAGCCGTTTATGGTCATGGCAACACAGAATCCATTTGGTTCAATCGGAACACAGAAACTTCCGGAATCCCAGCTTGACCGTTTTATGATTCAGATATCACTGGGATATCCGACCGTGGAAGATGAAATTGCCATTTTAAAAAATAAGACAAACGGCAGTCCGAAAATTATTTCGGAAAAGGTGCTGACAGCAGAAGAATTAATGGCAATGCAGGCTTATGTGGAACAAATCTATGTCGATGACAGGGTTTATGATTATGTGGCGCGGATTGCAAAGGCAACGAGAAACAGCCCGGATATTTTACAGGGCATTAGTCCGAGAGGAAGTATCGCGGTGCTTGCGATTGCCAAGGCAGAAGCGTTCTTACGCGGACATACTTATGTGCTGCCATCGGATATCCAGTATGTATTAATGGATGCTGCGGCACACCGTATTATTGTGGATAACGGATTGAGAAATGGAAATGTGACGGCAGAAACGGCATTAAAAAATGTGCTTGAAACCGTTTCCGTGCCGAAACTGGATGTGAAAAGGGTCGTTTAAATGAGAAAAAGAAGACTTTTGTATATCGTCTGTCTGCTGGGGGTATTCTGGCTGAATGTCATCTATGTCGAATACCAGTTCTTTCTGCTGCTGGTACTGCTGATTGTTGTTCCGGCGATTTCCGGGGTGCTGTTTGAACTGGCGGCAAACGGATTAAAGCTGTATCTGAACATTCCACAGAAGGAAGTGCATCCCGGACAGCTGGTGACAGTGTGCATTAAGGCCGTAAACCGCCATGTGATATTTTTAGGGAAACAGCAGTTTCAGATTGGCGTGGCCTATCTGAATACTCCGGGAAATGAAAAGGAAATGCTGCAATGTGACGGAGTTACGGAAAAAGTACAGCAGACAATGGCGGAATTTAGTCCAAAGCACTGCGGCATCGCACAAATTGACATTGAAAAAGTATTTTTGCAGGATTATCTGGGGCTGATTGGTACACAAAAGAATTTTCGCGGAAGCTGCCAGCTTGCCGTACTGCCGGAGCCGGTTTTATCCACGCGGGTCAGGACGGGGATGGAAAAACAGCAGGAATACCGCTATTCAGCGGTAGCAGATGATGATTCGGATATTCTGGATTTGCGGGCGTTCCGTCCGGGTGATAATTTAAACCATATCCACTGGAATTTAAGCCTTCGTACAGATGATTTGATTGTGCGGCAGTATGGAGAACAGATTGATGTAAAAAAAGTGATTCTTGTGGATTTAAGCATTTTGAACACAGCGCAGTACAGGAGCCGAATGGATGCAGTCTATACAGCAGTGGCTTCCATTGCCAATTTATACGTTGAAAATGAGGTGAATACGCTGATTCTTGCATGGAACGGACAGAAACAAAGTGCAGAGTATCTGGAAGTCCATGACCGGACAGAATTAAACCGTGCCATGATACGGCTGATGCAGATTCCATGCAGCAGCAGGGCAGGAGAGCATGCAGCGGCGGTATATTTAAAGGACATTGAAGCACAGGGACAGCAGGCATTATTTGTGACGGCAGGAAGCTATGAGAATAACAAAGTAAGAATTGTCAATGTGGAAAAGATACAGTTACAGGAACTGATCGATGAACTTTGGGAAAAGATATAAGGGACAGAAATTAGAAACAAGGGGTAAGACAGCATGGAAGAAAATCGTGAAATCAGTTACATCGTAAGAATGCTTCTTACAACAATCGGATCATATGGAATTATAAGGGTGCTGACTTCATGCGCCCTTTTTCAGGTGTCGGATATGGCAGTGATTTTTGGAATTCTGGCGGCTGCTGTTATTTGTGTGTACGGGCTGTATGGCAGAAAAAAGCATTTTTTAATCGTGACGGGGATTTTATTTGCCGGATTGTCCGTTTTAAGTTTTGGCATTTTAAGAGCCGGATTCTGCTACATTTATAATGACTGTATGACAGCCCTTGAAAAGCCATATGGACTGAGTCTTGGCAGAATTGCCGTAAAGGAAACGGCGGCGCGGCCGATGCAGGAAACAATAGCGGTGTTGTTTATTGCAGTTCTTGTGACATTTGCAGCAGCAGTTATTGTGATTTACCTGCACAGTATGCTGGGGACACTGCTTTCTATTCTGCCGCTGCTTATTTTATTCGTATCGCTGGGAGCAGTCCCGGACAGCTGTACATTTTTTCTGTGTATCAGCTACGTGCTTGGTGTTTCGGCTTTGCAGGGGCAAAAAGGCGGGGAACAGCAGTCACTGATGGTTTTGTTTTTATGTCTGATTGCACTGACGGTTTCGGTTATTGTGCGCCCGCCGGTAAACTATGAACGGTTTCAGGTATTTCAGGTGTTAAATGAAGAAGCGAAAAACTGTTTTTCATGGGTCGGCGGAGATTTAGAAACAGATGTTGACCTTGCAAACGGTGGAATTAATAACGGGGAACTGGGGAAAATTGATGGTATCCGCTACAGCAACCAGACCCTGCTGACAGTGACTACGCAAAGTACCGGAAAAAATCAGTATTTTCCGAGGTTTATCGGGCTGGATTATGATACGGGCCGGTGGTCAGAGGTGCTGAGCAGTACAGTAAAAAACGATCAGAAGGAAAATCTTGTGGATTATATGGATACACAGGCGCAGGCGCAGCAGTATATTGAAAATACAGTGGGCAGTTATTACCAGATGATAAAAAAAGTACCATATATTCTCCGGTATACGGATGGAACGACACAGAACGGAACCAATGTCATTGCCGGTGTGAATAGTTACAGTGCTTTTAATAATCTTTTGGAGTATCTGCGGTATGAGTATCTTGGCGGTGGTGCGCCTTTGTATAAAAATATGGTTTCTTATCAGAATCTGGTAAAAAATAATTATCTTGATGTGCCGTATGATGTACGGGAAGTGATTGAAAATCTGCTCGGAGAAACCAGCGTTACAACGACGGAACAAAAAGAAAATTATATTAAATATGTAAAAGATTATCTTTCACAAAACTATACTTACAATATGTTTCCGGGGAAAGTGCCGGAAAATGAAGATTTTGTAAAATATTTTCTGACAGAAAGCAAAGAGGGATATTGTACATATTTTGCAACGGCGGCAGTACTGATGTACCGCTGTGCAGGAATTCCGGCAAGATATGTCGAAGGATATGTGGCGGCAGATGATACTATAAAGTCGGGAGTTCCGATACAGACGACACAGACAAGAAAGACATCGGACAATGTGCAGACGGAAGAAAATGTTGTTGAATATCAGGTGGATTTAAAGGACAATGCGGCACATGCATGGGCAGAAGTCTATATGGACGGTTACGGCTGGGTTACGGTGGAAGTGACACCGCAGGCATCGGCGCAGGGCAGTACCGGTGCAGCCACAGAAGCAGGCGCATCATTCGGGGAAGGACAGAATATACAGCAGGAATTACAGACAGAAAGCCCGTCAGAAGTTTCCACAGACGGACAGGAACTGACACAGGATGCAGCCGGACAGCCGTTGGAACAGCGGACAGATTCAGTTCCGGAAATTTCACAGGGTGCAGCCGGAGAGGCAGATAACACGGCACAGGATGACAGCAGTGCAGGTAGTACGGATGTGGGGAAGGCGCAGACAGAATCTGCTTTTACACGGCTTGTAAAACAGTATCCGCTGCTTTGGATTCCAATCGGACTGATATTGCTGTTTACAGTAATGTCTGCTATAATTCTGATACGGTATTTTACTGTCAGACAGATGCGCACAGCAAAGAAAAGAAAGACAGATATTAAGAGTATGGTACAGGAAGAACGGCGGGAAATGGTGATGGAGGCTTACCGTAGTTTTGAAAAAATGCTTGCGGCAGTGGGATATGGCAGAACAAGCGGTCTGGAGTACGAAGCGTATGCGGGCTATCTGACCGAGGCGTCGGAAATTTTTAAGGAAAATCATATCAAACGGATTTTTGATCTGGTACTGCGGTGTTCATTTTCCGAAATACCGGTCAGTGAGCAGGAGTACCGCGGGTACCGCAGGGATATGCAGAATATCCGCAATGCCATAGAACAAAAGCTTGGATTTTGGGAAAGACTGTATTTTAAGTATATACGGTTGTTTTAAATAAGGAGAGGTATGTTTGATTTAGAAGATGAGTTAAAGAAACTCCCGGCAAAGCCGGGAGTTTATATTATGCATGACAATACGGATACGATTATTTATGTGGGAAAAGCTGTGAGCCTGAAAAACAGGGTGCGGCAGTATTTTCAAAGCAGCCGGAATCATTCGTCCAAAATAAAGAAAATGGTTTCGCACATCGCTTATTTTGAGTATATTATTACAGATTCCGAACTGGAAGCGCTGGTTTTGGAGTGCAACCTGATTAAGGAACACCGCCCGAAGTATAATACGATGTTAAAGGACGATAAAACCTATCCGTTTATCAAAGTCACGACAGGTGAAGCGTATCCGAGAGTTTTATTTTCAAGGGATATGAAGCATGGCGCGGGCAGATACTTTGGCCCGTATACTTCGGCAGGGGCGGTCAAGGACACGATTGAACTGCTCTGCAAGCTCTATAAAATCAGAACGTGCAGCCGCAATCTGCCAAAAGATGAGGGGAAACAGCGCCCATGCCTGAATTACCATATCGGGCAGTGCAGTGCGCCATGCCAGGGATACATTTCTGAAATCGAATACAGAAAAAACGTAGATAGTGTGCTGGAATTTTTAAACGGCAATTATGATAAAATTTTAAAACAGCTGACGGCGCAGATGAATGACTGCGCGGAAAAACTCGAATATGAAGAAGCGGCGCGCTGCCGGGATTTAATCCAAAGTGTTAAGCAGGTGGCACAGAAGCAGAAAATTACGGCAGATGACGAAACCGACCGTGACGTGGTGGCGTGTGCAAGTGACGGCACGGATGCGGTGGTACAGATTTTTTATATCCGCAGCGGAAAGCTTCTCGGCAGGGATCATTTTCATATGAGCGTTGCGGAAGGTGATACCAGAAGTGATATTATCAGCGGATTTTTAAAGCAGTATTACGGCGGAACACCCTATATTCCAAATGTAGTAATGTTACAGGAAGAAATTGAAGATGTGCAGATTATCAGCGAGTGGCTCAGCAGTATGAAAAAGCGCAAGGTGTCTGTTGTGACACCGAAAAAGGGTACAAAGGAAAAACTCGTGGAGCTGGCATATAAAAATGCACAGATGGTGCTGCTTCAGGATACGGAAAAGATTAAAAGGGAAGAACAGCGGACGGTCGGTGCAATGCAGGAAATCGCAGACTGGCTTTCCCTGCCGCATCTTGTCCGTGCGGAAGCCTATGATATTTCCAACACCAGCGGTATTGAATCTGTTGGTTCAATGGTTGTTTTTGAAAACGGACGACCAAAGAAAAATGATTACAGAAAATTTAAGATAAAAACGGTGAAAGGACCGGACGATTATAAAAGTATGCGCGAAGTACTGACAAGGCGTTTTCTGCGCGGAAAAGAGCAGTCGGAAGGATTTGCGGTATACCCGGATATTATCATGATGGATGGCGGCAGAGGACAGGTCAATATTGCACTGGAGGTTTTAAAGGAGCTGGATTTACACATTCCGGTGTGCGGCATGGTCAAAGATGACAATCACAGAACCCGCGGACTCTACTATAATAATATAGAAATTCCAATTGACAGGAACAGTGAAGGGTTTAAGCTGATTACAAGGATTCAGGACGAAGCACACCGTTTTGCCATTACGTATCACAGAAGCCTGCGAAGCAAGGCGCAGGTTCATTCGGTGTTAGACGGTATTGACGGCATCGGTCCGGCAAGAAGAAAGGCACTGATGAAGCATTTCTTAGACATTGAAAAAATCCGCACGGCACCGGTGGAGGAGCTGATGAAGGTGGACGGCATTACGGAAAAGGTGGCAGAAAATATTTATGCGTTTTTCCATTAAAAACCCATAATTGACCGCGTACTATACGGTGTGATAAAATAAAAATACTAAAAAGTCAGCGTAAAGAGTGCGACAAAGTCGCCCAGAAATAAGAGGATAGTGTGAAAAATCCTTAAATCAAAGATTTTTCACACAACAGAATTTGTGCCGCAGGCGTCACGAATTCTGTTTATATCGCAGGACTGAATAATCAGTCCGCGATTCCTCCGGCATTAAAAATGCCTGCGGAAAGAGGAGTAGTATGAATGGAAGCGAAAGAGTGAAGCTGTCTAAAGTCGTTGAGAAGATGCAGCTTGAGAACATGACACCACAGATTGATATTTCAGGAACATGGCTTCATATTCCGGAGGTCAACAGACCGGCGTTGCAGTTGACCGGGTTTTATAACCAGTTTGATAATGACCGCTTGCAGATTATTGGAAATGTAGAATATTCATATTTAAAAAGCCTTTCGGAAACAGAGCGGTATGAGCGGTATATGCAGCTGCTTTCAAGCAATATTCCGTGTCTGGTATTCTGCCGCGGATTAGAGCCGGAACCGAAAATTTTAGAGCTTGCGGTGAAATGTCAGATACCGATTTTTAAATCACAGGAAGCGACCTCTTCTTTTATGGCAGAGGTTATCGGCTGGTTAAAGGTACAGCTTGCACCATGTATCGTTATTCACGGTGTATTGGTTGATGTATATGGTGTCGGTGTGTTAATTACCGGTGAAAGTGGTATCGGTAAGAGTGAAGCGGCATTGGAACTCATTAAAAGAGGACACCGTCTTGTAACCGATGATGCAGTAGAAATCCGCAAAGTCAGCAACGAAACGCTGGTCGGTTCTGCGCCGGGTGTCACAAAGTATTTTATTGAACTGCGTGGTATCGGCATTATTGATGTTAAGACCCTGTTTGGTGTAGAAAGCGTTAAAGAAACCCAGCAGATTGATATGGTTATGCAGTTAGAAGACTGGAATAAAGACAGGGAATACGACAGACTGGGTCTGGAGGAAGAATATACAGAATATCTTGGCAATAAAGTGGTATGCCACGCACTGCCGGTACGTCCGGGACGAAATCTTGCGGTTATTGTAGAAGCGGCTGCGGTCAACCACAGACAGAAAAAAATGGGTTATAATGCGGCGAAGGAATTATACCGCAGAGTACAGGAAAATCTCATGCGGGGAGATGATGATGATGAATAAAGTTCTTTTTGGCATTGATATCGGCGGTACAACTGTAAAATGTGGATTATTTACACTGAATGGGGAACTGCTTGAAAAGTCAGAAATTCCAACGGATAAGCAGGATAACGGAAGCCGGATTCTGTCTGATGTGGCAGCACATATACGGAATATATTGGAAAAAAGGTGCCTGACAGTTTCAGATGTGGCGGGTGTCGGTATCGGTGTGCCGGGTGCGGTGACACCGGACGGCATTGTTAATAAATGTATTAATTTAGGCTGGGGTGTAAAAGATGTTGCAAAAGAAATGCAGACATTTCTGCCGGTCTTTGTAAAAGTGGGAAATGATGCCAACATGGCGGCACTCGGTGAATTCTGGAAGGGCAGTGCGAAAGGCTATCAGAGCGTTATGCTGGTAACGGTAGGAACCGGTGTCGGCGGCGGGCTGATTATAGACGGAAAGCCGGTTGCCGGTGTACATGGTGCGGCGGCGGAAATCGGGCATCTGCCGATTGTGGAAGGCGAACAGGAAGCCTGCAACTGCGGGAAAAAAGGCTGTCTGGAGCAGGCAGCTTCCGCGACAGGCATTGTACGTGTTGCAAAGCGGATTCTGGCAGCAGCAGAAACAGAATCGGTTCTTAGAAATATAGACAATCTTACGGCAAAGGATGTATTTGATGCGGCACAGGCGGGAGATGCGCTTGCTGTGCAGACGGCAGAAACGGTCTGTGAATATTTAGGCAGGGGGCTTGCGTGCGTGGCGGCAGTTGTAGATCCGGAGTGCTTTTTAATCGGCGGCGGGGTATCCAAGGCAGGTAAATATTTTACGGATTTAATTGGGAAATATTATCAAAAGCATGCATTTCACCCAAGCCGCGGTACGAAGATTGTAACGGCACAGCTTGGTAACGATGCAGGCATGTATGGCGCGGCAAAGCTGGCGGCAGACAATATAAAGAATGGAGCAGAATAAAGAAATGGATAGGCTGGCAGAAATATTTGGAAAAGAAAATGTACTCAAAGATGAACCGATGAGCAGACATACGACATTCCGTATCGGGGGAGCGGCAGATTTCTTTGTTAAAGTACAGACAATATCGCAGCTTCAGGAAGCCATGCGCTATTTAAAAAAAGAGCAGATTCCATTTTATATTGTTGGAAACGGAAGCAATCTTTTAGTGCGTGATGAGGGTGTGCGCGGTGTTGTATTGCAGCTGGGGGAGCGTTTCAGCGGTTATGAATTTCTGCACGAAACGCCCGGAAGTGTTGTACAATCCGGCACGGCGGTTGACAAGAATCAGATTGTCATGGTGCGTGCAAAGGCGGGTTCCCTGCTTGGCAGACTGGGTAAAGAATTTGCGGAATACAGCCTTTCGGGATTTGAATTTGCTTCGGGAATTCCGGGAACACTCGGCGGTGCGGTTTATATGAATGCCGGGGCTTACGGCGGAGAAATCAAAGACATTTTAGTGCGTGCAACCCTTATGGATATGGATGGCAGCCTGTTTGAATTTACGAATCAGCAGATGCAGTTCGGATACCGCAAAAGCATTGCGGCGGAGAAAAATTATATTGTGCTGGAAGCTGATCTGGCATTGCACGTATCTTCCAAAGAAGAAGTGCTTGCAAAAATGGCAGAGCTTTCTGCACAGCGCAGATTAAAACAGCCGCTGGAATATCCGAGCGCCGGAAGTACGTTTAAACGACCGGAAGGATATTTTGCAGGCAAGTTAATTTCCGATGCCGGATTAAAAGGATTTTCTGTCGGCGGCGCACAGGTTTCCGAAAAACATGCCGGATTTGTGATTAATACCGGCAATGCAACGGCTGCAGATGTCATTGCACTGACTGATGCCGTGCGCGATAAAGTATTTGAAAAATACGGTGTAAAACTGGAATTAGAGATAAAGCAGTTAGGATAGGCTTTCAGTGAAAGGACGGCTCATCGTTATGAAAATGGTTATTGTTACAGGAATGTCGGGTGCGGGCAAATCAACGGCACTCAATGTATTGGAAGACGAAGGCTATTATTGCGTCGATAATATGCCGATTTCCTTAGTCGTAAAATTTGCGGAGCTGGCGGCAGGTCAGGAAGAAGGATATTCAGACATTGCGCTGGGAATTGATATCCGCAGCGGCAACGCACTCGGGGAATTCGATGAGGTTTTAGATGAGCTTTCCCGTAGGCACTACCGGTATAAAATCCTGTATCTGGACTCAAGCGATGAGGTGCTTGTCAAACGCTATAAAGAAACGCGCAGAACGCATCCGCTTGCAAAAGATGACCGTGTTGATAAAGGCATTGCAAGAGAGCGCAAAAAGCTGGAGTTTTTAAAGAAGCGCGCGGATTACATTATTGATACCAGCCAGCTTCTGACAAGGGAATTTAAGCAGGAGCTTGAAAAGATTTTTATTCAGGGAGAGCATTACAACAACCTGTTTGTAACCGTGTTATCCTTTGGATTTAAATACGGGATTCCGTCGGATGCTGACCTTGTTTTTGATGTCCGTTTTCTGCCAAATCCCTACTACGTCAGTGAATTAAAGCCGCTGACGGGAAATGATAAGGCGATTCAGGATTATGTCATGGGATTTAAGGCGGCAAGGGATTTTTTGGATAAAATTACGGACTTAGTGGCATTTTTACTGCCCAACTATGTGCAGGAGGGAAAAAACAGCTTAGTTATTGCGATAGGCTGTACCGGTGGAAAACACCGCTCCGTGACACTTGCAAATGCCCTTGCGGACAGGTTAAAACACACGGAATACGGCTGTAAGGTCGAACATCGGGATATAGATAAAGATACGAAACGTAAAAAGTGAGGACAGGAAACATGTCGTTTTCATCTGAGGTGAAAGAAGAATTAGGAAAAAGGCTGGATACGGCAAGGCACTGCCAGATTGCGGAATTTGCCGCCATTATGGCATTTTGTGGTAAAATGCGCAGTGACAGCGGTGAGGAAATGCAGATTGAGGTCATGACGGAAAATGAAGTCGTTTTGCAGAAATTCATCCTGCTGGCAGAAAGCATTTTTGAAATGGAAGAACACGATTTTGTGATTGAACATGAGGGAAAGAAAAACAGTCTGATTCATGTGTATATTAAAGAGCCGGTTTATGTTACAAAGATTCTGATGACATTAAAGTGGTGTGATGAGCAGTTTACGCAGATTGAGCCGGTTTTTGTGCATCCGATTCTGGTGCAGAAGGAGTGCTGTAAAAAAGCATTTATCCGCGGGGCGTATCTTGCGGCGGGTTCAATCAGCGACCCTAACAAATTTTATCATTATGAAATTGTCTGCGAATACGAAGAAGATGCGGTGCAGCTACAGGAATTACTGCTGTATTTTGAGCTGGATGCCAAGGTGATTCAGCGCAAGCGCAATTACATTGTATATTTAAAAGAAGGAAATAACATTACAGATGTACTCAATCTCATGGGTGCGGTGGTGTCCCAGATGAATCTGTATAATATTATGATTTTAAAGGGGATGCGAAATGATGTAAACCGCAAGGTCAACTGTGAAACTGCCAATTTAAATAAGACGATTGAGGCGGCGGTCAAACAGATCCGCGACATTGAATATCTGCGGGATACGGTCGGATTAGAGAGCCTGTCGGACGGACTGCGCCAGGTCGCCTATGTGCGCCTTGAAAATCCCGATATGAATTTAAAGGACATCGGGGAACGCTTAAATCCGACAGTTGGCAAATCCGGTGTGAATCACCGCCTGCGTAAAATCAGTGAAATGGCAGAACAGCTTCGCGGAGAAGCCTAAGGCGCCAACCGGCATAAACAGACATAAAGGGCAGATGAGAAAACGTCCGTGCGGATTTCTCATCTGCCCTTTGCAGTTAGTAGCCTTTCTTTTTTTGCTGTTTAGAAAGAATGGAAAGTAAAATCTTTTTCGGTGTAAAGCGGCTGCCCCATACGGCGGCACGCATAAGCGGTGATGGTACAATCGTAAGCGTACCTTTTGACATTTCCTTTAAGCAGTAAGAAACACAGCGTTTTGCGGAAATGCCCGGAAGGGCGAAAGTGACATTTGCCGTTTCGTTAAAATTTGTATTGACAGGACCAGGACAGAGCATACTGATATGGACATTGCTGTGTACTTCCTGTAATTCCTGATAAATGGCATTGGTCAGGCTGGTGACGTAGGCCTTGGTTGCGTAATAAGTAGACATATACGGTCCGCCGGGCAGCAGTCCGGCACTGGAAGCAACATTTAAAATGTAGCCGCGGTCTTTTTTCATCAATTCCGGCAGCAGTTTGCGCGTTAAAATGTGCAGTGCTTTGATGTTCACATTAATCATGTCCAGTGATTTTGATAAATCCGACTGCGCGAAGCGGTCTAAGTCGCCAAATCCTGCGTTGTTAATCAGAATGTGGATATCAAGCGGTTTTAATTCTTCTGCAAGCTGCATACACTGTGCTTCTTTGGATAAGTCGCAGGAAATGATGCGGCATTTGCAGGCAAGTTCTGCGGCAAGTTCTTCTAACGCTTTGGTGTTACGTGCCACTAAAATCAGGCTGTAGCCGCGTGCGGCAAGCTGCGCTGCAAATTCTTTTCCGATGCCGGAGCTGGCACCGGTGATACATGCTGTAGGCATAAAATTCCTTCTTTCTTTAATTTATGATGGTTCCTTTTTCGATGTTTTCACGAATGATACGGTCAACGACCTCAAATAACTGTTCTGAGCCGAGGCGGGTTTTGGACTGACGTCCGTAAACCTGTTCTGCGGTAACACCGTGTTCACGCCAGTCTCCGCCGCCGTTGCTGTTATTTAAAAGTAACGGCTGTAAATTATCCATGGAATGTGCAAATTTGGATTCCGGTGTTTCATACGCTTCAAATTCGTCAAACAGCGCAGTAAGTTCTTCTTTTTGTTCGTCCGGAAGCAGGGAGAAAATGCGTTCCTTTGCGGCATCTTCCCTTGCTTTCTGCGTTTTTAAGCCCTCGGCATCATACGCATACGTATCGCCTGCATCAATTTCCACAATATCGTGAATCAGGCACATCAGCATAACTTTTGCAATGTCTACAGGCTCATTGGAATATTCCTGCAGCAGATATGCCATGATAGCCATATGCCATGCGTGTTCGGCATCATTTTCATTTCTTCCGTGCCCCGATAGGTGGGTCTGTCGGAAAATATTTTTTTCTTTGTCAATTTCCAGCGCAAAATCCAGCTGTTGTTTTAATCGGTTATTCATACTATCCCCATTCCTGAGCAACTTGTTGCGAAGTGGCGATGAGAAATTCGCGCAGGCGATTTCTCATCTGCCATTAGGGATATTTGTTTTTGCTCAAAAACAAATATCCGTATGAAAAATAAGCGCATCAGCGTCATTTTTCACATTATCTCCATTTCATACTAATCTCCTGATTCTTATTGTAACTTTTTCAATTCTGATTTACAATAAGAACATATTTGTTTTTCATAAGGGAAAAGAAAATGTCCGGACGTCGGATAAAGGGGTATAAGTATATGGTAATAAAGAATCAGACAAAAATGAAAAAGGAGCATATTCAGGCAGTCATGCGCGCGGCAAATTTCGACAATGACCGCTATAAAAAGTTTAAGCTGATGTACAATTTTTTCGGACTGTTATTCGGCATGATGTTTGTGCGCTATCTCATATTTGAAATGCTTGGAAGCCGTGAGCGCCAGCCGGTCATGATGGTGTTATACGGCATTGTGGGAGCAGTCTTTTTGTATATCGGCATGTACGGCATGGATAAAAGCAATTATAAAAAGTATTACCGCATTTACGGCAATATGATAGGAATTACGTTTACTTACGAGGCAGACAGTGAAGGAATCCGCATGACTGATGAGGAAGGCGACAATGAATTTTTTGAATGGGAACGCATGTTAAAATGGGTAGAAGATTTAGACAGCTTTTTTGTATACATGGGGCTGGAGGAGTGCCTGATTTTAGACAAGAACAGTTTTGTGGAAGGAACGGACATTAATTTTAAGGAACTGCTGACGGCGGTTGCGGGACTGAAAAAAGAGGAAAATGGAGATGAGTATGAAAAATAACGCTGATGCGCTTATTTTTCACACAGCATTTTGTGCCGCAGGCGTCACAAAATAGCTTTTATCGCAGAGTCAAATGTAACTTTGGCTCGCGATTCCTCCGGCATTAGAATGCCTGCGGAATGAGAGGAAATATGACAGAAAAAGTATATATGCGTGAACTGACCGAACAGGAAATGACAGAAATTTATCAAAGTCATCTGGTTGAGGATTTTCCGGCGGGGGAGGTAAAGCCGCTGGCACATATGTTAGAGGGCAGAAAAAAGGGACAGTATGAGGCATACGGGCTGTTTGAGAAGGATACGTTAAAGGGTTATGCGTATTTTATCAAAAACAGCACACAGCCGATTGCACTGCTGGACTATTTTGCGATTGTCCGGGGGCTGCGGAGTGCCGGTTACGGTTCACTGTTTTTAAAGAAATTACAGGCAATGTGCATAGAACAGCAAAAACAGCTGATTCTGGAAGTGGAAAACCCGGATTATGAAACGAGGGAAGATAAAAAGGTACTGATGCACCGCCGCATTGCATTTTATCAGAAAAACGGCATGCAGTTAAGCGGTGTGACATGCAATTTTTATGACAATGAATACCGCATTATGTATGCGGGAGCGCATTGTGAAGATACAAAAGTGCAGGAAATAACGATGAATACATATCTGAACTTTTTCGGTGCAGATGTTGTCCGGAAACGTGCGGTATTTCATGTGCTTTAATGCTGTAGCGAATTGACAAAGAAAAGTAAATGTTGCATAATACATTGAAGACTTTTTTGAAAATGAGAAAAGACAACGGGGAAAAAAGGAGGAAGCAATATGAATAATCAGCAGATGATGGAATTGACAACCGTAGAAAAGAGTGAGTTTGAACAGTTGGTATCTGAATGTACCCGCTCCGGTTCAATTGATTCCAATTTGTATATTGAATACGACGTTAAGAGAGGTCTGCGTGACAGTAACGGTAACGGTGTGCTTACCGGTCTGACAGAGATTTCCGACGTCTGCGGATGTCATAGTGTGAACGGACGAAAGATTCCGGTGGACGGTGAATTATATTTCCAGGGATACAATGTGGAAGATATTATCAAGGGTTCATCCAGAGACCGTTTCCGTTTTGAGGAAGTGACGTATCTACTGTTATTCGGTTCGCTGCCGGATGATAAGCAGTTTGAAAGCTTTCTTAGAATCCTTACGGATTTACAGGAACTTTCCGGTGCATTTATCCGTGATGTTATCATGAAGGCAACCAGTGCGAATCTGATGAATTCCCTGATGAAAAGTATTTTAAGCCTGTATTCTTACGATGAAAATCCGGACGATATTTCCGTGCCGAATGTCCTGCGCCAGTCATTACAGCTGATTGCAAAAATGCCGCTGCTTGCGGTTTATGCATATCAGGCATACAGACATTACAAGCTGGACGGCACACTGATGATTAAGAATCCAAAAAAGGGCTATTCCACAGCGGAAAATATTTTATATATGTTAAGAGATGACGGACAGTTCAGCGAACTTGAAGCCAAGGTACTCGACATCTGTCTGGTACTTCATGCAGAGCACGGCGGCGGTAACAACTCTACATTTACAACACACGTTGTTACATCTTCCGGTACGGATACGTATTCTGCGATTTCTGCATCAATTGCATCTTTAAAAGGACCAAAGCACGGCGGTGCCAACTTAAAGGTACAGAAAATGTTTGCAGACATCGAAGCAAACTGCAAGGATTGGGAAGACAGAGAGGAAGTCTGTGCATATCTTAACAAAATTCTTGATAAGGAAGCCTTTGACAAGGCAGGACTGATTTACGGTATGGGACATGCCGTTTATACCAATTCTGACCCGCGTGAAGTGATTTTAAAGAGATTTGCAAAGCGCCTGTCAGAGGAAAAGGGCATGCAGAGAGAATTTGCACTGTATGAACTGGTAGAAAAGGAAGCCGGGGAACTGATTATGCACAAGAGAAAGCTGTTTAAGCCGGTTTGTGCAAATGTCGATTTCTACAGCGGATTTGTATACAGTATGCTGGGAATCCCGGAAGAATTATTTACTCCGATTTTTGCGATTGCAAGAATTTCAGGATGGTGTGCACACCGCCTGGAAGAACTTGTTAATGCAGGAAAGATTATCCGTCCGGCATATAAGTATGTGGGACATCACAGACCATACTGCACAATGCAGGATCGAAATGAAGGAAAACAGCCGAGATAGGCGAATATAGATAAAAGCAGGAGAAGAAAATGTCACAGTATAAGGTAAAAACAGTTCATCACCCGCTGAACTGTACGGTTGAAGTACCGGGGTCTAAGAGTATCACAAACAGGGCACTGTTAATGGCGGCGCTTTCAGATGGGGAGTGTACGCTTCATAGCGTGTTATTCAGCGATGATTCAAGACATTTTTTGACAAGTTTAATTGCCCTTGGATATGTCATTGAAGTCAATGAGGTGGATAAGTATGTGCTGATTCACGGAAAAGGCAGACAGATTCCAAAGAAGGAAGCAGCGATTGATGTAGGAAGTGCGGGTACGGCAGCAAGATTTTTAACGGCAATGCTGGCACTTTCCGATGGGGCATATACCATTCAGGCATCAGAACAGATGAAAAAACGTCCGATGCTGCCGCTGTTTGAGGCGCTGACCTCGATGGGGGCGGAATTTACATTTTTAGAAAAACCGGGACATCTTCCGGTACAGGTTAAGGGTGCGGCATTTGGCGGAAAAAAGCCTGCCGATAAGGTACAGGTAGATATCAGCGAAAGTACACAGTTTTTAAGTGCGTTGCTTATGGTTGCGCCGATGCTTGAAAATGGTTTAAAGATTCACATTACCAGTAGAAAAACAGACGGCTCGTATATCCGCATTACAACGAAGATGATGCACCAGTTTGGCTGTAACGTAGTTCATGAAGGCAGTTTATATGCGATTGCACCGGCAGAGCGGTATATGCCGGGAACATATCAGATTGAGCCGGACGTATCGGCGGCATGCTATTTTTATGCAGCAGCGGCGCTGACAGGCGGACACGTTATTGTAAAAAATGTGCATTCAACCTCCATGCAGGGTGATATGAAATTTATTGACGTTTTAAAACAGATGGGATGTGCCGTTACGGAAGAACGAGAAGGCATCTGTGTGACAGGACCAAAAGACGGTGTATACAGTGGCGTGGACATTGATATGAATGATTTTTCAGACCAGACCATGACACTGGCGGCGCTGGCACCGTTTGCACAGACACCGACGTATATCCGCAACATCGGACATATCCGTTTACAGGAGTCTGACAGAATCCATGCCATTGTAACGGAGCTTACACGGCTTGGCATTGAAGTAAAAGAAGAAGAATCTGCAATTTTAATTTATCCGGGAACGGTAAAGCCTGGAATTGTCAGTACATATGATGACCACCGTATGGCAATGGCATTTGCACTGCTCGGTATTCGTGCGGAAGGAATTGTGATTGATAACTGTGAGTGCTGCCGAAAGACCTTTGAAGATTACTTTAAGGTACTGGATCGGGTACTTGCGTAAATGACAGCAAATCAGCGGGAAATGGGGTGTGCAGTTGGACAGCAGGCGACAGGGGTCAGCGAAAGACTATGTGGTACAGGAGCTGATTCATGACATTGTAAATATAAAGTTAAAGCCGGGAGAAAAGTTATGTGAACCGGCATTGTGTGAGCGCTTCGGGGTCAGCCGCACACCGTTTCGGGAAGCGGAACTGGAACTGGCACAGCGGAAATTAATCGTTGTCCGTCCGAAGATTGGCACATTTGTATCGTTTATTGATAAGGAACTGGTAGAGGAAGTGCGCCATTTAAGAAGCGTTTTGGAAGCGGAGCTTGCGGTGATGGCATGCTCTATGCTGACAAAAAAAGATATTGACCGGCTCTGGGAAAATGTTGCGGTCTGGGAAATGTATATGCAGCGGGGCGATTACGAGAAAATTTTACATCTGGATAAATCGTTTCATGCCATGGTGTATGAGATGTGCGGCAGAACTTACTGGCATGAACTGGTGGAAAGTATTTCACCGCATTTTGACAGAACGACCGTACTGAGCCTGCAATGCCGTCCAACCGATAAGATTTTGTCCGACCATAAAAATCTTGTCGAAGCTATAGAAAAAAAAGATGCGGTGCTTGCCGGGCAGGTGGCAAGACAGCACATGGACCGCTATTCGGAAAACATTGACACGATTTATCAGCAGTTTGGTGAATATTTTGCAAAATGATGGAAGTTACAGCTCTTTACGGGCTGTAATTTTTTTATGGGGTGCGCTGGCAATCAGCGGTGCATGAAAATGTACAGTATAGTAAAACATTGGTAAAAAAATATCAATGTAGTATAATGTGCATAGTGAAGCTTGCTGTTGGCTATATTGTTTTTGAGCAAAAACAAATAGTTATACTGGCAGATGAGAAATCGGCTGCGGAACGGAGGAGATTAGTGTGCAGATTCATGTATTGGGAGATTCAATCGTAACGGCATATGGCAGTGACGAGAATAATTTTATCGGCGGATGGGGTGACCATTTAAACAGTTTTTTTAAAAATGAAGTACCGGTGTTTGTTTATGCAGAAGGCGGCAGAAGCAGCCGGAGTTTTCTAAACGAGGGCAGGTTTATTAATTATGGAATATTTTCAAAGGATAAATTTCCATATGGCATGGGACCGGCATATGACAGGATTTGCCCCGGAGATTATGTTCTAATGCAGTTTTGTCATAATGATGATGAGAGCAAAGGATACGGCACCTATGTAGACAGGCTGACGCCGCTTGGAATACCGGACGGTCATGGAATCTATCCGACAGTCGTGCCTGATGAACAGATGAAGGTGTCAACCGGAGAAATTCCGCCGGAATATGTTACATTGCTGAGAAAAAACGGAATGGCAGAGCAGGAAATAGCTGTTTATGAAAGAAAGTACCGGGAACTGATTGCGCAGTATGGTGAAAAATATTGGTCGTATGATTGTGGTGCAACATATAAAGGATATTTGAAATTTTATATTGATAAAATAAGAGCGCGCGGAGCAGTTCCGGTATTAGTAACACCACCGCCGCGTCAGTATTATAAAAATGGAAAAATTGCGGCAGTTGCAGGACAACATGGTGGAGAGGATGCATTTGGTGCATTTCCTTATGTGAGGGCAATCAGGCAGCTTGGAAGACAGGAAAATGTTGTTGTACTGGATTTGTTTCAAAGAAGTTTGGAATTGCTGGAGCGGCTTGGAGAAACGACGGCAAAAAGTCTTCAAAGCATTAAAGATAAAGAGGGCGTAACAATTGGAGAAGCACGGTATGGCAGACCAGAGAAATGGGTGGAGGATTATGATATATATTGGGAAAAGGGAGATTTTACAGTAGATAAGACACATCAGAATCGCCTGGGGTCATATCTGTATGCGGCAATAATTGCAGATTGTATTAGTGAGCAGATTTCCAATCTGACACAGTGGCAGCTTCCATGTGCATCAAAGTCTATGCGTTGTCCGGCGAGGATTCGGACATTTATTCCGGTAATGGAAGCTGCAGTGCATCATATTGGTATAAAGATAGTGTAAAAATTACAGCGTTTTTTCCATATAAATATGCGGGCAGTTTTCCTCAAGGTATTCTTCACCCTGACGGACAAAGCCCAGCGTTTCATAAAAGCCTGCGGCGCGCACCTGTGCAGAAATGCCGATTCTTGCGGCATTTTTTGCAGTCACATAAGACTGTGCTTCGGTTAAAAGTAAAGACCCCAGTCCCGTGCCGCGGTAAGGCTTTAAAACAGCAATTCTTCCAAAGATATAGATACTTTTTGCCGGATCATAAAAAATTCTGCATGTTGCAACAGGACTGCCATTTTCGTATCCGACAAGAAAATGCGCCTCGTTATCCTTTTCGTCAAATTCATTTTTAAAGCCCTGTTCTTTTACAAAAACTTCTTTTCGGATAAAAACGGCGTCTTCCGGTAACGTATCAAAATGTTTTATCTGCATAATAATCCTCATTTCTGAGCAACTTGTTGCGAAGCGGCGATGAGAAATTCGCGCAGGCGATTTCTCATCTGCCATCATAGCAATTTGTTTTTGCTCAGAAACAAATCGCTGTGTGAAAAATCAGCACATCAGTGTGATTTTTCACACTATTCTCCATATTCCTGTAGTTGTTTTATAAATATTTTATATCGGTAAATGATGAATCGTATGATACTATATTAGCGGGAAAGTGTCAATTTGCACATCCGCAGAATCTTGACAGATTGAAAAAATTAATTCTTAATGATATACTAAAGCCCATAGAGGACAATTGTGAATCAGGAAATATAGAGGCATCTGATGCGGTGTCGTTAAAAGAACTGACACTGAAATTGTATGACCATCTATATGCCCACTATTATGAGATGATAAACGGAGGCGTAAATTCGATGGTAAATGATGTATTAGAGCTGGAAAGCGACAAGATTATTGCGCGGATTCGTGCGGAATTTGCGGACGAACTGGATCAGACCAAAGAACAGCTTGAGGAAGCGCGGGAAGAAACGGCAAAGACCAAGGAAATTATCCGGCTTTTAAGAGCGGGAAAAGGAATATCGGAAGTGGCAGACGTGCTTCAGATTTCAAAAGATAAGGTGAACGAAATTGCAGAATTATTAAAGTAGAAAATCATAAAAACAGGGAGCGGTTCAGCAATTCCTGAATAACTCCCTGTCTGATTAAAGAAAAAGTATGCTTACCATTCCGAAGAAGAGACGGAATATAATTTTGATAATGCCGAGAATAACACCGATCAGTAAAGCAATTTTTACAGTCTTAAAATTAGATTCATATTTTTCATAATTGCCCTGCATATAAGCGGTGTTTGCGAAAACGATGTATACAATGGCAATAATGCCGCAGAGTTTATTTGCAAGAAGCGTACATGCAATGCTTAATGCAAGCCATAAACCGAAAGAAGGGCAGGATTGGCTGGGTGGAAGTGGATTGTTATTGTAATTATTCATGTGAAGACCCCCTTTATTTTTTTAGTAAGAGTATGTGTATAATTGTAGGGGATTGATGAATGTTCGTCAAGAAGGAAATTACAGCCGGAAATACAGGAACAGATGGTGATAAAAAGCAGAATGGAAGGAAAAAACGTGAAAATTATCTATGAAGATACGGAAAAATTAATTGTAGAGAAGCCGGCAGGGGTATTGACCCAGTCGGCGCGTTCCTTTGATACAGACCTTGTCAGTGAAGTGCTGACCTACAGAAGGAGCAAAAAAGAAACGGCATATGCGGCAGTTATTAACCGGCTGGACAGACCGGTTGGCGGGCTGGTGCTGTTTGCAAAGACAAAGCAGGCGGCGGCGCGGCTGTCAAAGGAAATGCAGCAAAATACACTGAATAAACAGTATTATGCGCTGATTTGTGGAAAACCGGAGCAGTCAAAGGGAACGTTTGTGGATTACCTGCAAAAAGATGCGAAAGCCAATGTGTCTAAAGTGGTTTCAAAGGAAAGCAAAGAAGCAAAGCGGGCAGAGTTAGAATATGAAGTACTAAAAACCGTATATGTACAAGCGCATGAACAGATGCCGGTTACACTTGTAAAAATTCATCTGCTTACCGGAAGACATCACCAGATACGGGTGCAGTTTGCTTCCCGCAGACTGCCGTTACTGGGAGATACCCGGTACGGCGGCCAGACAGAAGCAGACTGCCGGATGGCTTTACAAAAAAGCGGAAAACCGCTGATACAGCGGTATGAAATTGCGTTGTGTGCGTATGCACTGACCGTAGACAAAAAGACTTATGAACTTGCACTGCCGTGGCAGGTTTAAATTCTAAAAAAACGGAAATACTGTTCTCATAAAAGCGGCATAAAAATGCCTGCGGAAATCGAGGGAGTATGAAAAATAATGCTGATGCGATTATTTTTCATACGGTTGTTTATTTTCAGATGAAAACAAACAACCTTGATGGCAGATGAGAAATCGCCTGCGCGAATTTCTCATCGCCACTTCGCAGCAAAGCTGCTCAGAATCGAGGAAGTATGAATAATAAAGAATCAGTATGGACGTTTAGGCGGCGGATGGTATTGCTTTTGGGAAGCGGTGTCATTGTTTTTTTGGTATATCTGGCGGTGCGGTATCTTTTTGTACTGGCATCTCCGTTTATTATTGCTTATGGTATTGCACTGGTGATTGAAAAACCGGTCAATGCGCTGGCAAAGGTGTTCAGAGGGAAAAAGACGCTGGCATCGACTTTGATTGTAACAGGACTGACCATTATCATTGCGGCAGCGGTTTTTTATATTACATGGCTGGGTGTGGCAGAAATTAAAAGTTTTATTGCTAATTTTGAATATTTATTTATTATGGTACGGCAGAAAACTGCGAGAATTTGTCTGGACGTTGACGGTATGCTGGGGCTTTCGGACGGATGCAGCCTGGAATTTGTATGCAGCTGTGCAGACAGAATCCGGCGCATTTTCCGAAACGGACAGCCGGAAGAAGTTGTTAGCAGTGTGCTGCGGATTTCCTTTCCGATTCTTGTAAACACGGCGGTTATTGCAGGTGCAGTCATTGTGTGCCTGATTTCCGTAGTGTATTTATCCGGTGTGCTTGAAAAGATAAGAAAATGGCGGGAAAACAGCATTTTCAGGGAGGAAGTCTGTGCGCTGACACTGGAACTCAAAAAACTGATACAGGTTTATTTTAAAATAGAACTTATCATTATGCTTATTAATGCCGGAATCTGTATTGCGGGTCTGCTGCTTATTCACAATCCGTATGCGGTTGTGATTGGCATTTTAATCGGACTGGTGGATGCACTGCCGTTTTTTGGCACGGGGACGGTACTGATTCCGTGGGCGGTTATTTTACTGCTGTTTCGCAATTACTATGCCGGTGCGGTACTGCTGTCCGTGTATGTGATGACGTATTTTGTCCGCGAAATCATGGAGTCAAAATGTATGGGCGACCGGCTGGGCATTGCACCTTTTACAATGCTGATGGTCATATTTACGGGCATTATGGTGTATGGAATTTTGGGATTTATTTTAGGACCGTTGTCATACTGTATGATGAAAGCACTTATAAGATATTTTGCAAGTGTTCTTGAAAATGCGGGGGGAACGTGGTACACTTGAAGCTATCTAGCGATTGCGAGGAAAATGGAGGAGAATCATGGCTGAAGAGAAGAAGTTAGTTGAGGCAATTACATCCATGGATGTGGACTTTGCCCAGTGGTATACAGATGTTGTAAAAAAAGCAGAACTGATGGGATATTCCAGTGTCAAGGGCTGCATGATTTTTAAACCGGCAGGTTATGCAATCTGGGAAAATATCCAGAAGGAACTGGACAGAAGATTTAAGGAAACAGGCGTTGAAAATGTATATATGCCGATGTTCATTCCGGAAAGCCTGTTAGAGCGTGAAAAAGACCATGTAGAAGGCTTTGCACCGGAAGTTGCATGGGTAACATACGGCGGCTTAAATCCGCTTCAGGAAAGACTGTGTGTCAGACCGACTTCCGAAACACTGTTTTGTGATTTTTATAAAGATGAAATCCAGTCTTACAGAGATTTGCCAAAGGTATACAACCAGTGGTGTTCCGTTGTAAGATGGGAAAAGGAAACAAGACCGTTCCTTCGTTCAAGGGAATTTTTATGGCAGGAAGGCCATACAGCACATGCAACAGCAGAAGAAGCCGAGGCAAGAACGCAGCAGATGTTAAATGTTTATGCGGATTTCTGTGAACAGGTGCTTGCTATTCCGGTTGTAAAGGGACGTAAGACGGATAAAGAAAAATTTGCGGGTGCAGAAGCAACGTATACAATTGAAGCATTAATGCATGACGGTAAAGCATTACAGTCCGGTACAAGCCATAACTTCGGTGACGGATTTGCCAAGGCATTTGGTATACAGTATACAGACAAAGACAATAAGTTAAAGTATGTACATCAGACTTCATGGGGTATGACAACACGATTAATCGGTGCGCTGATTATGGTACACGGCGATGATTCGGGACTGGTGCTTCCGCCAAAGATTGCGCCGGTACAGGTTGACGTGATTCCGATTATGCAGAATAAGGACGGCGTGCTTAATAAGGCATATGAAGTGAAGGAAGCCCTTGTAAAGGCGGGTCTGCGTGTCAAAGTAGACGACACCGACAAGAAGCCGGGCTGGAAGTTCTCAGAACAGGAAATGAGAGGTATTCCAGTCAGAGTTGAAATGGGACCGCGTGATATTGAAGCCGGACAGGCAATTATCGTAAGACGTGATACCAGAGAAAAGACAACGGTTGCAATTGAATCACTTGCAGAAGAAATCAAGAACATTTTAGACAAGATGCAGACTGAAATGTTAGAGCGTGCAAGAACACATCGTGAAGCACATACCTATGTTGCGACAAATTACGACGAATTTAAAGATGTTGTTGCCAATAAGCCGGGCTTTGTAAAGGCAATGTGGTGTGGTGACCAGGCATGTGAAGATAAAATTAAAGAAGAAACAACGGCAACTTCAAGATGTATGCCATTTGAACAGGAACACCTTTCTGATGTATGTGTATGCTGTGGCAGACCTGCAAAGAAAATGGTTTACTGGGGTAAAGCATACTAAGAGTTGAAATACGTTAAATAAATCCGTCTTGTACGGGTGATTATGGGCGCAACGCAGCATAATGGCTTGTATAAGGCGGATAATTTTATTTATTTTCAAAAATTACGGTGACAGACAGAAACAAAAATGAAAAGTGGAATTGAAATGGGAGCAGGAATGGAACAACAGGAAAAAAATGAAATCAGGCTGGAACTGCCGGAAAAAGTGCGGCAGATAATAGAACAGATTCAGAAACACGGATTTGAGGCATATGCGGTTGGCGGCTGTGTAAGGGACAGTCTGCTTGGCAGAACGCCGGATGACTGGGACATTACCACATCGGCAAAGCCGCAGGAAGTCAAGGCAATTTTTCCAAGGACGATAGATACGGGTATTGAACACGGCACGGTAACGGTCATGATGGGAAAAGAGGGATTTGAAGTGACAACCTACCGGATTGACGGCGCTTATTTAGATGGCAGACACCCGGAATCTGTGGAATTTTCTTCAAATCTGGTTGAAGATTTAAAGCGCAGGGATTTTACGATTAATGCCATGGCATATAACGAACAGCAGGGGCTGGTAGATGTATTTGAAGGCATAGAGGATATGCAGAGGAAAGTTATCCGTTGTGTCGGCAATCCCAAAGAGCGTTTTGGCGAAGATGCACTGCGCATGATGCGCGCAATCCGTTTTTCGGCACAGCTTGGTTTTGAAATTGAAGAAGAAACATACCGTGCTGTAGAAGAACTGGCACCGACACTTGAAAAAGTCAGCATGGAGCGGATACAGGTGGAACTGGTAAAGACTCTTTTGTCCGCACACCCGGATTACGTGCGGTTTTATCAGGAAACAGGACTGTTTTGTGATGTATTGCCGCAGGCGGATGTTATTTTGTCCGGAAAATTTAAAAATCCGACGTTAAAGCTTCTTACACATGCTAAAAATACGTCGGTATTGCGCTATGCGGCGCTGTTTTACCATGCCGGACCGGATACGGCAAAAGAGGCATTAAAGCGGCTGAAACTGGATAATTACACGGTCAATACGGTATCAAAGCTTCTGTTGTATACACAGAAGTCTATAGAGGAAAATGAACCGGCGGTGCGTGAGGCAACTTATACATATGGAAAAGAGATGATGCCGCTCATTTTTGCACATCAACATGCGCTGTTAGATACGACAGAGGAGCTGGTCGGCATTGGCATGACGACAAAGCGCAGGCATCTGGAAACCGTAGAGCGGATGTATGAAGACATTATAAAGCGCGGCGACTGCATTTCTATCAAAGATCTGGATATTACGGGAAATGACCTTATGGAATACGGACTCACCGGAACGCAGATTGGAAAGACGTTAAAAGATCTGCTCCATATTGTGCTTGAAAATCCAAAGCTCAATGAGAAGGAAACGCTGGTTGCCATGATAGAACATTTAGACCTCTAAAAATGTGTTCATTTTTTACCATTACCCCTCATATGATAAGTTGGGAAGTGCGAAAATCCATAAATCAAAGATTTTCGCACGACACTTTGTGCCGCAGGCGCCGTAAAGTGTTATTATCGCAGAGCCAAATAAGATATGGCTCGCGGTTCCTCCGGCATTAAAATGCCTACGGAGTTTGAAGAAGCCTTAAATCAGAGCTTCTTCAAACGGCTATTTGTTTCTGAGCGAAAACAAATAGCCATGATTGCAGATGAGAAATCGCCTGCGCGAATTTCTCATCGCATCTTCGCGACAAGGTCGCTCAGGAATAGGGGAAAGTGCGAAAATCCATAAATCAAAGATTTTCGCACGACACTTTGTGCCGCAGGCGTCGCAAAGTGTCATTATCGCAGGGCTGAATGAATTCAGCCCGCGGTTCCTCCGGCATTAAAATGCCTGCGGAACAGGGGAATGGTATGAATGAGAAATCGCTAGAGGTGTTGAAACAGTATGATTTTGAAGTGAACCGCGTACTGCGGGGGCGCGGCGGTATGATTTTAAATACGGACCGCGGTGTGAAATTATTTCTGGAATGTGTAAAAAGTGATAAATATTATGAGCGTGAAAACGACATTACAAGACGTGTTGCGGACAGCGGATTTTTGTGGGTGGATACCTATGTGCAAAACAGCAGTGGGGAGATTCTGACACCGGATGAAGACGGCAGACGGTTTTATGTCAAAGACTGGTATGAAGGAAAAGAGTGTAATGTGCGGGATTTAAAGGATTTGTGCAGGGCGGTGCAGACATTGGCACAGCTGCACCTTGTGCTTTTAGAGGTTGCAGGAGAGTTTTCCGGTACCACAGAAGAACAAAATGAAAAGGATGTGAAAGCCAAAGCTTTGTCAGGCATTGAAGCGGGAGGAGAAACCCAGCTGCGCCTGATGTATACACGCCATATGAAAGAGTTGAAACTCACGGGAAATTACCTGAAAAATAAAAAAAAGAAGTCCGAATTTGAGCAGCTTGCATATAAGAATATAGGAAGCTTTTTTTCGGAGGCGGAAAAAGCAGTACAGCTGCTTGCAGGACCACAATTTCAGGAGCGTCTTTCTTATGCGAAAAAAACAGGTGAGCTATGTCATGGCAGCTATAATTATCACAATATTATATTTTCTAACGGAAATACTGCGGTTACTAATTTTGATAAGTATAAAAATGAATGTCAGATTAGTGATTTGTATCAGTTCATGCGTAAAATTCTTGAAAAATACGACTGGGATATCCAGACAGCCTATAAGATGATGGAAGAATACGACAAAATCAAGCCGGTCAGCGATACTGAGCGGGCGCTGCTTGCGGCACTGTTTGCATTTCCGGAAAAATTCTGGAAAGTCATGAATTACTATTTTAATTCCAATAAGGCATGGATTCCGCCAAAAACGAAAGAAAAACTGGAAAAAGTCGTGCAGCAGAATGAAAAAAGACAAAAATTTTTAGAAACGCTTTTGTAAAAATATGAAAAAATGATGGCAATAATTGCATATACCGTCCGCTTGTGATAGAATTGCCCATGACAGTCGAAAAGAATATTGGGGTACAGATATTTATGAATAATAAAAAAACGATAAAAAAAATATTTGCGGTTTTCCTGCTTCCGGCGCTTTTATTGTCCGGCTGCGGAAAGCAGAGCAGCAATAAGACACTGATTCCGGGCAGTTCTATTCTGCCGGCACCGACAAAGGCAGTAACGGAAATGGAAACGAAGAAAGCCAACCAGATTGATTTAACAGGAGTGCTTACGTACGTCAATACAGACGATCTGATTATGCACTTTGTGGATATAGACACAGGAACAGAATATGAAGTAGCGTATACGGGTGGTACGGATATTCAGGACAAATACGGAAAAATTATTGCGGCAACAGGGACGCAGCTGGGTCAGATTTATGATGTGACCTGCAATAAGAGCGGAAAAGCGACTGAGATTCACGGCTCATCAGATGCATGGGAAAAGAACAGCCTGACCGGTGTTGAGTTTGATGAAAGTGCAAGGAGAGTGAAGCAGGCAGGCAGCTCTTATGTTTACGCTTCCTATGCGGCAGTGCTGTCAAATGCCAATAAGATTAATATTGCACAGATTGTTGCACAGGACGAAGTGACGCTGCGCGGTGTGGGAGATACCGTTTATTCAATTACAGTTGATAAGGGGCACGGATACATTACCTTTCAGGGTGTAGATGCATTTATCGGCGGCTATGCAAGTATCGGAACAAAGCAGTTATTTGAAGTGACAAGCGGAATGCTTACAACAACACAGGAAGGAACTTATACAGTTGAGCTGCAAAAGGGAAGCCTGACGGGAACAAAGACCGTGACAGTGGCAAGAGATGCTTCCGTGACAGTGGATTTTAGTGAATTTACAACAAAAGCGACCCAGCGGGGGGCTGTGAACTTCTCGATTACACCGGCAAATGCGGTGATGACGATTGACGGCATAGAAACGGATTATTCACAGCCTGTTTCCCTAGCCTACGGAAAACACCGCGTGGTATTGTCCGCAAACGGCTACGAGCAGTATGTTGAAACGGTTGCAGTCAGCCAGGCGTATCAGACGGTTGTGATTGACATGACGGCATCATCGGCAACGACGACAGCCGCAAGTTCAACCAAGACGGCGACAACGGCAGCGAATAAAGCAACGACAGCAGCGGATTTAACTTCGGGCTATACCGTAAATATTACGGCGCCGGAAGGGGCGGCGCTGTATGTAGACAGTGTTTACATCGGACTTGTGCCATGCTCATTCCATAAATCCTATGGAAGTAAGACGATTACGTTATCCAAGAGCGGATATAAGACGGTCAGCTATACGGTTGCCATTGCCAATGCAGCAGGAAACTTAACGTATGCGTTCCCGGATATGGAGGAAGGCAGTGATACGCAGTAGCCGCTGTTCTGCATAGAAGAATACAGGATAAATTAATGAATAAACCGGTTTTGTACGGATAAGCTAGTATAAAACGGATACCACGCCGTTAGACGGCAGATTGTGAGGAACTATGACGAAGAAATTAAACATACCGTTTTCACCTCCGGATATTACAGAAGAAGAAATTCAGGCAGTGACAGAAGTGATGCGGTCAGGATGGATTACAACAGGACCAAAGACAAAACAGTTCGAAAAAGAGATTGCGGCATACTGCCATACACAAAAGGCAGTGTGCATGAATTCGGCAACCGCCTGTCTTGAAATGACACTGCGGCTGTTTGGAATCGGAGAGGGTGATGAAGTCATTGTTCCGGCATATACTTATACAGCATCAGCAAGCGTTGTCTGCCATGTGGGGGCAACGCTTAAGCTCGTTGACTGCGCGCCGGGCAGTTTCCATTTGGATTATGATGCGTTAGAACAGGCAGTGACGGAAAAGACAAAAGCCATTATTCCGGTAGATATTGCGGGTGTTATGGTGGATTATGACAGAATCCGCGCGCTTGCAGAGCGTAAAAAAGCACTGTTTCACCCGGCATCGCCGTTACAGGAAGCACTGGGACGCATTTTGATTCTGGCAGATTCGGCACATGGCTTCGGTGCGAAAAGAAACGGAAAAATGAGCGGCGAGTGTGCGGATTTTACAAGCTTTTCATTTCATGCCGTAAAGAACTTAACGACCGCAGAGGGCGGCGGGCTTGTATGGCGCGATATTCCGGGCGTGGATAACGAAGAGCTGTATCACAAATTGATGCTGTTAAGCCTGCACGGACAGTCCAAGGATGCACTGGCAAAGACAAAGCTTGGTGCATGGGAATATGATATTATAGGAACATATTATAAATGTAACATGACGGATATTATGGCGGCTGTCGGACTGGTGCAGTTTGCGCGCTATCCGAAGCTTCTTGCAAGAAGGAAAGAGATTATAGAGCGGTATAATAAAGGGCTTGCAAAGCTTCCGGTAGAGGCACTTACCCATTTTGACGATACGGTAACTTCAAGCGGACATCTCTATCTTGTGCGCCTTACAGGAAAAGGTGAAGAATACCGCAACGATATGATTACCAGGATGGCGGAAAACGGTGTGGCATGCAATGTCCACTTCAAGCCGCTGCCAATGCATACGGCATATAAAAATCTGGGATTTCATATCGAAGATTTTCCGAATGCCTATGAAATGTATCACAACGAGATTACACTGCCGCTGCATACCTGCCTGACGGATGAACAGGCAGATTATGTGATTGACACATTTTGCAGCCTTGTAAAATAATAAATGGTGGCAGCAGCCGTTCACAGTAAATGGCGCCCGGAATAGGAACAGATTATGGAATTAAGAGAGTGGACAAACCTTCCCGATAAAATGCGGACAAAAGAGGTCCGGAAATATTACAACATCCTGGTAAAACGCAGCGCGTGGTTTAGGGCAAAACGAATACTTGATGTGATTGTGGCTTCCATTATGTTTGCCGTACTTGCACTGCCGATGCTTATTGTCGCGGTATTGATAAAGCTGGATTCTCCGGGACCTGTATTTTTCAGGCAGGAGCGTGTAACCCAGTACGGAAGGATTTTTAGGATATATAAATTCCGTACCATGGTCAACAATGCAAGCCGCATGGGTACGCAGGTGACAGTCAGCAATGATGCGCGTATTACGCGTGTCGGAAGGTGGCTTCGTAAATTAAGAATTGATGAATTTCCGCAGCTGTTTAACATTTTAGCGGGTGATATGACACTGGTCGGCACAAGACCGGAGGTTTTAAAATACGTGGATGCCTATACGCCGGAGATGTATGCGACACTTCTGCTTCCTGCGGGACTGACTTCAAGGACAAGCATTGCGTATAAAGATGAGGAAAGGCTTCTTTCAAATGCAGAAGACGCAGATAAGGTTTATATAGAAGAAGTGCTTCCGGCAAAAATGAGATATAATCTGGAAAGCCTGAAAAAATTCGGACTGAAATCGGATATGAGTGTACTATGGAACACCTTTGTATCGGTGATTCATTAAGGAAAAGCAAATATCGGATTTTTGCAGCCGAAGTTGTTTAGAATGAGGAAAGTTATGTTTATTACGATATGTGTGATTGCGTATAATGAAGAACAAACACTGCCTGCGATTTTAAAGGATATTGCGGCGCAGGATTATGCACACGGCAGCATGGAAGTGGTGCTGGTCGATTCCGCATCGTCAGACCACACGAAGAAAATCATGCAGGAATTCGCAGCACAGAATACAACACAGCCCGATATGGGATTTGTAAGCGTAAGCGTGCTTGACAATCCAAAGCGGACACTGCCGTGCGGCTGGAATGTTGCCCTGAAAGCCTACCGCGGAGAAGCCATTTTAAAGGTTGATGCGCATGCATCCATTCCGAAAGACTTTGTTACGAAAAATGTGGCGGTGTTAGAGAGCGGGGAAGATGTGTGCGGCGGACAAAGACCGAACATTATCGAACAGCCGACACCGTTTCGCAATACATTGCTTCTGGCAGAAAGCTCCATGTTTGGTTCGAGTATTGCACCGTACCGCAACAATCCCGGCAAAAGCTATGTGAAATCCATGTTTCACGCAGCGTACCGCAGGAAGGTATTTGAAACCATCGGCGGATTTGATGAGCGGCTTGCAAGAACCGAAGACAATGAAATCCACTATCGTATGAGAAAGGCGGGCTTTAAGCTGTGCTTTGACCCGGAGATTATTTCCTATCAGCATATCCGTCCGGATTTAGGAAAAATGTTAAAGCAGAAATATGCCAACGGCTACTGGATCGGACTGACAACCGGTGTGTGCGCACCGTGCCTTTCCCTGTATCATTTTGTGCCGTTTGCCTTTGTGATGGCAATTATCCTGTCGGTACTTTTTTGTACAGGCTTTGCCATTGCAGGCAGCATAACGGCACTTAGCGGGGCGGCACTGGTGATTTTCAAAGTTATAGCGGGGCTTACGGGGCTGATGTGGGTGCTGTACGGACTGCTGGCGGTCATTATGGCGCTGGCGGCGGTGATTGGTGCACCGGAAATACGAAATAAAACCTGTCTGGCACTTCCGTTTCTATTTTTAATGCTGCATGTCAGTTATGGAACCGGAACGGTCATAGGATTGATAAAAATGCCTTTTTGGGCGAAAGGAATAAAAAATGGAAGAAACTAGAAAAGACAGGATACAGCTTCTCGTCAGAAGAATATGCCTGATTATTACGGATATCCTGTTAGTAAACGGATGTGTATTTTTATCGTTGCTGATGCGTTTTGAAATCAGCATTTCGGCAATCCCGGAGGAATATCTGCTCAAGTATCAGAAAAACATGATTCCTTTTACGATTGTTGCCATTATTATATTCTGGTGTTTCAGAATGTATCACAGTTTATGGCAGTATGCCAGCATTGCGGAACTTTATAAAATTGTGGAGGCCTGTATTGTAACGGAATTTGCCCATATCTGTGTAACGGCATACATGGGCTGGATGCTTCCGAGAAGCTGTTATTTTACATCCGGGGTATTTTTAATCGTTGCAATGAGTGCCAGCCGTTTTATGTACCGCATGATACGTACCGTCTTGCAGAATTACCGCCACACCGCAGAGCAGGTGCGGATTATGATTATCGGTGCGGGTGAGGCAACCAACGTATTAATGCGTGAAATCCAGAATTCGCGTTATATGGACAACTCCAAGGTGGTCTGTATTATTGATGACGATACACAGAAGGTCGGAAAATATATCCGCGGCGTCAAGGTTGTCGGCACAAGAAATAAAATTAAAGAAGTTGCAAAGGTCTATGACATTGATGAAATTATTTTTGCGATTCCGTCTGCATCCATGGAAGACAAGCGCAACATTTTAAATATCTGTAAAGAAACCGACTGTAATTTAAAGATTCTGCCGGGCGTTTACCAGATGGTAGATGGCGAAATTAACGTCAATTCTATCCGGAGCGTTGATGTTTTGGATCTGCTCGGCCGTGACCCGATTGAAGTCGATCTGGATTCCATTATGGGGTATGTTAAAGATAAGACAATCCTTGTCACCGGCGGCGGCGGGTCTATCGGTTCGGAGCTTTGCAGACAGCTTGTAAGCCACAAGCCGAAGTGCCTGATTATATTTGATATTTATGAAAATAATGCATATGAAATCCAGCAGGAATTAAAGATGACCTACCCGGATGCCAATGTGGTAACACTGATTGGTTCTATCCGGAATATTTCCCGTCTGGAAAGCGTTTTTGCACAGTACCGTCCGGAAATTGTATATCATGCAGCGGCACATAAGCATGTACCGCTGATGGAAGACAGCCCGAATGAAGCCGTTAAGAATAACGTTGTCGGCACATGGAATGTTGCGAAAATGGCGGACAAGTACGGTGTCGGCAAGTTTGTAATGATTTCTACGGATAAGGCGGTCAACCCGACCAATGTCATGGGGGCAACCAAGAGAATCTGTGAAATGATTATCCAGTCGTACAACGAGCGTTCACAGACGGATTTTGTAGCCGTGCGTTTCGGTAATGTACTCGGAAGCAACGGTTCGGTCATTCCGCTGTTTAAAAAGCAGATTGAAGCGGGCGGTCCGGTAACGGTCACTGACCCGAACATTATCCGTTATTTTATGACAATACCGGAGGCGGTTTCGCTTGTTTTACAGGCGGGTGCTTACGCAAAGGGCGGAGAGATTTTTATTCTGGATATGGGAGAGCCGGTCAAAATCGATGATCTGGCAAAGAACCTGATCCGATTATCCGGCTATACGTTAGGCGTCGACATGGAGATTAAGTATACGGGACTGCGTCCGGGTGAAAAGCTCTATGAAGAACTGCTGATGAAAGAAGAAGGTCTGCAGGATACCGCCAATAAGCTGATTCATATCGGCAAGCCGATTGAATTTGACAAAGAACATTTCTTTGAGCATCTGGAAGAATTAAAAGAAGAAGCTTATGCAGAAACGGGAGATATCCGCACACTGATACAAAAAGTGGCGCCGACCTATCACCCAAAAGAAAACTAGAAACAAGGAATTAAAAATTTATGGGACAGTATTATGCAATCAACGGCAGCTTTCTGCTGGAACCCGCACTGGGCGTACAGCGGTATGCGGCGGAGATTCTAAAGCAGATGAATAAAATGGCTCCGGCATATAAGGAGTGCCTGCGGCTGGTGCTGGTGCTGCCTGAAACACCGCGCATTGAGGAAATCCGCCGGGAATTTTCAAATATTGAAGTACGCTGTGCGGGAAAAAGCAGGCGTGTAAAAGTGTGGGAGCAGGTCTGTTTTGCACGTTTTTTAAAAAAAGAGAAGGCAAAGGGAATCTGCCTGTGCAATACCGTGCCGCTGTTTTCAAAGGGCGGGCTGGTCTGTGTCCACGATATTGTCTTTAAGACACACCCGGAATATTTTAAAGAGCCGGGTGCATGGCATGAAATTTTATACCGTAAATGGATGTATACACACGCATTTCATAAGGCAGATATCATTGTGACGGTCAGTGAGACGTCCAAAAAAGAAATTTTAGAGCAGTACAGGGTGCATGCAGGACAGATTTATGTGGCAGGGAACGGCTGGCAGCATATGGACCGTAAAGATACGGATGAAACCATTTTCCAGAAGTATCCTAAGCTTACGAAAGGGGCGTATTACTATTATCTGGCATCGCTTGCACCGAATAAAAATCTGTCATGGATTTTAAAAAATGCCGCAGGAAATCCGGATAAAATCTATGTGCTTTCGGGAAAACCGCTGGGCGATGATTCCGGGGTGGAAAAACTGGATAATGTCATCTGCACGGGCTATGTGTCCGACAGCGAAGCGCGGGCGCTGATGCAATACTGCCGGGCATTTTTATTTCCTTCTACGTATGAAGGCTTTGGCATACCACCGATGGAAGCGTTGTGCATGGGGGCGCCGGTGGTGCTTGGCGATATTCCGGTGCTGCATGAGATTTACGGAAATGCGGCATATTACGTGGACTGTGACAATGCGGACATCAGCATTGAACAACTGTTAAAACAAGGCGGCAGGGAAGCACCGGAAACGGTATTATCCCGGTATTCGTGGGAAAAATCCGCACGGATTATGATGGAAGCTTTGACAAAATAGTGTAAAACGAGTATAGTGATACTGTTTGATAAAAAGTTACAGCTGGAGAATAAACACACCGAAAACGGTTATCATAAAAACAACGATAAAAAAGCCGCACAGACGGCAGAATGGATAGAATATGAAGATTGCAGTAGATGCCCGTACATTAGGCAGCAGACCTAGTGGTGTGGGGATGTATCTGAATGATTTCTTAAAGGTTCTGATGAAATACCGGGAATTTGAGTTTGTACTGCTTTCCGATGTGGCAGAAAGCGAGTACATCCGATATTTTATGGAAAAGGGAATCCCCGTAATTACACAGGGGAAAGCCGTATACCGCAGTGCGGGCGTGTATTCCTACTTTTCATTTATTCAGAAACAGTTAAATGAAATTCAGCCGGATTTATTCTGGGAGGTCAATACCATTATCCCAATCCGCTTAAAAGGAAATTTTAAAACCATGATTACAATTCATGATATGTTTCCGATTGAATATGTCGAATATTTTGGCATTGTTTACAGCCTGTATTTTAAACATAATCTTGCAAAGACATTAAGAAATACGGATATGATTCTGTACAATTCAATACAGACGAAAAAGACAACAGAAAAGCTTTTTCCGGCGGCACGAAAAATTGCAAACTGCAATGCCTACATCATTGCCAATCCGTTAAAGGACACATGGGAAACAACGGATAAAGGTTACTTTTTATATGTAGGCAATATGGAAAAGCGCAAAGGCGTGGATCTCTTATTAAAGGGCTACCGCAGATACCGGGAGCTTGGCGGCACAAAGGAGCTGATTCTTGCAGGGAAAATGCAGGAAGACGATATTGACAGTCTGTTAAAGGAAACCATGGCACAGACAAAGGGCATTACGTATCTGGATTATGTGACCCATGATAAAAAACATCAGCTGTTTGCAGACTGCTCCTGCTTTGTATTTCCGTCTAAGGCGGAGGGCTTTGGCATGCCGTTAATTGAAGTCATGAAGTTTGGAAAGCCGATGATTGTGGGCAATCTCGATATTTATGATGAAATTATCGGACAGCATGGAGACCGTTTTGATTTAAACGGCACCGAACAGCACCAGATTGACAATCTGGCAGAAAAAATGCTGCATTTTAACAGCAATGTCGATGAAGAAGCCTATAAAGAGATTATTGCAAAATATGCACCGGAGAAGCTTGGCAGAATCGTCCGGGATTTTATTTTAACGATACAGAAAGGTTGAACCGTTTATGAGTCTTTCAAAAGCAGCATTAAACATGGCGGAAGCCCTGCGTCCGGTGCTGGTAAAGCTGATACCGCAGAAAATGCTGAGTGCAGTTAAGGCAAAAGTCATCGAAAAAGGTGCAAAAGACCTTGAAAAAACAGAGATTATACCATTTGAGCCGCAGGCACACAAAAAGGGCATCAACCTGATTGGCAGCATCAAAAGCGATACGGGACTGGGACAGAGTATGCGCCTGGTCGCTGAAATTTTAGAAAACAGCACATGGGATTATACAGTGTATGATTATTTTGTGCCGCCGGGGGGCAGCAGAACCAACGAAGCTTTTGACGGTAAAATTACGCAGACCGGTCCGTATAATATCAATCTGATTCACGTTAATCCGAGTGAACTGCCGCTTGCCTTTATGGACGTGGGTAAGAATCAATGGGATACGCGCTACAATATCGGATACTGGCTGTGGGAATTAGAGGAGTTTCCAAAGGAGTGGCTTCCGGCATTTCATCTGCTCGATGAAGTGTGGACACCGTCCGAGTTTATTTCGCAAAACTTAAGAAAATATACAGATAAGCCGGTCTATACCCTGCCCTACAGCGTTACGGCACCGGCAGACGCGGCATATGACAGGGATTATTTTCATCTGCCAAAAGACCGCTTTTTATTTCTGATGATGTATGACAGCGGAAGCGGCATGGTACGAAAAAATCCGCTGGGTGCGATTGAAGCCTTTAAACAGGCATTTGACCGGGAAAATAAACAGGTCGGGCTGGTCATTAAAATGAACCGCTCGGAACAAAGCGAAAAAGATATTGAGAATATCCGCACAAAACTTGACGGATATGATAATATATATTTTATATGCGAAACGCTGTCTAAAACGGCAGTCAACAGCCTGACGGCATGTGTGGATGTTTTTGTATCCTTACACCGGGCAGAGGGCTTCGGGCTGGTCATGGCAGAGGCGATGCTGCTTGGCACGCCGGTCATTGCAACAAACTGGTCTGCCAATACGGAATTTATGAACCGGGAATCTGCCTGTATGGTGGATTACAAAAAAACGGCAATAGAACAGGATATCCCGCCGTTTAAAAAGGGGTATCACTGGGCGGAAGCCGATGTGGCACAGGCGGCGGCTTATATGAAGCGGCTTTGTGAAGATTCTGCATTTTATGAGCAGAAAAAAGCGGCGGCAGGGGCATATATCCGGGAAAAGACCAAAATGCAGCATTCTGTCAGTCTGTTAGAGGACAGACTGGGAAAAATATTGGAGGAAAGAAAGTGAAGCAGTTAAGAGAATTATATGAATACAGGGAAATGATTTTCAGTCTTGTCAAAAAAGATTTACGTGGCAGATATAAAGGCTCTGTATTGGGATTTTTGTGGACATTTATCAATCCGTTATTACAGCTTGTCGTGTTTACCCTTGTGTTTTCGGTTATCATGAAAGCAGGCTATGAACAGTATTATATGTTCTTATTTGTGGCACTTGTTCCATGGATGTTTTTTGCTTCCAGCGTACAGGACGGTTCAACGAGCATTTTAAGGGAAAAGGATATGGTCAAAAAAATCTATTTCCCGCGTGAGGTACTGCCGATTGCAACGGTAACGAGCGGCTTTGTCAATATGCTTTTAACATTTATTGTCATTTTTGCGGCACTGCTTGTCAGCGGAAGAAAAGTGCAGTTTCTGGGACTTGCCTGCCTTCCGGTCGTTATGATTGTAGAATACATACTGTGTCTTGGCATTGCATTAATTGTTGCATCCCTGACCGTGTATCTGCGTGATTTACAGTATATTCTCGGTATTTTAGTGATGGCGTTACAGTATATGACACCGGTGATGTACGGAAGCGATATGGTTCCGGACTGGGCAATGCCGATTTTCAGACTCAATCCGATGACACCGGTGATAGAAATTTATCGTGATATTTTATACTACGGCAATGTGCCGCAGATGTCATCTTTACTGCTTGCACTATTTATCGGTATTGTATTTATTATTGTAGGCGAATTGTTATTTAAGAAGCTGCAAAAGGGCTTTGCAGAGAATTTCTAATAGAGAAAGGCTGTTTTTGGATATGAAAAATGAGGAAAATGCAATCGAGGTAAGGGACGTTACCAAGACCTTTAAAGTGTATTATGATAAAGGAACGGAATTAAAGGAAAAACTGTTGTTCTGGAAGCGCAACCGCTACGAAAACCGTGTGGTTTTAGACCATATCAGTTTTGAGGTCAAAAAAGGCGAAGCCATCGGACTTGTTGGTAAAAACGGTTGTGGAAAGAGTACAACCTTGAAAATGCTTACAAGGATTATCTATCCGAACTCCGGTGAAATCGAAATGTGCGGACGGGTATCAAGCTTAATCGAACTGGGTGCCGGTTTCCATCCGGATATGAGCGGCAGGGAAAACATTTACACCAATGCGGCAATTTTCGGACTGACAAAGAAAGAAATTGATGAGCGTCTAGAGGAAATCATCGCATTTTCTGAGCTGGAGGAATTTATCGATAATCCGGTAAGGACCTATTCCTCCGGGATGTATACAAGACTGGCATTTTCTGTTGCGATTAATGTCGATGCGGATATTCTGCTGATTGATGAAATCCTTGCCGTAGGGGATGCTAATTTCCAGGCAAAGTGTTTTAATAAATTAAGAGAAATCAAGGCGAGCGGCACAACGATTGTGATTGTATCCCATTCTCTCGGACAGATTGAGCAGATTTGTGACCGTTCAATCTGGATATGCGAAGGTAAAATTGCAATGGAAGGAAGACCAAAGGAAGTCCATCTGGAATATCTGGATTATATGAATACCCAGAGAATCGACCAGCAGGAAAAAGAACGGTTGCACCTTCAGAAGCTGGAATTACAGAATATGCAGGCAGAAGAAGAAAAAAAGCGCAAGGCAAAAATGAAGCGTTACGGTTCGGAAGATGCCAAGTTTACGCAGATTAAGATGTTAGATGCCGACGGAAAAGAGCAGACGACGTTTCGTACCGGCGAAAAAATGGTGCTGGATTTAAGCTATCATGTAGAAAAGAAAGTAACGGATGCCGTATTCGGCTACGGGATTTTCAGAAGTGACGGACTCTGGGTTTACGGAACCAATACCCGTATTGACCGCGTAGACAACTTTGATATTGATAAGGATGGCAGGTTTGTCATTACCATGCCGGAACTCAATCTCATTCCGGGACAGTACTGGCTGGATATTACGATTGAATACGGAGAAGGCAATCCGGTGGATTACTATAAAGAAGCCCTCAAATTTGAAGTGGTATCGAATATGACGGACGTGGGTGTCGCAAGAATCGCGCATTCATGGGAACTTGAGATTTAAGGATAGAGGAGAGAACAATGGAACAGGAACAGATTAATATTGAGGATATTATGCAGGAAATCCGTGCGGAAATCCGTGCAAAGGGATATGCAGACAATGAAATTCCGTTTAGCGATATTGCCTGTCTGGTAGGCGGTACGGAAGTGCCGTTTGACCTGAAGGATTACTTAGACGATATTTCTATGATGGATGAGAGCAGAACCGTGCTTGCATACCGTGACATTTCATCGACACGTAAAGGGGTAGGCAAACTCATTACCTTTGTCAAAAAGGTAATCCGTAAGATGGTATGCTTCTATGTGGAACCGCTTGTAGACGACCAGAACCGTTTTAATGAACTGACAACAAAGGTTGTGGCACAGACGGTCCGCAGATATAATGATGATGATGCGCGTATTGAGGAACTTGAGAAGAAGATTTACAAGTGCGAGCGCCGTATCCGTGAACTCGAAGAAGAATTAAAAAAGAATCAGGCGTAAATGCTTAAGAATGAGGATTAGGAGGATTTACCGTGAAAATCTATCAGCTCCTTCCGACGCTTGCATTTGGGGACGCAGTCAGCAATGATGCCCTTGCGTTGGAAAAAGTGATTCAGAAAATGGGATATAAAACCGAAATCTTTGCAGAAAGCATTGATGCGCGCCTGCCAAAGGGCAGTGCAAAGTTTGTGGAAAAGCTGCCGAGGCTGAATGAAAAGGATATTATTTTATATCACTTATCTACCGGAACAAAGTTAAATTACCGGCTGGCACAGATGCACTGCAGAAAAGTGATGGTGTATCACAATATTACGCCACCGCAGTTTTTTGAAGAATACAGTGTCAAGGCGGCGCAGCTGTGCCAGAACGGATTAGAAGGTGCCTCTTATCTTGCCGATAAGGTGGATTACTGCCTTGCCGTGTCAGAATACAACAAACAGGATTTAATCCGTATGGGATACACCTGTCCGATTGATGTCCTGCCGATCCTGATACCGTTTGATGATTACGCAAAGACACCGTCACAGCAGGTTATTGACCGCTACAGTGACGGTTATACCAATCTTATTTTTACGGGAAGAATTGCACCGAATAAGCATCAGGAGGATGTTATCCGTGCATTTTACGACTATAAAAAGTTTTATAACCCGAAATCCCGCCTGATACTGGTAGGCGGACATAACGGCATGGAGCGGTATTACCACCGCTTAAAAAGTTATATCAACGCACTGGAACTGGAAGATGTGGTATTTCCGGGACATATTAAATTTGATGAAATTCTCGCATATTATAAAATTGCAGACGTCTTTTTATGCCAGAGCGAGCATGAGGGCTTCTGCGTGCCGCTTGTAGAAGCGATGTATTTTGATGTGCCGGTTGTGGCATACGATTCCTCGGCGATTGCAGGAACGCTCGGCGGGGGCGGATTTTTATTAAAGGATAAAAATCCGGTAGAAACGGCAGGTGTGATTAATCGTGTTGTGACCGATGAAGCACTGCGGACACAGATCATCAAAAATCAGCAGGCAAGACTTGCCGATTTTGACCACAAGGTAATTGAGGCGCAGTTTAAGACGTATCTGGATACGTTTATAAACGGCGGACGGAAAGGATAAGTCATGAAAAGAAAACTGGCATTTGTTGTCCAGCGCTACGGTCTGGAAGTAAACGGCGGCGCGGAGCTGCTTTCCAGACAGCTTGTTGAACATTTACAGCAGCAGTACGATATTGAAGTGCTGACAACCAAAGCAATTGAATATACAACATGGAAAAATGAATATACCAACGATGTGGATGTGATTAACGGTGTGACCGTCAGACGTTTCGGTGTGGACAAGCCGCGTGATTTAAACCGGTTTGGTAAATTTTCAGGAAAAGTCATCGGCAATCCGGAGCATACCATGGAGCAGGAAGAACAGTGGTTTGAAATGCAGGGACCGCATGTACCGGAACTGATTGATTACATCAAAGACCATGCAGATGATTATGAAGCATTCATTTTTATGACCTATCTGTATTATACAACCGTTAAGGGACTGCCGCTTGTTAAAGATAAGGCAATCTTAATTTCAACGGCGCATGATGAGCCGCCGATTTACTTAAAGACATTTGATACACTGTTTCAGATGCCGAAGGCACTTTTCTATCTGACCGTGGAGGAAAAGAAGTTTGTGGAACGCAAATTCCGCAATGAGCGCATTATCAACAATGACGGCTACGGCGGAAGCGGCGTGGAAGTGCCGGATACGATTGATTCACAGTTCTGTAAAAATAAATACGGTATTGACAATTACATGGTTTATGCCGGAAGAATTGATGAAGCGAAGGGCTGTAAGGAATTATTTGACTATTTCCTGCGCTATAAAAAGGAAAATCAGAACGATTTAAAGCTTGTCATGATGGGAAAACCGGTTATTCCGATTCCAAAAAGTGACGATATTGTAAGCCTTGGCTTTGTGAGCGACCAGGAAAAGTTCGATGTCATGTCCGGGGCGAAGTTTCTGATTATGCCGTCACCGTTTGAAAGTCTTTCCATTGTGGTACTGGAGGCGATGACACTTTCCGTTCCGGTTGTGGTAAACGGCAGATGTGACGTCTTAAAGGGTCACTGTGTCCGCAGTAACGGCGGACTGTATTATAAGTCTTACTATGAATTTGAAGGGTGTGTAAACTACATGCTGACGCACCCGGATACGGCGGCAGGCATGGGTGCAAACGGAAGGAAATATGTCGATGCCAACTATACATGGGAAAAGATAACGAACAGATTTATTGATATTGTAGAAAGGGTTTGCAATTAGTGTAAAAAATCACACTGATGTTGCTCAGAAACAGAGGTAGTATGAAAAGAATTGCATTTGTGGCGCCTTGGTACGGGGATAATATTCCGGGCGGTGCTGAGGCGGCATTGCGGGGCATAACAGATCATTTATTTGCAGCGGGCATGGATATTGAAATCCTGACAACGACTGTGGAAAAATTTACGGCAGACTGGAATAAGGATTTTTATAAGCCGGGCAGTTATACGAGCAAGAACGGAATCCCAATCCGCCGTTTTAAAATCAGAAAGCGCAATACGGCGGCATTTGATGCGGTCAATGCAAAGCTGATACAGAAAAGCGGACTGACATTGGAAGAAGAAAATACGTTTCACAAAGAAATGATTAACAGCCCGGATTTGTATGACTATATCCGTGAGAACAGAGCGCAGTACAGCTGCTTTGTTTTTATTCCTTACATGTTTGGTACAACGTACTGGGGTGTGCAGGCATGTCCCGGACAGGCGGTGCTGATTCCGTGTTTTCACGATGAAAGCTATGCACATATGAAGACTTTCCGTACCGTTTATTCGGAAGTGGCGGGGATGCTTTTTAATGCACAGCCGGAGCAGGATTTAACGGAGCATCTGTGTGATACGAGCCGCATGAAGACGGAAGTCATGGGGCTGGGCATGGATACGAAGCTGACTTATGATGCGGATCGTTTCCGTAAAAAATACAATATTAACGACCCGTTTATTTTGTATGCGGGACGTAAAGATAAGGGTAAAAATATCGACACACTGGTACAGTATTTTAAGCGCTACAAACAGAATGAGCAGGATAACTTAAAGCTGGTGTTAATCGGCGGCGGGGAGCTTGAAATCCCGACGGAAATTAAAAACGATGTCTATGACTTAGGCTTTGTGGATTTACAGGATAAATATGATGCGTACGGTGCAGCCACACTGCTTTGCCAGCCTTCTAAAAATGAAAGCTTTTCCTTTGTAATCATGGAAAGCTGGCTGTGCAGACGTCCGGTACTCGTACACGAAGGCTGTGCGGTTACGAAAAATTTTGTAAGCTGCTGCAACGGAGGACTGTATTTCGGAAATTATTATGATTTTCAGGAAACCGTAAAATATATTTTAAATCACCCGGATATCGCTGATATCATGGCAAAGAACGGACACGACTATGTGTGTGATAATTTTGCATGGGATGTCATGGTGGAAAAATATAAGCGCTTTTTTAAAGAATTAGAGGAGCAGCATGCGAAGTAAAAAGAAGTATTTGATTGACGGAAGATTTCTGAATTCAATGACAACAGGGATTGACCGGTATGCGTATCAGCTGTTGGCATGTCTGGATAAAATCTGTAAAGGATCAGATATTGCCATTTTAGTTCCGGCAGATGCAAAGGAAATTCCTGCGTATAAAAATATCCGTGTGATTGTCAAAAAACGGACACGCTTTTGGACACAGCTGGTATTTGGCCCGTATGCACGGCTGCACGGCAGGATACCGGTCAATCTGTGCAATGAAGCTTCGGTGCTTGCACCGAAGGGCATTGTCTGTCTGCACGATGTCTGTTATGCGGAATCTGAAAAAATGTATCCGTTTCTGACAGAATTTCCGAAAGAGGAACGGGACTGGTTTTTAAAGATTTATCAGAGAATTTGTAAAAAAGCGGACAGGCTGGTTACGGTATCGGAATTTTCAAAGCAGCGGATTCATGCACTGTTAGGCGTGCCGGACGAAAAGATTGCGGTAATTGGCAACGGCTGGCAGCATTTTAACGGCGTTACGCCGGATATGCGCATTTTTGAGCAATATCCGCAGCTTAAAAGAAAAAAATTTTTTTTTACACTGACTTCCGTCAACCGTAATAAAAATCTTGACTGGGTTTTAAAGGCGGCTGAAAATAACCCGCAGGCGCAGTTTGCGGCGGCGGGCAGGAAACTGGACAGCGCCGTGGATTTTTCGCAGTATCCGAATGTGACATATGTTGCAGATGTTTCGGATTGTGAGATCAAAGCGCTGATGCAGGAAGCAAAAGCTTTTATTTTCCCATCTTTTTATGAGGGCTTTGGAATCCCGCCGTTAGAGGCGATGAGCGTGGGAACACCGGTCATTGTATCCCATGCGGCAAGCCTGCCGGAAATATTCGGTACGGCGGCGCATTATATAGAGCCGGATAATCCGAGGGTTGACATAGAAAAGCTGCTGGCACAGCCGGTATCGGAAAAAGAACCGGTGCTTGCACGTTACAGCTGGGAGAAATCAGCAGAACAGCTGCTGTCATTATTAAAGGAGAATTAAAACGAAAATGAAAAAGAGTATGCCATGGATCAGGTGTGCGGGATTTTTAGTGGGACTGGCGGTCATTCTTGGGATTTGTGACTTTTGCTTTGCACCGTCTGGTTATGTAAGGTTTATCCTGCATGAAGTGAACCGAAAAGATACGCAGTATGATACGATTATACTGGGTGCATCGCATGCACGAAGTGCAATTAATCCGGAATATCTGGATGAAGAACTGGGAACCAATACACTCAATCTTGCAATTCCAGGGGAAACGGTAAAAGATGCGTACTATCTGTTAAAAGATGCGTGTGAAAGCAATGATGTGAAGACGGTAATTATGGATGTGGATTACCAGTACTGGATGGATGAACAGCCGCAGGGCTATTTTACGGAACCGTTTATCTGTCAGAATATTACGAATTTAAAGGTAAAGACGGAATATCTGCTGGATAACTGGGATACGATTGATTTAAGAAATGTTCTGGTAAGACGGTTGAGCTGGGACTGCACATGGTCTTCCGTAAAGCAGAACGTCAGTACGAAAATGACAGAAGCTTACCGTGAATATTCTATTGAAGCAGCAGGGGTTGACGGCAAAGTTGAAGGCGCAGACGGTCCGTATATCGGCAAGGGCTTCTTTTACCGTGACACTTTTGGCGGTAAACCGGGTGGTGCCGATTATATTGATTTGTGGGTCGGCCGTGATAACGCCGGTGTCGACGTGAATGTATCTGAGCAGTTTGGCTGGATTAACGATTACTGTAAGGAAAACGGAATTGAACTCATCTGCGTGACGTCACCGATTGCGCCGGCAGCGATGCAGAAACTCGGCATGGGCAAAGTACATGATACGCTGCAAAAAGCTTTTGATGAATTGGGACTGAAGTATTATGACTTTAACAAGGCACTGATGAGTTTTGTCCCGAGAGATGATATTCACTACGGTGATCTTGAAGGCCATATGGGCGGTGTGCTTGCCAATACATATTCACAGGCGTTTGCTAAATTGTTAAAAGATGCACAAGACGGTGAAATTCAGGAATCGGATTATTTTTATGCATCCTTTGATGAAATGTATCAGACGATGAAAAGCGATTACACAAAAGCTACGGGACTTGAATGGGAGGGATATTAAAAATGTCATTTACAACACTTCATTTTTTTCTGTTTCTTGCAATGGGTGTGCTGATTTATTATCTGCTTCCAAAGAAATTACAGTGGGTATGGCTGCTCGTATTAAGTTATTTATATTACTTTACATTCAGTATTAAGACATCGGTCTTTTTGATATTTACAACGGTCGTCACGTATACGGGCGGCATCCTGTTGACCCGCATGAATGAAAGCAGTAAGGCCTATCTGGCAGCCAATAAGGAAACATTGGACCGTGCGGCAAAAAAAGCCTATAAAGAAAAGGTCAAGAAAAACAAACGCCGTGTCGTAGTGGCAATGCTTCTGCTGTGCTTCGGACTGCTTGGCGTTGTAAAATATTTAAATTTCGTGATTGAAAATATTGATGCACTGGTGCTGGCGGTCGGACACGGACAGTATTTTGAGCCGGTCAACATCATTTTACCGCTGGGAATTTCATTTTACACTTTCCAGTCCATCAGTTATATTATTGACGTTTATCAGGGAAAATACAGTGCCGAAAAGAATATTTTTAAATATGCGCTGTTTGTATCCTTTTTCCCACAGCTGTTACAGGGTCCAATCGGACGTTTTGACAGACTGGCACACCAGCTTTATGAAGGACGTTCTTTTTCGTTAAAGGCGGCAGAGTTTGGATTACAGCGGATCCTTTGGGGCTGTTTTAAGAAAATGGTGCTGGCAGACCGTGTGGCAGGATTTGTTACAACGGTATTTGGCAATTATACGGAATATGGCGGCTGGTATAATTTGGTGGCAGTATTACTGTACTGTGTACAGCTGTATGCGGATTTTTCCGGCGGTATTGATATTGTAATCGGTACGGCAGAGATTTTTGGAATCCGCATGGACGAAAACTTCCGTCAGCCGTTCTTTTCAAAATCCATCGGAGAATTCTGGAGAAGATGGCACATTACACTGGGGACATGGATGAAGGATTACATTTTCTATCCATTTTCTCTTTCAAAGCAGATGAACCGCTTCGGTAAGTGGAGTAAAAAGCATCTGGGCAATACCGTGGGAAAGGCAATGCCAATCTGTCTTGCCGACCTTTTGATTTTCTTCGTTGTCGGTATATGGCATGGCGCAGCATGGAAATATATCGCATACGGTATGTATAATGGTATTATTATTGCCGTAAGCAGTCTGTTAGAGCCACTGTATGCAAAGGGCTTTGAAAAGACAAAGATTCACAAAGAATCGAGGGCATGGACGGTGGTTCAGATTATAAGAACCTTTATCCTTGTCAATATCGGCTGGTATTTTGATATGGCGGTGTCATTTAGTGCGGCACTGGTCATGATGAAGGAAACTTTTACAAAAATGAGCATGAGCCAGTTTACCGGTACGGCATTTTTAGAACTTGGCATGGGAAGGAGAGATTTCCTGATTGTGCTGGCAGGCTGTATCATCATTTTTATTGTCAGTCTGCTTAAAGAACGCGGTGTGGCAGTCCGGGAGGCAATTGCGGCAAAGCCGCTCATTGTCCGCTGGGCAATATGGTATGCGTTTATTGTCATTATTTTTATTTTTGCCTATACAGGTGATGGTTCAGCATTTATTTACGCGAACTTCTGATATAATAATCCATAAGCGGAGGAGAGGCAGCCATGATACACATGAATTTGTATCATGGCTGCTTATTTTTATGTGTAACTTTGTAAACAAATGTACATAATGATATACGGACAAAGCGCAGGAATGGTTTGTATATAAATAAGAAATACACGCTTGTTGACAGGAAAAACAGAAAACGGTATAATTGACATCAAATTGAGAATGCCGCAGGAGCGGCAGAAATGGAGATTAGTGTGACAAAACCTTAAATCAAAGCTTTTTCACACAGCACTTTGTGCCGCAGGCGTCACAAAGTCGCTTTTTATCGCAGAGCCAAATAAGATTTGGCTCGCGATTCCTCCGGCATTAAAATGCCTGCGGAATGGAGATTAGTATGAAGAAAACAGCACTCATTATGGCAGGTGGCAAGGGTGAACGTTTCTGGCCGAGAAGCCGTGTAACACTTCCAAAGCAGTTTTTATCCCTGACGGACGACGGAAAGACCATGATTCAGCTGACAGTTGAGCGTATCCGCCCACTCGTAGAGCTTGAAGATGTTTATATAGCAACGAATAAGAATTATAAGGAGCTTGTAAAGCAGCAGCTTCCGGGTCTGCCGGAGGAAAACATCCTCTGTGAACCGGTTGGAAGAAATACAGCACCGTGTATCGGACTGGGTGCCGTTCATGTGGCAAAAAAATATGACGATGCCGTGATGATTGTATTACCGTCCGACCATCTGATTAAGCACAATGATATTTTTGCGGAAACTTTTACAAATGCGTGTGCGCTTGCAGAGGAAGGTGAAAATCTTGTAACCGTTGGTATCACACCGAACTATCCGGAAACAGGCTACGGTTATATCAAGTATGACAGCGCTGCAAAGAATGGGGAGAGCTATCCGGTACAGCGATTTGTGGAAAAGCCGGATTTAGAAACTGCTAAGTCTTATCTGGCAGATGGCAGCTATCTTTGGAATTCAGGCATGTTTGTCTGGAGAGTGTCTACGATTTTAGACTGCTTCAAAAAGTATATGCCATCCACCCATGACGGTCTGTTAAAGATTAAAGAAGCCGTGGGAACACCGCAGGAAGATACTGTACTGGAAAAGGAATTCCCGAACCTGGAATCCCAGTCCGTCGATTACGGTATTATGGAAAAGGCAGAAAACATTTACACACTGGCAGGAAACTTCGGCTGGGATGATGTCGGTTCATGGCTGGCAGTCGGAAGAATCAAGCAGAATGACGAGAACGGCAATGTCGTCAATGGCAATGTTGTTACAGTCAATACGAAAAACTGTGTCATTGAAGGAGCTGACAAGCTCATTGCAACCGTAGGACTCCGGGATGTTGTGGTGGTGGATACAAAGGATGCCACGCTGATTACAACGAAGGAAAATGCCGGAGAAATCAAGCAGGTACTCGCAAAATTAAGAGAGTCCGGCAGAAATGAATATTTATAAAAATAAATAATTATCCAATAATAATAATTGTATAGGAGAAGAATGATGAAAAGCGCATTAATTACAGGAATCACAGGACAGGACGGGTCTTACCTTGCAGAACTTTTACTGGAAAAAGGTTATAAAGTATATGGTCTGATGAGAAGAAAGAGCGTAGTAGACTACGGTAATGTAGACCATATCAAGGATAAGATTCACTTTATCTATGCAGATATGCAGGATATTGTATCTTTAATCACAGCCATGAAGATTTCGCAGGCAGATGAAGTCTACAATCTGGCTGCACAGTCTTTCGTTGCAACTTCATGGGATACACCATGTACGACAGCAGACATTGATGCCATCGGTGTTACCAATATGCTTGAAGCAATCCGCATTGTAAAACCGGAAGCAAGATTTTATCAGGCTTCAACATCAGAAATGTTCGGTAAGGTACAGGCAATTCCACAGGACGAAACAACACCGTTTTATCCGAGAAGCCCATACGGCGTTGCAAAGCTTTACGGACACTGGATTACAAAGAATTACAGAGAAAGCTATGATATGTATGCCTGCTCAGGTATTCTTTTCAACCATGAAAGTGAAAGACGTGGTCTGGAATTCGTAACAAGAAAGATTACACATGCGGTTGCACGCATTAAGCTGGGCGTACAGGATCACGTAGAACTGGGAAATCTGGATGCAAAACGTGACTGGGGTCACTCAAAGGATTACGTGCGCGCAATGTGGCTGTTATTACAGCAGGATCATGCAGAAGATTATGTAATTGCAACCAATGAAACAAGAACGGTCCGTGAATTTGCAGAAGCTGCATTCAAGGCAGCCGGCATTGAGGTGGAATTTGAAGGCGAAGGCGTGAATGAAATCGCAAAGGATAAGGCAACAGGAAAGATTGTATTAAAGGTAAATCCGGATTTCTTCAGACCGGCAGAAGTAGAACTTTTAATTGGTAATCCTGCAAAGGCAGAAAAAGAACTTGGCTGGGAAAGAGAAATCAGTTTTAACGAACTGGTAGAACGCATGGTAAAGAATGACCTTGCAATCGTAGAAAAAGAAATCAAGTCAGCCAACTAAAATACATGCCAAATGGGAGAAAACTATGAAAGCATTGATTATTGGGGGTGGCGGATTCGTAGGCCCGTATCTGGTAAATCATCTTCATGATGATTTAGGATATGAGGTCGCCGTAACAAAGACCGCAAAAGAACAGCTTGCCCTTTCAAATGCAGTCGTCTATGATTGTGATATTCTGAATAAAAGTGAGATTACCGATGTGTTGGAAACAGTGCGTCCGGATTATATTTTTCATCTGGCTGCACAGTCTTCGGTATCGGTATCGTGGAAAAATCCGGCGCTGACCATTGATGTCAATATCAAGGGTGCGGTCAATATGCTGGATGCTGTCCGCGAACTGGATTATAAGCCGCGTGTACTGCTGATTGGTTCAGGAGAAGAATACGGACATATCCGGCAGGAAGAATGTCCGATTATTGAAGATACGGTGCTTCGTCCGGGAAATATCTACGCGGCAACAAAGTCCTGCCAGAATATGCTTGGCAGCATTTATGCGGCGGCATACCATATGGATGTCATGATGGTCCGTGCATTTAATCATATTGGTCCGAATCAGACACCGCTTTTTGTAGTTGCGGATTTCTGTAAACAGGTGGCAGAGATTGAAAAAGGAATCAAAGACCCGGTGATGTATGTCGGAAATCTTTCGGCAAAGCGTGATTTTACCGATGTGCGTGATGTTGTAAGAGCATACGCCCTACTGGTACAGAAGGGAAAAGCCGGTGAAACCTATAATATCGGAACAGGACATGCACTGGCAATCCAGGAAATTCTAGACCGGATTATTTCACTTTCGGATAAGGAAATTGAAGTCCGGGTAGATGCAGAAAAACTGCGTCCGGTCGATGTGCCGATTATTGAACCGGATATTTCAAAGGTACATGACTGTACCGGCTGGAAACCACAGATTCCGTTGGAGCAGACCTTACGGGAAACATTGGATTACTGGAGAGTGCAGGACTTATGTCAGAAGTAAAAGTTTTTAAATTTATAAAAAAACAATTGCCAACGACATAAAGATATGATAAAATAACAAAATGTGAGCGATATGCTCACGTTTGGACGGATTCCCGAGTGGCCAAAGGGGACAGACTGTAAATCTGCTGGCGATGCCTTCGAAGGTTCGAATCCTTCTCCGTCCATTCTGTTTCATCTATTTAAAAGAAACGGAGTAACAATCAGGCCGGCGTGGCGGAATTGGCAGACGCACAGGACTTAAAATCCTGCGGGACTTATACTCCCGTACCGGTTCGACCCCGGTCGCCGGCATATAAATTTTGGAAAAAGACTGTCGTTTATACGGCAGTCTTTTTCGTTTTAATAAAACGAAAAGGAACGAATCATTTTATGAAAAAAGAACAAGTATGGGCATTTGTGAAAAAATGGTATAAAGATGCGGCTGCGCTCGTTTTTATTACGCTGGCAGTTACTGTTTTGGTAGTGCATTTTCTGGGACTTCGGGGACAGGATTTAACATATCCGCTTGAATACAAGGGCGGTGATGAAATGTCAGCGCTTGTATCGGTAAGGCTGGTGCAGGAATCCGGATGGAATATCGGAACGGACAAACTGACAGCATTGGATGGGTATTATTATAATACCTCAGATGTCATTGCAGGTCTGCATAATGCAGATGTATTTTTTGAAAAATTATTTTTGTGGATTACGGGCGGACAGGTTGCCAAAACGGTCAATCTTGTCTATTTATCCGCATTTTATATGATTGCCTATGTGGCATATTTTGTGCTCAGGCAGCTCCGCATTAAAGAGTGGCTGTCAACAGGCGGAGCACTTGTATATGCGTTCCTGCCGTTTATCTTTATCCGCGGTATCGGACACATTGTATTGTCCTGCTACTATTTTGTACCGCTTGCAGTATTAATGTGTATCTGGCTGTATGAAGATGAACGCTTTATGCTGCCGGGCAAGGGATTTTTTAAGTATAAGCGCAACTATGCGGGCTTTATTATGGCATTTTTAATTGCCAGCGAAGGCATTGGCTACTGGCAGATATTTGCATGCTTCTTTCTGATGGTGGCAATGCTTACGGCACTGCTTCGCACAAAAGACTGGAATTATTTGAAGCGCGGCTGTATCAGTATCCTCAGTGTGATTGTATGCGTTGTGATTTCCATTATCCCGGAAATTTTTTACAGGATTGTACATGGTGGAACAGGACTGGAAGGCAGAATCCGCAGTATTGCCGATTCTGAAACGTACTGTTTAAAGATTATCCAGCTGCTGCTTCCGGTAAACGGACACGGTATCAGACCGCTTGAAAAGCTGATTTATGCGTATAATGAATATGTACCGTGTGTCAATGAAAACTGGACGGCATACATCGGCATTGTCGGTGCGGCCGGATTTTTATTCCTGCTGGTATGGCTTTTTACAAGAAGAAAGAACGAAAGCACGCTTACAAAGCGCCTGACAGTACTTGCAGACCTCAATATCTGCGGGATTCTGCTGGCAACAATGGGTGGTTTCGGTTCTATCATATTTATGACGGGCATTGAAATTATCAGAGGATATAACAGAATCTCCGTATTTATCGGATTTTTTGCCATAACCGCGGTCTGCCTGCTTTTAAATGAGTGGGAAGGAAAGATTGCGAAAACCGTATGGAAATGTGTATACATGGGCGGAGTTGCCCTTGTGATGCTGTTTGCCATCTGGGAGCAGAATCCGTCCGTATCTTTTAATTTTGAAGGCAATAAAGAAGAATGGATAAGTGATGCGGATTTCTTTGCACGGGTGGATGCAGTCATGGATGAAGATGACAGTATATTCCAGCTTCCGTATGCAGAGTATCCGGAAGGGGATATTCAGAATGATATGGGACATTTATCACATTATATCGGATATCTTCATTCTGATAAGTTAAAATGGAGTTTTGGTACAACAGACGGAAGTGACACGGATATCTGGTATGAACAAACGGCTTCCCTGCCGGTTGATAAGATGATTCAGGAAATTTTATCAAAGGGTTTTGACGGTCTGTATATTAACCGCGATGCCTATGAAGAACCGGAGTGGACGGCGCTGGAAAAGAGCGTGCAGGAATATACCGGTGTGACACCGGTTGTAAGTAATGATGAAAGACTGGTTTTCTATAAATTAAGATAAATTTAAGAGAATATTGGAGGGTTTGACGTGAATAGTACAGCAGTGGTACTGATGATAATAACAGTGCTTACGTATGGAATTGTATGTATCGGAAAAAGGATGGAGCTGATGGATGCAGTCACCGTTTCTTTTGCAGTGCTGCTTGCAGGCTTTGGCATGTCAGGAGGAATTCTTGCCCTTTTCGGCGGATTTTCGCTCAATAAGACACTGGCGGTTTTATGGCTGTTGTCTGTTGTGGCGGCGGTAATCTGCCGGATTGCGGGAGGAAAACCAAATGTCTGTTTAAAGCAAACGGAAAGTATCGTCAGACCCTTTTTGCGTACACTCATTTTATTATGTCTGGCAGGTCTGGTGTATGTGGTTACAACGCATTTCCAACCGGAAGATGACGTCATGATTCATGCAGGCAAAGGGTTTGCACAGTATCTGTGGCTGGTATCCGGCATTGTGCTTGTGCTTGTGTGTGTGGCGGATATCCTGATACACTGCATGGGGTATATAAAAGCAGAAAAAATGGCACAGAAGGTTTTACCCGGACTTTTTGTGGCAGGCATTGTCATAACAGCCGCAGGCATTGTTATTGAGGCAGGCGTGCATAGCGGTGTATCAGGCGTTTTGCTGGCAGTGCTGCTGCTTGTATCAGTAGGGACGGCAGGCGTGGGACTTTCGATGCTTTATCAGCAGAGAGATTTTGCAGAACTTGTCCTGCTTGGTGTATCGGAAACAGTACTTGCATATCTGCTTTCAGCGGGCATTTTAATCGGATTGAATATTTTTTCACTGGAAAGAGCGGCAGCGTTGACACTGGGATTTACAGTGGCAGTGGCGGGAGCGGCTTATGCATATAAAAAGACAAAGCCGTCCTGCACATTCCAGTGGAAGAAAAATCTTATAGGGATTGGCTTTTTACTGGCGGTGATACCGCTTGTGGGGACGACATTCGGAATGTTTGGCATGGGACAGGACGAAGGCGTTTATCAGGCAAAGGCAATCGGATATGTCTATGGTTATAATAATAATTTCATGACATTTGACGAGTACGGGGATTGTGTATCAGCATCGGATAAAAGTGATTACATGGCGGCAATCGGAAATCATCTGGAGGGATATAATTTTACGCTGGATGAAGAACAGGTGCAGGGCGTGGTACAAAATGATACAACCGGCAGTCTGCATGGGGTACATACATTCAGTGCGCTGCTTGCCGTATATGCAAGAGTTTGCGGCGTGGAGCATATGATGCAGCTGGGAACATGGATTCTGGCATTATCTGTATTTCTTTTATGGCTTGTGCTTGAAAATCTGGAAATAAAGACACTGTATAAAGCGATTGCACTCTTTTTATATGTATTGTCACCACAGGTTTTGTGGCAGGCAAAAACCTCTCTTGTGGAAACAACGCTGGCATTTGTCATTTTAGCAATGCTTTATCTTTTAACAGACAAAAAGCATGAAGAATACCGCTGGCTCTTTTGCATACCGGTCGTTGTATTTGCATTTTTACATATTACAATTTATGTATTTATGCCGTTATTTGTGCTGATGGCATACGGATTATATTTTAAAACAGGCAGGAAAAGCTATATTGCCGGGGCAGTTGTCATGCTTGCCGGATATCTTGCAGGTTTTTTCATGATGCATGCAAGTTCGCTTACGTATGTGTATGGCAACTATGACCGTTTATATATCGGACCGGTAGGCCCGTCAAACCTCAAAGCCTTTGTAACGGCGGTGTCCGTGGCAGGAATCGTGTTTTCGCTGGTGCTTGGACTTCTTCCGGTAAAGAAAAACACAAAAGCGGTATCCGTAAATGCACAATCTATGCGGAAAGAGCAGAATCGGTTCAAGAATGCCTGCTGGCGGATTTTTGTATGGGTATTTGCAGCGGCAGGACTCGCAGCATGCCTGCTGGTAATGAAAAAAAGTGCGTATCCGTCAGCCTATATGACAAGCTATGCGTATCTGTTAAGCAGTGGTATAATACTCATGCCGGTGATTTTTATCGCGGCTTTTTTACGTCCGTCATGGTTTAAAAAGAAGGATTCTATTGTACTTTTGACGGCAATGTTTTATTATTGTGTTATCATTTATTCAGCCGTATTTAAGAAAGAAATACTACATTATTATTACTATGGAAGATATATTGTGCCATATATAGCAGTGATTGTCATACTGGGAACATATATCCTGTCGCAGACGGCAGAAAGCATTTCCGGTATCCGGCTTTTAAAGGACGGATACGGCATCATCTGCGCTGTTTCTGCGCTTGCAGTGGCGGCAGTTCTGATTCCGTATGCGGGGATTGTAGTGACTGGTCAGGATCAGACCCAGCTGCAGTGGAAAATTCTTACAGAGCTTGCAGAAACCGTAGATGAAAAAGACAGTGTGGTGGTACTTGGGGAAGAAGTCGTTCCACAGCTGATGGTTTCGTTAAAATATATGACAGACTGTCCGGTATATCCGTTAAAGGAAGATAAAGAAGCGGCAGCAGTGCAGTGTGCAAGGTTAAAAGACCGTTACAGCCATGTCTATGTAATCAGCGGAGAACCTGAATCCGGCGCGGTAGCGGATAGCGGGATGGACACCGTTTATCATAAAGATAATAAAATACAGATGGACGTGAAAATGCCGGAAGAACTGGGCGGTATTGCGGCATGGATTCCGTATGCACAGGAATTTGTAACCGATATACAGCCGGTGGCGGTATATGAATATGTATCTGAATAACAGAGTATTGGAGAAGTATGTATCAGTTAAGGGGAAAATTATCAATTGTCATGCCGGCCTATAATGAGGAGGCACTGATTTATAACAGTATTATGCAGACACTATCCATCGTGGAGCAGTTTGCACCGGATATGGAGATTATTGCCGTCAATGACGGCAGTAAGGATAAGACAAAGCAGGAAATTGAGCGTGCCATACGCGATGATGCGAAACAGCCGCACCCGGTTGTGCCGGGCATGCGGGTGTCCGGCACACGCATAAAGCTGGTGACATCCAATAAAAACCGTGGCAAGGGCAATGCCATTATTTCAGGAATCAGTCAGGCAGAGGGCGATTATATTGCGTTTGTGGATGCGGATTTAGAGTTAAATCCCGCACAGCTTGAGGGCTATTTAAAGAAAATGCAGGAAAGCGGAAGCGATGTTGTGATTGGATGTAAGTTCCACAAGGATTCTGAACTTCACTATCCGTTTGTACGCAAGGTGATAAGCCTTGGCTACTATATGATGCTTCTTGTGCTGTTTCATCTGAATGTGCGTGATACACAGACCGGATTAAAGGTTTTTAAGGCAGAGGCTGTAAAGCCGGTGGCACATCTGGTGCGGACGTCCGGGTTTGCATACGATATTGAACTTTTAGTAGCGGTTCACCGCAGAGGGTTTAAAATCGAGCAGATGCCGGTGAAGGTTGTCTATGTGCGGGATAAGAATACCCGAAGAATCGGGATGTCCGATATTGTAAAGGCATTCCGGGATACGTGGGCGATTTTCTACAGGGTATATTTTAAACATTATTACGATGAACCGTCCGAATAAACGGCATTAAAAATGTGAATGTGGTGAGAATGATGAAAGAGGATGAACAAAAAAAAATACTGCTTAATTATATATATTTGAGCCGTCAGCATGCCGGGGGAAAAGACCAGGTCGCGATAAATCTGCTGGAAGGCATTTGTAAAAATAAAGACATGGGTGCGTGCGTTGTGCTGTGTTATGACTATGCAAAGGCTTATCTGGAGCAGATTGCACCCGGAGTGACGGTGATCACGGTAAAACCGCCGAAAAAAGAGTCGGAGCTTGTACGTCTGCTGGATATTGAGCGGGTAAATACATGGATTGTGCCGAAGGTCATCCGTAAATACAATATCGGTGTTGTTTTTCATGCCAGCTGTACCAACGGACTGAGAAAACTGAAGGTACCGACCGTCATGATTCCACACGATATTAAAGCGGTATCGCACCGGGTGATGGGCAGTGTGAAGGTGGCATGGTATAAATATCTGTTATACAAAGTCATGTATGCAGTGGATTTTAAGCACGCAGATAAAATTATTGCTATCAGTAAAGCGGACCGCTCGGAAATCCAGAATTATTATGCGCGGTATAAAGATAAGATTGTGCAGATTTATAATCCGATTAAAGTGCATGTCAATGACGTGATTCCGCCGACACCCAAAAAGGGTGATATTGTTGCAATTAATCTGCAGTTTCACCATAAAAATATTATTACGCTGATTAAAGCATTTGAAATGATTGCAGACTGCATTGACAGGAATCTGGTGCTGGTGGGCAATGTGCCAAAGCGTGTAGCGTATTTAAAGGAGTATGTAGAGCAGCATAACCTGTCCGGGCGTGTCATTTTTACGGGTTTTGTGGACGGAAAGAAAAAAAGAGAGCTTCTGGTAAACAGCTGCCTGTATATTAATCCATCCCTGTTTGAGGGCTTTGGCATGACGGCGGTGGAAGCGATGATTTTAAAGGTGCCGACATTGCTGTCCAGAGTATCCGCAAATTATGAGGTGACAAAGGGACTGTGCCATTATTATGAACCGGCGGATGATGTGGAAGCACTTGCCGCAGCGATTCTGGCTTTTTTTAAAGAACCGGAAAACGGTGAGGCGCTTGAAGATAAAAGCAAGGAAATGCTGAAAATGTATGATTACCAGAAAATCGCGGCGCAGTATATGGAATTATTCAGGGAGTGTCTGTAAATATGAATAAAATCAAAGTAAGCATTATTACTCCATTATATAAAGGAACAGACTATATTCCGGGTCTGATGGCGATGATACGAAAAAATGCAGAGCTGCTTCCGGCTGCGCAAAAAGGTAAAAATGTGCCGAAGGCAGAACTGGAATTTATTCTGGTCAATGACAGTCCGGCAGACGGCCTTTTGAAGGAAGAAGAACTGATACGAAATTATGTACCTGACCAGGCTTTTGAACTGACTGCCGTCAACCACACGGAAAATCAAGGGATTCATGCGGCAAGACTGACAGGGCTTTCAAAAGCACAGGGAGAGTACATCTTATTTTTAGACCAGGACGATGCCATTTCAGACAGTGCGGTACGGACATTACTTACAGCGGCAGAGCAGACCCACGCAGATGTTGTGGCGGGCAATGGCTGCCGCTTATTTTTTACGCCGGAGCATATTTTAGAAAAACAGATTCCGATTTATGCCAAAAAGGCGGTGCTAAAAGAAGTGGGGCATGAAAAAATGTATCTGTATGGCACAGATATGATATTTTCACCGGGACAGTGCCTGATCCGTAAAGCTGTGATACCCAGGGACTGGTGCAAACGCCGTCTTACCGTAAACGGCTGTGACGATTTTCTGCTGTGGCTGCTGATGTTTCACGAAAAAAGAAGCTTCTGTGCCATAGAGGATAAAATCTATATCCACAATGATACCGTAAACAGTTATTCATCATCGTATGAGGCAATGGAGCGTTCTTTTTATGCCGTCTGCGAATTTCTGGAACAGACAGACGGATATGATAAAAAGAAAATACAGATTCTGCGCCGCCGCTATGCGTTAAAATCAAAGCTAAAACAAAATGGAAGTAAACGGCAAAAAATAAGTGTAGTACTGATGAATCTGGACATTCTTTATTATACTTTAAAATATAAAATAAAGGGATACTATTAAAAATAAAGAGATATCCTATAAAAATGCAAAGGGTTATCAAAGATTTGTATTGTGTAGATATTACAAATGTGTTACGATTAGGAATGGTTTATTACAAAGAATTAAAATTCTTGCAATATGAAAGGATAGAATCTTTATGAAAGAACGAATCAAAGACATTATTTCCTACAGCGATATGATAGGAAGTCTTGTGAAAAAGGATTTAAGAGGGAAATATAAGGGTTCCGTATTAGGATTTTTATGGACGTTTATCAATCCGCTTTGTCAGATTATAGTATATACAATTGTGTTTTCAGTGATTGTCCGAAGCAACCTGGACAAGTTTTATGTTTACATGATTGTGGGCATGATTCCGTGGCTGTTTTTTGATATGTCACTCCGGCAGGGGTCCGGCTGTGTACGGTATCAGGGGGATATGATTAAAAAAATCTATTTTCCGAGGGAAGTCCTTCCGGTTTCCTGTGTGACCTCTAATTTTATCAATATGCTGTTTTGTTTTGTCATTGTATTTGCCGTATTATTTATTTCAGGAATCGGTGTGCGCATAGAGGCACTGCTTTACCTGCCGCTTATTATGGCAATCGAATATCTGCTGTCACTGGGCTTTGCCCTGATTGTATCGGCAGGAACCGTATTTTTTAAGGATTTGGAACACATTACAACCGTTGTTTTAATGGCATGGATTTACGGAACACCGATTATGTATTCCCTGGAGATGATTCCGGCGAATATCAAGTGGCTGTTTAAGGTGAATCCGATGACTGCGGTTATTGAGTCTTATCACAGAATTTTATACTGGAAAGAGCTTCCATTAGGAAAAGATATATTATATTCAGCCGTATTTGCGATTGTCATGGTGATTATCGGAGAACTCGTATTTGCCAAGCTGGATGATAATTTTGCGGAGGAATTATAATGAGTGAAATACAGTATTCCGTAGAAGTAAAAGATGTTGAAAAGCATTTTAAGGTTCATATGGACAAGGGAAGCACGCTCAAGGAACGTGCAATATTCCACAACAGAAACCGCCACGAAAACAGACAGATTTTAGACGGCATTTCCTTTGAGATTCCAAAGGGACAGGCAGTGGGACTGATTGGGCGTAACGGCTGCGGCAAAAGTACAACATTAAAGCTGCTCACAAAGATTTTAAAGCCGAATTCCGGCACGGTAAAGGTCGAAGGCAGGGTATCGAGCCTGATTGAACTGGGTGCGGGATTTCACCCGGATATGTCAGGCAGGGAAAACATTTATATCAACGCGACTATTTTCGGTTTAAAAAAAGAAGAAATTGACGAGCGGCTTGAAGAAATTATCCGCTTTTCGGAGCTTGAAGAGTATATTGACAATCCGGTGCGTACCTATTCGTCCGGTATGTATATGCGTCTTGCGTTTGCCGTTGCGATTAACGTCAACGCCGATGTACTGCTGATTGATGAAATTCTTGCAGTCGGCGATGTCAGCTTCCAGAAAAAGTGTTTTGAACGCTTAAAAGAGATTAAAGAGCAGGGAACGACCATTGTTATTGTATCGCACTCCATGGAACAGTTATACAGCATCTGTGACCGTTTAATCTGGCTGGAGGAAGGCAAAATCCGGGAAGACGGAAGTCCGAAGCTGATTGGCATGCATTATCTGGATTCGATGGAAGATGAGCGTATCGCAAGGCTGGCAGAGGAAAGCAAAGAAAAGCTTTCCGATGAAAGAGGACGCTCGATACTTGAACTGACACAGAATGTCCACCCGGAGGCGCGCCGGGACGGAAGTCACGAGGTGCGGTTTACCAAAGTGGATTTATACGACAATGACGGAAATCCATGTCAGACCTTTAGTACAGGCGATAAGGTTGTTTTAAAGTTTTCATATGCGACAGCCTTAAAAGGCATTGCCGTCAATTTCAATATGGATTTTGTCCGCGATAACTGGCAGTACTGCTACGGCAGCTGCTTTGCAAAGCCGGGAGATGCGCTTCCGGTATTAGACGAAAGCGGAGAAGTCACATTTACCATAGAAAAGCTGATGCTGCTTCCGGGCAAGTATTATCTGGACATCGGTATCAACGGCGAACACGGAGAACTTTACGACAATGTCCGCAACATTATGCAGATTACGGTACGCGATTATGTCCACAATGAATTTGGACCGTGTACATTTGAACACGATTGGGAAATAGTGTAAAAAAAAACAAAGTGCTATGATGGCATATGAGAAATAGGAGGTAAAATCCCCTGCTCCTGCCTGGGGCAGAATGTGAGTAAACTCACATGGCATTTTGCTTCGCAAAACAAGGAGGTAAAATCCTCTGCTCCTGCTTGGGGGCAGTCGCATTTTGCTTCGCAAAACAAGGAGGATTAAAAAATGAAGTATGATTATTTAGTAGTAGGTGCAGGTCTTTACGGTGCAGTTTTTGCATATGAAGCCAAAAAGAAGGGAAAGACTTGTCTGGTGATTGATAAGAGAGACCATATTGCAGGTAACATTTACTGTGAAAATGTATCCGGCATTAATGTACATAAATACGGTGCGCATATTTTCCATACATCTGATAAGAAAATCTGGGAATATGTTAATCAGTTTGCGGAATTTAACAACTATATCAACTCACCGGTAGCAAGATATAAGAATGAACTCTACAATCTGCCGTTTAACATGAATACCTTCAGCAAAATGTGGAATATTGCAACACCACAGGAAGCAAAGGACATTATTGCATCACAGATTGCAGACTTAAATATTACAGAGCCAAAGAACCTTGAAGAACAGGCACTTTCCTTAGTTGGAAAAGACGTTTACGAAAAGCTGATTAAGGGTTACACCGAAAAGCAGTGGGGACGTGACTGCAAGGATTTACCGTCCTTTATCATCAAGCGTCTGCCGCTTCGTTTTATCTATGATAACAACTACTTCAACGACAGATATCAGGGTATCCCGATTGGCGGTTACACAAAGATTGTAGAAAAGATGTTAGACGGCATTGAAGTCCGTTTAAATACGAATTACCTTGACAACAGAGAAGAATTTGATGCAATGGCAGATAAGATTGTATACACCGGTATGATTGACCAGTTCTATGATTATAAGCTGGGTGTACTTGAATACCGTTCCGTACGTTTTGAAACAGAAGAACTGCCGATGGAAAACTATCAGGGAAATGCCGTTGTCAACTACACAGAAAGAGAAGTGCCGTATACAAGAATTATTGAGCATAAGCACTTTGAATTCGGCAAGCAGCCGACAACCATTATTTCAAGAGAGTACTCAAGCGAATGGAAGAAGGGCGACGAGCCGTACTATCCGGTCAATAATGACAAGAACAACGCCCTGTATCAGCAGTACAAGGAGCTTGCCGACAAAGAACACAAGGTCATCTTCGGCGGAAGACTTGGCGGATACAAGTATTACGATATGGATAAGGTGATTGCAGCAGCACTTGAAATGTGTGAAAAAGAACTGTAAATAAGGGAAAGATAAAGATAAATACTCTGTAAAAGAGTAGAATAGTTAGAATGGGAGAAATGAATTAAGATGAAGCTTCAGAAAATACTTTGGCCGACAGAGGGATTATGCACCGAGGAAAAATTATATCTGCACACCAATGTGATTGATGATGATTTTAACATCAACAGAGATGAGAATCATTTAAAAAGCGATTTAAACTTTATCAACCGCAGCAAAGTCTATATGATGCCGGGCGGAGGCTTTTCGCTGGATAAAGGCGGTAAAGTGGAATTTGATACGTATTTTAACGGATTTTCCATTGAAAAGTGGAGAAAGTACACACAGGTTAAAGAAGTATCCGTCAATCTGGAATTACAGGGTGATGTACTGGTGACACTTTCAAGCAAGCTGTTTCTTCACGGAGAAGTTTTAAAGAAAGAGCTTGTAAGACAGGAAGTGCATACGACAGAAAGAAGCTCCTATTCATTCCCATTCGGCAATGAAGAAAAAGGTATGCTCTATTTTGAAGTGACCGCACTCTCAGACGGTGCTGCGCTTTACGGCGGTTACTACGAGGATACGGCGATTGAAAAGCCTGCAAGACAGCCTAAAATCGGGATTGATATCTGTACCTTTAAGCGTGAACGTTATATTGAAAAGAATATCGGACTGTTAAATGCGCATGTATTTAACAATCCGGACAGCCCGTTACAGGAACATCTCGAGGTTTTTGTATCCGATAACGGACAGACATTGGATATTGACAAGCTTGGCAGTGACAAAATTCATATTGTACGCAACAAAAATACCGGCGGTGCGGGCGGATTTACAAGAGGTCTTATGGAAATCTTAAAGAACGGCAATCCGCACGGCATTACCCATGCGCTGTTAATGGATGATGATATTACAATCGATACAGAATCCATTGAAAAGACCTATACGATTCTTTCGCTGTTAAAGGATGAATATGCCGATGCGTTTATCGGCGGTGCAATGCTTCGCATTGATAAGCCGAATATACAGGTGGAATCCGGCGCATCATGGAATGCCGGGAATTTGATTTCCAATAAGTCCAACTTAAACATGAATGTGACATGGGACTGCCTGTTTAATGAAATTGAAGAATATACGGAATTTAATGCATGGTGGTACTGCTGTTTTCCAATGGATGTTGTATCAGAGGAAAATCTGCCGCTGCCAATCTTTATCCGTGGCGATGACCTTGAATACGGCCTGCGCAACATGAAGCATCTGATTTTGATGAACGGTATCTGCGTATGGCATGAACCTTTTGAAAATAAATATTCTTCATTTTTGGAATACTACATTATCCGTAACAGACTGGTGGACAATACATTCCACTTCCCGGACTGGGGCAAGGCACAGTTAAAGAAGGCAGTCTGGGGACAGTGGCGCAGAGAGTGTAAGTTCTACCGCTATAAGAATGTAGATTTACATACAAGAGGTGTCAAGGATTTCTTAAAGGGTGTGGATTTCTTCTTAAATACAGATGGTGAAAAGCTTCACAAGGAAATTATGGCAGCAGGCTATAAGGCAGTGCCGATGGATCAGATCAGTGTGCCGTTCCACTATAAGACTTACGAGGCATCCAGAACGACAAAGTTAAGCACACTGCACAATATCGTGCGTAAGCTGACCTTAAACGGTTATCTGCTTCCGGCGAAGCATATCCGTATTGTATCCATGGCACAGGTAACATTCCCGGCAGTATGGAGAGCAAAAAAGATTGTATTTTACGATGTAACAGCCAATAAAGCATTTGAATGTGAAAGAAGCTGGGGTCAGGCTGTTGCAAAGTTTTTCCAGGTACTGGGACTTACCATTCAGATTGACTTTAAATACAATAAAGCGAAAAAAGATTTCTTAAAGCGTGGAAATGAAATCAAAAATATTCAGTTCTGGAGTAAATATCTCGGACTGGATAAGCAGTAAAATGTCTGCGGTATGGAGGAGCAACATTGAAGAAGCGAAGAAATAAAAAGAGGATAATCATTGCGGCGGTGATAGTGTATTTTCTTGTCATAGGAACAATCTATGTACGAGAGGTAACACAGCCGGTCTCTCCTGTAGTGGATAATAAAGCTGCAGAGGAAGCGTACAACCGCAAAAAAGCAGTGATTGATGCACAGGATGAAGCAGAGCAGGAGGCTTATGATAAAGCGATACAGTCGCTGGATTACGATGTTAATAATGCAGTGATGAAACTGAATCCCTCAGATTGTTACAGTATTATGACAGCGAATAAACTTCCGGCATTATCTAGAATGGCAGCAGAAGATTCGGAAAAATATATGAGTAATCTTCAGGTGTTACAAAAGATAGAAAAACTGGGAATTGATACGGCGTCCTTTGAAACACCGGAACTGAACTGGAAAAATTTATACAATAAAGTTTCCCAGACAATACAGACTGGAAATGTATTTACGGGCAGAGCGGAATTTACAGGAACAACAGCTTCTGAATTAAATGCGCTGATTCAACAGAGTGACAATACGTATATAACCATCAGCAGTGATTCTGTGTATTTGGATGAACCTATCCGGTTAAAATCCAATATTGCAATTAATGCAGAGGGTGTTGCGTTTACAGGCAGTCAGGAACAAAGAACTGCACAGGCGGTGATTGCAGAAGACTGTACAAATTTTGCGTTATATAATGTAAAACTTGTTTCCGGCGCTTATCAATATGGCGTCTATATTATCAGAAGTAATACATTTACCATTGAAAACTGTACGATTTCCAATTCTCTTTATAAGGGACTGGTCATGATGGGTGAAAATCATGACTTTGTATTAAAGAACAATACCGTTTCTTATAACGGCAACGGTGCAGTTTTCCTGAATGGAAATATCAGTAATGGTATTATTACCGGGAATGATGTGATTGACAATTACGGCACAAGAAATCTGACAGCCGGTATTGTTATGACTTCAATGGAAATTGACGATTATTATACGGCATATAATGAGTTTAAAGACGAACATTTATACAATCTGCTGGATACACCGCATGATATTGTGTTATATCAGAATAATGTAAAACACAATAATTCATCAGGTATTTATTCTGATGGGGCATATCAGATTTATATTGTTGAAAATATCATTTATCAGAATGATAAAGAGGGTATGTGTCTGGACTACGGTACATTCGGTGCGTATGTAAGCAACAATATTGTCAAGGAAAACGGCGGACGTTTAAGACAGTCCGATGAAGATTTGGAAGCGGACTTTGTAACGGCATTTGGGCGTCTCTCAGACGGTTCATCGCCTGCGAAGCTTCCGGGTATTTCCATTGATAATTCCGCATACAATACGATTGTGAATAACAACGTAACACAGAATTACGGAAGCGGTGTAAAGATGGTACGTTCCGCATACCGCAATATTATTATGGAAAATACAGTTTCTGATAACAATAAAGGAAAAAGTGAATCTTTTCATTTCTTTGGTATAGAAGTGGGGCATGCCAGTACGCCGGACGAGCCGGTAAAAGGACTGGATTTTACAGCCTCCTATGAAAATATTGTTTGTAGAAATATTGTGACAGGCAGCAATTATGCAGGTGTATTTCTGGCAGAAGGTTCTTACTGTAATGATGTGTTCGATAATACGATTCTTGGCAGTGAGTGGTTTGCCATTGAGTGTCACAGTACCATGTTTAACAGCATGCCGAACAATACGATGGATCAGGAGGTCCTCAATTTGTACGCAGGCTGATGATATAAAGGGAAAATGTAGATAGTGTTTGACAGGCATGGAAATTGGGATGTTTCATGCGGAAAAGAGGTAAGATGAAAAAGACATTCGTAGGCGCAGTGGCAGCACTGCTGTTTATGTTTTGCTTTAGTTTGCACCCGGTAAGCGCGCAGGCGGCAGAACATACGCTTCAGCTGGAAAATGATGACTGGGTATGTTATACCGATGGACAGCGGGATGATTCTTATACCGGGATGGCTGTTAATGAATATGGCTGGTGGTATCTGACAGATGGTGAAATTGACTGGGACTTTACCGGAATGGCATGTAATGAATACGGCTGGTGGTATATGCATAATGGTGCACTGGATTTATCGTATACCGGAATCGCTGATGTAAACGGTGAGCCGTGGTATGCAGTCAACGGTACAATTGATTTTAATGAAGACGGCATGGTTGCAGCCAATGGAAGCTGGTGGTATCTGTTCAGGAGTAAAGTAGATACGAATTTTACAGGCCTTGCATTAAATGAATATGGCTGGTGGTATATCAATGCCGGAGAAATTGATCTTTCCTATACAGGACTTGGATTGAATGAATATGGCTGGTGGTATGTAAACAATGGTGCAGTTGATCTTTCTTATACCGGAATGGCACCGTTAAACTATGACTGGTGGTATGTTACAAACGGCGCGCTGGATAGAGATTTTACCGGAATGGCAGTCTATGCGGGCGGATGGTATTATTTAATTGACGGTTATCTGGACAGAAGCTATGAAGGCCTTGCAAGCAACGAGTACGGCTGGTGGTATGTTTCTAACGGAACAATTGACTTTACATATAATGGAATGGCAGCAAATGAATATGGCTGGTGGTATGTAAGCAGCGGCGGCGTTGATATGGACTTTACGGGCGTTGCTTCAAACAGCTACGGTTCATGGTATTTTGAAAACGGTACAATTAATTATAATTATGACGGTGAATACACGTATGTGGGAATTACATATATTGTTAAAAATGGTATGGCAACAGCCCTTCAGAATTCATCTGTGGGAATTGATGTATCAAAGCACAACGGAGAAATTGACTGGGATGCCGTAAAAGCAGACGGGATTAAATTTGCCATTATCCGTGTCGGTTACGGTAATGATGATACAGATCAGGATGATGTATGGGCAGTGCGCAATATGCAGGAATGCGAACGCGTAGGTATTCCGTATGGTGTATATCTGTATTCGTATGCAGTCAATGAAGATGAGGCAAACAGCGAAGCAAATCATATTTTAAGAATGTTACAGGGATTTAATCCGGTATTGGGTGTGTATATTGATATCGAAGATACGGAATATTATAACGAATATAATATTGATCCGTACAGCTCAGAGGGCAGGGAACTGATTACCCGTATAGCAGTCACTGTAATGGACAGAGTCAGCCGCGCAGGTTATACTGCCGGTGTGTATGCTAACTGGAATTATTTCCAGAATGTATTAATCCAGAGTGAGATTGAAGCTTATAAGTGGCTTGCATGGTATAAAGAAGATACATCCGAAGTTCCGGAAGGTGACTGGATTATGTGGCAGTATACAAGCACAGGGCATGTAAACGGTATTGAAGGCAATGTTGATATGAACTTCTGGTATGGATTTTAAGTATGGAAAAGACGAAGCAGAGAATAGGCTGGATTGACGTTACAAAGGGAATTGCAATCTTACTTGTGATTCTGGGTCATTCACTTGTTGGTCTGAAAATCAATGATTATATTTTTGCATTTCACATGCCGGTATTTTTTATTACATCAGGTATTTTATTCAGGCAAAAAAGCATATTGGCAGTAATTAAAAAAAATGCGCAAAAACTGCTTATTCCATATGGTATAACTGCGGTGTTTGTTATTATAGGAAGGGCAGCCAGTGCATATATACAGCACTGGACACCGGAAATTATAAAAAGCCTGTGTATTAACACAGCCATTGGTTCGTTATTCGGATTTGGCGTAGATGAGGTACGGTGGTTTTTTCCGGTGTGGCGGATTGGTGCAATCTGGTTTCTGCTGGCATTCTTTTGGAGCACCCTGTTTATGCAGCTGGTATTTCATGCAACAAAGCAGTGGCAGGAGTGGCAGCGCGCCATATTGGTTATAACGGTTTCAACACTGTCCTACATTTTCGGTCAATACCTGTGGATACCGACAAATGCAGATATCGGCGGTTTTGCTATTTTGTTTGTTTATGCCGGATATCTTTTTTCAAAAGTACAGATTTGGGAAAAGAAAAAACTGACGGTTGTCTGCTGGCTGCTCGTGGCTGTTGTGTATGTATGTGCGGCGCATATAGGCGGGATTAATATGGTAATACGGTATGTGCCCAATTATGCTGCCATACCGGGAGCGCTGGCAGGAAGCCTGCTTCTGATAAAGCTTTCCACGTATGTGGAGCATTGGAAGAAGTGTGCAAAAATACTGATATGGTATGGACGTAACAGCATGAAAATCCTGTGTGTGCATTTGTTTGAAATGATGATTATACCATGGGGTTATTTTGCACAGTGGCTCGGACTGGCAGATACAAGGCTTACAACAATTGTGCTTAGAACGCTGTTTATTACAATCGGTGTTTTAATTATCAATGGAATTGTACGCGGTGTGAAAAAAATTCAGACATTTTAATGAAATGCTGTGGTTTTGAGGGAATTCGGAAACCACAGCATTTTTATATCAGATAGGGAATTTATGCTTTCAGTATTTTCTTTGTGGAAAAACTATGCTACAATATAAGTACTATTAGACTATAAGGAGGAAATGTGAATGAAAAGACTTTCAAAGATTTTACTGGCAGCGGCAGTGGTTCTTGTTATGACCATGGGCCTGTCAGCAAAAGCGGATGCCGCTGAGTGGAGCGGGCTGGCAGTCGGTGATGACGGTCAGTGGCACTACTACACGGACGGAAGCGTAGACTGGGGCTATACCGGAATGGCATGGAACGAATATGGCTGGTGGTATGTGACAAACGGCTCTATCGATTTTAGTTATACCGGAATGGCAAGCAATGAAAACGGCTGGTTTTATTTTAGTAACGGTGCATTGGACTGGAATTACACCGGAATGGCATGCAACGAAAACGGCTGGTTCTATTTTAGCAACGGTGTGTTAGACTGGGGTTATAATGGAATGGCAGCAAATGAAAACGGCTGGTTCTATTTTACAAACGGTGCGTTAAACTGGGGCTACACCGGAATGGCATGCAATGACTACGGCTGGTGGTATATTACCAATGGTGCGTTAGACTGGAATTATACCGGAATGGCAGTCAATCAGTATGACTGGTGGTATTTTACCAATGGTGTGTTAGACTGGAATTATACCGGAATGGCATGTAATGAAAATGGCTGGTTCTATTACAGAAACGGACACATTGTATGGGATTATACCGGAATGGCAGCAAATGAATATGGCTGGTGGTATTTCACTGACGGATACCTTGATTCGTATTTTAACGGAATTGGTGAGAATGAGTACGGTTACTGGTATTACAGAAACGGCAGAATAGACTTTGGCTATTCAGGAAAAGCAAATTACCAAAAGAAGACCTATCAGGTAACGAATGGTGCAGCAACGCTGATATCCCATTCGGAAAACTATGACAGTTCTATCAGAGATACTGCAAGTACAGATTATGCTGAGAAGTATGATTTGTCAGCATTTGATACAGCAATGGTTTCCCAGACACAGGTATATTCACGCTTACAGAAGCTTGGATTAAATCTGTCAGAACTGACGAATCCTTCCGCTGCAAAAAATGCGGCAGAATCAGCAATTGACAGTGCGTTATCGTCACTGCCGACAGAAAAAGTTTATTATAATGGTACAACAGTTGGAATCCTTGCTTCAGGAGGTTTAAATGATTTCCTTCTTGCAAATCAGGGTAAGATTGTTGTATTAAATCAGGATTTGTATGTAAACGGACAGTATGACACTATTATGATTCCGTCAAATACAGTCTTAGACGGTAATGGACATACCATTTACCAGAAAGCAGGCGGAACAACACCGGATATTGCGGTTTCATTTTATTACTTTACAGAATACGTAAATCAGCATATTTCAAGTAATGCAGGTCTTCGTAATCTGAATACAGCAGTTGCTTATCAGGTCGATGTAAATCTCTGGGGAGCAGATAAAGTACTTGTTGAGAACTGTAATTTTGCAAATTCAACAGGCAACAGCATTGTTGTAAAGAATAACAACGGCGATACTTCACAGTATGTAAAGATTGCCGGTAATACAATTTCAAACTGCGGCGGTGACGGTATTGCCGTATATGATGATGAGTTCTATATCAATGTCACAGGCAATACAATCAACAATTGTGCCGGTAGAGCAGGTATCATGATCAGCTGCTTAAATGAAGGTGTGCCAATCCGTGTAGATCAGGAAGTAACAGGTCCTCATGAGGTTATCTGTCAGAACAACACTGTTTCAGGACTGACAGTCGGTGAAGGTATATATTGTATTGGTACGTATAAGGCTTATGTATTAAACAATAAGATTTCAGACTGCTATCTGGAAGGTGTATGCCTGGATTACGGCTGCATCGGAACATGGTTCTATGGCAACGATATTTCAGAAACAGGTAAACTGGGAGGTCTTCCGGGACTTTCTATTGATAATGCACTGTATAATTTTGTTGATAACAACAAAATTTATGACAATACTTGTGATGGTATTAAGTTAGTGCGTACAGGCGATGCAACACTGATTGTCAATAATACGGTTTATAACAATAATAAGAATCTTGCAGGTTCAAAAGTATCCAGCGGTGTTGATATCGAACCGTTAGAGGTGGGCGCAGATGACGGCGACCGCTTAGACGGATTTGGAAGTGATGGTAATATCATCATGAATAATACGATTTACGGACACAGTGTTGGTGTATACATTGCGGAAGATTCACTGACAGGAACATCTGTTGATAATGTTGTAAAGTTTAATACAATCAGTGACTGCTCTTATAAGTATCTGGTTGATTTTTCATCCGGCAGCTTCAACAGAATGAAGGAAAGTGAAAATACGCTTAAGTAAAATGCAGGAGGTTCAGACGCATGGCGTTTATAAAAAGCAATAGGCTGGTAAAAAGCGTACTGCTGGGAGTCATCGTAATTGCATTTTTGGAAATCTTTGTATTTAATTTTAGGCATTGGGCAACGGCAGGTTATACCGCTGCCGTTGCCCAGTCTTATGTTACCGGTCACGGATATTCCGTGACCGTATCTGATGATGGGAGTTTTATATTAAACGATTCCAATGATACATGGATTACATTTGAAAATATGAATATGTCGTTAAACACGATTTATTTAGATGTTCCAGACGGAGAAGACGCAACACTGACAGTTGGTGTATATGCAAATGATGAGGCAAATCTGGCGGGGTTTGATTTACAGACAACGACAGTCTGCAGCACGGTAAAATTGACAAAATATTTACGGACACACTTGTCAGGACAGTCTGATTATATGAAGATTTATTTTCAGAATGTAACACCGGGGACGACAATCAGAGGAATTCAGTTTAACCGTACAATTCCTTTTCAGGTTTCATTTTTAAGAATTGTGCTGATGGTTGTTATATGGGTGTTTTTTGTGTTATTTGGAGCAAAAAGCAGTCTGTACAAAGTGCCGGTAACGTCGTGGAAGACAAATAAAAAGCAGGCTGCAGCTGTGGCAGGTGCAATTCTGTTTCAATGTGTACTGCTTTATCTGATTGGATATATTGTCCAGCCGGGTCAGAATATGCAGGCAGAAATCAACAACGGGGTCTACGTGCATGGTATTTATAATGAACTGGCAGATGCATTAATGGAAGGACATGCCTATTTAGACAGACAGCCGACAGATACGGTTATATCACTTGAGAATCCATATGACCCGGTTCTTAGAAATGCAGCATTATCGGCAGCCGGGGAGAAGGAATGTATGGATTATGCATATTATGAAGGAAAGTATTACTGTTATTTTGGTGTACTTCCGGCGATTTTATTTTACATTCCGTACAAGCTGATTACAGGACATGATTTAATGACATGGAATTTGATGCCGGTATTAACGGTATTAACGGTTCTGGCAATTTACTGGTTTGTGTATGTATTTTGTAAAAAATATTTTGAAAAGGTATCAATGGCAGTTTATTTTTTAAGCGGGCTGTTTGTGACATTTGCAAGTTCCATCGTGTATCTTGTGTACTATGGAACCATTTATTCCGTACCGATTATTTGTAGTCTGCTGTTTAGCATATTAGGACTCACATTCTGGATTGATGCAAAAGGCAGTCATACGGTATGCCGCTATAAACTGGTGCTTGGTTCATTGTTTATTGCATTTACACTGCAGTGCCGGCCGGCATTTATCCTGATATTTGTACTGGCAATCCCGATTTTCTGGGATGAACTGGTGAAAGACCGGCTGTTTTTTTCAAAAAAGGGACTACTCAATACAGTACTGGTTATCGTACCGTTTTTAATCATCGGGTTTGCAACCATGTATTACAATGCAATTCGCTTCGGTTCACCGTTTGATTTTGGTGCAACGTATAATCTGACATCAAATGATATGACAAGACGAGGTTTTGTATTGGAAAGAATTCCACTGGGAATTTTTGAGTATGTATTCCAGCCGATTACAGTGTCAGGAGCGTTTCCGTTTATGGAGGCAGTCAGTGTGGCAGATGATTATATCGGACAGTACAACAGAGAACCGTTTTTTGGCGGACTGCTCGCATACAATGCATTGATGATTTTAATTCCATTGAATATTGCAATGGGAAAAAGATTGAAAGATAAAAAATATACAATGTTATCCATGGCAATGGTGGCATTGGGATTTATCATTATGGTTGTAGACATACAGGGTGCAGGTGTTGTACACCGGTATATGAGTGATTTTTCATGGTTGTTTGCAATCAGTACGGCAATGTTTTTATTAAGTATGGAAAACGTGAGTGAACAGACGCATTTGCTGGTATCTTTGTGGTATAAACGGGTATTATGCTGGGGCGTGCTGTGCTGTGTGGTATTAAATATATGGAACATTTTTATTAACACCAGATGGTTTACAATGTTTATTACAAATCCGCATTTTTATTATACGGTTAAAACAATGTTACCATTTTACTAATTACGAATTAATTTTACGAGGAGAAATGATATGGATAAAATTGCGGTTTTAGTTCCGTGTTATAATGAATCAGCTACAATTGAAAAGGTGATTCAGGATTTTAAAAGTGCATTACCGGATGCTGTTATCTATGTGTACGATAACAATTCTTCCGATGGTACGGCAGAAATTGCCGAAAAAGCAGGTGCCGTTGTCCGTCATGAATATGCACAGGGCAAGGGAAATGTAATCCGCCGGATGTTCCGGGAAATTGATGCAGAGGTTTATATAATGGCAGATGGCGATGATACCTATCCGGCATCGGCAGCCCCGGCAATGATTGAACCGGTACTGGAAAGACATGTTGATATGGTTATAGGTGACAGATTGTCTTCAACCTATTTTACAGAGAATAAGCGTCCGTTCCATAATTTCGGTAATTCACTGGTAAGAAGTACGATTAATACACTCTTTGGTACAAATATTAAAGATATTATGACAGGATACAGAGCCTTTTCATATCAGTTCGTAAAAACATTTCCTGTTTTATCCAAAGGATTTGAAATTGAAACGGAAATGTCCATTCATGCAGCAGATAAAAATCTGCTGATGGAAAATGTAATTGTAGATTATAAAGACAGACCGGAAGGCTCTGTCAGCAAATTAAATACATACTCAGATGGATTTAAGGTACTGGGTACGATTTTAAATTTATTTTCAACCTATAAGCCGTTGAGATTTTTTGGAATCATTGCAGCCATTCTTGCCGTCTTATCGGTAGGATTTGCAATTCCGGTCTTTACAGAATACTTTGCAACAGGTCTGGTAAGAAGATTCCCAACGCTTATTGTATGTGGATTTGTGCTTATTGTTGCAATTAACTCCTTATTTACCGGAGTTGTGCTTGAAAAAATTGCATTTAAAAACAGACAGGATTTTGAAATGGAATTACACAAGGTAATTCGGTAAACAGCAGCATCTCTTTATTAAATGAATGGGAGAAATCTTTATAAATTTGATATAGAGATGCTTTTTTATGCTTAAGAAAGAGGGGACGATATGTTTCAGAAAAACAAAATAATGATTCTAATTGTGGCATTACTGGGAGCAGCCGGAGCGTTTTTTTACAGCCCGCAGCAGACATATGCAGCGGGATTTTCCGGCATGACTTTTTATCACCGCTTTTTGATTAACTGCTGGGGTGACTCGATGACAGCAGGACAGGGTGGAAACGGTGTGACCTATCCGCGGGTTTTAAAAGAACTGACGGGATTTCCGGTCAATAATTTCGGTGTCAGCGGGGAAACGACTTATGAAATCGTAGACCGCAGTGCAGAATACGGAGATCAGTCCGGTGATATCATGATTATCGAGATGGGGGACAACGGAACGTGGAGAAATATGGATGATTTAATTAAGCAGTATCAGAATATGCTTGATGAGGCAGACTGTTCTAATTATATCATCATCAGTTCAACAGATGATCCCAACGATACTGACCAGATATGGGGAGAAAGCGGTTATGAACCGGGTATGCGGGATGCATGGTATGAGGCAGCACTAAAAGATGCATTCGGGGAACATGTTGTTACGGCAAGAAAGTATTTGATTGAAAATGGGCTTTCAATTAACGGACTGGATGAAACAGACGAGGACAGGGAACGTGCCGAAAAGGGACTGATTTCGCTGCAGTTAAGAAATTACTGGATTGATAACACCCATCTGAATGGATATGGATACCGGGCGCAGGCGCATGCCGTATATGAAAAAGGCATAGAGCTGGGATACTGGTTTGCGAATGGTGGAGATGTTACTTCTGACGGCTGGATTGTCGTAGAAGATGATGTCATTCAGGCAGATTACACAGGAATGGCGTTAAATGAGTATGGCTGGTGGTATTTTAATGATGGTGTTCTGGATGAAAGTTATACGGGAATGGCAGTGAATGAGTATGGCTGGTGGTATTTTAACAATGGACTGCTTGATTTGGATTACACAGGAATGGCAGTGAATGAATATGGCTGGTGGTATTTTAACAATGGCTATCTGGATATGAATTATACAGGAATGGCAGTGAATGAGTATGGCTGGTGGTATTTTAACAATGGACTGCTTGATTTGGATTACACAGGAATGGCAGTGAATGAATATGGCTGGTGGTATTTTAACAATGGCTATCTGGATATGAATTATACAGGAATGGCAGTGAATGAATACGGCTGGTGGTACTTTAGCAACGGGTATCTGGATATGAACTATACGGGAATGGCATTAAACGAATACGGCTGGTGGTATTTTAATAACGGGTATCTGGATATGAATTATACAGGCATTGCATCCAATGAGTATGGCAGCTGGTATTACAGAAACGGAACAATTGCATATGATTATTCAGGAACTGTAGAGGATACGTATAGCGGAAAGATATATACTGTACAGAACGGATTAGTTATAGCTTAAATTACAATCACAAAAAAGACAGGCGGCAGTACCATGCACAGATAAATGGTATCTGCCGCCTTTTTGTGTATAAACTGACGGGGAAGGGGGAATACTGTAAAAGGTGAAGACATAAAAGGTTTGTTTGAGAGAAAAAATTAATAGATATTATATCAGATAAGAAATCGTTTGCGAAAAATTTTATTGCCGCTTTGTGGCAAAGCTGTTCATGAATGGAGATGAATATGGGGGATAGCGAGTTTTATCAGATTACCTCGTCTGGTCGGAAAACGGTTAGTGAAGATGAATTCTGGGAACAGAGTGATACAATTGCAGTTATTGATGCAGATAAATTGAAAAACAGTCAGACATTCGGACAGTTTTGCAGCAGCTGTACAGAATGTGCATATGTCCGGGGCAGCAGAATTGTGCGGGGAGAAGACTATATACTTATAGAGTGGCAGGTGCCGGAGAAAACAAAAAAGAACGGATCATGGCGGTATACTATATTTGTGAAGTCATCTAAAATTATATGTATACAATATGAAACGACACAGGGGAAAGTGCAGAAGCTTATAAGTGCATGTGACTATAAATTCGTAAAAGAGCAGGCAGAGGATTATACAAAAGAACGTTTTTTGTATGGATTGTTCAGCGCAATGACTGCTGACGATTTGCAATATATGGAAAAGCTGGAGAGAACATTGGCGGTATTGGAAGAAGAAGTGTTTTATACCGGTGGAATGGATTTTAATAACAGTATGTTACAGGTAAAAAAGAAGATTTTTCAGTTTTACCAGTATTATAGTCGTTTTATAGAGATTGCATCTGTACTGGAAGAAAATGAAAATGCCGTTCTGGATGCACAACATACGGCTTATTTTTCAAGAATCAAAGAAAAAGCACAGAGGCTTGCCGCAGAAACACAGGTGCTTAGGGAGTATGCGGTGCAGGTACAGGAGGTTTATCAGTCGGAACTGGGAATCCGACAGAATCACATTATGAAAATTCTTACAGCGGTAACAACAGTGTGTCTGCCGCTGAATCTGATTGCGGGCTGGTATGGCATGAATTTTTCTTATATGCCGGAACTGTCGTGGAAATATGGCTATCCGATGGCAGCAGGAATCAGTGGTTTGGTGCTGGTGTTACTGCTGTGGCTATTCCGCCGGAAGGGGTTTTGGTAGGGGAAAAAGATATTTATATTACTTGACTTTTTTTGTGTAAACTATCACAATAATATTAAAAACAAATAGTATTTTCTTTCATTATTCGGATATACATATAATAATGGAGGGAAAGGTATATGAACGAAATGGTGAAATACGTGAAAATTCAGTGGATTGAATTTGAAAATTTAAAAACGGGTTTAAAAATTGAGAGAGTTTATTTTAATAAAGATGTAACGTTATTGGTAGGACTATCAGGAGTTGGTAAAACTCAAATTCTTAATGCAATAGAGTATTCATTAAATTTAGCATTAGATAAAGATAAAGACAAAATTGTACAATTACGACCGTATAAAGTTGGCATGGGATTATTAATCGAAGGTGAAGAGTATGAATGGTTTTATCAGATTGATAAATCGAATGATGATGAACTTATAATTGAAGAAGAAAATAAATATGAGTTTTCTTATGAAAAATTAATACGAAATAATGAAGTTATTTTTGAACGAAAAAATATGGATGTCAAGGTGCTTGGCTATGATAAGGTTCCACAACCTAAAAGAAATGAGAGTTTAATTTTACAGTACTCAGATGATAAAAAATTTGAGAAATTAATTATGGGAATACGTAAATTATATTCTGTAGAAATTGAATTAGCAGTTCGAGGTGGGATTAGAAGCGAGAGTTTCATCCGTTTAAAATCAAAAGTAACGGATGCCTTAAATGAAAGTAAAGAATCAACAGATTTTAGAATGTTTAGTCATCTTCCGGTGGCAATGAAACTTTATATTGTGAAAAATTATTATGTTGATATATATGTTAAGATATTTGATGCAGTTAAAGAATTATTTATGGAAATTGAAGATTTGGACGTCGAAGAAGATAGAGAGAGAGAAATATATTTAGTGACAATTAAAGTTTATGGAAAAAAATTGTTTCAGCAGGATATTTCTAATGGAATGTTAAAAACAATATATTATATTGTAGAGCTATTTACGATGTCTGAGGATTCATTGGTACTGATTGATGAGTTTGAAAATGGTCTTGGTGTAAATTGTATTGATATACTTTCAGAGTTGATGTTATCAGAAAGAAATGACCTTCAATTTATTATTACCAGTCATCATCCAAAAATTATTAATGCAATCGACAAAGATAAATGGAGAATTATTGACAGAGAAGGCTCTATAGTAAAAAACAGCAGTAGTTTAAGTTATGGAATAGGGAATAGCCAACACGATGCATACTTTAATCTGATTAACCGATGGGAGTTTGAAGGGAAGATATAATGAATTATTACTTTTTATTAGAAGATGAAAAGTCTTTTTTGAAAGTACTACCAAGCTGGCTTGAGCATATGGGGTTTGGATATGAGCGAGTTGCTGATATACAGGGAGTAAAAGAAAATACCTATGTACTGCAAAGTGGACAGGGGGTCACTCAATTAATTACAAAAGTACTGTTTGATACAATTGATACAATTTTGATGAACCCCGGGAAAATTGATAAGCTGGTGATTATTTTGGATGCGGAGGAATTGGAAATTGAGCAACGGAAAAAAGAGGTGAATGAACAGATTAAAAATCATTATCAAGGTCGGCAGCTAGACTTTGAAATTGTTATTTTAGTGTGTAACCGTTGCTTTGAAACATGGTTATTGGGTTGTAAGGGATTATATCCAAAGACACCAGTTGAAGAAAATTCATATTTTTATCCATATTATAATCATTATAATATTGAAATGTGTGATCCGGAAAAAATGATAGTGCCAGAATGGGCAAATGAATATTTTAATGGGATTGTTGAAAGGATAGATACAACAAATCATTTAAAGACATTTAGGGATTTTTATGATTATCTCTCCAGAGGTACGACGTGTAAATGATACAAAGCTCTTGTTAAATTGTACACAAAATAACACAAGGGGTGGGCAGAAATCTGTTCGCCCCTTGTGTTATGCGGGATTACAGGGAAAACTGCCTTGTTTTTTTGACGAATGGTGCAGAAACAGGGCAGTTTCTACAATTGACAAGAATAAAGAGTTGGGATAATATAGAAAAGATAGGAATAATACCTACAGATTATAAAAAATTAGTTGAGGATAAAAGATGAATCAGGGAGAAGAAAAAGTTCAAAACGCCCTTCTGTTTATCACAGATCTCATCGGATTAATTGCAAGTTATTATATCGCCGGGTATCTTTGGCTGGCACTGTGGAAAAATGTATCAATACCGGTCTATTTTTCACAGATGGGGGACAGCCTGGTATCAGTAGTGGTATCTTATATGCTTGCGTTTTTATTCTATTCAAAGAATAATGATTTTTTACAGAGGGGAAAATTTGAAGAACTAAAAGCAGTAGTACATCTGAACGTTATAATGGCATGCATTATTGCCATTTATGAACTGTTAAAAAGAACGAACCAGCAGTTTCCGAGAGGGGTCTACGTGCTGGTGGTTGTGTTTAATATTGTACTGGCATTTATTATTAGAAGAATCGTGAGAAAATCCATTTTAAGCCATGCAAAGCTTGGAAAATCCGTAAACCGGGTGGTAGCAATTACGACAAGTGACCGTGTGGATGGATTAAAAGAAATTGAAAAATGGAATACAACAAAGCAGATTTCAGGGATTATCATCGTTGACCGGGATATGCGTGGAACGGAAATAAATGGCATACCGGTCGTGGCAGATGTACATGATATGATTGCATACATAAAAGGTGGCATTGTTGATGAGGTCTATATAGACCTGAATACGGCACGCATGGAAAAGATTACATCACTGGTCATGGAACTGGAAGAAATGGGTGTGGTTGTTCATCTGCACTTAAATACGCTTGAAAATTATAAGGACTTTGATATGAGCCTTGGAAAGCTCGGCAATATTCCGGTTGCGACATTTGCCAACCGTTTCTATGACTATAAGGAACTGGCATTTAAACGGGCAATCGATATTGTCGGTTCGATCGTTGGACTCTGCATTATGGCAGTTGCCATGATTTTTGTTGTCCCGGCAATCAAGCTGGAATCCAAGGGACCGGTATTTTTTAAGCAGAAACGTGTCGGAAAGAACGGACGGTATTTTTATGTATACAAGTTCCGCTCCATGTATATGGACGCAGAAGAACGTAAAAAAGAACTGATGGCACAGAATGAAATGCAGGGACTGATGTTCAAGATGAAGGACGACCCGCGTATTACAAAGGTCGGAAAATTTATCAGAAAGACCAGTATTGATGAACTGCCGCAGTTTATTAATGTATTAAAGGGCGATATGAGCCTTGTGGGTACACGTCCGCCAACGGTGAATGAATTTAAGCAGTATCAGGGACACCACAAGCGCAGACTGTCCATGAAACCGGGCATTACCGGCATGTGGCAGGCATATGGCAGAAGTACGGTAAAAGATTTTGAACAAATTGTAAAAATGGATTTGGATTACATCGACCACTGGAGCCTCGGACTGGATATGAAGATACTTTGCAGGACGGTTGTGGCAGTGTTCCAGGGGGGATGATATGATTGTGATAGAAGTATATTATTTGACAAGGAGTATAAAGAATGACAAGGATTTTACATATATCTAAATATTATTATCCGTATATAGGTGGAACTGAGCAAGTTGCAAGGGATGTAGTTAATGCTTTAAATGGAGAAAATATAGAGCAGAAGGTTATATGTTTTAATGCCGATGTGGATGATGCAGATAAAATATATAAAAAAGGTGATAATATAGTAGATGCAGTAGATGGTGTGAAAGTTTATAGATGTGCCTGTCAAATTAAAATCGCTTCACAGTCAATATCGTTGTCATATAAAAAACAGCTGAAACATCTTATGGATTCGTTTAAGCCCGATATAGTTATATTTCATTATCCGAATCCATTTGTTGCTCACTATTTGCTTAAATATAAAAAAAGAAAATTTAAACTCATATTATATTGGCATCTTGATATAACAAAACAAAAAATACTGGGAAAATTATTTTATAAACAGAATTACAGATTATTAGACAGAGCAGATAGAATAATTGCTACAAGTCCAAATTATATAGAGGGAAGTCAATTTTTATCTAGATACAGAGAAAAATGTGTAATGATTCCTAACTGTATAAATACAGAGAGATTAAATGTAACAGAAAGTATAAAAAAATGTGCAGTAGAGTTGAGAGAGAAGTATAAAGATAAAGTGCTATGTCTTGCAGTAGGCAGGCATGTTCCGTATAAGGGAATGGAATATCTTGTCAAAAGCGCAGCTTTCTTAGATGATAACTTTAAAATTTGTATAGGTGGAAATGGACCATTAACAGAACAGTTAAAAACGATTGCAAAAGATGACGATAAAGTGGAATTTTTGGGAAGGTTGTCAGATAAAGATTTAATAGCATACTTTATGGCATGTGATGTATTTTGTTTTCCATCAGTGACTAAAAATGAGGCATTTGGTATTGCATTAGCTGAGGGAATGTATTTTGGGAAACCAGCAGTTACATTTACGATACCGGGTAGTGGTGTCAATTACGTTAATTTAGATGGCGTTACTGGAATTGAATGTAAAAATGCTGATTGTAAAGATTACGCAAAAGCAATAAATAAGTTGGGAAAAGATAAAGAATTATGTAAAGTTTATGGCAACAATGCTAGAAAAAGGGTGCTGGAGGATTTTACAATTGAGCAGTTTAAACGTAATTTAGTAGAAATAATTCATAAAATGTAATATTTATAAAAGGATAATTAGTATTATGAATATATTATATGCAAGTAATAACAAATTCATTTCTATAATGTTGACATCAATAGTAAGTTTGTTGGAAAATACAGAGCAGAAGATCAGCCTATATATTATAGATGATGATATATCAGAAAAAAATAAAAATATAATAAAAAAAAAGGTATATGAATACAAATATGTTCAAAATCTTATTTTTATTGATGCTTCAAATTGTATAAATAGAATGAGAGGTAAAATAAGAACATCTAATGAATGGCCTATGGTGGCGTTTGTCAGGCTTTATTTGACTGAGTTGTTGCCTAATGATATAGAAAAAATATTGTATATGGATTGTGATACTATAATATGTGATGACATATGTGATTTATGGAATGAGGATATTACAGAATATAATGTCGCCGGGGTTTTAGATTGTATGGATGATAACTATAAAGAAAAAATCGGACTTGGAATAGGGCATCCGTACATAAATTCAGGAGTTTTATTATTTAATCTAAATAAATTAAGAGATATAAATATTGAAAAAGAATTTGTTGATCTTGTTAATAAAAGAGGTAGTTGTTTTAAATATCCTGATCAAGATGTGATTAATGTTGTAATGAGAGATAGCATAAAAGTTTTACCGATGAAGTATAATGTGGTTTCACAGTGCTTAGGCTTTAAGTATGAAGAATATGTCATTTATAGAAATAGCAGTAATTATTATACTAAAAAAGAATATGATGAGTCAAAATCAGAACATACTATTTTGCATATGACAGGTGGTTTTATGTATGCGAGACCTTGGTATTATAATAGCAAATATCCATATAAAGATATATTTAGTGAATATTATATGCTGGCAAATGGTAACAATGAATTTTGGGGTAAAGATAATAGAAATAAAAAACAAATACTTGTTTCAATAATGTGCAATATTAATATACCGTGGAAAATGAAAATTATAGCCTTTTTGAGGAAAATAAACAATAGATAATGAATAAACGGGGTGAAAATATGAAATATGTTATAAACGGAATTTTTTTAACTCAAAAAATAACAGGCGTACAAAGATATGGAATAGAATTGTTAAAAGCACTTGATAATATAGAATATGCCCTAGATATAGAAGTTTTAATTCCAGAGTATGAAAATACTAATATTGCATTTAAAAGATTAAAAGTAATTAAATATGGTAAAAAATCAAAAAAAATATGGCAGCAATATGATTACATGAAATATTTAATTAAAAATAATGCAATAGGAATTTGTCTTTCATGTCCAGCACCTCTCTTTTATAATAGGAAATGCATAGTTGTTATTCATGATATGGCAACATGTGCTCATCCAGAATTTTATAGTAAGAAATATTTGTTGAGAAATAAAATATTTATGTTAAATGGTGTTGTGAAAGCCAAAAAGATTTTAACAGTATCGGAGTTTTCAAAATTAGAAATAGAGAAATATTTAGGTATAGATAAAAATAAAATAGATGTGGTTAGCAATGCGTGGCAGCATTTTGAAAAAGTAGAAATAGATGAACAGAGTGGCGAAAAGTTCAAAGATATTATTCGACAGGATTTTTATTTTTCTTTATCAACTTTATCCCCTAATAAAAATCTAAAGTGGATAGTAAATGTTGCAAAATGTAATCCTTCAAAATTATTTGTTGTAGCAGGTGGTAAATTAAGTATGTTTTCTAATAGTGAAGAAATGAATGAGCATAAAAACATAAAATATATAGGTTACATAACTGATTCTGAAGCTAAGTTTCTAATGTCAAAGTGTAAGGCATATATTTTTCCAACATTATATGAAGGATTTGGGATAACACCAATGGAAGCGTTAAGTGTAGGAGCAAAAATTATTATTTCGGATACTCCATGTATGAAAGAGGTTTATGAGAAATCAGCATATTATGTGAATCCGTATAAATATAATTATAATTTGGAAAAAATTCTTGAGGAAAATGTTGAAGATGCACAAAAAATCTTGGATAAATATTCTTGGGAAAAATCAGCAAAAAAATTAGTTGGAATATTGGGAGCGTTGTAGTATGAATATTGGCATTGATGCAAGACCTTTAATAGAAAAAAAATCTGGTATAGGATATTTCCTGGAGTATACGCTTAAAAATATATTGGAGCTGGATCAGAAAAATATATACTATTTAATATCGGATAAAGAGATATATTTTGACATATCAAATTATAAAAATGTCAAAAAATATATTTATGGATATGGAAAGGTGATTAAGAAAAGTTTTTTTTATTTTTTGAAGTTACATAAGAAATTAGAAAAAGATAATATTAAATTAGATGTTTTTTGGGGAACACAGCATTTTATTCCTAAAAGATTAAATTGTAGAACAGTATTAACGATACATGATTTATCTTTCAAATTGTTCCCTAAAACTGTTGATTTCAAGGTGAGATTAATATCAGATTTAATGTTTAAGTCATCGGTTAGAATGGCAGATGATATTGTGTGTGTTTCTAATTATACTAAAAAGGTTTTAACACATGAATATAAAGACATTATGGGTGACAAAAAAACTCATGTAATATACATTGCCGGAAATGATGATAATTATGAAATGAAAAAAGAAGAAATTCATGATGAGTTAATTGATAAATATAAATTTACAAATAGAAAGTATATTTTGTTTATAAGTACAATAGAGCCAAGAAAAAATATTGATGTTTTATTGAATGCATTTTATAATTTAAATGATAAAATGGATTTGGTAATATGCGGTAAAATAGGATGGAAATGCGAACAGATAGAGCAAAGAATAAATAATATGGATAACGTGTATTATTTGAATTACGTTACTGATCAGGAAAAAGCTTATTTATTAAAGAATGCATATGTATTTGTTATGCCTTCATTATATGAAGGATTTGGAATTCCGGTTGTAGAGGCAATGCAGATGGATATTCCTGTTGTTGTTGCAGATAATTCATCTTTGAAAGAAATAGTTCAGATGTCAAAATTGAGATTTGAAACACACAATTATAAACAGTTAAATGAAATATTAAATATGTTATATGATAATAAAGAATTTTATCAGAAAGCCAAGCAATATAGTATGAATAGAAAAAAGGATTTTACGTGGGAAAAAACAGCATTACAATATATTAAAGTTTTTAAAGGAGAAATAAGTAAGGAATGAGTATATTTGCTTATGTATTAATCGGTATAATTTTATATATTATTTTTACAAATAAAAGCTTAAAAGAAATATATATAAATATTATGGCAATATTTATATTCACATATATGCATATAGAAGTAGGATATTTTATTAAATTAGGTAATACAAGTGTAAGATTTGTATGGTTTCTTGAAATAATATTAATAATGTTCTCTATAATATTATTGATAAAAAACAAAAGTGTGCATAAGAAGATATTGATGAATGGTATTGCTTTTTTTTTCACAATAGTTTTAGGATTACTTTTTTTATTCATAAGACCATTGAAGGAAATGATTATTACAGGGGATGTGTTATGGGATGATTATTGGAGAAGAAAGGCAGTAATGAATTATCCGCAATTATCGTCTAATAATATAGAGTCATTAGTGCAGGTGGGAGTATTTATTATAATTTTAATATGTGTTATATCACTATTTAAAGAAAAAGATTATATCACTTTGCTATACAAAACTGGGGATTGGTGTAAAATAATTGTACTATATGGAATTGTAGAGTTTGTATTAAAGAATGTAATTAAAATAAATACTGTAAATATGATAGATGGTATTTTTGGAAAGAGTTCAACTGGGTTACTTCAAATGGAACTCAGAGGTGGATTTTATAAATTATCGGGGTTAAGTTCCGAATCAGCACATTTTGCATATGCGTTATATGTTACAGCATTAGTTTTTATTGGGCTTAATATTATTAAAGGCACATATAAGATATGGGTTTTATTTACGTTAGGGTTGATTGCTTTAACTATGTCATTTAGTTCTGTATTATTTATAGGTTTTTTAATTGGCATGTATATATTATATAGATTATTAGATGAAAATAATAAAAAAAGAAAAATATTATATATAATTGAATTAATTGGTATTGTAGTATTGGCAGTTATTTTATCATCTACACTAGATGATACATACAGTAGCTCCTATTATGGTAGCAGAATAGTTGATATACAGGAAAACTTGAAATATATATTTAGTAATATAGATGTTCGTTTAATTCCATATGCTTCAAGCAGAGTAAGAATGGTAAGTAGTATTAGAACATTAAAACTATTACTAAAAAGACCGTTATTAGGGATAGGTATTAATGCGACAAATTCACATGGTTCATTTAGTACAATACTTGCAAGTATTGGGATAGTTGGAGTATATACATGGATTAAATTCTTGTTTTATAGTAAAAAAATATTTGCAGAATTGAATAATAAACTATATTTTGTTTTTATTGTGATGTGGTGTGTGATGAATATATTTGTAAGTCATGGGTTGGCAACATTGTATAGTTCTGAAAACATCGTTATTATGATTGCTTTTCAAATAATATGTAATAAGAAAAATAATTTAAAAATATACGGTTAGATATAGTATATGGTTTGATTTAAAGAGAGTAAGAAAGGGAAATTATGAATATTTTAATTAGTGCAAATGAAAAATATGTATCTCAAGCTTGTATTATGTTGAATTCTTTATTTCAAAGTAATATTAATAATGATTTTAATATTTATCTCTTTCATTCATCTTTGAATGCAGATGATATACAGGATATTAGAAATATATGTGATAAATATAATAAAAAAAGAGTAGTGAAATTTATACCATGTGTAGTTAAAGATAATTATTTTAAAGATGCAGTGATAAATACACATGTTACAAAAGAAGCCTATTATAGATTGCTATTGTCAGAATTAATAAAAGACAATAATATAAAAAGAATTTTATATTTGGATGTTGATTTAATAGTGAAAGAATCAATTGATAAATTATATAACTACAATTTTAAAAAAGAAACAGTATTTGTAGGATGTATTGATAAAGTTAGTAAAGATATAGAATTAGATAGATATACAAGACTTAATATTCCGAGGGATAAAAAGTATATTAATTCAGGAGTACTTTTAATTAATGTTCAAAATTTTAGAAATATTGTAAGAATACGAGATATCTTGCAATATTTATCAGACAATAACTCTGTAATAAAACATGAGGATCAGGATGTAATAAATGCAATGTATTATAATTATATTGAATATGTAGATGTATGTAAATATAATTTTATTCCAACATTATTTAAAAAAGAGTTAGATTATAAAGAAAAAACAGATAATGCTGTTATTATTCATTTTGCAGGAGCTCAATTTGATAAACCATGGAATATAGGATATATAGGTGAATTAAACAGATTGTATTATAAATATACTAAAGAAACGCCATATGAAAAAAACATGAAAAATGTTTTAGTATTAAATATATTCGTAAAGCCTTTAAGAAAATTTTGGTTCTTTATAAAAAAACAATTAATTAAAATATTAATAAAAATTGGTTTACGATAGAACATTAAAAATAATGCGATTTATTATAAGTTATTTGGTTGGCAAGTATTATATGAGGTGAGTTTATGTCGAAAGAAAAATTAAAAAAGATTGTACATAATAATAAAGCTTTATATAAGATATTATTATTGATAAGATATGTACAATATAAAATGATATGGTTTGCAAAGGAAATTTCTTCTTACATAAGAGTTATTGGGATTGGAAATAAAAGATACAAAAATATTAGAAAATTTAAAAATATTCATGCAGGAGAACGGTGCTTTATTGTAGCGACAGGACCATCTTTAACATATGAAGATTTAGATAAGATAAAGAATGAAATAACATTCGGTGTTAATTCAATATGTTTATCATACGATAAAACAGATTTTAGACCAACATATTTTGGAGTTGTAGATTATGATGTTTATCAAAAATTAAAGGATTCAACAGATTTAATAAGAAATAATAATGTTTTTGTATCTAAGAAAATAGATAAAAGTGAAAACAGAAAAAAAGATTGGAATGTACTACCTATTGATAAATATTATCATTGGTATGAAACTTTATATAAGAATATTTATACAGCTAGATTTAGCAATAATGCAAGTAGATTATTATATGATAGTAATACTGTAACATATATTATGATTCAGTTAGCGGCGTATATGGGGTTTAATGAAATCTATTTATTGGGTGTGGATTGTAATTACAAGCAAGAGAGAAAGAGATTTATTGATCATGGGCATTTTGTGGAAGTACCGGGAGAATTAGAAATGAGAATGACAGCAGGTTTTAAGGCGGCAAAGCAGTATATAGATAAACATAATGGATTAAAGATATATAACTGTACAAGAGGAGGAATGTTAGAAGTTTTTAAACGAAAAAATTTAGAGGATGTTCTCAAGGAGAAAAGATAAAAATATGAAAAGTAAAGATTATGCAAAAACGGGAACATATTATCTGGTAGGTAATTTGTTTAATAAGGGGATTGCATTTTTAACAATAATAATATATACAAGAATTTTAACGGCATATGATTATGGTATTATTAATACATTTTCTTCATGGGTAGGAATACTATCAATGATACTAGGGATGTCATTACAAAATAGTATAAGAGTTGCTTTTGTAGATTTTAAAGAAAAGATTGATGATTTTTTATCCTCTATTATCAGTTTGACCTTGATTGTTGGAATGTTTTTATCAGTATTAATTCTATCGGTGTGTGTTTTTATAAGAATTAATACAAATATTGGTATAGTTATATTATGTTTGGCACAGAGCTTATTTACCGCAATTATAGAAGATTATAGTATGTATCTGATGATGAAGTATAGGTATAAACTTAGAACATTGATATTAATTTTACCTAATTTTTTATCAACAGTAGTATCAGTCATTTTAATTGTTTTTATAATGAAAAATAATTTGTATTTGGGTAAAATAGTTCCAACAGCATTGATTACGGTTATAATTGCACTATTTATTATAATTGGTGTCTATCGTAACGGTGGGGTAAGATTAAATAAAGAATATTGCAAATATGCATTAGCTATTTCGCTTCCTTTAATATTACATAGTATATCTCTAAATATTTTATCACAATCAGATAGAATAATGATAACGAGCTATGCAGGAGCAGCTCAAACCGGAATATATAGTTTAATATATAATTTTAGTATGATAGCATCGGTTATTATTTCATCAATTGAAGGTGTATGGATACCATGGTTTGTATTAAGACTAAAAGAAAGAGATATAGAGCAGATTAATGAAAAGGCTAAATTGTATATGAATATAATGACTTATGCAATGGTGTTTATTTTGTTATTTGCTGAGGAGGTATTAAAAATATTAGCTACAAAGGAATATATGGTTGGTAGTATTATAATCCCTCCAATTGTATTGGCTAATTATGTAATATATGCATATTCGCTTTATGTAAATATTGAACATTATTATAAAAAAACAAGAACAATAGCAATTAACACAATGATTGCTGCAGTAATGAATTTAGTGTTGAATTATATATTTATTCCAAGATACGGATATGTAGCAGCAGCATTTACAACGTTAGGTTCTTATTTAATTTCATTTATACTGCATTATATTAGTGCGAAACAGATAGAAAAAGATTTATTTGATATAAAATTATTTATAAAACCAATATTGCTTATTGCAATCGGTGTAGTATGTTTTTATGTATTTGAAAAAATGTGGTATATTAGATGGGGGGGAGCAATATTATTTTTCGTTTATGTTTTTATAAAGGAAAAAGAAATTATAGTTGAAATACTCAATAAGAGGAAATAGTAATGGAAAATAAAAGAAATTATGGCATAGATACATTAAGAATAGTATTCATGCTATTAATAATGATTATGCACTCATATACATATGGAGGAATAATAAGTAATACAGAGTTTATGAGTACCAATTTTTTAGTTGCTCATTTAATTAAAGCTTTCTGTTTGGTCAGTGTTAATTGCTATGCAATGATAACGGGATATGTATGTTATAAAATTATTTTTAGAATGAGTAGGCTTATTAATTTGTGGTTACAGGTAGTATATTATACGGTTTTGATCACAGTTATTGTATATGCAGTGTATCCTGACTTTGTTGGATTAAAGCAATTTGTTTTTATGATTATACCGGTTAGTAGCTTTCAATACTGGTATTTTACTCAATATTTTGCATTGTTTTTTTCTATTCCATTATTGAATAAAATAATAGAAATAATTGATATTGATAATTTTAAAAAAGTTGTAATAGTCTTTGGAATAATTTTATCAGTGATTCCAACGGTTGTTGATATTGATTTATTTTTTACTAATAATGGTTGTAGTTTTATATGGTTTATGTACATGTATATGATTGGAGCTTATATAAAAAGATGCGATATTGTAAAAAGCAGAAGTAAATGTATATTAAATTATATAGTATTCTCATTAATTTCATTTGCTATAAAAATAATATTTTGTTATTTAAATGGTAACATTGACGGAGGGAATATATGGTTTATATATACAAGTCCATTTGTAGTGTTTGCCTCTATATATTTATTGTTGTATTTCAAACAATTGAAAATTAATAGAATAAAAATAATAACTTTTTTTGCAGAAGGTTCATTTAGTGTATATTTAATTCATGTACATCCATTGATATGGCAAAATTTTTGGAAAAATTCATTTGTTAATCTGCTACGATTAAATACAATAGAGTTATTATTTGTAGATTTAATAATAGTTGCAGTTATTTTTATTTTATTAGATGCGTTAGATTGGTGGAGAAGATTTTTATTTAAAATAATTAATATAAAAAGAATTATAAGTAGAGTTGAAAATATGGTTAATATTGCATTCAACAGTATTTGCAGAACTATAAAGCTTTAATTGTGAGTGCATATAATTGTAAAAGAGGAGTATAGATTAGATGAATAAAATACATGTATTAATTTTTATAAGTATTATAACAATTTTGGGTTTAACAAGCACTTTTGCAATAAACAGTATAATAAAAAACAATGAAATTAAAAGAGAGCAAGAAGATATACAAAAGTTAAGTGATATAAAAAGTGTTTTACAAGAAGTTGTAAAAGAAGATGAAGTTAATGATTATATTGATATTAAATTGTCTAAAAGAGAGCGGATTATTTTTTGGTTGGGAGCATCGGGAGAGTTATCATTAGATGATATTAAGAAAAATCATGAAATAATGTATAGGTATTTAGAGAAAGATTTAAAAAATACCATTCAGTTATCATCCAGTGTGTCAGTCCAATATGGTTCTACATTATTTTTAGAAGTTACTAGTGACGGCAGATATTCTATAATGGAAACATTAGACTCAGAGCATCCTATAATTGGAAAATATACGGGAATAGAAATGTGTGTAAGTTGGTAGAATATGTTTTTGTTTAAATGGTAATTGCTATTGATTATAGTTTTATTTTTAATGCATGGTAAAGGATTGGATTATGAAAGTTAGAGACAGTAGATTTGAACTTGTACGCATTGTCGCTATAATATTTATTATATTAGGACATATTTTATCGCAGTCAGGAGATGTTGCCTCTGATTTAATGCTGAATAGATTCTTTGTGAATTATTTAGGAAATTTAGGTAGAATATCGGTTAACTTATTTTTGTTTATTGGGATTTGGTTTATGATTGATAAAGAGTTTAACTCTACAAGAATCGTTAAGTTATGGGCAGAGGTATTTATTTATTCAGTCACAATAGAAGTAGTTATTTTTGTTTTAAATCCTCATTTTAATAATCTTCAAAATGTGATATTATGTTTATTTCCTGTTTTTGGAAAGAGATTATGGTTTGCAAGTACTTACATTATTCTTTTGATTTTTGCACCACTTTTAAATGAAATATGTAAATTATTAACTGCTAATAAATTAAAATTATTCTGTATTTTACAGTTTATATTTATTTGCGTATATTCAACTTTATCACCTTTTCAAGATACTACTTTATGTAATATTACGTGGTTTTTCTTTATTTATTTTGTAGTGTATTATTTGAAAAAAAATTGTGAATATAAAAAATTCAATTCTAAAAAACTAATATTATCAGCATTTGTTATATATTTTTTATTGGCAAGTGGTGTTATGTTTTTTAATGAAATAAATAGTTATATATCTAATTATAAAATTTTAAAAATTACACATAGACTATTGGCACAATGCTTATTTGATTTTAAATCAGTACCAGCGTTTATAATTTCAATATTTTTATTTTTGGCTGTTTTGAATTTTAAATCATTTAAAAATAAAGTAATTAACTATATAAGTGCATCTACATTTGCTGTATATATATTTCATCAAGTACCAGGATGGTATGATATATTATGGAAAAAAATCTTTAAAGTTAATAGCTTAATTAATAGTGAACTTTATATTCTATATATTCTTGTGATTGTAGTAGTTTTATTTATTATAGTAATGATTTTAGAAATTATAAGAAAAAGATGTATTGAGAGTATATTTATTAATAGTATGCCTGTAAAAAAAATATGTGGATTTTTAGATAAAAGGTATTATAAGCTATTTAATTGAAAATATTTCATTTTTAAGTTGTTTTATATCAAAAATGTTATTTAGTGATTAATATGCAGAAGCAATGGGAGATAATGATGAGAATAGATATTGATTTTGATAGTAAAAAGACTGCTTTCGTTCAAGGTATAGCGGTGTTAATGATGTTAAGTTTACATTTGTTTCATTATCCACAATGGATTGATTGTTCACAGGTTTGGTATGGCATTTTGATAAATAAGAATATTGAACATATTACAGGTGAATTTGGAGTATTATGTATAAATATATTTTGTTTTTTAAGTGGTTATGGTTGGAACATAAAATATGGCGAAAGGAATTTTACAATAAAGCATATAATTAAAATTTATATTGGCTATTGGTTATGTTTAATTTCAACTATTACTATAATAGGAGCATTGAAAGCCAAACCAATATTATCAGTAAATATGAAAGTTAATTATCTATTTGAATTTTTGGGTTTTACACAAAATATAAGTTTTTTTAGCTGGTACGTTATTTTTTATGTGGTGGCAATAATATTATTTCCAATTGTCAGTAGATATATAAATGATATAAAAAAATTATTAATTGGAATCATAATAAGTTTCATTTTGCATATTGCAATTTGGAAAATGTCAAATAATATATATATTAATTCAACAATATATTTAATATTGAATAAAACAACCTTGTATTTTCCGACAATTTTAGTCGGAGCTTTTTTTCAAAAGAAGAATTATATGAATAAGATGATGAAAAGTAAATCGAAATGGTTAAGTACAAAAGCTGCAATAGTATTTATATTAGTAACTTATGGTGGGTATGTTGCTTGTAATTATTTTCTTCATCAACAAAAAATTGCACTATTCTTATTTACAGGAATTACGCCGTTCTTTATTGTATCTTTACTGAAGATAGAGAATTTAATAGACATTCAGATTATAAGGAATCTAATTATATGGATAGGAAAAAACAGTTTATTTTTTTGGCTATTGCAAGCTATAATTTTTTATACTAATATACAAAAAGTATTTTATTTACCAAGATATTCTATATTTATATTAATATGGACAATTATAGTATTATCACCAATGGTTATATTATTAAACTGTATATATAAGTATATAAATAAAATATTATATATATTTGGAAAATATTGTCAATATTAATATGATGGGTTATACTGTACAGCATAATATTTATATTTAATTATCAAAAATTTATATATAAAAATATTCAAGCATTAAAAAAGAAAGAGGGATACTATAATGAAGATAAAGGCATTAGTAGCAGTAAGAAGTGGTTCACAAAGAGTAGTAAACAAGAATATAAGACCATTTGCTGGAAGTAGTTTGTTAGAAATTAAATTAAATCAATTAAAAAGAATTCCTAATATAGATGGAATAGTAGTTAATTCAAACGACGATAAAATGTTAGAAATAGCAAGTAATATGGGGTGTGAAGTTGTAAAAAGAGACGAATATTATGCATCTAATCAGGTTTCTATGAGTGAAGTATATAGAAATATGGCAGAAAACGTAAATGCCGATGTTATAGCATATATAAATGCGACAAATCCATTATTAAATGATAGAACTATAGTCCAAGCTATAGAGAACTATAAGAAAAATATATCTCAATATGATTCTTTGAATTCTGCACATTTAATTAAGGAATTTTTATTTAAGGAAAATTTACCAATTAATTATGATTTAAGACATCAGCCAAGAAGTCAGGATTTACCGGATATATCAGCGTTGAATTTTGCTATTAATATAATATCTAGAGAAAAGATGATAGAATGTAAAAATGTGGTTGGTTATAAACCTAATATTTACATTATAGATGAAGTGGAGGCAACCGATATTGACAATCCAATAGATTTTGATTTCGCGGAGTTTGTTTACAAAAGGAAAAACGGAATGATATGAATATAATATATATTTGTGCTAGAATTTATATTAAAAATCAAAAAAGATAATACTTAAGATGGATTTGGTCATATAGGATATTTAAACATATACTGTCGTATGACTAAAAGATGTGCTGATTTCATCTGCATTTTAACTTTGGAAATCAGTTGTGAAGGTTGTATGAGATTAAGATGTGGGTAAATGGTAGAAGATAGTAATCATTTTTCTTGAAATATTAGCTATATGGGTTTACTATAAAGTCTTGATAGAAGTCAAATTAAGAATAAAAACATTGGAGAACATGAGATGAAAAGTAATCAATCTATAGCAAATCAGATTTGTAAATATATGCAATATATTTACCTGATTTTATTTGCCGGAATAACAATACGGTATTATCTGTATTCAACGGTATTGGAGTATAATTATCCCAATGCGTTGTATTTAGGTTTAAGATATGCGCTGATGGCATATGTGCTGATAAGTATAGCCTTTGCGGTATGGCAGAAGCAGTATGACACGGTGCTGGAACCGGTTTTCATGGGCTTGATTTTAGTCAGTGCCGGTATTGTAACGTATGTGGTTAAAGATAATGCAGTGTTTGATTTTGCGTTGCTTTTAGTAGGAGCTAAAAATGTACCGTGGAAAAGAATAGCCTATGTCTATCTGTGTGTAGCGGTAGTTATTCAGGGAATTGCATACTATGCGGCAACAACCGGAATTATTGCAGATATTGCGTTGCAGTCAGACAGAGGAATCAGACATTCACTGGGAATTAATTATCCAACGGATATGGCAGCCCATATGCTTTTTATCATGCTGGTATATGCAGCGATGCGCGAAAAGAAGCTGACCTTCGTTGAGATTACCCTGATGGGTGTTGTAAGTTACTGGGTATATACAAAGACATTTGCGCGGAATGACTTTATCTGTGCCATGGTCATGTGCCTGCTGTTAGTGATTGTAAAAGTGCTGGGGCTGTGTAACATTCAGTTGTCAAAGTATAAAGGATTAAAGATTGGCGGCATTTTGATGCTGTTGTTTGTTGTGGGCTGTATCATGGCAGTTACATTTTATGACCCTGCAAATGCGATGTATCAGAAGCTGGACACCGTATTTTCACAGAGATTTTCACTGGGGTATCAGGGGCTGGCGCAGTATGGCATTACAGCATTTGGCTCATTTGTAGAAGAAAATCAGGCAACGCTTGGCTACTATTTCTTTTTGGATAACTCCTTTATCCGTATTGCAATTAAGTACGGCTGGGTATTTTTATCCGTGATTACATACATTTATTATCTGTGCTTTAATAAAGCGGTTGATTGTAAGAAAGATGCAATGATTGTGGCACTGCTTATTATGCTGTTGTTTGGTATTTCAGAGCATCATCTGATAGATATCGCATTTTGTCCGCTTTGGTTTATGCTTTTTAGCAGCATGAAGACGGAAGGAAGATCCGGAAGGGGGCGGAATTGATGAAAAAGTATTGGATAAAGCTTGCAGACTGCGCGGCAACGGCGGTTGTGATTTTTCTGATTATATTAGGTATGGTGGATTTACATACGGATGGCATTCTTGTACGGGATTCGTATTGTATTATCCGGCCAAATGATATGGCAACATACAGAATGGACGTTCAGGGAGCTACGAATATAGCGGGAACGCAGGTGCAGCTGATGAGAGATGTTGATGGAGCAAATCAGGCATTTCATATTCAATATGTGGGAGATGACCAGTACAAGATTGGATATGGAAATGAGGAGTTATGTATTGCGGTTGCTTCTGATAAGGAAACAGTTGTAATACAGGGCTATGATTCAGAAAATGAATATAATAAATGGAACATTTCAAGAATCGGTACGACACAAAATTATTTATTTACAAATGTGGCAACAGGCAATACGCTCTGTTATGAATATTCATCGGAGTTGGCATCATACAGACTCTATGTAAAGGAGTATGATGAAGCGTCTGAAAACTTTGCATTCTTTTTAGTTCGATAGAAATAAGGTGAAATAAAAAAACGCAGAAGATATCAAAAAGATATTTGCTGCGTTATTTTTTTATAATATAAATGATAAAAATAATAGAGTTATTATTGCGAAAATATACAAACTATGATATGGTGAATATATACTGGTATATAAAACTTAATACATTTGCAAAGGAGGGGTGCAATGCATACAGAGGTACATAATGCAGTAACGGCGGCAGATCAGGGAACGCAGTATGACGAAAGTGCAAAAAGACTGCTGGGACAGAAAAGCATACTGGCACAGATACTGGTAAGAACGGTAGATGAATTTAAATGAATGAATCCAAGATATGTGGAAACTTTAATTGAGGGAGAGCTGTACATCAGCAGGATGCCGTTAGAGCCGGGGTTGACGAATCAAGCAGTGATGAAAGTAGAAGCGGAAACAATAGGTAAAGCAAAACAAAATAGTGTCAGGAAAGAAAAATTGAAGGCTGGTCAGCGAATCGCAGGGTTGAATACGGAAAATCAGGAGCATGCTGAGGGTTTGGTGCGGTTTGACATTGTATTTTATGTGCGGATGAAAGACGGACTTTCCCAGATTATTATTAATGTTGAAGCACAGAAAGATGAGCCGCAGAGGTATGGAATATTAAACAGGGCAGTATTTTACGTGAGCCGCCTGATTTCATCACAGAAATATCATAAAAGAAGAATACGATATACCGATAGAACAGACAATAGAGCAGGAGGTGGATGTGATGTGCAATCTGAGTCAGGGAATAAAGGAAGCGGGAATCGCAGAAGGGCGAAATGAAGGACGAGCCGAGGAAATCATTGAAACAGGCTATGAATTCGGACTGTCAGAGCAGGATATACTGGAACGGTTACAGAAGAAACTGAGTATTTCATTGCAAAAGGCACAGGAATATCTGTTAATGTTTGGGAAGCGGACGGTGTAGAATAATGGAAATCAAAGGAGTTGGGAAATCACCTGCTAATAAAGCAGATGATTTTCTAACTCCTTTTTAAACGTTCTCCCAACAGGAATAATATGATTATGAATATGCAGATAAAGGTTGGTCTTGTCATAGGATGTAATAAAATTTGTATTAATAATATATTTTCTGTGGCAGCGGGTGAAATACGATGGAAGTATTTTAGCAATGGAAGATAAAGAATAGCTATTACTTGTAAAGCCGCCGTCGGGATAAGTGAAAGTCAGATAATGCCCGTTTGCTTTTATGAGTAAAATATTTGATAAACACACGTGAGTCGTAACATCATTTAATAATTTAATGGTCAGATAGTTGTTATCAGTCGTATTGGATAATGTGGCGAGCAGCTCTTTCATGGCATGAACCAGTACAGCTTCATTATAGGGCTTTTCAAGGTAATGGTAGCAGTGGACTTCATTAACACATTTTTGGATAGTATCAGAGGTGCCGGTGCTAAAAAGCACAGGAGTTGTCCGGTAAGCAGGGAGACTTCGGATATACCGGGCAAAAGTGATGCCGTTAAAGGCATCGGAAGCGGATGAGAGCTGTATGTCAAGAATAAAAATATCATACTGAACTGATAAAATGGATTTTTGAGCATCATTATAATTTTGACAACAGGTATAATGAAATTGCGGCCAGTGTTTTTTAAGAATATTATATAAAATTTGTAATTCTGTACAATTGTCTTCTAAAAGTAATATATTCATACGAATCCCCGTTTCTGAATAACTTAATATATAAGTATTTTAAGGTCTTATTATAAAGATGTCAAAAAGAAACAGGGCATTGAGGTATAAAAAATTGTCATTGGGGAAAGTTGTCTTGAAATTTAGGAAAAACAGACCTATGATTGCAATAAATTATCGCATATGCAATAAATAAAATTACAATTAGGAGGAAATAAAGATGAAAAATACGAAATTCAGTGTGTTCAAACTGGCAGCTTGTATGCTTGTACTGGCAGGCTGTATATTGCTGTGGCCAAATCAGCAGACCTATGCCGCCGAACTTCAGAAGGATAATTATAATGGCTGGTATTATGAAAACGGACAGGCATATTGGTATGATAACGGTGTGCTGGCACGGTCAAAAGAAGTTTATGATCCACAGACAGATGCATGGTATTGGTTTGAAGCAGATGGAACAATGGCAAGGGATAAGGATGTTTTTATTGTATTAAATGCAGACGGAACAGGAAAGTGGACACGTTACGACAGCGACGGCAGAATGGTAAAAGGAGAAAGCTACAAAAACGGTGCATGGTATTATTTTGATTTAACGACAGGGGCTATGGCAAAGGGTTTTGTCAATCTTCCACAGTCAGATGATCCGAATGGCAAGTGGGTATACTATGATCCAATCACAGGAAAAATGCAGTATGGAGAGCAGTATATTGATGGATACTGGTATTATTTTGATACAGCTACCGGAAAGATGGCGCATGGAATTACTAATATTCCGGATAATGATGATACCGGCGGCAAATGGGTATATTATGATTCTATCACAGGAAGAATGCAGTATGGAGAGCAGTATATTGACGGTAGCCGGTATTACTTTGATACAGCCACCGGAAAAATGGCACATGGAAAATATTACCGTGACGGCGCATATTACTATTATGACACAGCAACCGGAATTATGCAGTACGGAGAACAGACAATTGATGGGGACGAGTACTATTTTGATACGGATACCGGAGCAATGGTTACCGGAGAAGTTGAACGTGATGGAAGATACTACTATTATGATGATGAAACCGGAGCAATGCTGGGACTTGGTGAACAGATTGTAAGATATGCAGAAAAATTTTTGGGTACACCTTATACGTGGGGAGGTACATCACCGGATACCGGATTTGACTGTTCAGGATTTACACAGTACGTATACAGTAATTTCGGAATAGATTTAGACAGGACATCATCAGCACAGAGAAGACAGGGAGAAGCTGTGGATGAGGATGATATTATGCTGGGCGATCTGGTGTGCTATAGTGGACATGTTGCAATTTATGTAGGAAATGGACAGGTTATTCATTCACCACAGGAGGGCGAAGTGGTTAAAATTTCCAACATGCATATGATGTCTATTATAACGATTAGAAGATTTATAGATTAGTTTTTCTTGCACAATGTATTTTTTTATGATAGTATACATAAAAAGCGTATTGTGTATACTATCATAAAATTTAAAACGGAGAGGTTGGTATATGGGTCGAATAGCAGGAATACAGATTAAGAATTACGGTTCGTTAAAGAATATAAAACTGGGGAAATTATTAGGCGATAATAGCGGCAGGGAATTAACCAACATGAATGCCATTATAGGGCAGAGTGGAACGGGTAAGAGTACGCTTGCCGATGCGTTTGGCTTTTTAGCAGACTGTATGGAAAAAGGTGTTGAGACTGCATGCGATTTGAATAATCGCGGCGGATATGAAAGTATTATATCACAGGGGGTTAATGGCTCAATAGAATTTGAAATTTATTATCGTGAAACAAGTAATGAACCACCTATTACATATGAACTGTGCATTGGGCTGGATAAATATGAAAGACCCATCGTAGAAAAAGAAAGACTTCGTCAAAGACGTGCAAATGAACGTTATGGACGTCCAATGTCTTTTTTGTATCTGGAATATGGAAAAGGTTATGCGTTTAAAGGCGATAATAGTGGATTTGTAGAAGAAGAAAATAAGGAAATTGGGGAAAAAGTGGATGTTGAGTTAGCAGATCCGAGGCAGCTGGGAATTGTAACATTAGGAGAGTTAAGAGAACATCCAAGAATTGTACGATTTAAAAACTTTTTGAAAAATTGGTATTTATGTTATTTTAGTCCGACGGCAGCGAGGGAAATTCCAAATGCGGGACCACAAAAGTATTTAAACCGTCTGGGAAATAATGTAAATAATGTTGCACAATATCTGTATAGAGAAGACCCGAAAGATTTTATGAAGGTATTAAAGAGTATACAGACCAAGTTGCCGGGAATCCAGCAGATAACACCGGTTAAATTACAAAATGGCCAGTTAGTGCTGGAATTTTTAGAAAAAGGATTTAACAGGCCTTTTTATTCGCAGAAGATGTCAGACGGTACGTTGAAATTATTTGCATATTACCTGTTATTGTATGAAAAAGATGCAAGACCATTGGTATTTATTGAAGAACCGGAGAATGGATTGTATCATAAGTATCTTTCTGATTTGGCAGCTCAGATGAAGAATAGTATTAAAAATACATATTCCAAGCAGTTATTTATTACTACACACAGTCCATTTTTTGTAAATGCACTGTCACCGGAAGAAGTATGGGTTTTACAGAAACAGGAAGACGGCTTCTCGACAATTACACGGGCTTCTGATTTTGAGTATGTGAAACAGTTATGTGAGTCAGAGGTTGAATTGGGAGATTTATGGTACAGCAATTATTTTGGATAATATGAGGTGGATATGGAAGAATATGCATACATTGAAATTTTGATAGAGGATCAGTCGGGAGAAATTCTTGTAAAAAATATAATGGATAAGTATATAACTGAAGTTCCGGGTATCACGTACAAAATTCATAGTTTTAAGGGAATTGGTAAAATACCGAAAAAAGTGAATAAATTATCACAGGTTAAGACACAAAAATTATTAAATGATTTACCGATGTATTTAAAAGGAATTGGACGCACGCTGGAGAGTATGCCGGGTAAAAAAGCTATTTTTGTTATTCTTGACAGTGATGATGCGGATTGTGCCGAATTAAAAAAAGATTTGGTTGAGATGTATGAAAAATCAGGAGTAACCGTTGATGTGTATTTTTGTATTGCAATAGAAGAAATGGAAGCGTGGCTTCTAGGGGATGAGAAAGCAATAGAAGAAGCATATCCACAGGCCAAAATGCCGTTGTTAAGAAAATACGTTCAGGATAGTATTGTAGGAACATGGGAGTATTTGGCGGACGTGGTTTATAGCGGCGGTGTGAATGCCTTAAAAAAGAAAGCGGAGTCTTATTATGAGATAGGGTTGTTTAAATGTGAATGCGCCGGAAATATTGGAATGTATTTAAATATTCATGAAAATAAATCACCAAGTTTTAATTATTTTATAAATAAGCTGAATGATTTTTGTGAAGTTTAGTTTAGAATAATTCATATAACGCAGCAAAAGAGCCACAGCACGTGTCCTCTTTTCCTGCGTTATATTTTTTTAATACATTCACCTATTGACATGGTAGGTAAATAGGGATATCATCTTGATAAAACAAAGGATTGGAGAACAGGCGTATGATGATTTCTTCAAAGGGCAGGTATGCCCTGCGGGTTATGGTATTTCTTGCGGAGCATAACTCAGATGAATATGTACCGCTAAAAGAAATATCGGAAAAAGAGCAGATTTCACAGAAGTATCTGGAGAGCATTGCAAGAATGTTGTCCAAAGAACATTTAATAGAAGGCATCAGCGGACACGGCGGAGGTTACCGGCTGGCAAGAAAACCGGAAGACTACCGGATTAGTGAAATATTGAGATTGACGGAAGGAACACTTGCACCGGTATCCTGCTTAAAGGACGATGCAGTGCCCTGCGACAGGGCAGGTGACTGCTGTACACTGCCAATCTGGAAAGGGCTGGCGGAGCTTGTGGATAAATATTTTGACAGCATGACACTGAAAGAAGTCGCAGAGAATGCCAGACAGCAGATGATACAAAATCAGAGATCAAATGAAAAAAGTTGATACAATATTACCCTGCCGGATACAAACAGGCAGGTTTGTGTCACAACAAAAATACACATAAAACAGCTTGCAATTAGGGTGATATAAAAATCAGGAGGAACAATCATGTCAGAAAAAGAATTACTGAATATAAAAGATTTAGTTGTAGATGTAGAGGAAAAGGAAATTTTACACGGGGTCAATCTTACGATTCGTCCGGGAGAAACCCACGTACTGATGGGACCGAACGGAACCGGTAAATCTACACTGGGTTATACACTGCTCGGCAATCCGCGCTATACGGTAAAGCAGGGTGAAATCTGGTTTGACGGAAAAAATATCACCGCAGAACCGGTTAATGAGCGTGCAAAGGCAGGCATCTTTTTATCTTTCCAGAATCCGCTGGAAGTGCCGGGTGTGACACTCAGCTCCTTTATCAGAAATGCGGTAGAGCAAAAGACCGGCAAACGAATCCGTCTGTGGGAGTTTAAAAAGCAGCTGGAAGCGGCAATGGAACTGCTTGATATGGATAAGTCGTATGCAGAGCGTGATTTGAATGTCGGATTTTCTGGCGGTGAAAAAAAGAAAGCCGAGATTTTACAGCTCTTAATGTTAAAGCCAAAGCTGGCAATTCTTGATGAAACCGATTCAGGCCTGGACGTTGATGCCGTGCGCACTGTATCAGCCGGTATCCGTGAATATCAGAAAAACAGTGAAGGCAGTCTGCTGGTTATCACACACAGCACGAAGATTTTGGAATCCCTTCCGGTAGATTATACACATGTTATGGTTGAAGGAAAAATCATTAAGACAGGCGGTGCAGGGCTTGTTGATGAGATTAATGAAAGCGGTTTTGCAGGCTACGAGGCAGAGGAGCACAGGTAGGAGAGCAGAGAATCAAGCATACAGCAAACAGCGGAAAGGGAGTAACAGGCGATGAAAGAAAAAAGCTATGTGGAAGACATCGACAGAAGCGTTTATGATTTCAAAGATGATGAAAAAGATGCGTATAAATTGCAGGCGGGTCTGACACCGGAGATTGTAGAAAAATTATCAAAAGAAAAAAATGACCCGGTGTGGATGCAGAACTTCCGTTTACAGGCATTACAGATTTACAATGAAATGCCCGTACCGGACTGGGGACCGTCGATTGAAGGACTGGATATGGCAAATATCGTGACCTATGTCCGTCCGAATACGAATATGAAGGCAAAGTGGTCAGACGTGCCGGAAGACATTAAAAATACATTTGAGCGGCTCGGTATCCCACAGGCAGAGCGGAAATCCCTTGCCGGTGTCGGTGCGCAGTACGACTCTGAGCTGGTATACCACAATGTGCGCGAGGAGGTTGCGGCACAGGGAGTTGTATACACGGATATGGAGAGTGCCTTAAAAGGCGAATATGCCGACATGGTACAGAAGCATTTTATGAAGCTGGTAAAGCCGAACGACCACAAATTTGCGGCACTGCACGGTGCAGTATGGTCCGGCGGTTCATTTGTGTATGTGCCAAAGGGGGTATCGGTAGAAATTCCGTTACAGTCGTATTTCCGGTTAAATGCGCCGGGAGCAGGACAGTTTGAGCATACGCTGATTATTGTGGATGAGGGCGCAGACCTGCATTTTATCGAGGGCTGTTCCGCACCGAAATATAACGTGGCAAACCTGCATGCAGGCTGTGTGGAGCTGTTTGTCGGCAAAAATGCAAGACTGCGGTATTCTACGATTGAAAACTGGTCCAAGAATATGTACAACTTAAATACAAAGCGCGCACTCGTTGAAGAAGGCGGCACGATTGAATGGGTTTCAGGTTCATTTGGTTCGCACGTTTCTTACCTGTATCCGATGAGCATTTTAAAGGGCAAGGGCGCAAAAATGGAATTTACAGGCATTACATTTGCAGGAAAAGGACAAAATCTGGATACCGGAGCCAAGGTTGTACACAGTGCGCCGGATACCAGCTCTTATATTAATACAAAGTCGATTTCAAAGGACGGCGGTATTTCGACATTCCGATCTTCCGTTGTAGTGGCAAAGAATGCGAAGAACGCAAAGTCATCCGTATCCTGCCAATCCCTGATGTTAGATGCCATATCCCGTTCGGATACGATTCCGGCGATGGATATCCGCACAAAGGATGCCAATGTCGGACATGAAGCACAGATTGGCAGTATCAGTGATGAGGCCGTATTTTATCTGATGTCCCGTGGAATGAGTGAGGAAGATGCAAGAGCCTGCATTGTCAGCGGATTTGCAGATAACGTATCCAAAGAACTGCCGCTTGAATATGCGGTTGAGATGAACAATCTGATTCGGTTGGAGATGAAGGGCAGTATTGGCTAGAAATGCGGAATGGAGATTAATATGAAAGAAACAGTGAATATAAAAATAAATCAGTTACCGTCTAAGACATGGCACTGGCTGAAATTAAATGAAACGAATTTTGCATGGACCGATGAAGCACAGGGCTGTACAATTGTAAAAAAAGAAAGCACAGAAAATGAAGTATTGTCGGGTGGCAAAGAAACGGCAGAAGCGTTGGCGGATGTGAAGGCTTTTGAGGCAGTAGAAACGGGCGCGGGTCGTCAGGCAGACTGCGTGTTTAAGGCAGTAGCGCCGGAAAGAATAACGGCGGCAGCAGGCAGAGAACAGGCAAATCCTGTGGTATATGAAATCAGCGGCACAGATACGGCATCTGCCGGTATGTTAGACATTTATGCAGAGGAAAACAGCCGGATTACGGTTGTGGAGCGTTTTACAAAAAAGAGTCCGGAAGAAAAGAATCTGGCATTCCGTACACGCATGATTGCAGCAAAAAACAGTAAAATCCGCCTGGTGCAGGTCATAGCCCTCGGCGAGGAGCAGACCCTTTTATCCGATACAGGCTGTGTCTGTGATGAAAATGCGCAGGTCGAGCTGTTGCAGTTATTTATCGGCAAGGGTCATGTATACAACGGCGTGCGTACAGATTTAAAGGGCGAGCGTGCGGATTTTCAGGCGCAGACAGGCTACCTTGTGCAGAATACCCAGCTTTTGGATATGAATTATATTGTAAATCACATCGGCAAGAAGACAACCAGCAATGTGACGGCAGATGGCACGTTAAAAGATGCCGCACACAAAGTATTCCGCGGTTCGATTGATTTTAAACGCGGCGCTTCGGGTGCAAAGGGAACGGAAAATGAACAGGTACTGCTTCTGGGCGATGATGTCATCAATCAGACCATTCCGCTGATTCTTTGTGCAGAGGAAGATGTAGAAGGCAATCACGGTGCGGCAATCGGCGAACTTGATGAAGAAACGCTGTTATATTTTGCGGCAAGGGGCATTGATAAAAAACATGCCGAAGATATTATGACACGGGCAAAGCTTGAACTTTTAACCCATAAGATTGACGATGAAGAAACAAAGGAATTTGCGGAAGAGCAGTTAAGTGAGGTATTGACAGATGACAGCTTATGATTACAGACAGGATTTTCCCCTGTTACGGGAAAATAAAACGGTTTATATTGATAATGCGGCAACGGCACAGCGGCCGGACTGCGTACTGGAAGCAGAAAAGCGGTTTTACGAAACGGCAAATGCAAATCCCCTGCGCGGATTTTATCCGTTGAGCCTTGCGGCGACCGAGCAGTACGAAGAAGCAAGAAAGACCGTGCAGAAATTTATTCATGCGAAATCTTCCAAAGAGATTATTTTTACAAGAAATACGACAGAAAGCTTAAATCTGGTGGCATACAGCTACGGCCTTTCTAACCTGTGTGAGGGAGATGAAATTGTGGTTAGTATCATGGAACACCACAGCAACCTGCTTCCGTGGCAGATGGTGGCAAGACAGACCGGCGCAGTATTAAAATTTCTGGAATGTACACAGGAAGGAACGCTTCCTGACGAGGTGCTTGAAGCTGCGATTACGGAAAAGACAAAGCTTGTGGCAGTTGCACAGGTATCCAATGTCTTAGGCTGTGTCAATCCGGTTGAAAAAATCGTAAAACTGGCGCATGAAAAAGGTGCGGTTGTGGTTGTCGATGCCGCACAGAGTGCACCACACATGCCGGTGGACGTAACGGCACTGGATGTCGATTTTCTCGCATTTTCGGGTCACAAGCTTATGGGACCGATGGGAATCGGCGTTTTATACGGAAAGGAAGAACTGTTAGAGAAAATGCCGCCATTTTTAACAGGCGGAGAGATGATTTCTTCCGTGACAAGAGAGGGTGCAACGTATGCCGAACTGCCGCATAAATTTGAAGCAGGAACAGTCAATGCGGCAGGGGCTGCCGGACTTGCGGCGGCAATCCGCTATGTTGAAAAAATCGGATTTGATACCATTATGGCAAAGGAAGAAGCGCTTACTAAGCGTGCAATGGAGGGATTAAAGAAAGTACCGCATCTGCATATTTTAGGCGATGAATCCCCTGAAAATCATACGGGAATTGTTGCATTTACAATAGAAGGCGTACACCCGCATGATGTCAGCGAAATCCTTTCATCAGACGGAATTGATGTGCGTGCGGGACATCACTGCGCACAGCCGCTTTTGGAGTATCTGGGGGTACACAACGCAACGCGCGCAAGCTTTATGTTTTATAATACGCCGGAGGAAGTGGATGCATTTGTAGAAAGCACGGCGCAAATCAGAAGGAGAATGGGATATGGAGAATAGAAGCTTTTATAATGAAATTCTGACGGAACACAATATGCGCCCGGAATTTAAACACGACCTGCCGGATGCCAATATTGTACTGGAAGGGGTTAATCCGAACTGCGGCGATGATATCTGGCTGAAATTAAAGGTAGAAAACGGTGTGATTGAAGATGGTGCGTTTGTCGGGAACGGCTGTGCCATTTCACAGGCATCGGCAGATATTATGCTCGGCATGATTATCGGAAAATCCGAGGAAGAAGCGTTAAAGCTTGGAAAGCTGTTTCTGCGCATGATTCAGGGCGAAGCAGATGATGGAGAAATTGAACAGCTTGAGGAGGCTTCTGCGTTAAAAGATATCGCCCATATGCCTGCCCGTGTAAAATGTGCGGTGCTTGGCTGGCATACACTGGAAGAAGCGTTAAAAAAGAAACAGTAAAAAACTTTGACCAATTTGCATATCTGTGTTATGTTAAAAGAGAACTATACACAGAGATTACAAAGGGGGCATCTTTTTATGACAAAAATGCTGAAAAATATCATTGCTGGAGCCGCTGTGCTGGCTGCTGCATGTTTGTTTGGTCAGGTACAGCCGGTGCAGGCAGCAGACGATTATGCACTGCGTCTGGCAGAGGATAACCAGTGGTACTATTATCAGGATGACGAAGTCGATACAGCGTATCAGGGACTTGCGTTAAATGAATATGGTTGGTGGTATGTATCGGACGGTACAATTGACTGGGATTATACCGGAATGGCGTTAAATGAATACGGCTGGTGGTACGTAACCGGTGGCACAGTGGATTTTAACTACACCGGAATGGCATTAAACGAATATGGCTGGTGGTACTTTAACAATGGGGTACTGGATTTATCATATACCGGAATGGCGTTAAACGATTACGGCTGGTGGTATTTTAATAAGGGTCACCTTGATTTGTCATATACGGGAATGGCGTTAAATGAATACGGCTGGTGGTATTTTGACAATGGGATGCTTGATTTGACGTATACAGGCATGGCATGCAATAAATACGGCTGGTGGTATTTTACAGATGGTATACTGGATTTAGAGTATTACGGCTTAGGTGAAAATGAGTACGGCTTATGGCTGTATGAAGACGGACGGATTGATTTTGATTATACGGGAAGCATCACCGACGGTTTACAGATTTACATCATTCAGAATGGTCATGTTACAGAGATTTCAGAGGTACACTGTAACCTTGATCCGAATGATCCGTATTACAATTATGAATATGCGTACAGAACAGGCGATACATCCGTTATCAAAACAGATGAACAGAAGGTATTTTTTGAAGGATTGTCCGCTTATTTGGATGCTGCATTTGAGTATAATACCCTGTTTGAACAGGAAAAAGCAGTACACGATTACATGGTGTTAAATTCAGCATATGATTATAAAAGTTATCAGAACGGAACCGTACCGGCGGCATCACATACGGCAGAAGGCATATTTGTCTACAAGACAGCGGTATGTGACGGATATGCCAGTGCATTTAAGCTGTGCATGGATATTTTAGGAATTCCGTGTGAAACGATTACCGGAACAGCAGACGGTGGTGGACATGCATGGAATGCGGTAATGCTCGATGATGAGTGGTATATGGTGGATGTAACATGGGATGATCCTGTACCGGATACACCGGGACAGGTGCTGTATGGGTATTTTAACATTACAGATGAAAAAATGAAGCAGGATCATACCTATACAAGTGATATTAAAGCAGACGGGACAAAGTATTATTATCTTGGAATGCAGGAAAATTATTTTACAGATGCAGAGATAGATGATTATTATGCTTATATCAGTGAAAAGGCATCAGAAACATCAGGAAATGTTACAATTACGGCAATGGTAGAAAGTACGGATCAGGAAATTGACAGTGAATGGCTGGGTACATTTACAGATTCAGGCAGACTGGAGATATCATATCGTGAACTGAGTCTTTCAGTTCAGTGGTCAGGACATATCGCAACATTTACATGGACGTTGAAAAGATAGAAAATATTCAGGAGGAATAACATGGCGTTGTTTATGACACGGAAGAAAAGAGAGCAGATTGGGGATCAGATTGATGATTTGCTGATGCGTCAGTATCATCACAGATGCAAGCTCGAAGAGGCGCAGCAGGCCGGAAACGAAGAACGTGCGCAGCATGAAAAGAATAAGATAGAAGAGGAAGAACTTCAGATTCAGAAATTAAGAAAAAAGCTTGCATAGCAGGCATGGAGATTCTATGAAGTATTCAATTGTAATCGTTACATATAATCGTTGCGATTTATTAAAAGAGTGTATTACATGTGCGTTGCAGCAGACAATTGCTGCAACGCATATTGTCGTAATTGACAATGCATGCACAGATGATACCGACAGGTATTTAAACAGCCTTTCAATACCACAGCTTGTACATTACCGGCTGGATCATAATGCAGGCGGGGCCGGCGGCTTTTATGAAGGACTCAAAAAAGCGCATGAACTGGGCGATGAAGCACACATTATAATAGATGATGATGCAATGCTTTCTAAAGATTTTGCAGAACAGCTGCTGGACAAAGCCCACAAAAATCCAGAGATACTTGCATTTGCAGGGGCTGTAAAGACAGAGGGTTGTATTGCCCGGGATCACCGTCAGCGGATGAAAAGACCGGGCTTCAGAATGGAAAAAATCCCACTGGAGGAATATCAAAAGGAGTCTTTTTACTGCGATACGGCCTCCTTTTGCGGCTTGATGATCCGTGATGAGGTGATTGCACGGATTGGATATCCGCAAAAAGAGTATTTTATATGGTATGATGATACAGAATACTGTGTAAGAATCCGTGAAATTTCCCAGATTATGGTGATTCCTGCGGCAGTATTAAATCACAAAACGGTGTTTAAACCGATGGACTGGCCAAGGCATTATACATGGAAAGATTACTATGGAATCAGAAACCGCATGCATATGGTGCGTACCCATGGGAATTTGTGGGACTATGTGGTTTTGCGGCTGCTTTTGTGGACGGGCAGTGGTATGCGTAACAGAATATTTGCACTGGTTCATCTGCATCATGAGGACTGGAAAGAAGAAGTATCCATCTATAAGCGGGGAATCCGCGATGGAAAGAAATTTTTAAAAGAGAAACAGAGGTAGAGAAATATGCATAGTGAACAGACGGAACTGCATTTGCAGCATATGATTGAGCGGGCGCAGATGGGAATGCAGGGAGAAGAAAAAGAGATTGAGGAACTGCTTTTTGATGAGGTCTATACGTTAGTTTATACGATTTACAAGGATAAAGAAAAGACACAGAAAGTAGTGCGGACCATTTTGGAAAAGTATGTTGCAAATCTTTCGGACAGAAAAATTCTGGATGTCCATAAAAATGTTCAGGTCTATGCAATTGTGCGGATTTATCAGGCACTGGGTAAAAAGAACGGGACATTATATACAACAGCTGAAAATATGAAAGAATATGAATACACTGTTATTGCAGATGATTCAGAATTTGAAAAAATTGCAGATACTTACGCAGATGCGTTCGAGAGCGTACATGCCTATAAAGGCAAACCGGAAGCATTTCAGAATTTAAAGGTAGAAAAGATGATAATGGCTGCTTTATATATGTATGAAAAATGTACTGTCAATGAAATCAGCAGAACCTTAAAAATTGATGAAAGCATTGTGAAAAATGAAATTGCACAGTTAAAGGAATGTATGCTCAAAATAGGAAAGAGCATGGCAGTCAAAGAAAAACGGTCACAGGAAAATGTGCAGATGCGTAAAAAGCATGAGAAAACGCATCCGGGTGATGAACAGGACGAAAAAGGACTGGTCGACTACCTTTTGCCGAATCTGGGGAAAGGAGCAAGAACAGCAATTGATATAGCAGCTTCGGTCGTTGTTATAGCTGCCTATTTTGTCATTTTTCATTAAATGTATTGAAACAACACAAGAATTAGTGTATCATTAATTGATTGCATCTTACAGGGTGCTATATATTGAATTGAGGATAGATTATGAAACTAATTATACAGATACCTTGTTTTAATGAGGCAGAAACCTTAGAGGTTACATTAAATGATTTGCCGAAACACATCGATGGAATTGATGAAATAGAGTATTTGATTATTGATGACGGAAGCCATGACAATACAGCAGAAGTTGCAAAGAAATGGGGGGTGCACTATGTTGTACGCTTTCGCAGGAACAAAGGTCTTGCCAAAGGATTTATGGCGGGGCTGGATGCCTGCTTAAAGAACGGGGCAGATATTATTGTCAATACCGATGCGGACAACCAGTACTGCGGTGCGGATATTGAAACACTGGTCAGACCGATTCTTGACAAAAAAGCGCATATTGTAATCGGAGAGCGTCCGATTGATGATACGGAGCATTTTACACCGTTAAAAAAAAAGCTTCAGCATTTTGGCAGCTGGGTTGTGCGCAAGGCAAGTAAGACGACGATTCCGGATGCGCCAAGCGGATTCCGTGCGTATTCCAGAGAAGCTGCGATGAGAATTAATGTAATTAACGATTATACTTATACACTGGAAACAATTGTACAGTCAGGCCGTGAAAAAATGGCGGTGATGTCAGTGCCAATCCGGACCAACCCCGAATTGCGTGAATCCCGGCTGTTTCACAGCATGTGGGGATATATTAAAAAATCCATGCTGACAATTGTGAGAACCTATCTGATGTACCGCCCGCTATACTTCTTTTTTATGCTGGGAAGTATTCTTGCGCTGGTAGGCGTTGGTTTTTTTGTACGGTATTTTGTATTTTTTTGTTCCGGTGAAGGCGGTGGACATCTGCAGTCACTGATTTTAGCCAGTACCCTTCTGATTGTTGGTTTTCAGACAATTGTGGTCGGGCTGCTCGGCGATGTGATTTCCGCAAACCGTAAGATTTTACAGGATGTACAGTATCATGTAAGGAAAATGGATTACAGCAGACAGGAATGTGAAGATGAAAAATCTTCCGATTTAGTAAAAAATGAGTCAGGGTTATCAGAATGAAAAAAAGACTGCTTATAACAGGTTCGACCTTTCCACGCTATGAAAATGACACCGAACCGAGGTTTATACTGGATTTGGCAAAATATATGAAAGAATACGCAGAGGTGACGGTATTGGTACCGGCAGCGCCCAAAGCAGCAGATACAGAGGTGCTGGAGGGCGTGTCCGTGATACGGTATCACTACTTTCCGGTTCATTCATTAGAAACATTATGTTATCCAGGAGCAATCGTACCCAGAATCAGAGAAAAGAAAGTCAGGGGCCTTCTGGTTCCCTGGCTTTTTGTGTCATTATGGGTGCATCTTTTTAAAATGAGAAAGTCCTATGACATTGTTCAGGCAAACTGGCTGATTCCACAGGGAATTGTCCAGTCATTCTTAAAAATGCCGTATATTGTGACCGGACATGGCGCAGATGTGACTTCACTGAATCATGGATTGTTAAAAAAATTAAAAAGAAGATGCTTAAAAAATGCATGGGGCGTCACTGCGGTATCCCAGCCTTTGATGGATGTATTGGATGGCATTTATAAGAATGAAAACCAGGCGGTAATTTCCATGGGGTGCGATACTTCACTTTTCGGACGGCAGTATCGTGAAGAAAATTATTTTGGACAGGGAAATCAAAAGGTACTTTTATTTGTCGGACGTCTGGCAGAAAAAAAGGGTGTGTACTATGCCATTGAAGCAATGAGAAATGTAGAAAATGCAATGCTTGTGATTGCCGGTGACGGACCGTTAAGGGAAGAACTGCAAAGACAGGCTGACAAAGTCATGCGGGAAACCGGTAAAAAAATTGTCTTTCTGGGGGCAAAAACACATGAGGAATTAAAAAAAATTTATGCTTCGGCAGATTTATTTGTAATGCCAAGCATTACGGCAAAAGACGGAGATAAAGAAGGCTTCGGGCTGGTGATACTGGAGGCGTTTGCTTCGGGGCTTCCGATTGTGGCAAGCCGCTCCGGGGGCATTACGGATATTGTAAAAGACGGTGTCAACGGCTTCCTTGTTGAAGAAAAGGATGTCAGCGGCATGGCAGAACAGATAGACAGGCTCTTGAAAGATGAGGAAATCTATAATAAAATGCAGATAGAGGCAAAAAAGTCGGCACAGCAGTATGATTACAGGCAGATAGCGGCACGTTATGCACGATTTTTAAAATTAATATGATATCAGGGGTTTGTGAGTGCGCGGCACGTAACAATCCGCAGGTATTATAGCGGAGGGATGCCCCGGCATCATAAAATAGAAAAAATGGAGATTAGAGATGGGGAAATTGGACGAACAGCTGATTCAGCTGATAAATAATGAAATAGAAGGAAAAGGCGGCGGATTTGAGGAGTTTTGTACACTGGCATCCGAAGTGGTACAGCCGGTTGTAAAAAAAGTGTTTCCGAAAAATGAAACCTTGTATAAAAAGGCAGTGAAGCAGATTCTGGTGCGGATGTATCAGAAGATTGAAATGGCGGATATGAACCAGATTCAGGAATGGATGGAGCGGTTTGCGCTGGACGTTCTGGAAAAGAATTATCCAAGGGAAACGGCAGCAGCAAAAAAAAGAGAAGCGCGGCCGGAGCAGGAAACGGTAAAGAATGAAGAAAGTTTACAAAAAAGCGCCCGGACAGAAGAACAGGAACAGGATGAACTCATTGCGGCGGCGATGGCGGCCTTTGCGAAATTGCAGGATGGCCAGCCGGAGGAACAGGTGGAACTGCCGGAAGAAGTACAGTCTTTTTTTGAACCGGAACAGCCCAAAGAACAGGACTTGCAGGACACGCAGGAATTGCAGATAGAAATAACACAGCCGGTAGAGCGGAAATCCGATGAAAATCCGGCAGGACAGATAGCTCAGGAATCAGAAGAACTTCCGATGGAAGATGATGAAACGGAAGATATCGAAGGATTTTCGCTGGAAAGTGACGGGGGCGAGGATGATGGAGATGAATTTGAGGAAGAACCGTCAGATATCAGCGGTTTCTGGAGCGACCGCAGCAATGTAAAAAAAATACTCATCGCTGCCATTCCGTGTGTGATAGCAGTTATTGTGGTTGTGGTACTGTTAGCAGGCGGAAAAAAGAAACAGCCGGTATCGGTGAATCACAGCATGTCAACCACGGCAAAACAGACAGAAACGACAGCTGTAAGCACACAGACACAGTCGTCTTCACAGACACAGACAGCCCGGTCAGAAACACAGGAACAGACGGAACGGACGACAGCACATCAAACGGAAGAACAGACGACAAAAAAGACACAGTCATCAACAAAGAGCAGCACGACAACACAGCGGACACAAAAACAGGACAGCACTGAAAGTTCGGAAAAAACGGATGATTCCGGAGATAACAATACACAGAAAGATACAGAGCCAGCCACAGAGGAAAAGACAAAAGAACCGGAAACACAGCATCCGACAGAAGAAAAAACAACACCGGAAGCAACGGAGGGCACAACACAGAATAATACAAAAGCAACAATTAAAAAAATCCAGTAAATGGAATGTAAAAATGGGAAGCCGCAGTCAGGAGCTTCCCATTTTTGTTCATTATTGCATAAATGGAAAAACTGTGCTATATTTACCAATATATGATTTTAGCGTGGGGAAATATGTGGACATCGATACAGTAAAATCAGTTAAATTTTTTAATATACGGAGGTTGTGATGAAAGTAGTATTACTTGCAGGTGGATTTGGAACAAGAATTAGTGAGGAGAGCCATCTGAAACCAAAGCCAATGATTGAAATCGGAGGAAAGCCGATTTTATGGCACATTATGAAAGAATATTCCCATTATGGGTATAATGACTTTATCATCTGCTGCGGTTATAAGCAGTATGTGATCAAGGAGTGGTTTGCAGATTATGCGCTTCACAATTCAGATGTGACATTTGACTTTACACAGGGCGGTAAGATGACAGTTCACAATAACTTTTCAGAACCATGGAAGGTTACACTCGTTGATACCGGTTTAAATACCATGACAGGCGGACGTGTAAAGAGAATTCAGCCGTATGTCGGAGATGAAACCTTTATGCTCACTTACGGCGATGGTGTCTGTGATGTGAATATTAATGAACTGGTGAAGTTCCATCAGTCCCACGGCAAGATTGCAACGATGACATCTGTCAGTGTCGGACAGCGTTTTGGCGTGCTCGACATTGATGAGAACAATACCATCCGTGCATTCCGCGAAAAGCAGGATTCTGACGGAAGCCGTATTAATGCGGGATATATGGTATTAGAACCGAAGATTTTTGATTTTATTGAAGGCGATTCCACAGTATTTGAAAAGGCACCGCTTGAAAAATGTGCCGAACTCGGAGAATTAAAGGCATATAATTACAACGGTTTCTGGCAGTGCATGGATACCAAGAGAGAAATGGAAAAATTAGAAGAACTCTGGCAGTCCGGCAAAGCACCTTGGAAGTCATGGGAATAAGGAGAACGACAATGGATTTGAGTTTTTATAAAGGCAAAAAAGTCCTGATTACAGGACACACAGGATTTAAAGGAAGCTGGCTTTGCAGAATCCTTGTAGGCGCAGGCGCACAGGTGACAGGCTATTCCCTGACACCGCCGACCGAGCCGAATCTTTTTTCAATGGCAGATGTCGAAGATAAAATGGAATCTGTCATCGGAGATATCCGTGATTTAGCACATTTAAAAGAAGTCTTTGAAAAGGTCCAGCCGGAAATCGTACTGCACCTTGCAGCACAGCCGATTGTACGTGATTCCTATAAAGACCCGGTATATACCTATGAAACCAATGTTATGGGAACGGTCAATATCTGCGAATGTGTACGTATCAATCCGTGTGTAAAGTCCTTTTTAAATGTCACAACGGACAAGGTTTACGAAAATAAGGAATGGGCATGGGGTTATCGTGAAAATGAGCCGCTGGACGGATATGACCCATATTCTAACAGTAAGTCCTGCTCAGAACTGGTTACACACAGCTATATCAACTCCTTCTTTAATGATATGCCGGTAGCCGTATCGACCGCAAGAGCTGGAAATGTTATCGGCGGTGGCGATTTTGCCAATGACAGAATCGTACCGGACTGTGTCCGTGCGGCATTAAAGAAAGAAGATATTATTGTAAGAAATCCACATTCCACAAGGCCGTACCAGCATGTCTTAGAACCACTGGCAGCATACCTTTTAATCGCGATGAAGCAGTACGAAGACAAGTCTTATGCGGGATTTTATAATGTAGGACCGGATGAGAGTGACTGTATTACCACAGGCAATCTTGTGGATACATTCTGTGCAAAATGGGGCGAAGGCTTAAAGTGGGTCAACAAGTATGACGGAGGTCCTCACGAGGCCAACTTCTTAAAGCTGGACTGCTCAAAGTTAAAGACAACCTTTGGCTGGAAGCCGGTATGGAATTTTGATACAGCGATTGAAAAGAGCGTGGCGTGGTCTAAGGTATATGCAGCAGGCGGAGATATTCCTGCGTGTATGGATGCGCAGATTGCGGAATTTTTTGATAAATAAAGACAAATCCGATGAACAACAGAAAGGAATTATAGAATGTTTGAAAATAAGAATGAATTAGAAGCAAGAGAAGAGATTTTATCCTTTGTAGATGAATACTGTAAAAAGTATCATGCAAAAAAAGAATATCACGAAGGTGACAGAATTTCCTATGCAAGCCGTGTGTATGACAGTGCAGAAATGAAGAATCTTGTGAATTCCGCACTGGAATTCTGGCTGACAGCAGGTCATTACACAGATGAATTTGAAAAGAAATTCGGTGAATACTTAAATGTAAAGTATGTATCGGTTGTAAACTCCGGTTCATCTGCCAACTTAAACGCATTTATGGCACTGACTTCTCCGCTGTTAGGTGACAGAAGAATTAAAAGAGGAGACGAGGTTATCACGGTTGCAGCAGGTTTCCCGACAACCGTAACACCGGCAATCCAGTACGGTGCAGTACCGGTATTTGTAGATGTAACGATTCCTCAGTACAATATTGATGTTACAAAGTTAGAAGAAGCATACAGCGAAAAGACAAAGGCTGTCATGATTGCGCATACACTCGGTAATCCGTTTGATTTAACTGCCGTAAAGGATTTCTGCGATAAGCACAACTTATGGCTTGTTGAAGATAACTGTGATGCACTGGGCTCTAAGTACAACTACAAGGGCGAAGAAAAGTTCACAGGTACAGTCGGTGATATCGGAACATCCAGCTTTTATCCGCCACACCACATGACAATGGGCGAAGGCGGTGCTGTTTATACAAACAATCCGCTTCTGAATAAGTGTATTCGTTCATTCCGTGACTGGGGACGTGACTGTGTCTGCCCGTCCGGCAGGGACAACCTCTGCGGACATCGTTTTGACAAGCAGTACGGTGAACTTCCGTTAGGATATGACCACAAGTATGTATATTCTCATTTCGGATATAACTTAAAGGCAACCGATATGCAGGCAGCAGTCGGCTGTGCACAGCTTGAAAAATTCCCTTCTTTCGTAGAAAGAAGAAGACATAACTTTGACCGTTTAAGAGCCGCACTCGAAGGTATTCAGGATAAGGTAATCTTACCGGTACCGTGTGAAGGTTCACGCCCAAGCTGGTTTGGTTTCTTAATTACGGTGAAAGAAGGCATTGACAGAAAGAAAGTTGTTGAATACATTGAAAACCACGGCGTACAGACAAGAAATCTGTTTGCGGGCAACTTAATCAAGCACCCTTGCTTTGATGAAATGCGTGCAACAGGAGAAGGTTTCCGTGTAGTCGGCGGATTAGACAATACAGACCGTATCATGAACGATACGTTCTGGGTAGGTGTATATCCGGGCATGACAGATGAAATGATTGACTATATGGCCAAAACCATTACGGAGGCTGTAAACCAGTAAATAATGAGTGAAAAAAACAAGGCACTGATAAACCAGATCATCCGTTTCGGGCTGGTCGGCATATCCAATACGATTGTATCCTATGTTATTTACGCCGTAGCGTTTGCACTGACAGATAATTATTTTCTTGCAAATGTGTTAAGCTGGCTGTTAAGTGTTCTGCACGCTTACTTCTGGCAGAATGTATTTGTATTTAAAGAAGATAAAAATGCACAAAAGAGAGTCTGGTGGAAGGTTCTTTTAAAGACGTATGCAGCATACGCATTTACCGGGCTGCTGCTCAACAACCTTCTGTTGTGGCTGTGGGTGGACGTCATTGACATTTCGAGATTCTGTACAGGAATTGCCAACGGGCTTATGGGAATTGGCATTGTGCTGACGGACAGGGAACTTTCAGGATATCTGGGACCGGTGCTGAATATGTTTGTCACGATACCGGTGAATTTTGTAATGAATAAATTCTGGGCATACCGCCAAAAGGAGTAAGTATGAAAGTAAAATTATCGTCATATGTTTCACAGTTTCTTGTAAATCACGGCATTACCCATGCCTTTACCGTTACAGGCGGTGGTGCAATGCACTTAAATGACAGTCTGGGACATCAGGAAGGACTGACCTGTGTATACAATCATCATGAACAGGCATGTGCAATTGCGGCAGAAAGCTATGCAAGAATCCACAATAAGATTGCAGCACTTTGTGTTACAACGGGACCGGGCGGTACAAATGCCATGACAGGTGTTGTCGGAGGCTTTCTGGATTCGATTCCGATGCTTGTCATTTCCGGACAGGTACGTTTCGACACGACAGCCAGAAGTACAGGACTTCCGCTTCGTGCAATGGGAGATCAGGAATTTGATATTACAAAATCAGCGGCAGCGATGACTAAATATGCCGAAATGGTGACAGATCCGAAACGCATCCGTTACTGTCTTGAAAAGGCATATTATATTGCAACGACAGGCAGACCGGGTCCGTGCTGGATTGATATTCCGGTGAATTTTCAGGGAAGCTATATCGAAACGGGAGAACTGGAAGGGTTTGACCCGACAGAATATGAAGCGGAGCAGGCACCGGCAATTCCAGATGAAACGGTTGACCTTATTCTCGATAAAATCCGCAGTGCAAAGCGTCCGGTATTTTATGCGGGAAACGGTATCCGCATTTCCGGCGGATATGAAGATTTCCGCAAAGTTGTGGAACTGCTTGGCATTCCGGTAGCGACAGGCTGGGACAGCATTGATGCCATTGAAGACGAACACCCGCTATATGTGGGACGCGGCGGCATTATGGGCGACCGCGCCGGTAACTTTGCCGTACAGAACGCGGACTTAGTCTTTGCGTGCGGCAACCGTTTAAGTATCCGTCAGGTGGGCTATAACTGGAAGACATGGGCAAGAGAAGCCTATGTCATTGTCAATGATGTGGATGAAGCTGAGTTAAAGAAGCCGACCCTGCATGTGGATTTACCGGTATGGGGCGATGCAAAGGAACTGCTTGCAAAAATGGTTTCACGCCTTGAGGCAGAACAGGCAGCCGGAAATACACCGTTATTTAAAGAGAGCAGCTGGGTAGAAAGATGTCAGGAATGGAAGGCAAAGTATCCGGTTGTACAGAAAAAACATTATGAAGACACGAAGCATACCAATGTGTATGCATTTATTAAAGAATTAAGCAGCCGTCTGTCAGAAGGACAGGTGACGGTTGTCGGCAACGGCTCAGCATGTGTAGTCGGAAGCCACGCTTATGTCATTAAAAAAGGACAGCGCTTTATTATCAACTCTGCGATTGCTTCCATGGGATATGACCTTCCGGCAGCAATCGGTGCGGTGGTTGCAGAACACGGCAATCTTGCATTAAACAAAGAGGCTTTAAAGCATGACGATATTAAAGATGTGATTTTAGTCACAGGGGACGGCAGTATCCAGATGAATATCCAGGAATTACAGACGATTATCCATCATCAGATGCCGGTAAAGATATTTGTAATCAATAATCAGGGGTATCATTCAATCCGTCAGACACAGACGAACCTGTTTGAGAAGCATTTTGTCGGTATCGGACCGGAAAGCGGCGATTTAAGCTTCCCGGATATGGGCAAATTAGCGCCGGCTTACGGTTATCCGTTCTTTAGATGTGAAACCAATGCACAGCTTGATGAAACCATTTCAAAGGTGCTGGCAGTTAAAGGACCGGCAATCTGTGAGATTATGGTGTCTACCGAACAGAAATTTGAACCGAAGTCAGCGACAAAGCGGTTAGAAGACGGTACACTCGTATCGCCGCCGCTGGAAGACTTAGCACCGTTCCTTGACAGGGATGAATTTTACAGTAATATGATTATAAAGCCGATTTCATAAGGGAGAAGAAATTGAAACGAGCAGTTATTACGGGACCGACCGGTGCGATTGGAACAGCACTGATTGCAGAACTGATAAGCCACGGAATTGAAGTGGAAGCAGTTGTAAGACCGGATTCCAGAAGAACAGACAATATTCCAAAGTCACCGCTGGTACACATTGTGCCGTGTGATTTAAAAGAATTAAAAACATTGCATGAAAAGATAGAACACGCAGACGTATTTTACCACTTTGGCTGGGACGGGACGTTTGGCAACAGCCGTAACAACGCTTACGGACAGCTTGAAAATGTCCGTTATGCGTTAGATGCCGTAGAAGCTGCCGCTGCACTGGGCTGTACGACATTTGTCGGCGCCGGCTCACAGGCAGAATACGGACGGGTGGAAGGCAGCTTAAATGCGTCTACACCGGCATTTCCCGAAAACGGCTACGGGATTGCAAAGCTCTGTACAGGTCAGATGACAAAAATCCTTTGTGAACAGAAGGGCATCCGCCATATCTGGACAAGGATCCTCAGCATTTACGGACCGTTTGATGGGGCAAAGACAATGGTTATGAGTACGATTGTCAGCCTCCTGAAAGGCGGGCGGCCGCAGTGTACCGCAGGAGAACAGATGTGGGATTACCTTTACAGCGCGGATGCAGGATATGCCATGTATCTTCTCGGAGAGAAAGGCGTGTCCGGTAAGACTTACTGTATCGGCGGTGGAACGGCAAGACCGCTTCGGGAATACATCGAAGCAATCCGTGATGCGGCAGCACCGGGGGCAGAGATTGGATTTGGAGAAATTCCTTATCAGGAAAAGCAGGTGATGTATCTGTGCGCAGATATTTCCGATCTGGAAAAAGACACAGGCTTTGCGCCGCGTGTAACGTTTGCGGAGGGAATTGAAAAAACCGTAGACTGGTGCAGGAAGAATTACGTATAAAGGAATAGAAGCGATGAAAAAGATTAGTATTATGGTGCCATGCTATAACGAGGAAGAAAATGTGGTTCCGTTAAGCGAGGCATTGATTGCGATGTTTGAAAAAGACCTCCCGCAGTATGATTATGAAATTTTGTTTATTGATAACGATTCAAGAGATACAACAAGGGTGAAGTTAAGAGCACTCTGTGAGAATAACAAAAAAATCAAAGCGATTTTTAATGCAAAGAATTTCGGTCAGTTTAATTCACCGTATTACGGCATTTTACAGACCGAGGGTGACTGTACGATTCCGGTTTGTGCGGATTTCCAGGACCCGATTGATGTTATTCCGCGGCTTGTCGCAGAGTGGGAAAAAGGATACAAAATTGTCTGTGCGGTAAAGACCAGCAGTAAGGAAAATCCGGTGATGTATTTTCTGCGTTCCTGCTACTACAAGATGATTAAGAAAATGTCTTCCGTAGACCAGATTGAGCATTTTACGGGCTTTGGACTGTATGATAAAAGCTTTGTACAGGTTCTTAGGGATTTAAAGGATCCGATTCCGTTTATCCGTGGCATTGTCGGCGAGCTGGGCTTTAAGCGCACGGAGATTGAATATACACAGGCACAAAGACGCGCCGGCAAGACCCATAACAATTTTTATACGTTGTATGATGCGGCAATGCTAAGCTTTACGTCTTATACGAAAATCGGGCTGCGTATTGCAACCTTTTTAGGCGCTGCCTGCGCTGGACTCAGTGTCATTGTGGCAATTATTTATTTTATTCTGAAATTAATATACTGGAACAGATTTCAGGCAGGTATGGTTCCACTGATTATTTTAGTCAGCCTGACCAGTTCACTCCAGCTGTTCTTTATCGGACTGCTTGGGGAATATATTTTAAGCATGAACAAGCGTCTGATGAACAGACCGCTGGTAGTGGAAGAAGAACGACTCAATTTCAAACCGGAGAAGCCGGAACAGGAATAATGCTTTGAGCAGATTGGAGATTGTATGAAGTGTGTAATACTTGCCGGAGGCAGTGGTGACAGCCTTTGGCCGCTTTCAAGAAAAAATTATCCGAAGCAGTTTATGAATATTAAAGAGGGACGCTCTTTATTGCAGGAAACGGTTGTCAGAAATATGCCGTTTTGCGATGAATTTATTATTGTGACAAAGGAAAGCTACCGCAATATTGTAAACGGTCAGATGAAAGCATTCCAGAGCCTCAAGTACCGTGTTGTACTTGAAGGCAGTCCAAAGGGAACCGCTGCGGCAATTATGCTTGGCAGCCAGTTTTGCAACCAGTCCGAACTGGTGTTTGTTGTGACAGCTGACAACCTGATTGAGGGGCAGGAATATAAGGATGCAATCCTTCGGGCAAAGGAGCTTGCAAAACAGGGCAGTATTGTTGCACTTGGTGTAAAGCCGGCAAAGAAAAATTCCAATTTCGGATATTTGTTAAGAGATGAGGAAAATGTCCTGAAATTTATTGAAAAAATCCGTCTGGACGATGATGAAAGCTTTGGCTATGACGATGGATTTCTATGGAACAGCGGTATGTTTTTATACCGTGCAGGGGATTTAATCAATGCGGCGAGAGCAATCTGTCCGGAACTTTATGATACCTGCCGGATGGCAAAGCGGAAGGTTGCAGCAATCCGCCGTACCGTGCGTTTTTCGCAGAAGGTCATGAAAGACATTCCACAAGGCAGTATTGAGCGCCTGATTTTTGAAAAGTTAAAGAATATGAAGGTCGTGGAAACGGCATTCCGTTGGAAAGATGTCGGGAATGTCTGCGACTTAGATGAAAATTCAAGCGTATCCCACAGCGAAAATGTGTTAAAAAATCACTGTGAAGATGTAATGGTTATTAACAGTGCAGACAGACAGCTTGTGGTGACAAATGATATTCAGGATGTTGTTGTTGTAAATACCGAAGATGCCGTTTACGTATCTTCCAAGGAACGCGTTGATGACATTAAAAATATTATTTCCGAGAATAAAGAAAAGTATGAAAATTACTTTGATTATAACCGGATTTCTTACAGAGAATGGGGAATCCATGAACTGCTTAATGCCTCAGACGGTTACAAGGTCAAAAAGGTAACGGTATTTCCGGGCATGAGCATGAATCTGCATCAGCATGAAATGCGCAGTGAGCATTGGTCTGTTGTAGAAGGAACGGCAACGATTACATTAGGAACGGAAACAAAAGATTACCATAAGTATGAAAGTGTTTTTGTCCCGATTGGCATGAAGCATAAGGTTGCCAACAAAACCGATAAAAATGTAGTCATTATCGAAGTCGGTATCGGTGAAATCTTATCCGAAAGCGATATGGTAAAGATATACAGTCAGGAAAGTGACGGAACGGCAGAGGACAATTATGTCAAAGCTGCTAACGAGCCGGTTGTCAAGTTAGATCCGGCGTTTAAGGATAATCTGTGGGGCGGCACAAAGCTTCGCACGGTATTCGGTAAAAAGTGTGATTATGACGTTATCGGCGAAAGCTGGGAGCTTTCCGCACACCCGGACGGACAGAGCCGGATTGCAGACGGCAGATATAAGGGCATGCTCTTTAATGACTATCTGTCCATTATCGGAAAAGAGGCGCTTGGCTGGAAGTGTCAGGCACAGGATCGTTTTCCGGTACTGATTAAATTTATTGATGCAAAGCAGGCATTATCAATCCAGATTCATCCTGATGATGAATATGCACTGGAAAATGAAGGCGAATACGGAAAGAACGAGATGTGGTATGTCATTGATTGTGAGCCGGGTGCATACCTTTACTGCGGACTTTCAAAGGACGTATCCAAAGAGGAGATTGAAGAACGCATTGCGAACAATACGATTACAGAGGTGTTAAACCGCATAGATGTAAAGCCTGGCGATGTCGTTATGGTAAAAGCAGGAACAATCCATGCGATTGGTGCGGGCATTTTAATCTGTGAAATCCAGCAGAATTCCAACAGTACATACCGCATGTACGATTACGACAGAAGGGATAAGTTCGGCAATCCGCGTGAACTGCACGTTGCAAAGGCACTGGACGTTGTCGATACCAAGGCATATGTCAAGGATGAAAACTGCGAAGTGATTCTGGAGAAAAACGATGCCTATACACTGGAACGTCTGGTACAGTGCAAGTATTTTGAATGCCTGAAATATGACATTTATTCAGAAGTCAAAATCGGCATGGATGAAACATCTTTCCTGTCTGTTTTATTTATTTCCGGTGAGGGAACCATTGAAACGGATGACGGCAATAAGACGATGCCGTACAAGGCAGGCGAAAGCTTCTTTATCAGCGCTGGCAAGCGTTCGGTTGTAATAAAGGGAACAGGAACCTGTATCGTTACGCATGTTTAAAATGAAAACTATAAAAGCAAAAGCACACAGGTGTTAAAAATGATGAAAAAAAAGAGCGTAAAAGCAGCATTTTATGCAGGGGCGGTAATACTTGCCTGTTTTTACCTGCTGGTATTGTGGTGGGGTAAAAATCCGGACGTAGGACTGGAATACAGAATGTATTATCTGACCCATGAGCTTTCTGACTGGCCGGGCTACGGAAAACTGTCCTATGAACCGGGAACGACAGAATATTGTACGACACTCAAAGATAAAGACGGAAATGAGCGCAGTATCAATGTATGCCGCCGCAAGGGCAAAGGCTGGAAGGAAGACCAGTACGAGGGCAGTACAAACAGCGGAAAGGATGCATATCTTTACTACGTGTTAAACCGCACGGCAGAGAATGCCTCCTATCAGTGTGAAGTCACAAAGTTTGCGGGAAACGGAAGGGTCGAAGTTTACTGCAACGACAGAAAAATTGGAGAAATACAGGGTACAGGAACATTTACATTTGAAATCGGAAAACTTGAGGAAAAGGAATGTGACACGATTCATTTTGTGGCAGATAATGTGACATTCTGTCTGTGGAGCAGTGCCATTCTTTAAAATAAAGGAGTTATATGAAAGAGAAAGTGAACGTTTTGGCAAAGAAATTAAAGCCATACAGTATCCCGGGGGCGATTACCCTGGCAGTTGTATTAATTACGCTGATTTTAAAAGGAATCTGGCCGTTTGGCGGAAACCGGATTGATTATTTTGACAATATGCAGCAGGTCGCGCCGCTGTATGCACATCTGTGGGATTTCATGCACGGAAAGGCATCGCTGTGGTTTGACTGGTATACGGGACTCGGAACGAATGTATCCATGAGTATTTCAGCCTTTTCAATGTTAAGTCCGTTTAATCTGCTGTTATATTTAGTCCCGAGAAATCTCATTTTAGAGAGCATTTCCATACTGACGGCAGTAAAAATGGTATTTATGTCCGTTGCAATGTATGCATTGCTCAATCACAAATTTCCGAAGCTGCTCTATCCGGTAAAGACAGCGTTTGCCGTGATGTATTCGCTCTGTGGATACGTCATTTTATACGGCTCCTGCTTTACACCGTGGATGGACATTGTTGCACTGTTTCCGCTGCTGATGCTGGCACTCGACAGACTGCTGACAACAGGAAAGAAGCTGTTTTACATCTTTATGGTGGCATTAAGCTTTATCATTAATTACTATTTAAGCGCAATGGCACTTATTTACGTATTTTTAGTCAGCGGTGTCTATATTTTACTGCTGTGTGAGCGCAAAGAATGGAAAAAGCACGCATGGAATTTAGGCATTGGTACGGCGGCGGGCATGGGACTGTCCTGCTTTGTATTAATTCCGGTATTTATGCAGTTATCCGGCTCACAGAGAGGAAATGCGGGCGGCAGTATTGTATCGCAGTATCTTGGCTGGATTAAAGGTGCGATTGTCACAGACGGCTCTATGGCGGCATTCCAGCGTTATATGATGCTGTACGGATTAAGCTTTGTGCTTGCCGTGATTCTTATCGGGTTAAAGAAATATAAAGAAGATAAAAAAATGTGCCGTGTGATGGCGTGCCTGCTTGGAATTGCCCTGCTTCCGATGTTTGTGGAAGGCATCAATTTAATGTGGCACTTCGGCTCTTACAACGGCTATACATTAAGAAACGGTTTCCTGATTGCATTTACACTGCTTTGCATGGGCGCGTATTATGCACAGAAAATGTTTGCGGATATGCCGCTTGAGAAGAAGTATATTAAACGTCAGATTGTGATTGCATTGGTAATGTGTCTGGTATATGCAGCCGGTTATCTGTTGATTCCGCAGAATAACGAGATTCTTGCGACAATCTTTTTTGTGGCAGTCTTTATCACGATGTTTATCGTTTATTTAAGAAAGCTCAAAGAAGAAAAGGACGAATTTAACGTCAAATCCGTACTTGCCGTGATTGCGGTGGAAGTTTTCTTAGGGGCATTTGCACTGATTGGTCCGCCGAAGTTTTATACCTATGAAGCGTACCAGGTCGGTGATTATGTGCAGTATGCCAATGAAGCCTATGAAGCACTTGCTATTAAAGAATCAGCAACAGACCGTATTGTCAATCCGGACATCAGCCTGAATGCCAACTATCCGCTGATACTGCGCCGTGGTGCGCTGTCAAGCTTTACGGCGGCATTAGAGAGTGACACACAAACCTTTGCAAAAAACTGGGGATATTCCAAATATTTCCTGTGGCTATTAGATTCCGGCGGAACCGTGTTTACGAACGCACTGTTTCATGTAACGGAGGCCGTCAATCAGAACGATCTGGACCCGGCGCTGTATACACTGGAAAAAAGTTATGCAGATTACGACATAGACAGTAAAGAAGCACCGCAGGAAGGATATAAATTATATTCTGCCAATTACCGGCTTCCGTTTGCAATGACCGTAGCGTCATCTTTTGCATCAGAAGACTTGGGCGTGGACTGGGTTGACTTACATAATAAGTTCTATACGGCACTTTCGGGAGATAAGGAACCGCTGGTAAAGGGTATGTCGTATTCTGTAAAAAAGAGTGATACAGTACTGGAATATAATACACAGACAAGCGGCAATGCGGCAGTGTATTTAAAGATTGTGGATATCAATAACCGCAACAGTGATGCCAATGCATCATGGCTGATCAGCTCCATGCATGTCTATGTCAATGACAAAGAAGTGCCGGTGCCGACACTGGGTGATGTGGAAAATACAGCGTACTTTACGGATTATAACAACAATCTGCTGTATCTGGGCTGTTTTGACAATGAGAGTATCGATATCCGTATTGAATACGATGACCCTTGGTATTTAAAAGTCAGCGAAGTCAGCTTTGCACAGCTGGATATGGATAAGATGGAGAAGTTGTGCAGAGCGTATGAAAATACAAAATGCGATGTATCTTATACCAATGATTCACTGACTGTTAAGCTTGACGGTTCGGCAACGAAAAATTATGCGTTGATACCGGTGGTTTACAGCAAAAACTGGAAAGTCAGCGTCAACGGGCAGCAGGTGCAGGCAAAAGAAATCGCAGGACTTTTTACAGGGGTAAAGATTCACTCCGGTGAAAATATAATTACCATGGAATTTGAACCACAGGGCAGAAAAGAAGGACTGCTGATTACGCTTGCTACACTTTTAATACTGGTTGTATGCCTTGTCATTGACCACTTTAAGAAAATCAATGTTCCGGCATGGATTCAGTATTGTGCGGTATTTGTATGGCTTCAGCTGCTCAATGCAGTAGCCGTTGCAATGTTTTTAATACCGGTGATTGCTGCAGTTCCGGCGTTTCTGTACCAGATTATATTAAAAATTATGCAGATTTTATAATAAAATGGGGCGGCATCCAATCGTGATAGGCGTCCCATTTTTGATTTTGGGCAAGAACAAATATCCCTGATGGCAGATGGGAAACCGCCTGCGCGAAATTCTTATCACAGCTTTGCGGCAAAACCGCTTAGAAATGAGGTAAATATGGAAAGACTGGCTAAAATATATAGAGAAAACGAAAATTTCCGGCTGATTTTAAAACTGTTTTTTATACTGCTGATGTCCCGCCTGTTTATGCTGGTGCTGATGGTGATTTATAACGTGTATATGGGAACGGACCGTTCCATTGCATTTTTAATGAACCAGTGGGATGCCAAGCGGTACCAGTTTATGATTGATAACGGATATACATTTCCGCTGGATACGGACCCACAGGCAAACTGGGCATTTTTCCCGATGTATGTGATGGTCTGCCGGTTTGTGAAAATGCTGACTTTCGGTGTAATGGACACGTACTGGGTCGGTATGACGGTATCAACGGTATGTATCTTTATTGCGGCATTTGTGGCAGTAAAGTATATGAGCTTTGTGCGCGGCGGCAGGAGTGAAGACTATCTTTTGATTCCGCTGCTGATGTTTGCAGGCCCCTATTCTTTTTACTTTGGTTCTGTGTATACAGAAGCGATGTTTGTGCTGTTTATTGCGCTGTTTTTCTATGCGGCAGCTAAAAAGAAGTACTTGTGGGCAGGGCTTGCCGCTGCATTTGCAAGTGCGACAAGAATTGTAGGCTGCCTGCTTGTATTTGCGCTGATTGTGGAAATGTATCTGGATTTGACACAAGACGGTGGAAAACTCATTACATGGGCAAAAATCAAAAGCTTCATCGTGCAGATGTTAAAACTGCCGGAACACATTTTTGCGGTTATGCTGTGTCCTTTTGGTGCATTCTGCTATATGACTTTTCTGCGCTTTTTCTGCGGTGATGTATGGGCTTATAAAAATGTACAGATTGCATGGCGTGAGGATACGTATTTTCCGATTGTGGGTGTATTGTGGAAAGCCTGCACCGGACAGATTGAGCCGCGTTATACGTATATGGGCTGGTTCTGCATCGGTATTTTTATCGTGTATGGATATATGCTTTATCGCAGATACTATTCCATGGCGGTCTTTGGAATCATTTCGCTGTTAGTGCCGCTGACATCGCACGTAATGAGTACCTGCCGGTTTACGGTGGGAAGCTTTGTCGTATATATGGGTGTTTATGAGATTTTAAAGAGCGTACGTCCGAAAATACGCACGGCAATTCTGATATTTTTTGCATTTGCACAGATATGGCTGCTGTTTATGTGGTATAATTCAGACTGTTGGTTAATGTAAATAGAAAAGAGGGATATTTGTGAAAGTAAGAAAGAAAATTGTTGTCTGTTTTTCCGTAACGGTTTTTGTGGTACTGCTGATTGCTTCAGAGGTTCTGGTACATGGCGGTACAGTACAGACAACACCGGCACGATTACAAAAGATATCCAAAAATATATGGGACATTGTGGAAAATGATAATGAAATTGCAGGCGGTTCGTCAATGCAGACGGAAAATCAGAAACCACATGAAACCAGAAAAAGAACCATCACAGCGGAAACTGTACCGTATGATGGTGTAAAGAGAAGTATTTCCTGCTGGGGTGACAGTATGATGTACGGCTGCGCGACTACACCGGGGTTTATTACGCTGGACGGCATTACAACAAATATCAGCTATGCCACGGCACCGGATATGCTTTCGCAGTTTACGGGGCTGAAAACATACAACCTTGGTGTCAACGGAGAAACGTCAAAAGAAATTGCGACCCGTGCAGGCGGTCTTACCATGGTGGTTGACCGTGATATTGTCATTGACGGGACAGGCATTGCTGAATTTAAGCTGCAGTCTTTATATGACGGGGATAATGTTTATATGGAAGATTACAGCGGTTATAATTTTCAGTCAGACCAGACCAATATCTGTGTGATTAACGGCGAAAAATATTATGTAACCAATTCTTATGACGGTGAAAGCCAGATTTTATACGGCACAGATGTGAATATTAAAGAAGGCACACCGGTTTATACACTGGCGGCGGCGGAGCGTAAAGATGACATTCTTGTGCTGGAAATCGGCAGTAACGCAGGCTGGTATAATGACTATGATGAATTAATTGCGCAGTATGATTCCATTTTGGAAGGTACAGGCTGTAAATATTATATTATTGTCGGTGATACCGATGACCCGGAACTGTCCGTGGATATGAATAAAATTTATATCGGCATGGGCGAAACACCGTGGGAGCAGGCATTATCCAAGGCATACGGGGATCATTTTATCAACATGCGGCTCTATATGATTCAGAATGGATTAAGTGACTGCGGACTGGAAGCAACCGATGAAGACCTTGACGGCTTTACAAGAGGTGAGATTTCACAACAGCTCAGGGCAGACTGGACACATTTTAATGCGTATGGCTACTATGCCAAAGCAAAGGGAATTTATGAAAAAGGTGTCGAACTCGGATACTGGGGCGGACAATAAAATAAGAAATTTATGTGAAAAACTTGTCAGATTGTAATAAAGGTATTATAATACACAAGTCGAAACATCGAAAAATAAAAACACATCAGGATAGATTTGAAGGAGAAAATTATGTTATCAGTAGTGGTACCAACGTTTAATGAAGGAAAGAATATCAGAAATCTTGTAACACAGATTGATGATGCATTAAAAGGAATTCCTTATGAAATCGTTTTTGTAGACGACAGTAAAGATGATACACCACAGGTTATTATGGAAGTTGCAAAGGATTTTCCGGCTGTACGCATGGAACACAGAACCGGTGAAACAGGACTGGCAACTGCCGTATTAAAAGGATTTTCCCTTGCAAAGGGCGAATATATGGCATGCATGGATGCGGATTTACAGCATCCGCCAATCGTTTTAAAATATATGTATAAGGCAATGGAAAGCGGTGCAGACTTCTGTATTCCGAGTCGTCTGATTCCGGGCGGCGATGACGGCGGACTCAACTGGTACAGAAAGTTTGTATCCGGTACAGCCCGTAAAATCGGTCAGTTTATGTTACCGTGCCTGCGAAAGATTTCAGACCCGACAAGCGGTCTGTTCATGTTCCGCCGCGAGGTTATTGAAAATGCCGACTTACAGCCGATTGGATGGAAGATTATGGTGGAAGTTCTTGCAATGGGTACATACAAGAAGGTTGTAGAGATTCCGTACAAGTTCCAGCAGAGAACCGAAGGTGAATCCAAGTTATCAGGTAAAGTAACGATGGAATACTTAAAGCAGTTAAAGAATTTAAGAAAGCGTTACAATAAGGCAAATCATTATGAAGTAGAGATATGGTCTACAGAGAAGATGATGGCAGAATAAAAGCTTCCTTGGACATGTCCCCACTTCACCGTTACCTGACGGTAGCCATGAACATGCCCCTACCTCAACGTGTTACTTGACAGTAGCCATGAACATGACCCCACCTCAACGTGTTACTTAACTTCGGTGGTGTCATGTTCATGGCTGTGAGAGTGTGGGTGAGCGGATATTGGGGCGTGTTTCTGGCGTAAAGGATTGCACAATTGGAAATTTCCAATGCGCGGCGGATTTCGTTAATATCCATGCGGGCGGCAATACAAAGACAGAGAATTTTATCCCGTCCCGGATTTGCTTTTGCGCCTTTATGCCACATTTTCATTTCCCGGATTCTTTTCTTCAAGGAAAATCTTTCTTGAAACAAAGTTCCATACCATAACAATCGCCGTTGCCACGATTTTTGAAACCAGGTAGTAGTAGGTCGGGATAAACGGAGATAAGATACCGTTTAAAATCCACATGATACCATCGTTGATACCAAGACCGATAACGCTTAATACGATAAAAATAATAAACTGGGTCTGTTTGGACTGGTCAGCTCTGCCTACAAATACATATTTCATGCTGGCAAGATAGTTAAAAATAACGGATACCGTAAAGGAAATCGTTGCCGCAATGATTGAATCCATATGTAAGAACTGAACCAGCACAAAAAGCACGGCATAGTCAATGACAAAAGCGATTGCACCGACAATTCCGAACTTTACAATCTGCTCGAATAATTTTTTCATGTAATCTCCATTCCGCAGGCATTTTATGCCGCATTTTTGCTGTATGTGATACTCTACCATATTAAACGTGAAAATTTAAATAGTCAAGCGGCTTTTTCCCATTAATCCGTTGTGCAATGCTTGTAAATGTGCTAAAATCAGCAAAGCGGGGAATGTTTTTTAGTAAAAGGAATTTAATAAAAACGGAGAAGAAAAAATGTCGTTTATTTCAGCAGGATTTTTTATGGTTATGGCGCTGACGGCGTGCCTGTATTATCTGATTCCGAAAAAATATCAGTGGGAGCTGCTGCTTTTTGTCAGCTTTGGCTTTTATGCCACTTACGGAATCCGCTATATGGGCTATATTTTGTTTACGATTATTACAAGCTACTGTATTACAAGGCTGATGGCTGCACAGAAAGAAAAGCTTATGCGGCGCAGATGGCTGATATTCGGGCTGGTTTCCAATTTCGGAATTCTTGTCTTTTTAAAGTATGTCAATTTTACAATACTGAATCTGACTTCATTGTTTTCGGTATTTCATCAGGCATTTCCGCTTGGAAAGCTTTCAATTGTGATGCCGCTTGGAATTTCCTTTTATACATTCCAGACAATGAGTTACGTGATAGATGTTTATCAGAAAAAATATGAACCGGAAACCAATATTTTCCGGCTGGCGCTGTTTACGGCATATCTGCCGCAGCTTTTACAGGGACCGATTGGACGTTATGACCGCCTTGCACCGCAGCTGTTTGAGCCGCACGATTTTAATCTGAAAAATATTGAGTACGGCGCACAGCGGATTGCATGGGGACTGGCAAAAAAGCTGATTTTAGCAGACCGCGCATACGTCTTTTCAAAAGCCGTATTTGCCGACTTGAATACATATTCGGGCATGTATGTGATTGTGGCACTGCTCACATTCTCCATTTATGAATACTGCGATTTTTCCGGCGGTATTGATGTGGTTATTGGTGTTTCCGAACTGTTTGGAATCCGTCTGGACGAGAACTTCCGCCAGCCGTATTTTTCAAAATCAATCGGGGAATTCTGGCGCAGATGGCATATTACACTGGGAACGTGGATGAAGGATTACATTTTTTATCCATTTTCCATTTCTAAAAAAATGCTGGCATTCGGTAAGAAAGCTAAGAAAATTTTTGGTAAAAAGACCGGTAAGATTCTGCCGATTTGTGCCGCCAATCTGCTGATTTTCTTTGTAGTCGGCGTATGGCACGGTGCGGCATGGAAGTATATTATTTACGGATTGTACAACGGACTGATTATTGCGGCAAGTAACCTGTTAAAGCCATATTACGCAAAATGGGCAGCAGTCTGTCATGTGAATACGGAAAGCCGGGGCTGGAAGACATTTCAGATATTCAGAACGTTTATTTTAGTCAATATCGGCTGGCTCTTTGATGCATGTGCAACGGCGACAACTGCCTTTTATGCAATGCGCGCCGTATTTATCAATTTTAAAATCAGCATTTTAACAGACGGAAGTCTTTATAAGCTGGGACTGGTAAAAAGAGACTGGACGATTCTGATTGTGGCGACAATCATTTTGTTTATAAGCAGTGTGATGAAGGAAAAAGGGATGTCGCTGCGCGATTTCGTGGCGGAACGTCCGCTTGTTGTGCGCTGGGCAGTTTATCTGATACTGATATTTGCAACAGCACCGTTTGGCTATGTAAGCAGTTCAACGGAATTTATGTATGCACAGTTTTAGAAATGATTTAAAAGGAACGGAAAAATCATGAAAAAAAAGAAAAGTTTTACGTTGACGGCAGTCTTTGTGGCTTTGGTAGTGGTTTTAAATAATCTGCTGAATTTTATGCTCGTACAGCCGGGACTGACACGGGTTATGTTTCATGAACTTGAAACAACGAATCCGGACTGTCTGGTGTTAGGAACATCGCACGGCAGTTATGGGATTGCAACCGATGAACTGGAGAGCGGGCTTGATGCCGGTGCCATGAATATGTGCATCGGCGGTGAGTATATGATTGATGCCTATTACACGTTACAGTATGCCATAAAAATAAGCAGTCCTAAGGTCGTCGTGCTGGATATTGATTACCAGTATCTGATTAACCGCCACGATGAGAGTATTTTGTTTCATCAGGTGTATAACGGCTATCCCGACAGTCTGTTAAAGGTTTCCTATTTCTTTAGCAGAATCGCAAAAGAGGAATACCGAGGGGCATTTTTAAAATGGACGAATTACTGGCAGTGTTATTACATGATTGATAAGACGGTGTCAAAGAAGCTGTCTAAGGATTATAAGGAATATTCACCGGATGTTGTCAGCATGGATAAAAATGATGTCTATGAAGGAAAGGGCTTTATTAATAAGTCAAAAAATGCGTCTAAAGCAAAGACAACGGTACTTGGCTGGGACGAAAGCCTTGTTGCACAGAGCGAATGTCAGTATATTGAAAAAATGGTAGAGCTGTGCAGAAAAAATGATATTCAGATTGTTTTTACGACGGTCACGCAGGACCCAAGAACCGTCGCGCAGTATGCAGAAAAATTTGCACAGGCGGATTCTTATATCAGAAACCTTGCGCAGAAATTAAATGTGGAGTATTATAATTTTAATTACCTTACTTTTGAGGCTTTTGACAGGGAAGAAGGAGATTTCTGGGACAGAGAGGGACATATGTACGGAGATACGGCGAAACGTTTTACGAAAGTTTACGCCGAAGTTCTTAAAAAAGCTTTGGCCGGCAGTCTTAAAAAGTCAGATTACTTTGGAGAAGACTTAAAAGAGATTTACAAGGACGTAGTGCCTTATGAATAAAACCGGAAGGTGAAAAATTTACATCAGAATGCCGAAACGGGCAGAATGGAGGATTTATGTCAATTTTAGTAACAGGTGGAGCAGGTTACATCGGAAGCCATACAGTTGTAGAATTACAGAACGCAGGATATGAGGTTGTTGTCGTGGATAACCTTGTCAATTCCAGCAGGGAAGCGTTAAAGAGAGTAGAAAAGATTACAGGAAAGCCGGTAACATTTTACGAAGCAGACATTAATGATAAAGAAGCATTGGAAAAGATTTTTGCACAGGAAAAAATTGAATCCTGCATTCATTTTGCCGGTTTAAAGGCAGTTGGTGAGTCAGTAGCCAAGCCTCTTGAATATTATATGAATAACATTTCAGGTTCACTGGTGCTGTTTGATGTCATGAGAAATCACGGCGTAAAAAATATCATTTTCTCATCTTCAGCAACTGTATACGGCGATCCGGCATTTGTACCGATTACAGAAGAATGCCCGAAGGGACAGATTACCAATCCATACGGTCAGACAAAGGGCATGTTAGAGCAGATTTTAACGGATATCCAGAAGGCAGACCCGGAATGGAATGTCATTTTACTGCGTTATTTCAACCCGATTGGTGCGCATGAGAGCGGAACAATCGGTGAAAATCCGAACGGTATTCCAAACAATCTGATGCCGTATATTACACAGGTTGCTGTCGGCAAGTTAAAGTGCCTCGGTGTTTTTGGCAACGATTACGATACACCGGACGGAACAGGCGTAAGAGATTATATCCACGTTGTAGACCTTGCCCTCGGACATGTTAAAGCAATTGAAAAATTACAGGAAAATCCGGGCTTAAAGATTTACAACCTCGGTACGGGACACGGTTATTCCGTACTGGATATTGTCAAGAACTTTGAAGCCGCTTCCGGCGTGCATATTCCTTACGAAATCAAGCCGCGCCGTGCAGGTGATATTGCAACCTGCTACTGCGATGCAAGCAAGGCTTATAAGGAAATGGGCTGGAAGGCAGAGCGTGATTTAAAGAAGATGTGTGCCGATTCATGGAACTGGCAGAAGAACAATCCAAACGGCTACGAAGCGTAAAATCCTTAAATCGAAGATGTTTAAATTTCAAAGAATGGAGAGCAGTTAAAATGGGCAAATATTTTGGCACAGACGGTTTCCGCGGGGAAGCCAATGTCAATCTTACAGTAGAACATGCCTATAAAGTCGGCAGATTTTTAGGCTGGTATTATGGAAAGAACCACGAGGATGGAAAAGCAAAGGTTGTTATCGGAAAAGATACCAGAAGAAGCAGCTATATGTTTGAATATTCACTGGTTGCAGGACTTACGGCATCCGGTGCAGATGCGTATCTTTTACATGTAACAACGACACCGAGCGTATCATATGTGGTGCGGACAGAAGATTTTGACTGCGGTATTATGATTTCCGCAAGCCACAACCCATTTTACGACAACGGCATTAAGCTGATTAATGACAAGGGCGAAAAAATGCGCGAAGATGTCATTGATGAGATTGAAAAGTATTTAGATGGCGATATGGCGGAGCTTCCTTTTGCGACAAAGGAAAAAATCGGCTGTACCGTGGATTATACGGCAGGCAGAAACCGCTACATGGGGTATCTGATGAGCCTTGCAATTTACTCCTTTAAGGGAACGCGTATCGGTCTGGATGCCGCAAACGGAAGTGCATGGACACTTGCCAAGGGCATTTTTGATGCGCTGGGCGCAAAAACATACGTGATTCATGCAGAACCGGACGGAACCAATATCAATAACAACTGCGGTTCTACGCATATTGAAAGCCTGCAGGAGCTGGTACTTAGGGAACACTTAGATGCCGGATTTGCATTTGATGGAGATGCAGACCGTTGTCTGTGTGTGGATGAAAAGGGAAATGTGATTACAGGCGACCATATTTTATATATCTATGGCTGTTATATGAAAGAAAGAGGAAAGCTTGTCGATAATAAAGTCGTTACAACGGTCATGTCCAATTTTGGGCTGTACAAGGCTTTTGATGCAGTCGGCATCGACTATGAAAAGACCAAGGTCGGTGATAAGTATGTATATGAATGTATGTCAAAGAACGGCTACCGTCTGGGTGGTGAGCAGTCCGGTCATATCATTTTCAGCAAATATGCGACAACCGGTGACGGTATTATCACGGCATTGAAGATGATGGAAGTCATGCTGGCAAAGAAAAAGCCGTTAAGCCAGCTTGCCGAGCCGCTTGCAATTTATCCGCAGGTATTAAAAAATGTACGTGTAACCGATAAGACACAGGCACAAAATGATGCCGATGTACGCGCAATGGTAGAGCGCGCAGCCAAGGAACTGGGCACAGACGGCAGAATCTTAGTCCGTGAAAGCGGAACAGAGCCGCTGGTACGTGTCATGGTAGAAGCAGGTAATGTCGAAACCTGTGAAAAATACGTTGATGCAGTAATTGACGTTATCCGCAGCAAAGGGTATGTGATTGAATAGACATTAACAGATAAAAAGAATAAAGCAGGAAACTCCGCAATAAGATGTAACAAGTCTTATTGCGGAGTTTTTTATGAAGCAGAAAAGAAAAATATGTAGAAATGTTCCGGCAAAAATTCCGGCAAAATGGATTGAGATTTATGACTGCGGACTGTGTCTGCTTGCATCCGTTCTGATTGTGGCAGGCGTATTTAGTGCGGTATTCCTTAGCGGGTGCAGCGTCATAAAAAAGGACAGCAGTAAGGTCATGGGGCTGGAATATACCGTAGTGAAAGAGGAGGAAATCCCTGTGGAATTAAAAAAACTGATAGAAGCCAAAAAAGCGAACACATTGCGCATGACCTATGCCACAAAGGATGCAACGTATATCGTGGCAGGCTACGGCACACAGCCGACCAGCGGCTACAGTATCCGTGTCAATGATCTGTATCTGGGAACAAATGCGGTTTATGCAGATGTCGATTTATTAGGGCCGGAGGCAGGAGAGGATATAACGGAACTGCCAACCACGCCGTATATTGTGTTAAAAATTGAAAAGCGGGAGGAGTCGGTGGTGTTTTGTATGTAATGAAAAAACAGCCATCAGCCTGATGCGGCAGCAGGATTGTATAAAAGCTGTTTAACGGTAATTAAAAAGTGCATAAAAGGGAACGGGCATACATAAAATAAAAATATAGAAAATAGTTGGGAAGGGAGATTTGATTTGAGAATCGACAGAGAAGAAATTCATGAAAATAAAATTGTATGCAGTAACACCATGCAGATTACACTGGATGATGATTTTAACGTCCCGGACAGCAAGGCAGACATTGAAACCATTGTAAAAGAACGTGGCAGTGTCCATATTGATACGGTCAAAGCGGTGGGCGACCGGGCAGAAGTCACAGGCGGAATGGATTTTGCAGTGCTGTATGCGGGCAGTGAAAGCGGTGAAAAATCCGTGCTTCCGGTTAAAATGACGGGGACAATGAATATCGGGGAAGTTGTGAACTTATCCGGGGACTGCGAGAATACATATGTTTCCTGTCAGGCAAAATTAGAAGATATTACGGTGAAAATGATTCACTCCAGAAAATTAAGCGTAAAGGCAATCATTTCACTGACCGTTGTATGTGAAGAAATTCACGATACGCCGATTGGCTGCGGACTTTTGGAAATGCAGGACGAGGACAAATTACAGCTTAAAACGACCGATGTGGAGTATTCGCAGCTTGCCGTGACAATGCGGGATAACCTGCGTATCCGTGAAAGCTTTCTGATTCCTGCGGGAAAGCCGGAGGTAGCGGAACTGCTATGGGAAGATGTCGATGTACGCAGCTTCACGACAAGACTGACCGATGACGGCATGGAAATTGCGGGGGAAATGAATGTATTTGTAATGTATTCGTCCACAGAAGAAAACAGTATGGCACAGTGGTATGAAACAACACAGAATTTCAGCGGAAAATTAGATGTCGCAGGCTGTACGCCGGATATGATCAGCTACGTCAAATATTACCCGGTCAATTCCAATGTTGAGGTAAAACCGGATTATGACGGCGAAAATAAAGAGGTGCAGGTAGAACTGGTGCTGGCGCTGGACGTCAAGGTATATGAAGAAAAGGAAAAAACTATTCTTACAGATGTCTATTCGCCGGTTAAAAATGTCATCAACACCACGCAGACATCGGTCTTTCATAAGCTGCTGGTGCGTAACAATTCGCGCTGCCGTGCTTCGGACCGCATGAATACCGGGGAGTACACCAACATTTTGCAGATTTGCAACTGTACCGGGGTGGCGCAGATTGACGACATTACCGTTGAAGAAGATGGTCTGCTGGTTGACGGTGCGATTATTGCAAATGTGTTTTATGTAACTGCCAATGATGCAGCACCAATGGGCAGTATTCGTGCCGCCGTTCCGTTTTCCAATAAAATACAGGTAAAGTCTGACGAGGAGATTACTAATATGGAGTATGTCGTAAATGCAGGAGTAGAGCAGTTAAGCGCTGCCATGACGGGCAGTAATGAAATGGAGATTAAGGGAAGCGTGGGACTTGATGCAATCTGTTTTGCGCCGTGTGAAACCGAGTCGGTCATGGAGTGTGAAGTAGAGGAGTATGAGGAAAATGAGTTCTTAAAATTCCCAAGTATCATCGGGTATATCGCAACCGGTGAGGAAACGCTCTGGGATATTGCAAAGAAATACCACACTACGGTCGATTCGATTAAAAACGGCAACCACGTTCTTGCAGACCGCGCCAGCGAGCGTGTCAAACGCGGGGATAAGCTGCTGTTAGTAAAGGCGGCAAGGTAACAGCAGGGGAATAAAGTAAGGTCATAAGTGAGATAATAAGCAAAGTAAAGGACAGGGCATAAATCCGGGCAGAACGTTTTAGAGTAAGAAAACTGCCCGGATAAAACATATTAGTGTGAAAAATCCCTTTTTATCGCAGAACTGAATAAATTCAGTTCGCGATTTTCCGGGATTAAAATGCCTGCGGAATGGGGATTAGCACGGAAATATGTATAAGTCGTCACGGAAGCGGATTTGTCCAAGCTCCCGCCTGCGGTAAGTCTGGATAATATAGTGCTTTTTGGCGTCAAATATCAGTGAAATCTGCTTTGTATAGGAATACGTACCGGGCGCATATTCCGTAATAACCAGTGAGGCGCGGTATTTTTTCTTGAGTTTCCAGATGTCCATAAGCCCGATGCCGCTTCCGCCGTTTCCGGCGTGTGTCGTGTGGGCTTTCAATCCGAAGTCCTGAAAAATTTCCGGTAAAAACGGCTGTCCGTTGTCGGAAATTTCAACAGACAGGTGATTTCCCATTAGCCCAAGGTTAATGAGAATTTTTTTATCCGGTACATCGGACATTGCAATAAACGCATTTTCAATCAAATCCGCCAGCAAATGGGAAAAATCTTCTTCCGAAAGGGACTGCATGGCAGTGGTTTTGATGTTTTCGGCAATACGAAGGGTATAATCAATCTGTTCCTGTAGGGCGCGCTGATACATTAATTGAAGAATGGCATCAACAGCACAGATACCGGTAGAGGCAAGCGGCTGTCCGTTTGTCTGGTATTCGGCCAAGTTGAATTTACGTTCCTGTGACATTGTCTGTAAATGAGCGGCAAGGGCAAGACCCTGCTCTTTAAGCTGCTGTGGGGATAAAGTATTCCGGTTTTGCAGAAATGTATTTACGGCAAGTTCCATGGCGGGAATGAGTTTGTTATCTCGGTGGATAATTTGTGCCAGTGCCTTATTATTTTCTAAAAGCCGGGCAATTTCCTGTTCTTTCTGGACAAGTTCATTTTTTAGTTTCTGCATTTCAAATTGCTGGAGCTTTCTGCGGTAATTCCTCGTTATAATAGCGCGCCACCATGAAATCAGGAGGAGCGCGCAGGGGAAGATGAGGAAAAGAGGAATGATAAACGGCAGGTAATTATTTTCAGTTGTATTAGAAATGCTTGCAGTAATATAACATATTAATATGAGCAGGCTGATGCAAGTACCGATATTGTTTAATTGAAGTTCATATAAAAATGGCATGCCCTTTTTCAGACGTTTAAATTGAAATGGAATATGTATTATAAAATACTGTAAAAATCCGTTCAATAATTTAATCACTACAAGGTTATTGATATTAATATATGAATACATGAAAAAAACAAGCGTAGAGAAAACAAAACTGGAAATTGTAAAAGAAACCAGGCTCATTGCAATAGAAATGATTGTGGCATTCAAAGATGTGGACCAGTCGGTTTTTGTAAATAGTGTAATAAAAATATAAAAAACGAATAATACTAAAAACATAGCAACAGGATATATCATTGAATGTATAAAACACAGACCGCAAGCGATAATTAGTGCGGAAAGAGTAAATAAAATCCGGGAGCGCAAAAATAAATCATTCAGATTTAAAATTTTACAATAACAGTAAAAGCAGCAAATTAATATAAAAAAGTGTGAAATAATAATAGCAGCGTACATAAAATCACCTATAGTTCCATAAAACAACAAAAAGCAACGAAAAAACAACAATAAAAACTAATTTTTTATTTCCGGCAGATGCTATAAGCTTAGCTTGAACATTAAAACCAGGAGGTAAAAATGAGCAGTCTTTATTGGAAAATATGGGAACTTATTTTTAAAAATTATTAATAAGTTGATACTTAAATTTATAATTGGTTCTGTATCTTATTCGCATAATAAAATATGAATTCCATAATAGTCGGAACACCTTTTTGTGAATGGATTCTCGCGGTGTAGTAAGTCAGCAAATCATCAATATCGGAAGTACGCCATGCACGGTTGATAGCATTCTGCATGGCACGTTCGATGCTGGCATCTGTTTTTTTATATTTTTCACCCAGCATTTTAAAAATGTGAGTATTTGGTTCGTTAATGGTGGCAAGGATTGCATCGGTAAGATAGCGGTAACCAACAACTTTCGGGCTGATACCAATTAAATTCAACTCATGCTGGATTTTTTGAATCAGCCTTTTGTCTTTTGATTCAGACGGTTCAGTGGCTGTTATTTTAGAAGCTGTTTTGCCTTTCTCAGAAAAAATCACTTTTTTCATAATGCGCAGAAATTCCACAACATACTGTGCAGAATAATTTTCCTGATACTTTGCAAGAATAAAATCTGCCCCCAGCTGCCTTGCGGATTCATAGGTAATATTACTTGAATTATTGGTGGTTACAAGGATATATGGGTGTTTGGAAAGTTCAAGCTGCTGAAGCTGTGCCAGAAAAAAGAGTCCGTCACCGCCGCCCTGATGCAGTTCAAGGTCTAGTATAACGGCATCGGGAAGAAATTCCTTCATATACTCAATAGCAGTTGAAGCATTATTTGTAGATGCGACCAGTGTAACATCGTCTAACCGGCTGATATAATCGTTTATTTCCATACATGAAGTGGCATCATCTTCCACTAAAAGAACACGAAGTGTATGTTCTGTCATCTGTAATTGTCCCCCTCGTTTATAACTCAATATTTAATATAATTATAGTATAGAAACCAACGAAAAGCAACAAAAACCAACAAAAAATCACCAACGAAAACAAATGGCAACAGAGAAAGGAAATGGGTATAGTATAGACATGACCGCAAGAACAATATAAATGGTGGGAAATAGAAATGAAGTTAAAAATTGATAAGTCACAATTAAATCGAGAAAATAAAGCTGATTGTAGAATTAAATCATTTGTAGTTGCGTTAGCATCGGAAGGGATATATTATACACCTTCAGAAATATTATTAGATGCAACAGCATTAGACTTTAATTTTATAGATTTGAATTCTAAAGGAACATCTGTATATACACTTTTAGGCGTTTCAACAGATTTATATGAGAATTTTGCGAAAAATACTAAAATTAATATAGAACATTACAGTAATCAAAGCAATGAGGAAGATTTAGAACTTATTACAAATGCAATAAGTAATGGACATTGTGTTATGGCTATGACAGATAGATATGGCTTGTTTCGCCTTTTGAATCCTAGAATTTTTAGAAATATATCACCCAATAAACATATGACGCAGCATATGATTGTAATATATGGAGTTGATTTAAAAAAGAAAAAATATTTGGTTTGTGAAGCATCGTCATCGTTAAGTAAATATCATTCAGTATGGATTGATATTGATAAACTTAATGCTGTAAGGAAATGTGAATTTTTAGGAGTAGGAATTAACAAAGATATTTATATTATAGAAGAAACGAAAGATTATAAAAAACCAAATCAGAGTGAGATGGTATTGTTGCAGATTGAAAAGCTGAGAAATAATTTGACTAAAAGCATTTCTAAGCTTTTAGAATTTGTATTATTTTTTAAGCAAAGCTGTAAAAAAGATAATAATTTAAAAAGATATTTAGTATTACAATCTCAAGTATTAGCTATAACGATTGCTGGTTTTGATAAATCTAAATATTTTTATAGAGGGGATTTTTTAAAAATATTTGAAACTGTATATACAGACAGTAAAAAGGAAGAATTTATTTTACAAATATCTGATATAAAGAGTAAGTGGGCAAATATTGCTGAAAAATTAATAAATTTATCTAAAGGCTTAAATTATGAAAATGTAATTGAAGTCTGGGAATTGATTATTATAGTGGCAGAAAATGAACTATCATTTTGTGAAAGTTTCATTTCTGAATATAAAAAATGGGGAGGTGACAAAGGTGGAAGAATTAAAAAATGTCCAGATTACCGAAGTGGAATTAGATGAGTTAGAAGAACTTGTAATTCCAGGTGTTGGCGGTGGTGTATGCATTAATTGTTAATACATTCAAACGCGTGGTAAAATAGCAGGATAATAAATTACATAAGGACTGCTATGAAACATAGTATAGATATGCCTTTATTAATGTTATACAGATGTATTACTGTAGGTTTATTATAAAGGCATATCTTTATACATAATATTATAAAATGATGATATGTTTTATGAAAATTAAATAGATATTTTGGTACTGAAAGGTATAAAATTATGAAAAATATGTTTAAATACTACTTATCCAATAAACGGCGGGGGATTTCTTTAATCTTTGTTATGGCGCTTACGGTATTTTCAATCTATTTTGTGACATCGCTGGTGCAGTCTATTTTTTCAACAGTCGAATATTCCAATATTGCATGTCTGAATGATTTTTCATTTGTATATCCGGTAGGCGGGTCTTCATTTTTGCAGAATGAAACCGTAGAAAAAATTAAAAATGATGACAGCGTGGAAAATGCGTACCCGATACTGCTGGAGTATACAGTGATTAACAATATTTTCGGAACAACGAGCGGTTATGCTGCATTTATGGAAGAAGCGGATATCAGAGAAATATTTGATGATTTTTCGCTGACGGTAACAGAGGGCAGACTGCCGGAGGAAAACAGTTACGAACTGATTATGCACGAAGACATGTTGAAAAATAAAGGTTTATCCGTTGGGGATACATTTGGCAGTGCAGTCGATGAAGGGGAACAGATTGACGGAAAATATACGATTACAGGGGCATTTTCAGGGGACAGCTATATGGCTTTTGGGACAAAAAGCTATAGACAGAAAGAATTGGAAGAACTTGGACTGGATTTTCAAAATACCACATTTGGACTGCTTGTTACACCCAAAGCAGATTTGGATACAATGAATATCATGCTGGATGCGATGAGTCACGATGAAACAGCGGCAATGACATTGTCGTATGCCAAAAAAACGCTTAAAGAGAATATAAGCAGTATCAAATTTTTAATGTTTGTCATCGTCATTGTAATCGCTGTGAGCATTTCTGCCGCAGTCTGTATTGTTCTTGAAACCATCTATAATGACAGAATGGAGGAATTTGGAATTTTATATGCCATTGGGTATAAAAAGAGCTGGTTATTTAAAAATATTATCACAGAAATTATAGCGCTGGTCTTTATTTCATGGATACTGGGGCTTGTGATTTCGTATGGATTTTTGACACTGGTTGCAAAATCAGTCTTTGAACCAATGGGACAGATACTGTCCATTTTTTCGATTCAATCACTGCTTTATACAATCATTGTTATGGCGGTATTTGTAGTTGTAACCATTTTAGTAACAATATTGAAATTTGCAAAAAAAGATTTGATAGCCATTATAGAAATGAGGTAGGGAAATGCTGGGTGTAAAGAATATTGATTTGGAATATATTGACGGGAGAACCAAAAGAACCATATTTTCAGATGTGTCCTTTGACATACAGAGTGGTGAGTTTGTATCTTTATTGGGACCGTCAGGGTCGGGAAAAAGCTCTTTATTATATATCGTTTCCTTATTAAAGACACCGACAGCGGGAGAAATATATTTAGATGATGTGTTGATTTCCGGGGCAAAAAATAAAAATGAAATCCGGTATGAAAATTTTGGATTTGTTTTTCAGCATCATTTTCTGATTCCGCATCTTACGGTGCTTGAAAATGTCTGTACGGCAAGCTATGAGAAAAATGTCGAAAAGCAGGCAAAAGATTTACTGGAGCGGCTCGGATTAAAAGATTTGATAAATCAGAAGCCGTATAGATTATCCGGTGGGGAGCGCCAGCGAGTTGCAATCGCAAGGGCAGTTGTAAAAAAGCCTCGGATTTTATTCGCAGATGAGCCGACAGCATCACTGGACCACCATACGGCGCAGGAAATTATGAAGATTTTTTTGGAATTACAGGAAAATACGACTATTGTCTGTGCAACACACGATTACGGAATTTTGCCGCAAACGGCAAGAATATTAAGGATTGAAGATAAACAAATTATAGAAAGTGGGCAAAGTATATGAATTTATTTACTGGCAAAATGTACAAAAAAGATATATATTGTTGTGTTAATGATACAGGAGAAGGTTTTTGCTTTGATACAAAAATGTTATCATTATATAAAATAAAAGAAAAGGATAAAGAAAAAGCAATAGAGATAGTTGCGGATAATCGAAAATTTAATGACAGGTTACCTAAAATGGTTTATCAAGAAACAAATAGAATGTGTGATACTTTGACATTTGTTCTTACACATAATTGTAATATGCGTTGCTCATATTGTTATTACGGAAATCATTTTGATAATCAATATGAAGAAATATCTAGTGAAAAGATTTTGATGTATTATGAAAAATATGATAATTATTTTATAGATGGAATAAAAGCGGTTCATTTTTTTGGTGGAGAACCTCTGCTTGCATTTCATAAAATAAAAGAGGCAGTTGAATTAATTGAAGAATATTGTATAAAAAATAATCGTAAAAAACCTTCATTTAGTTTAAATACAAATGCATTGTTGTTTAATAGAGAGATTATAGAGTATTTTTATGAACATAAAGTTAATATAACTGTAAGTTTGGATGGGAAAAAAGAAAATAATATATATCGAATCAAAAAAGACGGAATGCAAACATTTGATAGTGTAGTAACTAAAGTTGAATTAATTAAAAAGTTACATCCCGATTATGTTATTAATGTTGAAGCGACATATACAACAAGAAATGTTCTTGATTTTTATAAAACTGGAAAACATGATATTGAAGTGTTAAGAGAAGTAGGTTTTACATCAGTTCATTTAGTGCCGGCTATTTTAGAGGAAGATGATGAACTTAATGCATTGGGAGCAAAAAGTGATGAGAAACAGACATTTGGTTATATAAAATATGCATATGATTATATGTTTCAATCCTTTCATACAGAACATCCTATAGTCATTGATGATTATACAGCATTAGTAAATATATTGAAACAGAGAAAAATAAGAAATGCAGATTGTCATGCAGGTATAAAAAAATTTGCTGTAAATACAGACGGAAGTTGTTATTCATGTCATGTATTTGTTGATGACAATAATTATGCAATAAATGAAAATGCATTAAAAAACAGTCAATATTTTTTTTCTTATGTAACTAACAATATTAATAAATATAACAGGGATAATATGTGTGATTGTAAAAATTGTTGGTGTAAAAATATTTGTATACAGTGCAGATATGTAAAACATACAACAGGTTTTTGCAATTATAGAAAATTTACGAATGAGTACTTATTAAATTATATAGCAAATGGGAGGTGAGAAAGATGTCAAGTCCTTGTGCATACACAGATATCGAATGGAAAATACTGTATAAATATAAAAATAAAGAAGACATATATGTTATTTGTTCAAAGGAGGGTAGTGCAAATTATTTCTGTAAAGAATCATTTTTGGAAATTGTAGTAAGTGCATTGAAGTTATTTAATGGACACAATTCTATTGAGAAAATAACAGAAATTATGTCAGTAAAATATCCTGAATATAAAGTAGAAGAGATGATTAAAAAGCTTGCGAAATCAAAATTTATTAAGGGAAATGAAGAAAAATATATTTCAAGTGAATTAAAGAGATCTTCTATTAATATAAAAGAATTTGATATAACTGGTTTGGGTAAAATAGATAAAGGTATAATTCGAGTTCTTTACAGCATTTTTCTAGGTTTAATTAGTGTATCCATAATTATTTGTATAAATTTGCTTATTCAAAATCGATTTATAATTAGTGCTTATGCAGGTCAAAAAACTCAAGGGTTGTATTTGATGAAAATAATAGTAATAATAGTTAGCATGATAGTTTCTTTAATATTTCATGAATTTGCTCATATTTTAGTAGGATTGCAACATGGACTTGTGCCAAGCAAATTAGGAATTTCATTATATATGAATGTAATACCGATGTATTATATAATAACACCGGGAACATATTTGGCATCTACATATGAACGTATAAAATTTTATATTGCTGGTGTTTGTGCAAATTTTATTATATTTGCTTTTTTTTCAATGTTTGCATCAGTGTTTCAATGTGATTTTTTCTATTTAATAGCATTTTCCAATTTTCAATTAATTTTAATCAACTTAATACCATTTGCATTAACTGATGGATATTTTTTAATGTCAATAATATTAAAAAGGATTAATTTAAGATTGGATTTTATCAACGTAATAACATTTCAAAATAAAAATACTGGTAAGTTAGATATAGCAACAAAAATATATTGCGTAATTTCAATCACATATATATGGATTTTAGTATTTAACATTTCATATTGGGTTATGAAAAATCTTGTTGTTAAATTATCTTTGGGCATTAATATAATAACATTGTCGTTAATTTGTTCTATTTTAATTATGGCAATAACATTTTTTTTGATGATAGTGAGAACACAAAAAATAAGAAAATGATAAATGTATCTTAAAATTTGTAATTGGAGTGGGACTGGGGATAAATCTTTTCTTTGAATAAGTATCGAAATCAATAAAAATAATATGAGGAAGATAGTAATGTGGTATTTTTTAATATTTCCCGTGCTATTTGTACTATGGCGGGCATACCGGTTTGGCGGGGTGTGGCAGATTATCAGCAGTCTGGCATATATTGTGGTCAGCGGAGGCATTAGTATTGGGATATTTAAAACGGTGATGAAGCAGAATCTGCTGAAAAAGAAGAAAAGATTAATTGCATATGTAGTGTTTGCGGTATTGGCAGACCAGCTTATAAAGGTAATAATATGCCAGTATCAGCCGGACATAAATCTTATCGGAAAAGCATTGCGTATACAAATGGTATTAAATCGGGAGCAGTCGGCGTTATATAGTTTTTTTAATATCCATATGCAGACGGCTGTGATAATTATACAGAAAATATTGATATTCAGTACTGTCACCGTTGTTTATATAAAATGGAAACAAAGAAATCAATACTATGCCTATGCGTATATACTGTTTTTAACAGCAATGACAGCATCAGTGATAGACTCTGCTTTGTGGGGATTTACGGTGGATTATTTGAATTTTTATCAATTATTCTGTCATGATTTGAAAGATTTATATGTAGATACGGCAGTAGGATTTTTATTGTTAGGTATATCTTCATATATAAAATTGAAAAGCTACAAGTCGTAAAATATGTGAAAATATGCAAAGTACGTCGGAATATCGACAAAGTACGTCATGTGTCTTGAAAAACAGGCTGTTTTTGTGATACATATTGTTGTATTAGAAATAATTTGAAGGGGATAGTAGGTGGGATGAATAAAAAATTTGTTATAACAGTTGGAATACTTTTAATTATTACAGGAATAACAGGAATTTACATGGTAATAAATAATGCCGGCGGAAGCTGGGGAAGAATCGTGACGGGACTGATAATTGTATTGGCAATGGTGAATGTGAGAAATATGTATCTTTTACAAAAAAATAAAGCTTATGTGGATACTCGATAAAGTAAAATGAAAGAAGCAGGGGAAATTTAAGCGTGACTGCCAATATTGTGCTGATTATTTTAAAATTTGTATTGAAAGAGGACATTCAAAATGGTGCATTGATTATCAATATGGTTATTATGATAATTGCTTTAATATTTGGGTACAGCGGTATTTTGAAAGTGGATAATTGCTGATTTTAAAATTATTGATACACGGCGTGTTATTTAAGGTAATGTTGCACAAACGGATAAATGGGTATAAATCATGAAAAAGAATCATTATAAAAAGTATTATGGATATTATAAGAAAAATAAACGGGACCCGCTTATATGTGGAATATTGGCTTTGCTGACACTTGTTATTGTATATAAGATGCATTTTATTATTGCGATACATGAGAATAGGGGGTTTTATGAGCTTGACTATAATGTTGCATTGCTCATATGGGGTGCATTAACTGTTGGTCATATATCATATTTTATAATGCTATTTATGTTTGATGAAGATTATTACTATTCCGGTGGATTTAAGATTTGTTATTCTGAAATAAATCATATTGAAGTTGAAGATGAAGTATATACTTCAAAAGCACTTGTTGTTGTATGTAAATTGATGAAAGATGAAAAGGTTATTGGCTATGACCGTATGGTGGCACAGGATTTTATCTGTTTGAAGGCTAAAATTGCTGAGAAGACGAAAATAGTAAAAATGTTATGAGGGGGAAATGAATAATGTCAGTCCGGGAACTTGTACTGCTGATTTTTTGGGGCATAGCATGTATTTTAATCACTGCACAGATTGTAAAAATAAGGAAAGAAAAAGCAAAAATTCCTGATAAGGATAAAAATTTAGCACGATTTATGGGAGGTATGATAGTAGTATACAGTCTGTTTGTATTAATCATGTGCAGTGGGATGAAAGATTTTATGACAATGATGATTCCGGCTGTGATAGTTTTATCGAGAACATTGAATCTGTACAAATAGGGGCAGAAAGGAGAATGTGATGAAAAAACAGCATTTTCAGACAATATTAAAAGCAGGCACGGCAATTTTTGTATGCAGTATGGTATTAGCAGGCTGTGGGACAAAGAACAAACAAAACGTAGCAGCCAATATTACTACGGCTGGGAATACAGTATTAGAACAGCCGATGCGGTTAGAGGCATTAAAAGATGACGGAACGGATTATCAGGCATATTGGGGAACAAAAATACAGTGTATTACAAGAGGTGAACACGGATATTATTATCTGACACCGGAAGAACCGCTGTATTTGATGTACTGGGACGATGATACGCAGGAAAGTATAAAGTTGTGTGCAAAAGCAGACTGCAATCATGATAACGCGGCGTGTAATGCGTATTTCGGAGATGTGCGTTATTATGACAGGACGGCGCAGGCGGCAGAATACGCTTCGGGATTTCAGATTTATTATTATAATGGCTTCCTTTATCTGCTGGGGACAGAAGGAAATCTGATTCAGGTTAGTCCGGACGGAAGTGAGCGAAAAAGAATTACCAAGGTATATGACTATGACGGAACCTCCAATACCAAGCTGGTATTTTATGAAAATGCCGTTTATGTGTATAACAGTGCGGGAAATCAGGGAAGCAGTGAAGAACATACCGAAACAATTACAAGATACACATTAGACGGTAAATCACAGGAGCGTGTTGTAGAGTGGAATAGTGTAAGCGGGGCGATTCACAGTGTGAAAAATTACGGAAATACGATGTTCTTTTTATTATCCGGTCTGACAATTAATAAAAATGAGTCGGGGCAGGAATGGACCTATACCTATCAGGGACTGTATGCGTATAATCATCAGACCGGACAATCCGGAAAAATAATAGATGCAGAGATTACGTCATATGCGGTCGATGAAGAACAGGAGCAAATTTATTATTTCGCATATGCAGACGGCTTGTATGTGTATGATATAAAAACAGAGCAGACCCGGAAACTCTATAATGCAGGAAAAGAAATGGGTATTGCAGAAATGTCTTATGACGGAAAATATTTGTATCTGTATAATGGCGAATGGGTATCCTATGCAAAATCGAATGAAAAAACAGAAATTACGCGTAAATGTATTGTTCTTGCAACAGACGGAAATGTATTATATGAACTTCCGATTAACAAAGCGGGATATATGCTGTTTGGAAATGGGGATTATATTTTTGCCGAACAGATTGTAGCAGATGAACAACAGCAGGCAATGAAGCTGACATATATGAAGAAAACAGAATTTGCGCAGGGACAGTGGCAGGTACTAGAGTAAAAATGCCTGCGAAACGGAGAGGTGTATGAAAAATAAAAAAATTGTTGAATTAATGCTGATTTTAGGGGTAACAGCGGGGCTGGCAGGAGGCTGTACGCAGAAAACAAAAGAACAGTCCTATGTAAATATAACTGAAACGGCGGCAGAAAATAGTACAGAACAGTCACAGGAATATTTATATGATGAAAACGGAAATCAGTATCATTATATTAAAACCGAAGGATATGAGGTGAAAGAAATCTGTAATGACAGACAGTTTCAAGACGAAAAGGCGCTTTATGACGGAAAAAGTATGCAGACAACTGTGTATTCCATTGCAAATTCATTTGGTGAGAAGAAATATCAGGTGACATATCTGGATATTCAGAAGCTTTTTATGGAAGACGAAAATGTAAAAGAGATTTCATATACGGTTGAAAATATACCGGGGGCTTTGTATGCAAAAGGTGAGGACGAAAAACTTCCGACGTCATATCGTGAAATTATTTATGATGACAATGCCGCGGTAAAGCTTCTGCCGGAAAGTACGGAAACTTTATATTTACGTTTATACTCAGAAGCAAAAAATCAGAGTGCATCGGAAGAACAGCAGTCGTTGATAGAAGACTTGGAAAAGGTGATTTTACGTGCGGATATTACATATGAAGACGGTACAACGGTTACAAAGTATGCAAAGATAAAGTCGTCAAGTGCATACAGTGTGGGGTATCTTATCTTTTATGAAATACAGCCGGTATAACCGGATTGAATCCCGGCAGAAGACAAGTATACATATAGTGGTTAGGTGCAAAAATTTTACTGTTAAATGTAAAGGGGCTGATTTTATGTCAAAAAGAAAAATAAGCTATATCATCGGAGGTATTTGCATAGCAGTCTGCGTTGCGATGGCAGGAATATGGTTTCTGAACCGCAACAAAGTCAAAGATGATGCGGTAACGGTGGATATCCGGACAGATACGGTGTCAGCCGGTGAAAATGAGGAGAGCAGTTGGAATACAGATGTACACGGTATTGCCAAAGCGGAGGGCGGATATTATTATTTGCAGATGAAATCAAAGGGAATGTGCCTATATTTTTATGATGAGAGCGTGCAAAGGTCTATTGCGGTGTGCAGTAAGGCAGAATGTAATCATGGCGATGTGCAGTGTAATGCCTTTTTTCTGACATCAGAATATCTGTCATCGCCGGTTCATTATTATCAAGGAAACATTTATATGATAAAAGTAAAAAACGGAATGGGTGTGCTGACAAAAATCCAGCCGGACGGCAATGAAAGAGAGGAAATCTGTGAATTGTTTCCAAATGCAAATGTGACATCTGTCAGTATGGTTTTTCATGATAATGCGGCATATGTGTATGACCATACGGGACATGCAGGCAGTGAGCAGGAACAGGATGAAACGATTAAAAAAGTTCAACTTGACACAAAGAAAAGTGAAGATATATATACTTACCGAGGTACGGGAAGTGCAATTTCCGGGGCAAGAAGCTTTGGCAATAAATTATTTTTTAAAGTCAGAACATATGAAATTGATAAAGATACATTAAAGCAGTCTTTTCAGTATCAACTGTATGCGTATGATTATGACGCGGGAACGGTACAGGCAGTGGCAGAGGGGAAAAATATATCGGATTACTATGTGGATTTGCAGAATAACATTTTATATTACTATGTTATCGGAGAGGGGTTGTATCAGTGCAGACTGGATTCATCAGAGCAGAAACTGATATATAAGGCAGATGCCACGATTGCCGTTGCTTCATTGTCATTTGACGGCAGCTATCTGTATATGGGAAATGGCGGCATCGGCAGTGCCACGGATGCCAAAAGTGCGATAGACAGAGTGGTTTACGTATTGGACACGAACGGAACTGTACGCAACAAAATCAATATGCAGAGCAATATGAAGCTGTACTACGGTGATGCGGATTATTTTTTTGCAGAAAGCGGTGACAAGGTGTTTTATATTTCCAAAGCTGACATTCTGACAGCGCAGGAGTGGAAAGAACTAGAATAAAAAAAACACACAAAGGTGGTATATAAATGAATAAGATAACTGATATTTTTGGTTATATATCAAGCAAACAAATGAATCTTGAATACATAGAAAAAATATTGCTACAGGCATTAGACCAAAAGCAAGATATGTACAAAGTTCCGGATACTGATATTGTAGTATATATAGGAATACCTAATGATTCAATATTAGATGAATATAAAAAAGGTGCAGTTCAAGACTTGTTGATTTGTAATAGAAATATAGCATATATCATCAAAAATAATCAGGTAATTGTTATCGCAGGCTATGTTATTGTAAATTGATGTATTTAAATTAAGGCGAAAATCAGCCGTCCACGTCAAAAAACGGCGTTTCATGCCAAAGGGATTCTAATTGGTAAAAAATGCAGTTATACTGAAATGAGAAAATACATAAGAGGAGGGGAAAGCAGTGCAGCTGACAAAATACAGGACATTTGGGAAATTCCGGGTTATACAAATGGCGGTTTCGTTATTGAGTATGCTCATATATTGGGGATTTTCATCAGGAATATTTGAAATTTTGTTTAATTATAATGAAAGTTCCATTGATTATAATGCCCAAAAGGCAGAACAGGTACGTCACGATATGTTGGAGAGCAGTATGTATCTGAGCGAATATATGAATATACAGGGATACACAACAACAATTATGTTCATTCTGATGCTTGCTGTGCTGATTTTGTTTTATCAGGAAAAGAACGGATTATTTACGTTTCGATATGTCAGGGGAGAAAGCCAAAAGAAGGTAATTCTTTCAACGATTTTTCAGTATTCGTGGATAAATGCGTTGTGGTATTACATTATTTATATCATCTATCTGAGTATTGGGTACTGCATTATGGGAAACCGCATGGAATATATACCGAGAAATACATTTGACGGCATTTTTGGTGAGGGTTTTAGTGCGGCAAGTCCGTATTTGTATTATATGGTTCAGGGGATTCCTTCTATATTAATAGGAACTTTTGTTTATACATTGTTTGGCTGTGTGATCGCACTGTATTGTAAGAAAAGCTATCAGGCACTGCTTTGGATGCTGGGATATTTTTGGGGTACGCAGATTCTATTGGAATTTTTCCGGTGCACATTTTTAAAACAGCAGGCAGGACTTGCATGGTTTATCGGAAAATTTGAACCGACATTTCTGTACGGATTTTACGGCTATGTATATCATAATCCAACGATAAGAACAGCATTACAGACAATGGATTCACTTATTTTACCGGTTTTGTTATCCTGCGTTCTGCTGATTATTTTCTTTAGGAAAGAGGAAAAAATAAATGCGTAACAAAAAATATTTCATTGTACTGTTTATTTTTATAGCATATGCCGTTTATGACTTTGGCGGAATGGCATTTACAGATGGACTGTATTCTCCGCTGGTTCTGTATGGGTGCTATATATTTTTAATGGCAGATAAAATGAATGAATTAACGGCAATGTCGATTTACAGGTATCATTCTGTTAAGAATTTATATATTCAATATATGAAAAATCAAATGATGTCAGCATGTGTCTATCTGGCAGTATTTTTTGCGGCGGGAATGATTACAGGTGCTGCCTCAGCGGTATTTGACCGTGGATTTTTTGTATCATGCGGTGCAATGATAAAATTTCTGATTATCAGTTATGTGAATCTGCTTATCATCGGATTTTTGCAGCTGGTTTTAAGAATTTTGCTGGGGAAAAAAGGCGCAGCAGGGGCATTAGTGCTGTATTTGTTTATCTGTGTATTAAAATTTATGGCAGGCAGACCGTTTATCCAGCCATTTATACTGGATACGGCATACTATAGGTGGAAATGGATTGCAGCGCCAAGAACCGTGATAAATTACGGATTGTGCGTTCTTATTGTCATAGGACTGTCATATCTGCCCTATAGACAGGATAGGAAGATTCGGTGATGAAAAAATATTTATCAAAAAAATATATTAAATACATAGGAAGCCTGTGTGCGGTGTGGGCGGCGCTTTGGAATGTATTTCTGCTTGGAGTGTCACTGGAAAACTCCGGTCCGGCAGCAGACAGTACATTGTTACAATGTATTTTGGGCAGTGAAAATTATGCACATGACTTTTTTACGCGGCAGTTCTGGTTCATCAGTGTGTTTGTATTTTATATGGCAGTTTATTTGGTCATATTTTTATTTCTACAGCATGAATCCGGAAAATACCGTTCAATGAAACTGCATCGGTATGGGAAAAAGGGGTATCTGAACCACTGCGAAAGCAAAGTCCTGCATGGCAGTCTGTATGCGGTACTGCTTGTTGCCACAGGGCTGGCAGGGATTGCTTTGTTCGGACGCATTACAGGCGCGGTTATCCGGACAGGCAATGCAGACATGGCAGCAGCAGTGCTGCTGCTTGTAAAGATATTTTTGTGCATGGTTTTATACGGAAAAATTACGGTATATCAAATATTAAGGAAAAACAGCGATTTTGCGGCATTTTTTATGCTTGTGGTTTTATTTGTACATCTGGCGGCAGAGGTGTATACACAAAAAATACATTTCTTAACGTATACAGGTGCGGTGGAAAGCCTGTGCGGTATTTTAATATTAATTGTGTTGAATACGGTAACAGAACTTGTTGTGAGAAAAAAGATAAAAACAATGGATTTGTGCTAAGACAGAGAAACGGTGCGGCGGTCTTACCGTAAGAGCAGACGGAGTGCCGGTTTATAACAGATTCGTTTAGAAATGAGGGTATATATGGGCGAAGTGATTTTAAAGATAGAAAATGGAACAAAGAAATTTAAAAATGAGCTGATATTTCAAAATGTAAGCATGGAGTTTGAAAAGGGCAATAGTTATGGATTTGTAGGACCAAACGGCTGTGGAAAAAGTGTCTTTTTTAAGACTTTATGCGGATACTCCCTTTTGACAGAAGGACAGGTCATTTACCGGGGAAAAATTATCGGAAAAGAGCAGGATTTTATTGATGATGCAGGAATTGTCATCGAAGAACCGGAGTTTATAAACAGTTTGTCCGGTCTTGAAAATTTAAAAATTCTTGCGGAAATCCAAAAGAAAATTTCAGAAGCGGAGATTATAGAGATTTTAAAACAATTTGATTTATATGAAGACAGAAATAAAAAGGTTGGAAAATATTCTGTCGGAATGAAGCAGAAGTTAAGACTTGCGCAGGCAGTGATGGAAAAGCCGCAGGTGTTGATTTTAGACGAGCCGATGAACGGACTGGATAAAAAGTCAGTAAAAAAGGTCGAAGACATTTTAAAAGCATTTGTTGAAAACGGCGGAACACTGCTGATGACCAGCCATATAGAACAGCAGGTGGAAGCGTGCTGTAAAATTGTGTATGAAATTGACGGCGGGGAGATTTTGCGGGTGACGGTGTTACAATAACGGCAATAAGTGGAGATACAGCAACAATTTCTGATAATTCAAAGGTGGTATATAAATGAATCGTTATTGTAAGTGGATGTATTCAAATAGGAAGAATAAAAGCATATACAAGCCACACAGAAAGTATAAAATTTTTGTGTGGCTTATGTTATACAGAGATAATTTGCATATATCAAAAATGTAATTATATATATAAACATAATGAATCGAGGCGAAAAATAGCCGTTCACGTCAAAAAACGGCGTTTCATGCCAAAGGGGTTTTAATTGGTAAAAAATGCAATTATACTGAAATCAAGAAATACACAAAGGTGTATACAAAGCAAAGATATAATAGGCTGTAAACAAACAGTCTTTATATAGAATAAACAGCCGTCTTGATGTTCAGATAAAGCGGGGGAAGAATGACAGCAGGCAAAGAGGGGGCAGAAAGGAGAATTTTATGAAAAAGACAGTTTTAAAATTAGCAGCAAAGGCAGCATATGCAACTGCAAAAAAGGCTGGCAATTCAGCTTCTATCTATGGAATGTATCAGCCGAAAGAGCCAAAGACACTGAAAAAGAGCAGATAACAGAGAAAAATTGAGGAGGTAGTGATATGATAAAAGCAGGTAGTTGTATAAGATGTATTGTTGCGGCGGGATTATCAGTAATTACAATAACAGCGTTTGGATTGCAAATAGTAAAAGCTGATAGCAGAGGGGCGACGTATGCAGGTGACACAAAGTTTGTATATGAGTTAGATTTACGCATGAATGGTGCAACGGCATCTATAGATGCTGAAGATAATTGTGATATGAGCTTAGATGGAAGTGTTACATATTCGTTGTGGAAAACGGACCATTATGAGTATTTTTCAAATGAGACATCTGATAGTACATATTTAGAAGAATCGTGTGATGTACCATACATAGTATATAAATCAAGGTGTCATTACAGGGTCGATTCAAGTAGTGGAGGAACTGACGTAACGACATGGGCAGAAGAATATGATTAAAGTTTTTTAGAACAAGCTGCATGAGAAATACGTTGGTAATATATTTCTTATGCAGCTTGTTTAATAAAATATAATTGAAAAGAAGGGATTTACGTGAAAAAGAAAAAAATAGCGGTTATAGCAGCCATTGTGGCGGCGGTAGTAATTTTAGGGGGAATTGCCACATATGTATATGTATTTAAAAACAATCATTCAGCACCGGAAATTAAAGACGGTGTAACGGACACGCAAAGTAGCTGGAATACAGACACACATCACATTGCGGCTGGAAATGGAGGATATTATTATACACAATATGATGCAGACGGAAAGATAAGATTGTATTATACACAGGTAGAAAATGAAAATGGAGTTGTGTTATGCGCACTGCCGGAATGTACCCATAAAACGGATGCGTGCAGAGCGGTACTTTCAGGAGAGGCATATCAATTTGGAACGGTATATTACTATAAAGATTTTTTATATGTAATCCATAAGAAAGAGGGGATGGGCTATTTGTGTAAAATAGATTCAGACGGAAGCGGAAGGGAAGATGTATGCGCTTTATTTGCAATGGACAAATTTTCGTCTGTTTCATTGGTTTTTCATGAAAATGATATTTATGCGTATGATAGCGTGGGAAATGCCGGAGGAAGTGAAAATCATGTTCAGGAAATAAAGAAAATATCAATAGGGGATTATGCAGTGTCAACAGTCTATGAATACAGTGGAGTTGGTGCGGCGATTACAGGAGCAAGAGATTTTGGCGGTTATCTGTATTTTATTGTAATGGAATATCGGCTGGATATGGATAGTAAAACGCATTATGCCGATGAACGGTTATACAGATATGATTACGGAAATGGCATAGCGGAAAAAGTAATTGACAAGCAGGTATCGGATTATTTTGTGTTGGGAGATACATTGGTTTATTTTGAAAATGGTATCGGATTGTATGTTTATGATTTTAAAACACAAAAAGAAACTTTAGAAGTACAGGCAGATAAAAATATACTTGTTGCCGGTATTTCTTATGACGGTCAGTATTTTTATTTGGATAATGCCGGAATGGGAAGTATGACAGACGCAGCGAGCCGTATAGAAAGAGTAATCTATGTGTATGACAGGAGTTTTAATTTAATCAGGGAAATAGACTGCGGAAAAGACTGTACAGGAGTTTATTTTGGAGATGAAAAGTATCTTTTTATAAAACAACTGGATACAATCTGTTATATAAAGAAAGAAGATATTTTAAATGCGGAATGGGTACAGCTTAAATAAATTATAATAAACGGGGAAATTAAAAATGCAGGAAACAGCGGTAAGATTTGCAATATGCGATGATGATAAGACATATGCGGAAAAAATGAAAGCGTTGATTTTACAGACCTTTCAACTGCCGCAGCCGGTTGAGTGTGTCATTTATCTGAATCAGGAACAGATTTTAAAATGTTATCGTGAAGATAAAATTGATATTATTTTTATGGATATCGAGTTTGGCGATGTCATAGGATTTCAGGTGGCACGACGGTTAAGTATGCAGGATTCACAACTGGCGGTTGTATACATGACCAATTATGAGCATTATATCACAGAAGCCTTTGTATGCAGACCGCTGGGGTTTATCAGAAAAAGCCATGCAGAGGACGATTTGCAAATTGCAGGGCAGGAAATCCGGCGCTTCATCGGGCAGAAATACAGCCGGTTTGTGTTTGGCGGCGGGACGGCAGTTGTGGAAGTTCCGTTGTATAAAGTTTATGCGGTGGAAATCTACGGACACGATATGGTGATACTGCTGGAGAACGAAAATATCCGCGTGCGGGATAAGCTAATGCGGGTTGAAGATGAGCTGGAAGCACATGATTTTGTAAAAATAAGCCGAGGAAGAATGGTGCATTTAAAATATGTCACAGCGATTGAGGGGAAAACGGTACAACTGCATGAGAACTACGAATTTGCAGTGAGTGCAGACAAAATCAGTATGCTCAAAAGCCGGTGGCTTGCATACAAAATGCTGCATTAGAAGGGAAAATTATGACAGTCTTTGATTCATTTATTAATTTACTGCAAAGTGGAATGATAACGGCATTTCTGATACACTGCCTCGGAATTAAGAGAAAATTCCAGAAAAAAGCAGCAATTCTAGTTTTTGTGACGGTATTTTTCGTATATCTTGAAATACAGACATTTTTCACACCGTTTGAAAATTACGGAGTGTTATTAACGCTGCTGGTAACAGGGGTACTCAGCTTCGTATTTTGTGAAAAAGGTTGGATTGAAAAGTGTATCTGCAATGTGGTCATTCTGATGTTTTCAGTGGTTGCGGCGATTATCAGCGGAAGCATCGCAGGACTGATATGGAATGTGGGATATGTAGAACTCGTAGAGGGTGCTTCGGCACAGAAAATGGCGGCAATGCTTTTAACCCAGCTGCTATTAGGCATTTTTACAGGGATATTTATCCGGTTTCAGGACATTTTGACAGATACTTACGATTTAAAATTTACACTGGGCGTATTAAGTATCCCGTTAATTTCCATTGTGGTTGTTACGGCAATACTCAGCCAGCCGGTTGCGGGGAGGCGCGGCATTTTACAGGCGGGACTTATCACCGGGGGAATGATTGCCGTGAATCTGATTGTGTTTATCATGATGAAATATGAAAACAGACAGTATCGCGAAAAGCTCAAAAGTGAACTGCTGATAAGAAGTTATGAACAGCAGAAGGCAGATATTGAAGAAATTAATCAGCGTTACCGGATGACACAGAAAAACCGTCATGAAATGAAAAGGGTACTCAATCTGATACAGGACTATTTGCAAAACGGTGAGCAGGAAAAGGCGCTTTCCTATTTATCGGAACTAAATGTAGAGGAGCATATCATGTCAGAACAGATACTGTATACAAAAAATTCGGTATTAAATTATATGTTAAACCGGAATATCAGCAGGTGTAAAGAAAAAGGAATTGATGTCAAATGTATGGTTACAGGCAGTATTGACGGCATACCGGACAGGGACGTTTATATTCTGGCAGGTAATTTATTTGAAAATGCGGTGGAAGCGGCATGTCAGGCGGAAAATCCGTATATCAGCATTACAATCTGCGGAAACGATACCTGTCTGTATTTTGAATTTTACAATTCCACCAAAGAAAATGTCATGCAGACCAATCCGCAGTTAAAGACGACCAAAACAGAAAAGGCAGTGCATGGATACGGTATCGAAAATGTGCGAGAAATTGTCGAAAAATATCATGGTACAATAGAATACCGGAGTGAAGGGGATTTTCTGTTTGTCTGTAAAACCGTGCTGATAAAGGAAAATGTGGAATTATAAAAAATGAAAATAATGTAACCGGAATTGAAAGGAAGAGGGAGCATGATACACACAATTGCGCAGAAAACAGCAGATATTTTTTGCAGACAAAATGTGGCAGATGAAGAAAAGAAAGAAATCTATATTTATGGCATAGAACTTTTGGTTTCAAGCCTGATAGGTGCGGTGCTGATTCTGGGGATAAGTATAGGGATAGGAAAAATATGGAGTGGAGTAGTGTTTCTTTCGGTATTTATACTGGTACGCCAGTATACAGGTGGATACCATGCAGATACTTATGTGCGTTGCAACGCTGCATTTGTACTGACCTATCTGTTGACTGTCGGCATATGGATATTTTGCAGAGTGCATGATTTAAAAGTGGCAGTCTGGTTTATTCTGCTGGGTGCATATATAATAATGGCGGTGCTTGCACCGGTTGAAAATAAGAATAAACCATTAGATGATGAAGAAGTAAAAAAGTACAAATGGAAAAGCATTGTAATTTATTCGGCATTTATTATGGTAGTTCTTGCGGCAGATATTACGGGTGTTTTTTATGAGGTCTGCCTGTACATTAAAATTATATTAATTATCATAGCGGTTCTGATGGTTTTAGGAAAATTTAAGGAAAATCTGACAGAATAGAGAAGACAGTAATAGAAGTAAAAACCTCCGGCAGCAGAACGACTGTATTCCCGAAATATTGGAAATATACAGTCTTAAAAGTGCTGCCGGAGTTTTAAATTTTAAAAATTATAATTTTTAATAAGAAGCGGCATTGCCGTAAAACATAGCCTGAATGTGTGATTTATTTGAGCAAATCGGTAGTTGTGGCAGTAGAGCCGTTTTCCTTAAACCAATTGTCAAATTTATCCATAATAGCGCTGTGCGTATCGCTTGAAATAGAAGGCAGCTCCTGACCCCATGATTTGGTAGCAAGGGAGAATCCTTTTTCCACAGCCTTTACCATTTTTTCCATTTGCTTTTCATCACCGTTTGAAAGAGCAAGTGCAAATGAAAAAATACGGTCTGAAGTCTGATTAACACCCCAGTAGCCGTCTTCGGAAATGTCTTCCTTTGCCTGGGCAATCGTATCGGCATCCGCAGTAAAATTACCGCTTGCAAGAACCTTCCACATATCATCGGCTGTACCGATAGCAATACCCTGTTTTTGGAACATCTGTGTAACAAGGGACTGCATCTGTGCAGAACGTTTTTCTGAATCAGCTTTTAACTGGGCAACCAGTGCGGCATTTTTTGTCCGTTTAGAAGAAGCACTGACGGTTGTTTCGTAGGTAGCACCGGCTTCGGATTTGTAAGCGGATTCTTTAGAAGAAGCTGTTGCCTTATCTGCTTTCTGAACCTTTTCAATCGCTGTTGCAGCAGTAGCTGCATAACCTGCATTAATTCCATTTAAACTCATTATAAACCTCATTTCTGCACACCTTTTCGCTGCTCAAATTCATACCGGGTGTGCGTGGTATAAATTTTACTGCCCTCCGTGGCGACGCATTTGCAGTATTTTTGCTTCTATTTAATATATCGGACAGGACAGGGGAAAAATCAAGCCCAAATTGATATTATAAAAAATAATACAAATGATTGACAATGTAAATCAAAAACGTATAATATAATTATAAAAACAGCATATAATAATGTTATTTAAAAATGGAGGTGTTTTTATGGCAACAGTACCGACACAGGTAAGAATTGATGAGAATTTAAAAAAACAGGCGAGTGAACTTTTTGCACAGTTGGGAATGGATATGTCCGGGGCAATGAATATTTTTTTAAGACAGTGTGTATTAAGAGGTGGACTACCGTTTAGCGTTGAACTCCCACAGTATAAGCCGGAAGTGTTAGAAGCAATGGAAGAAGCAAAGAAAATCAGTAAAGACCCTGATACAAAGAGATATAGCAGTTTGTCGGAGGCTTTGGAGGATATTGATTAATGCAGTATGAATTAATACTTACCGGAAAATTTAAGAAAAGTCTTAAACTTGCAAAGAGGAGAGGTTTAAACTTAGAATTATTAGATGAAGTGGTTACGATGTTACAGAAGAATATTCCGTTGGAGGAAAAATATCGTGACCATGAGTTAAAAGGAAAATATCAGGGATTTAGAGAATGCCATATCCAGCCGGATTGGTTACTGATATATTTAAAGGAAAATGATGTTCTTACCCTGACCTTGGTTGATACCGGTTCACATGCGGATTTATTCAATATGTAATCTGATGTTTGTCATAATCCGTTTACTTTCCCGCATAGTATTGGTAAAATACAGTTGTTCACGAATAAAAAATAAAAGATGCCAAAGCAGGCAGAAATGGAGGAATTATGAAGGTTTTATTAATCAACGGAAGTCCGAAGAAAGAAGGATGTACATATACGGCTTTAAAAGAGGTGGCAGATGAACTTGAAAGAAACGGTGTGGAAACAGAAATTTTTCATATCGGAACAGCGCCGGTAAAGGGCTGTATGGGCTGTGGTTACTGTGCAAAGACAGGAAATCATCAGTGTGTATACAATGACGATACTTTAAATGAAGCAATTTTAAAGGCAAAGGATGCAGACGGTTTTGTATTCGGTTCACCGGTACACTACGCATCGGCTTCAGGGGCGATTACGTCATTCCTTGACAGATTGTTTTATGCAGGTTATACAATGGCACACAAGCCGGGTGCGGCAGTAGTCAGCTGCAGACGCGGCGGCGCAACTGCGGCACTTGACCAGTTAAACAAGTATTTTACGATTGCGCAGATGCCGGTTGTTTCATCAAATTACTGGAATATGGTGCATGGCAATACACCGGAAGAAGTCTGTCAGGATAAAGAAGGTTTACAGACGATGCGTATTTTAGGTCGGAATATGGCATGGATGTTAAAATGTATCGAAGCCGGAAAGAACAATGGTGTGGCAGTGCCGGAGGCAGAGGCGAAGGTGAAGACGAATTATATACGGTGATGGATTTTTATATCCGCACTCCTCAACGTGTTACTTGACTTCGTCGTGCGGATATAAAAATCTGTGAGGAGTGTGGCAGCCCGGGAGAGGAGCAGGAGGTACGCCCTATGGGGCTGCCTCCTGCTTTTGGTATTTATGGCGTTTTTTATTTATAGATATTAAAATAAAAAGAATCCCCGCCGGCGCTGAGGGGGGATGCGCTGACGGGGATATATCGAAATAGGGGAAACTGGCTAATTAAGTTGTAGACGGGTCCGGCTCTGCACTTTTTTCAATCTTTACAGTGCGGTGTTTCCAAATACCTGTCCAATATAAAATGTAGAGTATCAATGCGGAAGTCGCATTACTTACTACTACGGCATACCAGATACTTTCAACGCCCATATGCAGGAGTGTTGCACACACCCACAGGGTAAGAAAACGAAATACCCAGATACGGGACGCATCAACCATCATTGTTATCATCGTATGCCCGCAACCCTGAAATAATCCCTGGGTTACGTTATAAAATGCGTTTGTCCAGCAGCAGATTGCCATAATGGATAAGAAATCCGTGGCAAGCGGGACAACTGCATCGTCCGAAGTAAAGAAGCGGACGATTGGCTCGGCAATGAAACGTCTGGATAAAATCATGCCGCATACAAATAAGAAAACGGCTCCAATCCGTAATGCGATGTGATAAGATTTATCGGTACGTTTAATATTACCGGCTCCGAAATTCTGCCCGACAATGGTCGATATGGCTGAGCCGATACCGTTGGCAGGCATGGTAATAATGCTGTTTATTTTATTGCCGATTCCGTAAGCAGTTGTAGCGGTTGTTCCGTATGCATTGACATTTTTTGTCATCAGCAGAAAACCAAACTGCATTGTACTTCCACCGATTGCCGTTGGAAGACCGATTTTGAGAATCGAAAGCATTTTTGTCTTTTCAAAACGGAATCCTTTAAAATTAATCTGAATCAGCTGTCCCTTGCGGGTTAATACATATAGTGCCAGAACAGCACTCGGAATCTTTGCAAGCAGTGTAGCCAGTGCCGCACCACTGATTCCCCAGCCGAATTTCATCAGAAATAACGGATCCAGTATCAAATTTACGGATACACCCAGTACATTTAAAAGCATTGGACGAACCGTGTCACCCTGCGATTGTTTAACCGCTGTATATATATTTATCATAAAAAGGAATGGTAAGTCAAGTACTACAATGCGTAAATATGAAATTCCGTACAAAAAAATATTTCCTTCGGCACCTAACCAGCCGACAATACCCGGTGTAATACACCAGCAGACGGCGGCGCAGACCAGTGAAAACAGCAGGGAACACAAGCATACGTGGTTTGCCATGCTGTTTGCCTGACGGTCTTCTTTTGCACCGAGATACTGTGAAATTAAAATTGCACCTGCGGTTGTAAGCCCGGTACCAAAATTTATTAAAATATTCTGAATCGGGGAGACAAGCGTGATTGCTGCCTGTGATTCTGTTCCGATTCTTCCAAGCCAGAACGTATCCGTTAAGTTATACATTGACTGGATAAAGCTGTTTATCATGACCGGAATGGCAAGCATTAAAATTGCCTGTATCAGATTTCCGCTCAGAATCATATTGCGCCTGTCCGCGCTTAAAGGTTTTGACATAAGCCCCTCCTTTGTCCTAAAAACATAAAAATCATCTTGACAACGCAAAGATAATTTGTGACTATATAAATAGTAACATAAAAAACAGTAATTTCTACAAAAATATCGTTTAAAAATACAATAAATACAGAAAATTTGTTTTAAAGGAGCGGATTGTATGAAAAAAAACAAATCAGAGAACATTCCGGTGGATTTTAGTATTTTAAATGACATGCCGACTGATTTTAAAATTGACAGAATTACAAGAGAAGCAGGATCTCAGATGAAAACCTCGCATGTACATCCGTTTTATGATATTACCTATCTGATCAGCGGGGAGTGTACCTGTTTTGTAAATCACAGTATTTATAAGCTTTCAAGGGGCGATTTGATTATTATTCCGCCGGGGGACATTCACAGAAGTACCTTTCACGGAAAGATACCGGTGGAACGTTTTGTGTTAAGCTTCCGCGAGGAGGAATTAAACTGGATACGAAGTCTTATTGGCGATGAGATTGTGTCAAAGAGTTTAAAAACCGGTGTGATTTCAATTCCAAGCAAGCGGCGTGATTACATTGAAGCCCTTTTAAATAAGCTGCTTTTTGAAAATGAAGGACAGGATATTTTATCGCCTGCATTTATCCAGGCGGGACTGCTCGAGCTTTTGCTGTTTATGATACGTTGTCAGCAGTACGAGAATAATGTCTATAAGGAAATTGATGTGGATAATCAGCTGATGCAGGAGATTGCCACCTATATTTATGAGCATTACGATAAGAAAATAACGCTTGATGATATGGCAGAGCGGTTTCATATCAGCCGTTCCTATCTGTCAAAGAAATTTAAGCAGGCAACCGGTTTTGGGTTTAAAGAATATCTTGTGAATGTCCGTATTAAAAATGCGTGCCGTCTGTTACTTGAAACGAATCATTCTATTACGGATATTGCATTTGAGTGCGGTTTTAACGACAGCAATTATTTTGGGGATGCGTTCCGCAGAATTAAGGGCATAGCACCTAATAAATACCGCAGAAACAAAGAAGCAATCTGATAAATATTACTTGCATTTAAAAAGTCGATTTTATATAATAAAACTGTGTATACAACATACAAGAAACAATTTGGAGAACATCATGGATAGTATTAGATTGAAGGCAAGAGCAAAGATTAACTTAGGGCTGGATGTTTTGGGAAAACGCGAAGACGGTTATCATGAAGTGCGCATGGTCATGCAGACGATTGGTATTTACGACAGGCTGATTCTGACAAAGATTCCCGAAGAGGAAATCCGTATCACGTCCAATCTTGCATTTTTGCCGGTCAACGAAAATAATTTGATTTATAAAGCAATCAAATTATTAAAAGATGAATACCACTTTCCGGGTGGTGTTTCCGTGGATTTGAATAAGTTTATTCCGGTTGCGGCAGGCATGGCGGGCGGCAGTACGGATGCGGCATCGACGATGTTTGGTGTGAACAGGCTGTTTGGACTGAACCTTTCTATGGGAAAGATGATGGAACTGGGGGTGCGCTTAGGTGCAGATGTTCCGTATTGTGTCATGAGGGGAACGGCACTGGCAGAAGGCATCGGAGAAAAGCTTACACGAATCACACCCGTACCGCATATGTGGATTTTAATTGCAAAACCGCAGATTAATGTATCCACCAGGCTGGTTTATGAACAGCTCGATATGGGCGGTATACAAAAGCACCCTGATATTGACGGAATTATCCGGGCAATTGAAGCACAGGACGTTGTGCGGATTGCGCAGTCTATGGGCAATGTCCTTGAAAATGTAACTGTGCCGTTATATCCGGTGATTGAAACAATTAAGCAGGACATGCTCTCCCACGGGGCAATTAACGCAATGATGAGCGGAAGCGGACCGACTGTATTTGGCATTTTCCCGGATGAGCAGACCACGCTTGCGTGCCAGGCATTTTTAAAGGAAAAAGGCGATGCCAGACAGGTATATATTACAGAGAACTTTAATTAATCATTATATAAAGAACGGAGGATCAGACAGATGAAAGGCGAATTAAAGATGGATGTCAACGATTATCTTCCTTTAAGAGATGTTGTCTTTAATACATTAAGACAGGCGATTTTACGAGGTGAAATGGAGCCTGGAGAACGTCTTATGGAAATTCAGCTGGCACAAAAGCTGGGGGTCAGCAGAACACCGATCCGTGAAGCCATCCGTAAGCTTGAACTGGAAGGACTGGTTATCATGATTCCACGAAAGGGTGCCGAGGTTGCCCACATCACGGAAAAGGATATGAAGGATGTACTGGAAGTGCGCTCTACATTAGAGGAACTGGTCGTAGAGCTTGCCATTAAAAATGTAACCGATGAAAAGATTGAAGAATTAAAGTGTGCCAATAAGGTCTTTGAATCTGCAATCGTATCAAAGGATGCCGTGAATATTGTAGAAGCGGATGTGAAGTTCCATGATATTTTGTATTCCATGACAAACAATGCACGCCTGATACAGATTATCAACAATCTGCGGGAACAGATGTACCGTTACCGTCTGGAATATGTAAAAGATGCGAGAACACATTCTATTATTATCAGTGAACATAACGATATTATCAAGCAGATCCGTGATAAGAATGTACCGGTTGCAAAGACCGTGATTCACCAGCATATCAGCAATCAGGAAAAGGGAATCAGCAGGCTGCTGAATCATTAAAAATTAAAAATAAATGTATAGTCTGTGTTTTTACGGTAATACTCCATTTAGAACGAAAACGCCGGAATAAAAGGTTTTTCACACGTCAAATGTAACCTGACGTTGGCAGTTTTGTGCCGCAGGCGCCACAAAGCTGCGCTTATCGCAGAACTTAAATAAATTCAGTTCGCGGTTTCTTCGGCATTAAAGTGCTTGTGGAATGGGGGAGTATTATGAGAAAGAAAAAACGCAGACTATCTGTATTTATAATGGTGATTTTAATTGTAACGGTTGGAATGGCAGGAATACGCACGGCAGAAGGATATGCGGCATGGCAGCAGGACAGTGCGGGCATTGCACAGGGGATTGCTACAGAGATTATCCGGTTTCATGTGCGGGCAAACAGTGATTCGGAAGCAGACCAGCAGTTAAAGCTTCAGGTGAAAGACCGTGTCGTTACATATATGGAGCCGTTGTTAAGGGAATCACAGGATATTGAACAGTCCAGACAGATTTTAGAGGAACAGACGGAAAATATCCGTACCCTTGCGTTAGATACCCTGCGGGAAGCGGGTAGTGATTATGATGTGGCAGTTTATTTTGAAAATAGTTATTTTCCGATGAAGTCATACGGCGATGTGACATTTCCGCCCGGAGAATACGAGGCATTCCGTATTGACATTGGAGCTCACGACGGAAAAAACTGGTGGTGCGTGTTATACCCGCCGCTCTGCTTTGTGGATACGTCTTACGGCGTACTTCCGGATACCTCAAAAGATACTTTAAAGAATATTTTGACAGAAGATGAATATAATGCTATAACTAATACCCGGGTTGAGTACCGGTGTAAGTATTTAACCTTTTTAAACCGCCTGTTTGCGGAGAAAAAGTGAAAGCGTGCATATGGTTTTACGGCTGTGAGGCGGATTATTTGAAATGATGAATGAAAAGTATAATAAAGATAGAGAAAAGCCGCCCTGTGCGGCAGAATGGAGAAGAAATCCTATGGGAAGACAGGAGCCAATCGGCGTATTTGACTCAGGAGTAGGCGGACTTACCGTGGCGCGGGAAATCATGCGTCAGATTCCGAATGAACGGATTGTATATTTCGGCGATACGGCAAGAGTTCCTTACGGCAGTAAATCAAAAGAAACCGTGACAAAGTATTCCAGACAGATTATACGGTTTTTGCAGACAGAAAATGTAAAAGCAATTGTCATTGCGTGTAATACAGCCAGTGCATTTGCGCTGGATACCATGCAGAAGGAGTTTGACCTACCGATTATCGGGGTAGTAAAGCCAGGGGCAAAAATGGCGGCACAGACCACAAAAAATGGTAAAGTCGGTCTGATTGGGACGGAAGGCACAATCCGCAGCGGCGTTTATGCGGAATTTATCAAATCCTTCAAACCGGATGTAGAAGTTATCGGAAAAGCATGTCCGCTGTTTGTACCGCTGGTTGAGGAAGGCATGTGGCATGATACAATTACGGATCAGATGGCACAGCGATACCTGGAAAGCTTAAAACAGCAGGATATTGACACGCTGATTATGGGCTGCACCCACTATCCGCTGTTACGTTCCACGATTCAGAAGACGATGGGTGAGCATGTCAATCTGGTTAATCCGGCATATGAAACGGCGATTGAATTAAAAAATGTGTTAGAACGGGAAAGTCTTGCCAATATTTGTGAGGTAGACAGTCCGTCTTCAATGTACCGTTTTTATGTCAGTGATGCAGCAGACAAGTTTAAGGCATTTGCCAATGCAATTCTGCCGTTTGACATTACCATGACACAGCAGATTAACATCGAACAGTATTAGGAGAAACCATGAAAGAAAAAGTATATATCAATATCAAGGGACTGCAGCTTGCTGCGCAGAATGTACCGCGCGATTATGAAGAGGATGAGGATGACCCGGTTGAAGTGATTAATGTCGGCCGTTACCGGATTATCAATGGCAAAGAATACATAAAATACGATGAGGTCTTAGAAGGAACGACAAAAAAATGTACAAGTACCATTAAAATTGCGGGAAATTCGGTTGAGGTTACAAAAAAAGGTCCTGTAACCGCACACCTGTCTTTTGTGCCGGGCGAAAAAACGATGACCTTTTACGAAACACCGTATGGTAATATCTATCTTGGCATTTTTTCGAGAAGCGTTGATATGCAGCGCACAGAGGATAAGCTGACAATCAGTATTGATTACGCGCTGGAGTTAAATTACGAACAGGTATCAGACTGTAAGGTGGATATTGAAATCAGTTCCAAAGGAAAATTTTCGCTGCTTTCATAGCGTTTTGCGGGAGGAGTTACAAATGTTATTCAGTAAAAAAGATTTACAAAAGCTCATCATTCCACTGATGTTTGAACAGCTGCTTGCAGTCAGTGTCGGCATGGTGGATACATTAATGGTCAGTCAGGCAGGAGAAGCTGCGATTTCAGGCGTGGCACTGGTAGATAATATTAACAGACTGATTATTCAGGTCATGGCGGCACTGGCAACAGGTGGTGCTGTTGTATGCAGTCAGTTTGTCGGAAAAGGAAAAGAAGAAGGCGCGAAGAAATCGGGCGCACAGTTAGAAACTGTGCTGCTCGTTTTTTCTGTCTGTATGACACTGCTTTCTTTAATCGGAACGAGAGGGCTGCTGCATGCGGTATTCGGGAATGTGTCAGAAGATGTTATGGACAGTGCAGTGCTTTATTTTACGGTAACATCGCTGTCGTTCCCGTTTTTAGGCATTTACAATGCGGGGGCTGCGATATTTAGAAGCATCGGCAACAGTAAAATCAGCATGCAGATCAGTCTGCTGATGAATGTGATTAATATTGTGGGAAATGCCATATTTGTATTTGGTTTCCACTGGGCGGTATTTGGCGTGGCACTGGCAACGCTGCTTAGCCGGATCGTGGCAGGCATAGTGATTACCATGCTTGTCTGCGGAAAGACCAATCCAATCCGCATTGACAAATGGTCGGAATTAAAGCCAGACGGCAGTATTATTAAGAAAATTCTTGCAATCGGTATTCCAAGCGGCGTCGAAAACGGAATGTTCCAGATTGGAAAGCTTGCTGTAACCAGTATGGTTGCAACGTTTGGCACGGCCTCAATTGCCGCTAATTCTGTAGGCTATACGGTGATTGATTTTGCCAATATTCCGGGAAATGCAATGGGACTGGCACTGATTACGGTTGTTGGACAGTGTATTGGTGCCGGTGAAAAAAAGCAGGCAAAGCAGTATACGAAAAAGCTCGTCGGACTGGCATATCTGGGTGACTGGATATGCAATATTGTGTTGTTTTTACTGGCGGGAATGATTGCAAAGTGTTTTCACTTATCACCGGAAGCCGTGCGGATTGCTGAGCAGATATTACACTGCTTTGCCGTTACATCCCTGTTTATCTGGCCGCTGTCCTTTACCCTGTCAAATGCGCTGAGAGCAGCGGGAGATGCAACCTTTACCATGATTGTAAGCATCGCTTCAATGTGGATATTCCGTGTCGGCAGTTCGTATTTCTTTGGCATCGTGCTGCAGATGGGTGTACTTGGTATATGGATTGGCATGTTTGTAGACTGGGGTGCAAGATCAGCACTGTTTGGCTGGCGGTTTTTAACCGGAAAATGGCTTCAGAGGAAAGCATTGGCATAGGAAAATAGTCCGAAAAAAAGCTTCTGTTACTTGTTTTTTAATCCAGATTGTAATAAAATATAAATATTAATAGTCAGGATAAACGAAGGAGGACTTTGAGATGGACGACAGGGTATTGGAGAAGAAAAAGGGACTGAATCTGATGACAAAGATTCTTATTACTGCATTAATACCGCTGATTTTGATTGTAGTGATTTCAGGTGTGTCAATTCATTCGGTCGGTTCAGTGGTTGCCAGAAAACTGGTAAAGCATGAAATGCAGACAGCATCCTATGCATTGGAGATGACACTCGACAGCTTAGGCAGTGGTGATTACCACAGTGATGGTACAAATCTTTATAAGGGAAACTATAATCTGAACGCAAATAATCAGACAATTGACGATTTTAAGAAGAAGACCAATGTGGATGTAACCGTATGTTGGAAGAAGACACGTATGGTAACAAGCGTTATTGACAAAGATGGGAAGCGTGTTACAGGGACTGCCCTTTCGGACAGTGTTTATGATAAAGTAATGCAGGATGGAAAGTATTTCTCCGATAATGTGGATATTGAAGGTACAGAGTATTACGGTTATTATGAGGCTCTAAAAAATGCAGATGGCAGCAGTCAGGCAATTATTTTTACAGGAATGCCTTCAAGTGATGTAAAAGCAATTTATAAAAAACGTCTGGTTAATACAACGGTATTTATGATTATAATTGCGCTGATGGCCTGTGCACTGCTTGCTATGGTTATAACATTTATCGTGAAAGCAATTACAAGGGTAATCGGACATCTGGATGAAGTGGCAGATGGGAAACTGGATTTTAAAATCAGTGAAAAGCTTTTACAAAGAAGTGATGAAATTGGTAATATTGCGCGTTCAGTCCATACCCTGATAGGAGGGCTGGCTTCTATTGTCGTAAATATCCATCACTCAACAGGAGAACTGGCTGAATTTAAAGATGATTTCCAGAAAAAATTTGAAACGATTAATAATTCTATTTCAAATGTAAATGTGGCTGTGGATGAAATTGCAAATGGAGCGACAAGCCAGGCGGATGAAACGCAGAAAGTAAACAGCCAGATTAATGATATGGGTGATGCCATTACAAAGACCTCACAGAATGTTGATTCACTGACACAGAGTACGGAACAGATGAAGGAACATAATGAACAGCTGGATACAACCATTCAGGAACTGATGGAAATCAGTGACAGAAATAAAGAATCTTTAGCTGCAGTTTATAACCAGACCAATGAAACCAATCAGTCTGTTATGCACATTGGTAATGCCGTAGATATGATTACGGATATTGCAGGTCAGACTAATCTGCTTTCATTAAATGCGAGCATTGAAGCCGCAAGAGCAGGTGAATACGGAAAAGGCTTTGCCGTTGTTGCAGACCAGATCAGACAGTTAGCAGACCAGTCTGCCAATACTGCAAAAGAAATCGGTGAGATTGTTGCAGAACTGATTGAAAATTCCAATACCAGTGTGGAAACCATGGGGGTTGTCCGACAGGAAATGACCGGACAGTATGAAAAGTTAAATACGACAAAAGACATATTTGAGCAGTTGAATGAAGAGGTTAACAATGTAGTAACAGCCATTGAAAGTATTTCTACGGAAGTGGAATCCTTAGATAAATTAAAGGGAGAGGTACTCGGCAGTGCAGAAAGTCTGGCAGCGATTGCCCAGGAAAATGCGGCAAGCACCGAAGAAACATCTGCTTCTATGATGGAACTCGGTGAAATTGTCAACGACTGTAACACAAAGACCCAGCAGCTGGTTGACATTGCAGACAGCATGGAAGAAAACGCACATAAATTCCATGTCGCAAGCATCATCAAAGGTTAGCTGATGTTTTATAATACCGTGAGAAAATGACGATTAGAAAATGTTGGATTTTTTGTGAAGAGTGTGCTATGATAGCCAAAGAAATGGAAGGAATGGTGATAGGGCATGAGTGAGTTTAGTACCGCTGAGATTCATACCAATGAACGTCTGCTTCGTTCAGATGTGACGTTGGAAGAATGTAAAAAAATAGAAAAAGTGTTGCGCAAGAATAATATTTCTTATTTTGAAAAGTGGAAATTTCACACAGGGCTGTTTCATGTAATCAGCAGCCGTAAAAATTCCAAGTGTGATATATACATTCATTCAGATTCCATCGAAAGGGCAAAGCAGGCACTGGGAATCCAGACAACAAGGTAGTTTGTAGTACAATGATGTGCGGCAGTTTTGAAAGAGGATAACCTTTTAAAAACTGCCGCATTTTGATTATTGAAAAAATTCCGTAAGGTAAAATGCGGCACAAGAACCGATTTAGCAGCCGGGCATGCCTGCTGTGAAGATAAAGACAAAAAGGGATTGGAGAAACAAAATGAAAAGGCAGATTTTAAAAGCACTTACAGTATTGCTGATAATATCGGCATTGGCAGGCGGCATGGCAGCCTGTGGCAAAAAGGAAAAAGCGCAGGTGTCAGACGGAACCTTTACGGTTGGCTTTGATGCGGAATTTCCGCCGTATGGTTACAAAGATGAAAGCGGCGAATATGTCGGTTTTGACTTAGACCTTGCACAGGAAGTCTGTAACCGCAACGGCTGGACACTTGTAAAGCAGCCGATTGACTGGGATTCAAAGGACATGGAGTTAAATTCGGGAACCATCAGCTGTATCTGGAATGGATTTACAATGGACGGCAGGGAAGATGAATATACATGGTCTTCTGCCTATGTGGATAATTCACAGGTAGTTGTTGTAAGAGCCGACTCTGGCATTACAAAGCTTTCCGACCTTGCGGGAAAAGTTGTTGTTGTACAGGCGGATTCCTCTGCATTGGCAGCATTTACGGGAGAAGATGCAGAAGAAGCAAACCGTGCGCTTGCGGCAAGCTTTCAGTCCTTACAGCAGGTGTCTGATTATAACAGTGCATTTATGAATCTGGAATCCGGTTCGGTTGATGCGGTCTGCATGGATATCGGTGTCGCAAAGTACGAATTAGAAGCCCGAGGCAGCAAATATGTGATGTTAAATGAACACATATCTTCCGAGCAGTATGCCATCGGTTTTAAAAAGGGCAATACCGGATTAAGAAATCAGGTACAGGAAGCGTTAAATGAAATGCTGGCAGATGGTACATTTAACGAAATCGCACAGAAGTGGAAGCTGGAAGAAAGCGTATGTCTGGGACAGAGCGGTGCAGATGAAGTGATGCTTGCCGAAAACGGACAGACACAGAAAAAAAATTCTGTTGCACAGCTGGGAGAAATTATTGTGCAGTTAAAAAACGGCATGTTCGCCACACTTGGTATTTTTATTCTCACACTGGTGTTCTCACTGCCGCTCGGACTTGTGATTACGTTTATCCGTATGAGTAAAGTAAAGCTTTTACAGTGGATTGCGAAGATTTATATTTCAATTATGCGTGGTACGCCGTTGATGCTGCAGCTTCTGGTTGTATTTTTCGGACCATATTACCTGTTTGGCATTTCACTGTCATACTCGTATCGTTTCTATGCAGTTATTATTGGTTTTGCATTAAATTATGCGGCATATTTTGCAGAAATATACCGCGCGGGTATTGAAGCTGTTCCGGCAGGACAGTATGAAGCTGCAGAGGTGTTGGGATATTCAAAGACACAGACCTTTGTGCGTATTATATTCCCGCAGATGGTAAAGCGGGTGATGCCGCCTGTAACCAATGAAGTGATTACTCTGGTAAAGGATACATCGCTTGCCTTTGCACTGGCATACACAGAAATGTTTACGCTCGCAAAACAGGTTGCGGCAACGAATGCAAGCATTATGCCGCTGTTTGTAGCCGGTGTATTTTACTACATTTTCAACTTCTTAGTTGCATGGATTATGGAACAGATTGAAAAGAGCATGCAGTATTACAGATAAATTATAGATAACGTATCTGCGGATTGCCAAAAAGGCAGGCGGCAGGAAGCGTCTGCGGAAATGAGGAATTAAGATGAAATTATTAGAGATGAAGCATGTCGGCAAAAGTTTTGGCGAGCTTGAAGTATTAAAAGATATATCAATGGAAGTGGAAGAAGGCGAGGTTGTAGCAATTATCGGACCGTCCGGCTCTGGTAAATCAACTCTGCTTCGCTGTGCAACCCTGCTTGAAACGATGGATAAGGGCGTTTTGAAATACTGTGGGGAAGCGGCAACGGATAATGCGGAGGGAGAAGCCACCCATTACGTATCCAGACAACAGCTGGCACAGTTAAAGAATAATTTTGGACTGGTTTTCCAGAATTTTAATCTGTTCCCGCATTATTCGGTTTTAAAAAATGTGACGGATGCGCCGATACATGTGCAGAAGCGTGACAAGGATGAAGTCTATAAAGAGGCAAGGGAGCTGCTTAGAAAAGTAGGACTTGCAGAAAAAGAAAACAGCTATCCGGGACAGTTATCCGGTGGACAGCAGCAGCGCGTGGCGATTGCCAGAGCGCTTGCCATGAATCCGAAAATGCTTTTTTTTGATGAGCCGACTTCGGCACTGGATCCGGAAATTACAGCTGGTATCTTAAAGGTACTGCGTGAGCTGGCACAGGAAAAAATGACAATGGTGATTGTAACGCATGAAATCGCATTTGCAAGGAAAGTGGCAGACCGTGTTATTTTTATGGACAGCGGTGTGATTGTCGAGCAGGGAAAGCCGGAAGATGTCATTGACAATCCGGATAATGAAAGAACAAAAGCATTTTTACAGAAGCTATCCTAATATGAATCGGAGGAATTATGGGTACAAAACCGGTAAGAATAGATAACAGAAAACGTCAAAAGGCACGCAGGCACAGACAGACTGCCGCTGCGCGGGCGGCAGTGCTTGTAGTGGCGCTTGTGCTTGTGGCAGTGCTTGCGGTGGCTGGCATTATAAGACATCATAAAAAGATGCAGACGGTGCAGAATGATACTTCTGCACAGACGGTATCACAGAAAGAAAACGGTACAGATACTGTGCAGGGTCAGCAGACATCCCAGACAGAAGCAGCCGGAGAAACGCTTGCAGGCACACAGGTACAGAGCGTCACAGCAAAAGGCTATGCCATTCAGGTGGTAGACGGCGTGACGTATATCGGCGGCGTGATGATTGCCAATAAGTCTTATTCCCTGCCGGAGAGCTATGCACCGGGTGATTTGCTGCCGGAAGTTAAAGAAGCCTTTGCAGTGATGCAGAAAGCCGCTGCCGCACAGGGCTTAAATATTTACATTTCTTCAGGTTACCGCTCATACAGCCGTCAGCAGACACTGTATAACAATTATGTAAAGAGTGATGGAAAGGCACTGGCAGATACGTATTCGTCAAGACCGGGATATTCGGAACACCAGACGGGACTCTGCTTTGATTTAAATACGATTGATGATTCCTTTGGCAATACGAAGGAAAGTGCATGGCTGGAACAGCATGCACAGGAGTACGGATTTATTATCCGTTTTCCAAAGGGAAAAGATGCACAGACCGGCTATCAGTATGAGCCGTGGCACCTGCGTTACTTAGGCATTGACATGGCAACAAAGGTGTATAACAGTGGACTTTCACTGGAAGAATATTTAGGAATTACGTCAGAGTATGCCGACTAGTGTGAAAAATCCATAAATGAAAGATTTTTCACACAGCAATTTGTTTCCGAGTGAAAACAAATTGCCTAATGGCAGATGAGAAATCGCTCAGAATAGAGGTAGTATAATGAAGCTTTTTGTATACAGTATGAGAGAATATGATGAACTGGCCTTTTTTGAGAAGTTCTGTGGGGAATACGGTGTGGAATTCGGGTATACGACACAGACACCGTGCCTTGAAAATGTAGAGCTTGCAAAGGGCTATGATGTTGTGGATATTATCACGACAATTATGGATAAGCCGATGATTGATGCGTTTCATGCGGCGGGAATCCGCTGTATTTCATCAAGAACGATTGGGTATGACCATATAGATACGGAATATGCCCATACGCTTGGCATGGGTGTGACTCATGTAACTTACAATCCGGCGAGTGTGGCGGATTATACCATTATGTTAATGCTGATGGGGTGCCGTAAGGCAAAGCACATTATGGAACGTGCCGCGATTCAGGATTATACGCTCAAAGGAAAAATCGGCAGGGAGTTCAGCGACTGTACGGTTGGTGTAATTGGTACGGGACGCATCGGAAAAACGGTGATTGACCATCTTGGCGGTTTTGGCTGTAAAATGCTTGCTTATGATATTTACGAGCAGGAAGCAGTAAGGGAAAAGGCAGAATACGTAAGCCTTGACAGACTGATTCGGGAAAGTGATATTATTACACTGCACGCACCGGCAACAGATGATAATTATCATATGATTGATACGCAGGCAATTCAGAAAATGAAGGACGGTGTTATTATAATCAATTGCGCAAGGGGTGCTCTGATTGATACGGATGCTTTAATTGAAGGCATTGAAAATGGAAAAGTTGGTTTTGCGGGGTTAGATGTTGTGGAACATGAGAGCGGACTGTATTATTTTAACCGTATGGGTGAACCGCTTGGCAATCCAAAGCTTGCAATCCTGCGTTCCTATTCCAATGTCGTTGTAACACCGCATACCGCATTTTACACGGATGAAGCCGTATCCAATATGGCAGAAAATTCGATTATCGGAGCAATGAAATTTATCAGCGGGGAACACAGCAGTTTTGAAGTCAGGTGATGGCAGATGAGAAATTGCCTGCGCTTGGCATATTTTCATAAAATACGGCTTGAGTACCGGTGTCGAATATTGTATACTAAAGTAAATTGTAAAAAATGGAGGATATAAAGAAAATGCAGGAATTTAAACCATTCAAAGAAGGAAAAGTAAGAGAAGTTTACGATATCGGAGAGAATCTTATTCTTGTGGCAACAGACAGAATATCAGCATTCGACCACATTTTAAAGAATAAGATTACAGATAAGGGTGCAATCTTAACACAGATGTCAAAGTTCTGGTTTGATTACACAAAGGATATTGTAAAGAATCATATGGTTTCTGTAGATGTAAAAGATATGCCGGAATTTTTCCAGTCAGAAAAATACAACGGAAACAGCATGCTGTGCAAGAAGCTGGAAATGCTCCCGATTGAATGTATCGTGCGTGGATACATTACAGGCAGTGGCTGGGAAAGCTACAAGAAGAACGGTACTGTTTGTGGCATCAGACTTCCGGAAGGTTTAAAGGAATCAGAAAAACTGCCTGAACCGATTTATACTCCAAGTACAAAGGCTGAATTAGGCGACCATGATGAAAATATTTCTTTCGAGCAGAGCGTAGAAGTGTTAGAAAAACTTTATCCGGGCAAGGGCAGAGATTATGCAACACAGATTAAGGACTGTACAATCAAGCTTTACAAGAAGTGCGCAGAATACGCATTAAGCAAGGGAATTATCATTGCAGATACAAAGTTTGAATTTGGTCTGGATGAGAACGGCAACGTTGTTATCGGTGATGAAATGCTCACACCGGACAGCTCAAGATTCTGGCCGTTAGAAGGATACGAAGCAGGAAAGTCACAGCCGTCATATGACAAGCAGTTCGTAAGAGACTGGTTAAAAGCAAATCCAGACAGCGACTACCTCCTCCCGGACGATGTAATCGATAAGACAATTGCAAAATATAAAGAAGCATTTGAATTATTAACAGGCAGAAAATTCGCCTAATTGTAAATAAAAGCAGTGTAGTACCCAAATAAGCCGAAGTCAAGTAACACGGTAAATTTTTGCCTATAATGTTCCGACTGCCATGCTCTCCCCTCATGGAGCCAAAGCGTAAATAAAAGCAGTGCAGTACCAAAATAAGCCGAAGTCAAGTAACACGTTGAGGCGTTTTTGGTACTGCACTGCTTTCTTATTTTTACACTTTATGCGAAATGAAACGTATCCTTCAATCCCTTCCACAGCTGATCCTTATCGCTGAGTAACAGTTTTGTGCCGTCAGCAAGGCTGTAGCCGTCTCCAGACGGGGTGCCGTTATAGGAGCCGGTAAGCTTGGGCCATATAATTCCGATTTCCGGGTCATTCCATGCGAGACCGCCCTCGTCATTCGGGTGGTAGAAGTCCGTACATTTATAGCAGAATTCTGCGGTATCACTTAATACTAAAAATCCGTGTGCAAAGCCTTCCGGGATATAAAACTGCTTTTTATTTTCTTCAGAAAGCTCCACACCAAACCACTTTCCGTATGTCTGGCTGTTTTCACGTAAATCCACGGCGACATCAAAAACACAGCCTTTGATGACACGTACCAGTTTGCCCTGCGGGTACTGCTTCTGAAAATGTAAACCGCGCAGAACACCCTTTGAAGAAGCAGACTGGTTGTCCTGTACGAACTGCATTGTAAGTCCGGCTTCCTCCATATCCTTTTGATTGTAAGTTTCCATAAAATATCCGCGTGAATCGCCGTGAACGGTTGGTGTAATCACACACAAACCTTCAATGCCGCCTGCATTTTTTTCTACTTGAATCTGTCCCATATTATACTCCATTCCTGAGCGACTTTGTCGCGAAGATGCGATGAGAAATTCGCGCAGGCGATTTCTCATCTGCAATCATGGAGATTTGTTTTCGCTCAGAAACAAATCTCCGTGTGAAAAATAAGCGCATCAGCGTTATTTTTCACACCTCTCCATTCCGCAGGTATCTTGATGCCCTGCATATTACAAAATTTCTTTCAAATATCGTTTTAGTGCATCCTGCCATGTCGGAAGCGGAGTAAATCCGTTTTCAACAAGCTTGTGCTTATCCAGACGGCTGTTAAACGGTCTTGCGGCTTTGGAAATGCCGTATTCCACCGTAGTAACAGGAGCAACCGTTAAATGCCCGCTGTCATATTCACTGTGTCCTAAAGCCACAGCTTCGGAAAAAATAGCCGTTGCGAAGTCATACCAGCTGATAAAGCCGCCTTCGTTGGTTGCGTGGTAGTAACCGTATTTGTCGGTTTCAATCATATCGACAAGCAGTCGTGCCAAATCAAATGTATAAGTCGGTGTGCCAATCTGGTCATTGACAACCGTCAGTTTATCGTGGTTTGCACCGACCTTTAACATCGTTTTGATAAAGTTATTGCCGTTTAGACCGAATACCCATGCAATGCGGACGATAAAATACTTGGAAAGCAGACCGGAAACGGCGAGTTCTCCGTCTAATTTGCTCTGCCCGTACACATTTAACGGTGCATAGTCCTTACAGTCCGGTTTCCAGCTGTCAGTTCCCTGACCGTTAAATACATAGTCAGTTGAAATATACATGCAGGCAATATCCAGATGTTTACACATTTTAGCAATATTTTCCGTACCGACAGCGTTGACAAGATGGACTTTTTCCTGATTTTCGGTATCTTCTGCGGCATCGACAGCCGTCCATGCCGCACAGTGAATGACCGCTTCCGGAGAAACCGCTGTCAGTGTCTTTTTAACACTGGTAAAGTCTGTAATGTCCATTTCTTCAATATCAACACCGACAGCAGTATGTCCGCGTTTTTCAAGTTCATTTACAACGTCATGTCCGAGCTGTCCTTTGACACCGGTAACAAGCACTTTCATAAATTCATGTCCTTTCTATTAGCGGTTTTTATACATTTTTTCATAGTAATCCTGATATTCACCGGAAATAATCGTTTTCCACCAGTCCTGATTGTCCAGATACCACTGGATGGTTTTCTTAATGCCGTCAGCAAATTTCGTTTCCGGCAGCCAGCCCAGTTCATTGTGAATCTTTGTCGGGTCAATGGCATAGCGCATATCGTGTCCTTTACGGTCGGTTACATAAGTAATCAGGCTTTCCGGTTTGCCAAGCTCCTTGCAGATAATCTTTACGATATCTATATTTTTCATTTCGTTGTGGCCGCCGATATTATAAACCTCACCGACACGTCCCTTGTGAATAATTAAATCAATCGCCTTACAATGGTCTTCCACATAGAGCCAGTCACGCACATTTTCACCTTTTCCGTAAACAGGAAGCGGCTTGTCGTTTAAAGCATTTGCAATCATTAACGGAATCAGCTTTTCCGGGAAATGATATGGACCGTAGTTGTTGGAACAGCGGCTGATTGTTACCGGCAGGCCGTAAGTTCTGTGGTAGGCAAGCACCAGTAAATCCGCACCGGCCTTTGAGGAACTGTAAGGACTGCTGGTGTGAATCGGCGTTTCTTCCGTGAAGAATAAGTCCGGTCTGTCAAGCGGCAGGTCACCGTATACTTCATCGGTAGAAACCTGATGATAACGTGTAATGCCGTATTTGCGGCAGGCGTCCATTAAAACGGCAGTACCTTTGATGTTCGTATCCAGAAAGATTTCCGGGTTTTCAATAGAGCGGTCAACATGGCTTTCAGCGGCGAAGTTGACAACGATATCCGGCTTTTCTTCTTCAAAAAGACGGTAAACGGCCTCACGGTCCGTAATGCTTTCCTTTACAAAACGGAAATTCGGGTTGTCCATAACAGGCTCTAAAGTTGATAAATTTCCGGCATAGGTTAGGCAGTCTAAGCAGACAATCCTGTAATCCGGGTATTTGTTTAACATATGAAAAATAAAGTTGCTTCCGATAAATCCGGCACCGCCGGTTACAATAATAGTCATAAATCCTCCTTTAGTGCAGTACATCCATATATTTGCCGTCTAAGACATCTTTTAAATACTGTCCGTACTGGTTTTTCTTTAACAGTTCATAAACCTTTAATACATCTTCCTTTGAAATCCAGCCGTTTAAATAAGCGATTTCTTCAAGGCAGGCAATCTTTCTGTGCTGGTGCTGTTCAATTGTTTTTACAAAATTGGTAGCTTCGACAAGGCTTTCGTGCGTTCCGGTATCCAGCCATGTAAAACCCTGTCCTAAAAGCTCGACATTTAACTGGTTTTCTTCCAGATAAATGCGGTTTAAATCTGTAATTTCAAGCTCGCCGCGCGCACTTGGTTTTAAATTTTTAGCGTATTCCACAACGCGGTTGTCATAAAAATACAGGCCGGTAACACAGTAATTGCTCTTTGGCTTTGCCGGTTTTTCTTCAATGGATACGGCCTTGCCATTTTTGTCAAATTCTACAATACCGAACCGCTCCGGGTCGTCTACGTAGTAGCCAAAAACGGTGGCACCTCTGCCGCTTTCGGCATTTTCAATCGCGGCTTTTAAACGTTTCTTTAAACCGTGTCCGGCAAAAATGTTATCGCCGAGTACCATGGCAACACTGTCATCACCGATAAATTCTTCACCGATAATAAATGCCTGTGCCAGTCCGTCCGGGCTTGGCTGTTCTTTGTAAGATAAGCGGACACCAAACTGGCTGCCGTCGCGCAGCAGTTCCTGAAAACGCGGTAAATCCTGCGGTGTTGAAATAATTAAAATGTCGCGGATGCCGGCATTCATGAGTACGGACAGCGGATAGTAAATCATCGGCTTATCGTAAACCGGCAGCAGCTGTTTTGAAGTGACCATTGTCAGCGGATAAAGACGTGTGCCTGAACCGCCTGCTAAAATAATTCCTTTCATAAAACCTCCAGTCTTTTGTAGAAACAGTAAATGCTTTGTTCTAAAATCAGGCAAATAAATTTTGTCAATATACCCAGTATAAAAGATGACGTTACGTCACCTTCAAGCTTTTTCCGGAAAATTTTATGAAAGAATTTCTATATTTTATTCCGGCAGATAAAAAGCCCTGCCGATTTTGTAATATGAAATCCTTTGAGCGTCTTTTTTTCCACAAAGCGGCGGAAATCCTGATAACGTTCTAACAGATACTGGTTTTGGTTGCCATGGCAGGAAAGAATATATTCAATCAGCGGTGCCGCATCTGTGACATATAAGGCATCGTCATAGAGCTGTGTTGAAATTTCTGAAAAATACGGTGCAAGGAGTTCTGCGCCGTTTTCAAGCCCAAACCTTGCATACAGGGCATCACCGGATAATTGGATACGGCTGTCAAACTCCTGGACGAGTGCCGTGATTTCCTGCATATGGGAAGCACCGTAGGTACTGCATAGAAACCTTCCTCCGGGAACTAATATGCGGGATACTTCACGGCAGACTTTTGCAATATCATCACAGTAAAACAGTACATGATTGGCAATCACAAGGTCAAAGCTGTCTGAGGCAAATGGAATCCGGTGGCAGTCAAATGCCTGAAAAGAAAAGCGGGAATCACTGCCGATACGCCTTCTGACATCACGCAGCATGCCTTCTGAAATATCGGATAAGACTGCGGAAATATTTTGAGGAAGTTTTGCCATATTTTCATTCCAGAGTGTACCGTCCCCACAGCCGATTTCCAGAATGCGCATGCCGTCTGTGATTTTACAGTTGTGGTAAATCCATGGAAACCATCCCGTCTGATTTTGGGAATACATTTCATGCAGACGGATACGGGCAGAAATATTGCTGGCATTCTGATACTGTGTCTTTAAACTCTTTTCCATACCGGTCAGGTGAATCAGATGCAGCATCTGGCTCCAGTTTACGGTGTGATTTTTGGAAATTTCACGGGAAGTATCCTGAATTGCCTGTTTCACCAGCTGCATCTGTTCGATTTTATCATCAATCAGCTTTAACTGGAGATTTAAGGCATTCTGCATCAGGTGATAGTCGGTATCATTAATCGTCATTTCACGGATATCTTCCAGTGAAAAACCGAGATATTTCAATAATAAAATCTGCTGGAGCCGTACAAAGTCCTCATCGGTATAAAAACGCGCACCGCTTTCATTAATATAAGAAGGTTTTAAAATATTCTGTTGGTCGTAATAGCGGATTGTCCGTACCGATACCTCTGCCATATGTGCAAACTGACCGGACGTATAATAACCTGGAAGCTTCATAATTGATACTCCTTTCCACAGGTATTTTAATGCATACACTTTTTCCTAGACACTATCACATTTTTATAAAAAAAGCAAAGACCTGTGCACCAGCACAAAAAACTTTGTTTTTCAAGACATTGTGAATGGATACAGGAGGTGCTAAACTTTCAATCAGATTCAAACAAACAAAAGCACAACACCGCAGGAAGCGGTAGAAAAGGAGGGGCATTATGGTAATGATTCGGGCGATTATCAGACCGGAGAAAGTAGATGAAACCTTAAAGACACTGGCAGATGCAGGATATCCGGCGGTAACTAAAATTGAGGTATATGGACGAGGCAAGCAAAAGGGCTTACAGGTCGGTTCCGTATTCTATGATGAACTTCCAAAGGAAATGCTGATGATTGTTGTAGACGATGAAGTAGAAGAAAAGGTTTGTTCTTTGATTATCGGAACGGCAAGAACCGGTGAAGGCAATTTCGGTGACGGACGAATTTTTGTAACACCGATTAAGAAAGCCTATACAATCAGTTCAAAGACAGAAGGACTGTAGAAAGGCAGGGAATGTTATGGTAGAAATTATCGCAATTGTACGGCCAAACAAAACGGCAGAAACCAAACAGGCACTGCTTGACATCGGAAAGCCGGGATTCACATGCGTGAGAGTCAGCGGCAGAGGAAAACAGGCAGTGGTACGGACCTTTATGGACGGTTCGGTCATTACAACAGGATTAAACAATAAAAGAATGTTTATTATAGAAGCAGAAAATGATGATGAACAGCTTATCGTTGATAAATTAATGGCAGTCAACTGCACCGGAGAACACGGTGACGGCAGAATCTTTACAGTGGATTTGCAAAGCTCTTACAGCGTAAGAGAAGGAAAGGTCATGACAATTTAATATATAAAACAAGGAAGCAAAGGGGCTTGACAGGAATAAATCCGTCAGGCTCCTTTTGGTCTATACAGCATTATAAAAGGAAGGGAAAGGATTATGAAGAAAAAGAAAAAAATTTCAACAGAGCGGATTATTTCCGTCTGTGCAGTCATTTTGTTTTTTGCAGTATGGTATCTGGTAACGGCGCTGGAACTGGTTGACCCGAAGCTGATTCCGACACCGAAAGCTACATGGGATTCATTTGTAGAAGTTTTAACACAAGGATATAAGGGACACACCTTATTACAGCATTTAGGAACCAGTATGGAACGACTTTTAAAAGCATTCCTGCTTTCCGTTGTCACAGCCGTACCGCTTGGACTTTTAAGCGGTTTCAGTTCCAAAATCAAGGCATTTGTTGAACCGTTTATTGAATTTTACAGACCACTGCCGCCGCTGGCATACTACACGCTGTTGACACTGGCACTCGGCATTGGCAACAGTTCAAAGATTGCACTGTTATTCTTAGCCTGCTTTGCACCGATTTATGTAGCCTGTGTTTCGGCAGTTGCAAGAATTAAGGAAGATTATATCAATGCCGCCTATACGGTCGGCGCAACCCGGATGCAGGTGTTCGGGAGTGTGATTTTACCTTCCTGTGCAGCCGAAATCTTTGTCGGATTAAGAACTGCTATCGGCGTAGCATATTCCACACTGGTAGCCGCCGAAATGGTAGCCGCATCTTCCGGTATCGGCTGGATGGTTGTTGATGCGGGCAACTGGTTTAGAAATGACATTATCTTTGTCGGTATTTTCGTTATGGGCTTTACAGGCCTTTTCATTGACTGGCTTTTAAAATTCCTTGAAAAGAAGCTGGTTCCGTGGAGCGGCAAGGATTGATAAAAATAGATGACAGAAGCAAAAAACAGGGATTAAAGAAGGGAGAAAACATTATGAGAGTAAAGAGATTGGTAAGTCTGGCACTGGCAGGTATGCTTGCGGCGTCGGTTGCATTAACGAGCTGCGGCAGTAAAAAGGAAGCAACGACATCGGATGGTAAAACCATTGTAAAAATCGGTACACAGCAGATGCCAAACGATGAAGGCATTGCAAAGGCAATGAATTATTTCCAGGAGGAAATGGGTGACAGCGTCAGCGTGGAAATCGTGGAATTTAGTTCCGGCAAAGACGTAAACACCGCCCTGGCGGCAGGAAGCATTGACTTTGGACTGGAGGGTTCTTGTCCGGCTTCGCTTGCAATCGCACAGGATTTAGGCGTGGAATTAATCTGGATTCATGAAGTTTTGGGTGATGTGGAATCCCTTGTTGCAACAAATACCTCCGGTATTAACAGTGTAGCGGATTTAAAGGGTAAAAAAGTGGCAGTTCCGTTTGCATCAACAGCACATTTTTCACTTTTAAAGGCAATGGAAAATGCAGGACTCAGCGCATCAGATGTAACGGTACTGGATATGCAGCCGGATAAAATCTATGCTTCATGGAACAGTGGCGATATTGACGCGGCTTATATCTGGGAGCCGACATTATCCCAGTTATCCAATAAGAAAACTGTAATAACAAGCGGTGAACTTGCAAAAGCCGGATATATGACCTCCAATGTTGAAGTGGTCCGTACAAAGTTTGCAGAAGCACACCCGGATATTGTAGCCGCTTATGTAAAGGCACTTGATAAATCCGTATCCATGTATAAAAATGATGAAAGCACTGCAATCAAGACGATTGCAGAAGCAATGGAACTGACAGAAGACAATGCAAAATTCCAGATGAGCGGTTCGACATGGCTGACAGGCAGTGAACAGATTTCCTCAAACTATCTTGGAACAAGCAGTGCAAAGGGTGCAGTGGTACAGAACCTTTACGATACGGCAGAATTTTTAAAGACACAGGGCAGTATTACAAAGGTGCCTGACAAATCCGTATTTGAAAAGGCAGTCAATCCGAAGTACATTGAAACCGCATTGGGTAAGTAATGTCAGACAGGCAGAGAGAGGTGAAGGTTATGGCAAGTGAAATCAAAAGGGAGACGGTTGTTTCCATAAAAGATGCGTATTTAAGATACGCCAGTGAAAAGGGAAGTGTGACAGCACTTGAAAATGTCAATCTGGAAATTGAAAAGGGTGAGTTTATTTGTGTATTAGGCCCGTCCGGCTGTGGCAAGAGTACACTGCTTAAAATCATAGCAGGATTTCATCAGCCGACAGAAGGAACGGCAATGATGGGCGATACGCCGATTACAGGACCGTCTGCAGACCGCGGAGTTGTCTTCCAGACACCGACATTGTATCCATGGTTAAATATTTATCAAAATGTGGAATACGGACCGAAGATGCGTAAAGTTCCAAAAGATGAGCGGGAAGCAGATGTGAAAAAATACCTGGAGCTGGTCGGCTTAAAGGATTTTGCAAAGCAGAAGCCATATGAACTCTCCGGCGGCATGAAGCAGAGAGCCTCTCTTGCAAGGGTGCTGGTAAACCAGCCGAAGATGATTCTCATGGATGAACCGTTTGGTGCGCTTGATGCCTTAACCAGACAAAATATGCAGACGTTAATCCGTGAAATCTGGAATAAGACCGGCAATACCATTTTCCTCATTACCCATGATGTTGATGAAGCACTGGCACTGGCAACAAGAGTAATTGTCATGTCTTCAAGACCGGGACGGATTGTCAAAGAATTTCATACGGATTTTACCTACGACATTGTAGGTACAAATCAGGAAAGTGCAAAATATACACAGGAATATATGCATATCCGTGAGGAAATATTAAGCATTATTAATACGCAGAATGCGGCATTGACGGCAGATGCCATTTAAAACACAAAGCAAAGCGGGCAGAAAATTATTTTTGTCCGCTTATTTGTGCGTATTAAAAAAGTATAAAAAATCTAAAAAAATCCGTAATAAAGCGTTACAAATTCTTATTTTTATGATAAATTATAGTATATATATGCAACCACAGGTGTATTGTAGTGACAAAGGGGAGATTCATATGAATAAGAAAGTGTATTGTAAGCGTACAAAAGCGTTTTACAGAATCTTTGCGGCAGCAGCGTGCAGTCTGCTGCTGGCAGGGTGTCAGGCACAGAAGCCGGACGATTATGCAACCAATCAGGATTATTCTGATAACAGTACCGTATCGGTACAAAATACCACAGGCATTACCAAAGAAAATATCAAAGTCGGGGTCATTCATTTGTCTGATCCGGCAGAGGGAAGCGGCTATACCTATACACATGATTTAGGAATTCAGGGGATGCAGCAAAACCTCGGACTTTCAGATGACCAGATTATACGCAAAATCAATGTCGATGACAGTGATGCACAAAAGACACGCACTGCGATTCAGGAGTGTATTGATGCGGGCTGTAATATCATATTTTCCACAAGCTGGGGCTATATGCAGACCACAGCAGAAATGGCGGAACAGTATCCGTCTGTGTATTTTTCACACGGCACGGGCTATTTAAGCAACGGTAAAAATTTTAACAACTATTTCGGAAAAATCTATCAGCCGCGGTACTTAAGCGGAATTGTGGCAGGCATGAACACCAAAACCAATAAAATCGGCTATGTTGCCGCAATGGATTCTTCCAATTCAGAAGTTACGGGCGGTATTGATGCTTTCGCACTGGGTGTATATTCTGTCAATCCGGATGCACAGATTTACGTTAAGGTAACAAACAGCTGGTACAGTCCTGAAGCGGAAAAAGCCGCCGCAGCGACATTGCTTGATATGAACTGTGATGTGATTACACAGCACTGTGACACGCTTTATCCGCAGACACTGGCGCAGGAACGGGGCGTTTACAGTATCGGTTACAATTCGGATATGAGTAAAAATGCGCCAGATGCCTGTTTATGTAGTGTCATCTGGAACTGGAGTGCTTATTACACCTCTGCGGTACAGAGTGTTCTGGACGGAACGTGGGACGGCAGTAATTATTACGGCGGCATGAATGAAAATCTGGTCAGCATTACGGAACTGGCAGATTTTTGTGCGGCAGGGACAAAACAGAAGGTGGACGAAGCCAAACAGCAGATTTTATCCGGGAAAAACGGTGTGTTTGACGGTGTCATTGAAACCAATACGGGAGAAACCGTAGGCGAACAGGGTAAAACACTTGATGCCGCAACGATTACCGGCAAAATCAACTGGTACTTTAAAACCGTTCACGTTGTCGAATAGGGGGAATTACAGATGAGTATTAAAAAGAAAATTTTATCCATTACCATTATACCGGTGCTGCTTTTAGGCATTGTATCCATTTTTTTAACCTTTACCACGGTAAAAGGTGCATTAATCAACCAGATTGAGGAAGCGTTAAAAGGCACGGCGGCGGCGACACTGGCGGCATATGACCAGAATACGGGCGATTACATACAGACCAGCAATGGCGATATCTGGAAGGGCAGCTATAACATTTCCAAGTCGGAAAGTCTGGTAGACCGTATCAAAAAGAACACGGATATGGATGTGACATTTTTCTACGGAAACGAACGGATTATGACTTCGGCTGCGGACTCGGATGGAAACCGTATTTTAGGTTCACCGGCGGGCGATGTGATTATTACAAAGGTTCTGCAAAACGGCGAAGAATATTTCAGCAAAAACGTATCATTAGAAGGAAATATAAATTATGGCTATTACATGCCGGTTTATCAGAATGGTTCGGACAGCGAGATTATCGGCATGGTCTTTGTCGGTACGGATAAGGCGCAAAAAGATGCGGTCATCAACAAGATTCTCGGCAGTATTGTTATGGCGGTGATTGTGATTATGCTTGTGTGTATTGCATTTGCCATGAAAATAGCATTGTCTATGAGCAGTAATATCCAAAGCAGTATCCAGGTTGTTGAGGAGCTGGCACAGGGCAACTTAAAAGTATGGGTAGATGAAAAGCTGCTTGCAAGAAAGGACGAAATCGGTGCGTTGTCAAAGGTTACGATTACGCTCAGAGATGCCATGCAGTCTGTTATCCGTGAAATTTCAGAAAATGCAAAGCATCTGTCAACGGCATCGGATGTGCTGGGGATGGCAGCAGACACCACCAACGGCACGATGACACAGGTTAAAGATACAGTGGCAATGATTGTGGACAATTCCACACAGCAGGCAGAAACCTCTAAGAATACGTCTGAGCAGATGAAGCTGATGGGTGAAAATATAACGCAGACAGCGCAGGAGGTCGGCATATTAGATGAAAAAGCACAGCAGATGCAGCAGTCCGGCAGCAGAGCTGCAGAAACGCTGATGAAGCTGATGAAAATTAATGGAGAAGTGGAACATACGATTAAAGAAGTACAGGAGCAGACAAACAGAACGAATGACTCCGTCAATAAAATTTACGAAGCAACAGCACTGATTACATCAATTGCGGAAGAAACCAATCTGTTAAGCCTGAATGCTTCAATTGAGGCGGCAAGGGCAGGAGAAAGCGGCAGGGGCTTTGCCGTAGTTGCTGATCAGATTAAAAAGCTGGCAGACCAGTCTAACGAATCGAGCCGTGAAATCGGTGAAACTACGCAGGTACTTATGGAGGATTCTGCAAAAGCCGTGGAAAATATGCAGCAGATGCAGCAGATTCTACAGAATCAGAGTGAAAGCATGCAGGCAACCCAAAATATTGTGGAAGAAGTGCTTTCGGGTATCGGGGAATCCATGCAGAGTATTGGACAGATTAAAAGCAGTACACAGCGGCTTGACAGCTCCCGCAGTGAAGTCGTGGAAGCCGTGTCGGCGCTCTCTGAAATTGCAGGAAACAACATGGAAGGCACAAAAAAGACATACGATGAAACAGAAGCAGTTGCAGGCACTTTCAAACAGGTGTATGAAAGTGCCGAACAGCTCCGTCAGATTGCCGAACAGCTTGTACAGAGCATTGATTATTTTAAAATGTAAAAAAGAGATTGAATTTCACACAGCAATGTGCTAAACTCAGCAATAAATAAAAAAGACAAACCGTTGAATAAGAGTAGTAGCATGAGCGTAAGAGATTACAGAGAACTGCATGTGGTGAGAAAGCAGTATTTCCGGTTCATGTGAATGGACTTATGAGGGCAGCCTGAAATGATAGTAGGAGCTGACGGAAACTCTAACCGTTATGATGAGAGCATATCGTCTGACTGTAGTAATCGCCGTTTTGACGGACTATAGAAAGACCGTATGTGAGATTTCCATACAGGTGGCGTGCAGAAAAGATTTCTGTTCCTTTAGGGAACGGAAATCTTTTTTTTATTTCGGTTTGTAACAAAAAGAAAAGAGGAAAGACCATGAAGGAAAAGACACAAAACGCAGGCAGAGGCGCATCCCTTGCAATGGGTGTTGCATTTGTCGGATTCACAACACAGTTTGGCGGCGGCTTTGCCTCCGGCGCACAGATTTACCAGTATTTTATTCACTATGGCTTTTGGGCATTGCTTACACCGTTTATTGCGCAGGCATTACTGTCACTGTTTTACTGGTATGGCATGCGGTATGCGTACCGTCATAAGACGTATGACTACAGAAGCTTCTGCGACAGCTTTTATGGAAAAACAAGAGTAGTATTTTCAAATCTCTATGAAATCGAATATTTTGTCATGGTCTGCATGGCACCGGCGGTGTTCGGACTGCTTGCCGTAGCCTACCAGCCGGAGCTTTTAGGCTATTCCGTACCGATGCTGTTACTCGTAAAGACAGGGGTCGGAAAGACGGTGCTGACACCGCTGATTTCGGTTTTGATTATTCTCGGTGCGGTTTCAACCGGTGTCAATATGATTGCGGGTATTGTAGAACGAATCGTCCACGGTGCGGAAAAATCCATGGAAAAAAGAAAAGCACAGGCAGTAACTGCATCACAGCATCAAAAATTCCAGACGGTTACGGTGCTTGTATTTACACTGATGACGTTTGGCATTGCCCAGTTTGGCTTAATTCCGCTGGTTAAGACGGGTTATTCTTATATCGGTTATGCAACGCTGATTGTGATTGTGATACCGTTTATTGTCCATATGATTGTAGGCTGCGTGAAAAAACAGCCGGTCATGGGCAGCGAAGCAGCTGAAAATTAAAAAACTGATACGTGTTTTGCGGGCATGAAAATGTCTGCGGAAAGGATAGAATTATGAAATTAGAAAATTATGAATTACATTTACCGAGTTATTCTGTAGGAAAAGAGGTCTATAACCAGATTGGAAAAATCTGTAAACCATACGGCACAAAGGTGCTTGTAATCGGCGGTAAAAAGGCGCTTTCTGCGGCATTTGACAAAATCAGTAAAAATGCGGCGGACGGCGGGCTGGATATTATCGGAAAAGAAATTTACGGAACAGACTGCACGTATGAGGCAGTAGAACGCCTTGCCGCACTGACGTCATTTCAAGAAGCCGATATGGTGTTTGCCGTGGGCGGTGGAAAGGCAATTGATACCTGCAAATGTCTGTGTATCGAGTGTGAAAAGCCGGTGTTTACATTCCCGACAATCGCTTCCAACTGTGCGGCATGTACTTCTGTTTCAATTATGTATCATGAAGACGGCACATTTTTCAAACCACATTTCTTTACACATCCGGCAGCTCACGCATTTATCGACACACAGATTATTGCCGCAGCACCGTACCGTTATCTGTGGGCGGGTATCGGCGACACGTATGCGAAAAATTACGAAGCTGAGATTTCTTCACGCGGTGAAAAACTGCCGCATTATACGGAGGTCGGTGTTGGATTTTCCAAAATGTGCCTGACACCGATGCTTGAATACGGCAGACAGGCATTGGAGGATAATAAAAAGGGTGTTGCAACCGAAGCACTGGAGCAGGTAGCTTTAGCGATTGTGGTTACGACAGCGATTGTATCCATTTTCCTTACAAGGGACTTTACACCGGATTACAACAGTGGTCTGGCACATGCCTGCTTTTATGCGCTGACGGCGTATCCGGTCATTGAAAAAGAACATCTGCACGGCGAGGTTGTCGGATTCGGTGTACTGTATGCCCTGCTTGTAGACGGACAACAGGAGGAATTTGAAAAAATTTATGCCTTAAATAAAGAGCTGGGACTTCCGGTGCGCATTGCCGATATCGGCATTACCGAGGAGCAGTTCTTTGAAACCATGGACAGGATTCCGCAGATGTCCGATATCCGCCATTATCCGTATGCAGTGACAAAGGAAATGCTGATGCAGGCATATGAAACGATAGAACAGCTGTCAGTATAAAATGTCAGAATATTCATAATAAAATATACAATTTATAGAAAAGAATGAAAATAATTAAAATTTATTTGAAAAAAGTATTGACAAATAATAACCTGCGTGTTAATATACAATCACAAACAAACAAGAACTTCAAAACATAAGAGTTCTTAAAAGGAGGTTGATTCCAATGCAGAACGAAGGAATACACCTACAATATGAGAGTGGTAAGGCATAGCAGTTCCCTCGCAAGAATACCTTTACCGATATAACAAATGGAAGATTCCTATAAAGAGATAGGAAAAGAAGGAAAAGGTAATACAGGCTGGCACTCATATTGAAGATTTACCACAACAATAATATGAAAGATTTCAGATTTGTGTAAAGAAACAAATACTGAAAAGGTATCAAAAATATACGACCGGAACACTTCTGATACCAGTAAAAGATTTTGGTTATCAACGAAATCAAAGTCAATGAAGATGCAGAAGTAAAAGGAAACTATATTTCAGATATCTTGAAACTGTCAGAACCCGTGAAAGATGACAGAAAGAAGCTTCATATTATCCGAATGAAACAGATTCAATGAAAGCAATTTCAAGGAATCAGGTATCATTCAAAAAAATGTATCAATGTTCTAAGTAAGAAAACAAAAAGGAAGATTTTTTAAAGAAAAGATTCCAAAAAGAAAACTTACGAGCAGGGAATAAAAAGGTGATGTTGCCTTTGTACAATCAGAACAGATTTCATCGAAGAAATTGAAAAATGAAGTGAAATTCATAAAATCAATGAAGAATCGAAGAAAAAGGAGTTTAAAATTGGATAACGCAGAGTCTTAGAACGGCCGTTGTATCAAACATTCGTAGTTGGTATGACGGTCGTTCATTTTGCGTTAAGTGGATGTACGGTAGGTTTTGGTCACGTTGCTACAATTATCGAGTAATTAAATACTCTTAGAGTATCAATTGACTTAAGCTATTCTCATGGACTTGCTGTATGATTATTTTATCCTTTGGACTTACGACTTTGAACCTTGTGTCCTGTGGTTTGGTTCTTCTGATGTTTCAATCGCGGAGCGTATTTCCGTAGAGGAAACGATTGAGAGGATGAAGGGGTAAGTGCAGAATGAAAAAAGTTATTGGAAAATATTTCCGATGAGGGCCGGATAAAGGGTGTAATTGTTTTAGGGAATGTAGCTGTTGTGGAATGGTATTTTCAGTGCGATTACGAGGGCAATGGGGAGAGTTTTTATGCAGTGACCATTGCCGAGTTTGATGTGGATATGAAGATTTGTGATTTGAAAGAGTTTCAGTCGAAGGAAGAGCATTATTATCCGTATGGGGAATAACATATAAATAGTTTACAATCATATTTTACATAGTTTTAGTAAAGCCAATTTAAAGCGGTCAGTTGATAGCTGATTCCTTCTTTGTTTTCTGCCGGTTACAATTATAAAAAAGTTTTAAGTATAAAAATCAAAACATTGCATAAAATGATATGAAAAATAACAAAAATAGAAAACTTATTGACTTTGATGCGGAAAGGTGGTACTATGACCGTGGAGGTGCATGAAATGATTACTTATGTGAAGATGAAAAACTTTATGTCATTCAAGGATGTGATGTTTGATTTCAGAAACGGAAGCAAAGGTGCCAAGAAGTTTATCTCTATTTATGGTGAAAATGGTAGCGGAAAGTCCAATTTTGTTACATGCATTGATTTGTTAAGAAAGTCTATTGAATCGTTTCAGATGGTAGGAGAAACGGAAAGAATAATGGAAATTGCTAAAGAAAAAGATGTTCCGCAGGAACTTTTGGAGCTGTTGTTGAATAGCACAAGCATCTTAAAATATAAGGAAAACTGCAGAATGATGGAGTGTGAGGAAGCAACTACCATTGAATATGGATTTCAAACAAATGGGCACGATGGTTATTATATAATGTCCTTTGAGGACCGTTTTTTGTATGAAAAGCTTTATTATTTTACTGGAAAGCAACGTGGCGTTTTATATGAAATCGATTATACAAATGAAAATTCAAAAATAGAATTTTCAAACAAACTTTTTAAAAATAAGAAGGTTGAATTAGAACTTAGGGATGAAATAAGTAAATATTGGGGCAAACATACTTTGTTGAGTATTTTTAACAAGGAAAGAGAAGATAAGAACGAGGAGTATATAAAAGAAAGTTATTTAGAGTATGTGTTTGACATAATTGATATGTTGAAGGATACTACAATCCATTGTAAAAAAACATCTTCTTCGGGTAGTGAAATAAATGCCGGTAAACCTACAAATGTGTTGAGAGATTTGAAGGATGGAAAAATAAAAAAAGATAAAGAAGGCTTGTTGGATCGTTCGGAAAGAATTATTCGTGATTTCTTTACTCAAGCGTATGCTGATATTAAAGATGTATACTATGAAAGAGAAATCGAGAATGATGTAATTTTGTATAAATTATATGTTAGGAAAATGATTGGCGGAAGAATTAGAACAATTCCTTTTTCCAGAGAGTCAGCAGGTACGCAGCATATTATTGATATTATTCGTTCATTGCTTGGTGCATTTTGTGGTGTTACGGTTGTCTATGATGAAATAGATGACGGAATACATGACTTGCTTTTAAAAAATGTGCTGGAATCAATGATAGAGGATATTACGGGTCAGCTTATTATTACAACGCACAATACGTACATGTTGGAGACTATTGATATTAAATCTGTGTATTTGATTAATGTCGATTATCAAGGAAACAAAGAAGCCAAGTGTTTAGATAAGTATCCAAGAATTCAAGGGACAAATAATCCAAGGATTATGTATTTAAAAGGATTGTTTGGTGGTGTACCAATTGTAGATATATTGGATTATGATACAATATTGCAGGAGTTAAATGATTTGTCGGATGTAGAAGGAGGCGAGTAGTAGTGCCTCATAATGCATTAAATTATACAAAATGTGTGGTCATTGTTCATGGAAAATCGGAGCTTGCATTAGTAAAGTACATTTATACGAACTTGCATTTGCCTGTAAAAATTATTGCGAAAGATAAAGGACGTGGAAGTATTCAGATAAATGGATTATCAGAATATCTAAGAAAAAAGCAGTTCAGGACGCTTAAGGAGTTTGCTAATGAGTATTCCATAGAATATGACAGAAAAACAAAAGGTCTCAAAAATTTTAAGCTCTTTATCATAATGGATACAGATGATTGTGATGAAACTACAAAGTCTAAATATATTTCTGGAGAACTATTTGAAGGACATTCATTAAAAGAGTATATTGTACCAGTCTATAATGTTTCCAATCTTGAGGATGTAATGATAAAGGCTGGAATAATGGTTAAAAGGATACCTGATGCGCAAAAAGGTTCATATTATACAAAGATTTTTCCGATTAATACGGGACCATTAAGTGTTGATACGGTCAATCAAGTAAGGACATTTGCCAAGAAAATAGAAGGTATTAAAGAGACAAATATGTTGACATTTGTTGAGTATTGTTTTCAGCAAATGCCGGGAGAAAAATTATGGGAGGAAAGAGGTGAGAAATAAAAGTATAAGTGGACAAAGTAAAAAGGCTGAAGTTGCAGCTTCAGCCTAGGCTTGAATGACCAACAGATGGTCAAACGAATTCGAATCTATTTTATCATCTGGAAGTCTGTTTTACAACCCCAAATAAAAAATGATATTTTACAAGGATTTGGTCATTATCCTTTTTACATAAAAACTGGTGAATGCACTAGGTTTATTAAGTGCACCTAAAAATGGAGGATGAATTATGAAATTAAAAGTATCTAAGGAATCCGCAAGCGGATTGAATACAGAATTTGTAAATGTAGAAACTGGTAGACTCATCCCGTTAGAGCAGGTTGTTACGCAGATAAGTAGGGAAAATAAGAATTATGAAAATTATCAAGTGGTAAACAAACCTGAAGGAACAACCTATATTTGTTCAAAGGCGGATGGGATAAAGAAAAATAATATTGAGGAGTAAGATAAGATGAAAAAAGAATATATATCTGATGTGTGGAAATTAAAGCAAAAGGGTCACAAAAACTTTGAATTCGTAGATGTAGTAGTCAATGATGACAATTTGCTTTTTATTGATCCGTGCTTGATTAAGAGATGGAATAATGCATGGGCTATTAAAGCAATGAAGCATATCAATTCATATTTTGACAATTTGTTCAAAGCATATAATACATGTAATAGAAAAGATATGAAATGCTTGTTGTCGCATGCCGGGGAGCAAAATGCAACCAGATTTGGATATGGTAATGGCGATAATGGCAAAGGTAATACAGCTGGTGGTTTGTTGGAGATATTTCAACCACTGGAACATTTGATAAGTTCAATTAGGACAATTGGAAAAGCGGAAGATTTACCTTTGTTGATACCAGGATTTGCAGAAGATGGTATGTCAGATTTACTTACAAACATTCTTCATGAATGCTTGAATGAATTCACAATGGAGCAAATGCATAAATATGGAATTTCAAGTAATGGCACGAAAACGTTTTATACATGGGACATGCATGCTAGTGAATGGAAGAAGGTTGAGAAATTTGTTTATTATGTCAACGGCAAAGAACTGCTTCTTGTTCCTAAAAATATTGTTAGAAAAAATTATTTGTTTGGAGTGAGTCAGTATTTTACAAGAATTATTTTGGAGAGAATGATTGATGAAGGTGGTTATCGAGATGCTGACGGAAAGGCAATACCTAAGAAAGAGATTGTAAAATCCAAAAGATATTCTGGTGAACACTGGCAATATGATGAGGCAATCAAATACACGGTAGAGAACAACGATGCATTAGATGAGTATCATCGGAAGTTGCCGGGATTTTACATGGAACATGGTAAACCTATGACAGATGAGGAACTTGATTTTGTGATTTATGGATATGTGGTTGCTAAAAGTGCATAGTGAAAAGTGTGGCACTGTGAGTTTTCCGACTTACAGTGTCACAGAAATAACAGGAGAAATAGTATATGAAGGAAATCAAACTTTTGCAGAAAAGCATCCTGAAATTAACTTTTTAATCGGATTGCTGTTGTTAATAGGTATGGTGATAGCAGCGGTATTACTTGTAAAATGGATTTTGGAAGAAGCTTTCGCAACATGCATTATCGTATGGATATCCTTTCTTTGAGAAAGACTGAACCGCGTTGTATTTTTCCAAGGTTTGACGAAATGTGAAAGCGGTATAGTCAGAACCTTGATCTGAATGAAACAGTATATAATCAGGCTCGCCTCTGTCGAAGTAAGCCTTTTCAAAAGCTTTGCTGGTTAAGTCGACATCATGACGATTGGACAGGCTTCAGTCTATGACTTTTCTTGAAAATAAATCAATAACAACACAGAGGTAATGGAAGCTTCCATTTATCTTTATGTAAGTAAAATCAATAGCTTAGACAGAGTTTGGAGTAGTGGGATTGAACTGCTGATTAAGGTGATTAACACAAGGACCATTGCCTTTCCAGGCATCCTTCCACTTTGGTTTTTCTGTGGAACGCTTTGGTAGATTCATAGTGTTCATCAGGTGGTATATTTTACCGAAACGGATGTTGATGTCATAATCACGTTCTAATACACGATGGATATTGTAAGCACTAAGAGAGTTATCGTAATGAGTATAGATTTGCAAGAGGTGCGTACGAATTAGCTGATATTCTTCTGTACGAGGTGCTGAATCTGAATAAAAGTGTTTGTAATAAGTATTGCGATTTACGCGAAGAACTCGGCAAAAGTTTTGATATCGTATTGATGACGCAACTTATGCACAGCATCTAATCGTTGCTTGAGTGTGGCATGAATATGGCAATCGCTTTTTTAGTATTTGGTTTTCTTCTTCAAGCTGAGCCATACGTATTTGAAGCACTTTCACCTGCTTTGCAGTGAGAACTTTACCGTCATCAGTTTTAACGGTCAAATACGGTTTGATCCATCTGGAAAGAACAGTTTGAGATATGCCGTACTCTTTGATAAGAGAGGCCAGAGTTTTATCATTGTGGTAAAGCTCAACGAGGGTTCGTTTGAAATCCTCATCGTAACGTTGTTTTGTGGACATAAAAGACGCCTTCTTTTGGTGTCTATATTAATAGTAAGTCTATTTAACAAATGTGTCCACTTTTATAAGTATAATGCAGTTGGAAAAATATCCGAATGCGGCGTATTGTGCGTTGAATAGAGCAGGGCACAATGCGCAACAGAGCAACCGGAACTATTTCAGAGTATTGTAAAGAATTAGTTGAAAGGGGAGGCACATGTTAATTAGTTTTATCATGTTATGTTTATTTGGAAGTCTTAGTGTTTGTGTAATAATTGTAATGATTAAGGTAAAAATTGAAAAAAGGAAAAATAGAGAGTATGTTGTAAAATTGTATAAAGCATTAATAGGGTGTTCTCATATATTAATGGTTGTTAGTATGGGATTCCTGCTAATATATTTCTATACATTGTTATATAATATGTTTTTAAATATGTGCATGTTAGTTAGTAAAAGCTCTGAAATTTCGGAGTATATAGCTATATCAATTATTTTGGTGACATTTCAACCTTCGATGTACTTTATACTAAAGATATTAAAAAAAGATTTATATAAGAAAATGGAACAAAAAGAAATAAAGGAAATAGAAACAGATATAATTAATAAAGTAATAACATACATAAATGAAATACCTGTAAAAGGCGTTATTCACATAATAAATTTGATTTTAGTAGTATTGGCAAATTCTTTTAAAGTTCTAAATGTAGATACAAATCTTACAACTACTAGTATTTATATGAGTGTTGCTACATTCTATGCATTGGATAAAGTGGTTGATTACTTTTCTAAGAAGTATAGCAGTTTTTGGAAAAAGGTAGATAATAAGCTTTTTGATACAGAAAAAATAGATTCAAATGTCAAATTTGGATTAAATGATTTGAAAAATATAAAAGAGAAATTGTTCATTAACTATATTGAGACTGGAATATATAACTTGCCAGAACAATGATTTTGTCAAAAACATATTGTAAGAAATTTGAAAAATGTAGGATATGGAGTTATTAAATTTGCGTCTAAAAATAGTGTGGCATAGAATTATGAAAAGAAGTTCAGTGAATTGTCGAGTATGAGCATAGGCAGTAGGGCAAAAACGGTGCCAAGAAATCATTCAAATAGAAATACACCATATAAAACCAATGAAAATATGCAGATTTTAGCCATAAAAGCCTAAAAAATATAAAAAAGGAATAGTGCCAAAACGGCGGGAATATAGTATATAGCGTGAAAAAATGCCGGTGTAATTATTTTTTGCATTGGAATTTGGTTCTTATGAAACAAATCTGCGCGGTAAAAATCTAGTATTTGTGGATTGGAGAGGTGTATGAAATTGCTGTGGAGGTCGGGACGCAGGCGCAGTAAAGCTGATGGCAAAGAAAAGGAAAAAGACATTAGGGAAAGCAGGAAACCGTGGTCGGGGATAACGGCACAGAAAGTAAGTATCGTGGCAGTGCTGTTTTTAGTAATGTATGCGCTGGGAGCGCTGACAGCAAAAAAGGCGGAGAGTGTAGGCGTGGCGGCATTACTGCATGAAAAAAGTGAAAACTGGGGACTGGGTTTTGGCACGGAAGGGAAGCCGCCGACAGGAAATGCGAGTGCAGAGGAATTAAAAAAATACAATGCGTATTTTATCGGGGATACGACACAGAATACGATTTATCTGACATTTGACTGCGGCTATGAAAACGGCAATACAGAGCCGATTTTAGACGCGTTGAAAAAACATGATGTAAAGGCGACCTTTTTCGTGGTCGGAAATTTTCTGGAAACCAGCCCGGAGATAGTCAAACGGATGATTGCGGAGGGGCATACGGTCGGCAATCATACCTATCATCATCTGGATATGTCATCCATTTCAAGCATGGATGCCTTTAAAAAGGAAACGCAGGACGTTGAAAATCTGTTTGAGCAGATTACAGGGACAACGATAACAAAATTTTACCGTCCGCCGCAGGGCAAATACAATATTGAAAACTTAAAAATGGCGCAGGAGCTTGGCTACCACACGTTTTTCTGGAGTCTTGCTTATGTGGACTGGTATCAGGATAAACAGCCGACAAAAGACGAAGCGTTTGGCAAGCTGCTTAAAAGAATACACCCCGGCGCAATCGTGCTGTTACATTCCACGTCCTCGACAAATGCGCAGATTTTAGACGAATTGTTGACCAAGTGGGAAGAAATGGGCTATACTATAAAACCGTTGACAGAACTGGCTGGCGCAGCAACATGACACATAATAAATGTATTGTTTGACAAAACTTTAGGAAAAATGTTTGGCGAAGCCGGGTGAAGCGTGTAAAGATATAGATTTATGCGTGTACAGACAAAGAAAGAGAGTAAGATGAAGAAAAATGGGAGGAAACGAAACGTGAATACGAAAGAGTATGAAACAAAGGAGCTGCTTTCACGGTTTGCACCGTATTATAAGCCGCATATGGGGACGCTCTGCATGGATTTATTTTGTGCGGCGCTGACAACAATCTGCGAGCTGGTGCTTCCGCTGATTATGCGTTATATTACCAACGAAGGAATCCGGGATCTTGCGGCGTTGTCCGTAAAGACCATTCTGATGTTGGGTGCATTGTATCTGGTACTGCGTATTATTGATGGTATTGCGAATTATTATATGGCATATACGGGGCATGTTATGGGTGCAAAGATTGAAACCGGTATGCGTAAAGATGCATATGCGCATTTGCAGAAGCTGTCTGATACGTATTATAACAATACGAAAGTCGGTCAGATTATGGGGCGGATTACCAACGATTTATTTGATGTTACCGAATTTGCGCATCACTGTCCGGAGGAATTCTTTATTGCGGCGATTAAAGGCATTGCAGGCTTTGCAATTCTTGCAATGATTAATCTGTGGCTGACACTGATTATTTTTGTGATTGTGCCGGTTATGGTTCTATCCTGTATGAAGCTGAACCGCAAAATGAAAAAGGCATTTGCGGCACAGCGGTATCAGATTGGTGAATTAAATGCGCGTATTGAAGATACCTTGCTGGGTCAGAAGGTTGTGAAGGCTTTCACAAATGAAGATATGGAAAATCAGAAGTTTGATGCGGATAACCACAGCTTCTTTGGGATTAAAAAAGAAACGTATAAATATATGGGCGCATTCCAGACCACAACCAGAATGTTTGACGGTGTGATGTATCTGGCAGTTGTGGTTGCCGGCGGTATTTTTATGGTTAGAGGCATGATTCTGCCGGGCGATCTGGTTGCGTATATGCTGTATGTAACGACATTTATTGCAACAATCCGCAGAATCATTGAATTTGCCGAGCAGTTCCAGCGCGGCATGACGGGAATTGAGCGCTTTTTACAGATTATGGACGCCCAAATCGACATTTTTGACGAGCCGGGTGCAGTCGAATTAAAAGATGTAACAGGAAATATTACATTTAAAGATGTAAGCTTTGAGTATCCGGATGACCACAATCAGGTCTTTGAAAATCTGAATCTGACGATTCGTCCGGGCGAAAAGGTTGCCATTGTCGGACCGTCAGGCGGTGGAAAGACCACACTTTGTAACCTGATTCCGCGTTTTTATGATATTGATTCCGGCGAAATCAGCATTGACGGCAAAAATATTAAATCATTTACGTTAAAGAGCCTGCGCCAGCAGATTGGCATTGTACAGCAGGACGTCTATCTGTTTTCGGGTACGGTGTATGACAATATTGTATACGGCAGCTTAAATGCGACAAAGGAACAGGTTATTGAAGCAGCAAAGCTTGCCGGGGCAGATGGATTTATCAGGGAACTAAAAGACGGCTATCAGACCTATATCGGAGAACGAGGTGTGAAGCTTTCCGGCGGACAAAAACAAAGAATCAGCATCGCAAGGGTATTTTTAAAGAACCCGGCGATACTGATTCTGGATGAAGCGACCTCGGCGCTGGACAATGAAAGCGAGTATGAGGTTGCTAAGTCGTTAGAGAAGCTGTCAAAGGGCAGAACAACGATTACCATTGCACACCGCTTATCCAGTATCCGCAATTCGGACAGAATCTTAGTGCTTACGCAGGAAGGCATTGCCGAAGAAGGAAACCACGAAGCACTTATGGAAAAGAAAGGCATTTACTACCAGTTCTATACCATGGCGGACCGGCTGAAGTAGCGGCGATGTCAGAAGCGGAACCGGTCACTTCATTCTGCATAACGGATAAGCCTTCGGTTACGGTGGCGTTTGGTTCAAGCTGTTTTATCGTAGTTATCTTATATTTTACACATGTTTCTGATTTTCGCGCAGGGCACTTTCTACATATTCCATAATATAGTAGTTGTCCTCCGGCATCTGGCAGCCGACGATATACGTGCCTTCATTTTCAGAAGAGCGGATAATTCGGCCTTCCAGTACGGAATGTGAGGTCAGTGCAAAGTTATCAATGGCAATGGAAATGTCACGGCCCTTGGCAGAGGCAAAGAACGGGTCTTTTACCAGAAGGGCAAAACCGTTGGCACTGATATTGTCTAACTGACCTTTAAAGGTTTCACCGGAATTTTTCACGGTAATCGTACAGGTGTTGGAAATATCCATGCGTGGATATTTCCGGCGGTTTATAATCTGCGGGCGGCTGGTAATCTGAATACGGTAAGTGCCTTCTGTAGCTGTTTTGCCGCTGTCAGACTGAATCTGTGCGTGGCTCCAGCAGTAGAGGACATTGCCGACAGTAACCTGTACGGTACATGCTGCCGGTTTTGGCAGGCTGAGCTTCTTTTCAAGAGAGGCAAAAAGCGTATTTTCAACCTGTTCCAGTAATTCACCGTGGTATTCAATGTCTTTAGAAGAAGCATCATCATGAACGGTTACGGTCATCTTCATGCCGCGCTTTACATCATCAATGCCCATGAAACCGCCGATACCCAGTTCGCACATTAAATCCTGGATAACATCTTCAATGTTGTTGATATTCAGAGCCGTTTCTTCATATTTACTGCTCATGCGTTTGGTCGTTTCGTCAGAGTCGGAAATGCAGTTGGTCATGACATTTACAATATCAGTAACGTTTTCCATGTTGGAAACCAGCTGGCGGTTGGAATTTTCCACTTCTTTAATAGCGGTGTCAATAACCTGGATATGTTCACCCAGCTGTGAAGAATCCGCAGTAATTTTACCGACATTTTCGCCGGTTAGAGTTACTTTTTCAAGGGTCAGCTGAATCAGTTTCAAGGTCTGTTCGATAGAAGAGGTCATTTTTTCTGAAATCTCATCCAGACGGGTTAAGGCATCCTGAATCTGACCGGATGAAGATTTGGTTTCGGTACTTAATGTGCGAATCTGTTCGGCAACGACCGCAAAGCCTTTTCCGGCTTCGCCGGCACGGGCAGCCTCAATGGAAGCATTTAAGGCAAGCAGATTGGTCTGGCTTGAAATGCTGTCAATCGTACCGGTTTCTTCTTTTACTTTTTCAAATTCTGATTTGAATTCCTGTAAAACATTTTCAACTTCGCCAGACAGTTCAGACATCGTTTCGGCAGTTTTTACCAGTTCGTCAAGGTCTGTGGAACTGGTCTGTGCATGTGTAACGGATTCAGCTGTTAAGGAAACCATTTCGTTGATTAATGCAACAACGTGTTCCACCTGTGCATTAATATCACCGGTCATATCGGTGGAGGAGGTGGTATGCTGCTGTAATTTTCCGTTGTTGTCAGTTAATTCATTCATGCTGAGTAAAACAACGTCAGAGCCGTGTTTGTTTTCAGAAGCCAGTTCACGGACAACGGTAATACCGTTCATAATGGTATTGCTGGCAGTTTTTACCTTTTCAACGGTTGAGATGACACGCTGTAAGTCAGCCTTGATACTGTCGGTTAAAGCCCCATCAGATTCGTTTAAATGGCGGATAGACAGCACGTAGCAGATATAACATAAAACAATGCAGGATACCTGTAACTGGTAATTTTTTATATCAGCCGCAGAGTTGCAGCCAAGTACGACACCGCGGTATAAGGCGCTGCCGATGATGACAAGCGTATTGGCGATGCCGCAACGAATCATAAAGCTGCGGTTCTTGTAAAGAACCAGAAGGCTTGTGACAGGAAGCACATAGGTAAATGCAATTGGTGAAGCTGTTGTGCAGGATACAAAGGTATAAAAGATACCGTATCCGATAACAAGATCATATTTGTACAAATCAGTTGATTTTCCTTTTAGCCGCAGCAGAATATCGCCGATAAAGAAAGGAATCCAGCATAATACTACAAAAATAATGTAATTAGAAAACGGATACAGGCCGTTTGCGGCATCGGAGCCATAGTTGGCTGTGAGTAAAAGTGCAAAGACCAGCCAGATTCTGCGGGCTTTGATGTTGGCTTTTTCTTTGAAAACATTTTCATCATAGTTCATAAGTGTCATCTCCTGTTCTAGTATTTTTGAAGGAAATCAATCATGGATTTCATTGTCTGTAAACTTTCGTCAAGTTCCGGTTCAAATACGCTGAAAGCGTGTGTAAGCTTCGGATTTTTCGGAAAATTCAGTAAATTATGCGGCACCTGGTAACGTGCCAGTGCTTTTTCAAATTGTAACGTGTAGCGTTTTAAGTAATCGTTGTGGCTGGTTATCAGAAAACACGGCGGAAGTGCCTTTACAATATCAGGGTGTTCGGGATTTACAAACGGTGCAAAGGCACTCTTTTTGTAATTCTTTCCGTAAAGATACTTTGGAAGAAACAACCCGATTTTATCCTTTTTTGTTGTATAAAACATGCCACTGATGAGTCCCAGCGCATTGATATGTAAAGAAGACGGAGTGACTCCGGCAGCTCTCGCTGCGGCAGGGGCATGCTGCAGGGCAGCAGTGTAGGTTAAAAGACACGCACCGCCACTGTCTCCGACTGCATATACATGGGACAGGTCACCGTTATCGGAAGAAATCCGCGTTTTTAAAAAGTCCATGGCACAGGCTAAATCCTGACACTGGTCGAAAAATGAACAGTCTGGTATCAGACGGTATTCCACGCTGTAGACTAAAAAACCAAGTTCGCTTAACCGCATGCAAAATAACCGGTTAAATTCTTTGCTGCCAAGTAAAAGTCCGCCGCCGTGCACATTTACAATTACCGGGAGAAGTTCGTCGTCCCGTTTTTTCGGACGGTAACAGTCCAGACGGTGCGAATCGCGGATGTGTGATTTACTGCTTTGCGGTGGGCAGTCCGTGTTCAAAGAAGTGTTGTCTTTTGCGGCAGAGCCGTCTGTCATATAAGGAATGTTTTTTATCTCCGTGACAGTATCCGGAAAAGTAAGCGTTAAATTCCGTTCGGCAGACGATTTCTCGAAGTCTTTTCGCTGTTTATAAAAATTTCTTATCATAAAGTCACTCATAGCAGTCTCCTATCATGGCCAGCGGTTTTTACCATGGCATCATATCACTATTTTAAGATATTTTTGAGGCCTTTTCAACAAAATAATGAAAATGATATCTTTTGATGGTGTCTGCGGGAATCAGTAGTCTTTTTTGATAAATTATGGTATACTTCTTAATAAAGAACTATAGCTGACTTACTAAAAGGAGAAATGTTTATGGAAAATTATAATGAAGCCTTTTTCAGGGCAAAGACGAACAAAAGAGCAAGCATAACATGGGTGCTTCTGCTGATCGTTGCGTGCATTTATTATGGCATCAAAGTCGGCACCGGAACACTGACACCGGGCTATTACGCAGCATTTGCGATTGCGGGCTGGGCAGTCTATATTGTCGGACAGGCACTGCTGTTTATTAAAGGAATGGATTTTAAACCGTATAAATGGATTGTGGGACTGGGATATCTTGCATTTTATTCAGTTATTGCATGGACAGCACTCGACCAGATTTCATATGTGTTTATCCTGCCGTTAATTTCAATTCTGATTTTATACAAAGACCCGAAGTTTATCCGCACGATGATGTGGATTACACTTTTTGTACTGATTTCAAGTAATGCTTATAAGGGGCTGGCAAAGGGCATGATGGATTATATGGCAAGTCCTGAATGTGTATTACAGCTGGTCATTGTAATTGGTTGTTATGTTTGTACCAATATGGCAATCAAACATCTGGTAGAATCCGATGGGGCGCTTACGCAGTCTATTAAAAGCAACTTAGAGCGTGTTGTCCGTACTGTAGAACAGGTTAAGGATGCAAGTAATGCCGTTGTAGACGGTGTAACGGTTGTCCGTGAACTGGCAGACGAGAACAGAACGGGTGCCAATGATGTTATGAAGGATATGCAGAATCTCGATGCCAACAACGGTGTCTTAAATGAAAAGACCCTTTCTTCCATGGAGATGACAAAAGTTATTGACACACAGGTCAAAGGTGTGGCTGACCTGATGGAACAGGTGGTAGATTTGATTGGGGCATCTGTTGAACATGCAAATGTGAGTGCGGGTGAACTGGTAGAGGTTGTGGAAACAACCAATAAGATGGCAGACCTTTCAAAACAGGTTGAACAGATTCTGGAAGATTTCAAGAAAGAATTTGAAAATGTAAAAGAAGAAACCAGTACAATTGAGGGCATTACCTCAAAGACCAATTTACTGGCGTTAAATGCTTCCATTGAAGCGGCAAGAGCCGGAGAAGCCGGAAAGGGCTTTGCGGTTGTAGCCAATGAAATCCGTAATTTGAGCAGCGGCACACAGGCATCTTCCAACAGCATTATGGAAGCGCTTTCCCATTTGGAAGAAACGTCCCAGAAGATGCTGGAAGCCATTGCTGAAACCATTGAACTGATTCAGGTTAATATTGAAAAGGTATCGAATGTCAATGTAAGTGTAACAAATATTACACAGGACGCTACCAGTCTTGGAGAGAATATTAAGGTTGTGGATAGTGCCGTTAAAGAAGTGGAAAGTTCTAACCGCACACTGACAGAGAATATGAATCAGGTCGGTGAGGTCATGGAAGTCATGACACAGAGCATCGGCGGTGCAGAACTGACGACAAAGACGATGTTAAGTAAATATGAAGCCAGCGCAAAGAGTGCGATGGATATTGAAAGTGTTGTCGGCAAGCTGATGCGTGAACTGGGCGTTGGCGGTTTCATGGGCGTTCAGGATATTAAACCGGGTATGAAGATTTCTATTGCATTTGGGGATGCCGGCGGTAAGAAAGATGAATATCTGGGTGAAGTCGTAGACTGTATGGATAAAGATATTTTTGTTGCACTGGATAGTAAGAGCGGACAGGCAGTTGATAAGCGTGACAGAAATGCGTTCTGCCGGTTAAATATTGTTGTGGATAATGTATTGTACTGCTGGGAGCACGTAGCAGTACACTATAGCAGACATGGCGAAAAGGGTCAGTATAAGTTAACCGTTGAAACCAATCCACAGGTATTTAACAGAAGAAAGTATCCGCGTATGCCGCTGGATAACAAATGTACAATCCGTATCAACGGACAGGATACAGCTTATGATGGCAAGATGGTCAATATCAGTGCCAACGGTTTTGCATTTTCAGTAAACGATTCCGTCTTTGAGCGTGCAAAGGGTGAAAATCTTACACTGGATGTACAGGGCTTTGATGTTTTAGGCGGTAAACCGCTGGAAGGCTGTGTTATCCGCTGTTCTAATAATGATGGAGAATATATTATCGGATGCAGAATGCCGGAAGACAGCGAAGCAATCAAAGATTATGTAAGTAAGAATTACTGCGAATAAGATGCAGGAGAAGTAGAATAACCCTCTGTTTACAGATATTGGTTTTATAAAAACTGAGAAGATGTGAGCGGAGGGGTTTTGTATAAAATGTGTGAAAGAAGGGATTGCCGTGAATATTAGAAAAAGTGCACTTGGATTTGTGATGTTTTTTTCGCTGATGCCGCTGTGTATTTTCGGTGTTGTTTCTATTTATGAAATGAACCGGAAGATTGATTCTATGACAGAATGTAATTTAAGGGCGGTGAGTGAAAACCAGATTACCAATATCCAGAAGTTTGCGGCGAACCGCAACAGTGAAATGGAAAAGGTGGCAAGCTATGATCTGACAAAGGAAGCGATTAAGTACAGTCTGGGAGAGTCTGATGAAACGGTAGATGAGCGTTATCTGGATAACCTTTTGGAAGAACAGAAAAAATACGGTACATTTGTTGCGAGTATTTCGGTACTGGATAAAAATTTCAGTGTAGTCGGTTCCAGTGAAAAGTATACAACCAGTGAAACCAGCCAGCTAAAGAATGCTGATACAAAGTTTCATGCAGGTACGTTTATTATGGGTGATGTTTATGAGCGGCAGACGGATGACGGATTAAAGCGCGTTGTACCGGCATATATCGGTGTTTATGAAAAAAGTGAATTGATAGGATACATTTCAGAGGAGTTAGACACGACGTACTTTGATGAACTGCGCCTGAATATGGATTCATTATCATCCGGCACGTTTTATCTGTTAGACGGCAACAATTCCATTATTACGGCAGGAAAAACGACACAGAAAAACAGTCTGACAGAATTTGTAACCAAAAGTGCGGATAGAAGCGATTTTCAGAAAAAATGGAATGCGATTGACCGGGAAGCCAACCCGCGTGGGGAAATTTATTACAAATATAATGGAGAACAATATATTACATACTATTCAAATGTAGAAAATTCCAACTGGACAGTCCGTGTCACGGAAAATCTGACAGCACAGAAAAAAGATATGATGTCTTATAAGCTGCTGTGGGTGATTTTATTTGTATTTTTTGCAGTGGGTACGGTGATAGTACAGATTCTTACTACACGAAAATTTTTACAGCCGATTGAATCAGCAATGGACGTATTTGCAAAGATTAAAGAAACACAGGATTATTCCCTGCGTATACCGGTAAAATCGAAAGATGAAATGGGACAGCTGTCACAAAGCATTAATGAACTGCTTGCCTATACCGAAAAGGAAAAAATGTATGAAAAAATGGAACAGGATAAATTAAAGCAGCAGGCGGAAAGCGACCCGTTGACCGGTGTGAAAAATAAAAAGGCAATAGAACAATATGTTGAAGAAACCGTGGCATATTCGGACGAGAATAAAACACCGGTTGCGATAGGATTTCTGGATATTGACGATTTCAGAAATTTTAACACAAACTACGGACATCAGGTAGGGGATGATGTCATCTGCTATGTTGCAAAGACATTACAGGAAAATATCAGCGGAGAAGTGGGACGTATCGGCGGTGATGAATTTGTCTTTTGCTACGCGGGTGCAATCGGTGATGAGAAAATGAAAGCCGATGCCGCAAGGATTTTAAAGCTGCTTCAGGAAAATTACATCAACCCCGAAAGCAAAGAGCAGATTCCGGTTACAGGAAGCCTTGGTATTGTAATGGCAAAAGAGGGTGGTATGGATTACACGGATTTAGTGCGTATTGCAGACAAAGCGATGTATGAAGCCAAAAATGCCGGAAAGAATTCATATGTTGTAAAAGTAGTGTAAGAAGTTTTTAAGATGAGTGATTGGGATAAAATACTGGATTTTTTAGAATACGACAATACACAAAAAAAGCGAAAAAACCAGAAATTTAATAAGTTAGAGGGTCATTGGAAAAATTCAGGTAAGAATAATTTTCTGAAATTTTCCACATACTAACTCCAAAGCTAATATATAGCAAAAAGACCCAAATATAGCATTGGAGGAAAAGCAGAATATGAAAGCGACAGGCATTGTAAGAAGAATTGATGATTTAGGGAGAATTGTCATTCCCAAAGAAATCAGAAGAACGCTTCGCATCCGGGAGACAGACCCGCTTGAAATATTTACCGATAAAGAGGGCGAGATTATCTTAAAAAAATATTCACCCATCGGAGAACTGGGGGCTTTTGCAAAAGAGTATGCGGAGTCGCTTGCACAGACAACAGGGCATACCGTCTGTGTTTCGGACCGCGACCAGATTATTGCGGCAGCAGGTCCGGATAAAAAGGATATGATAAAAAAGAATATCACTAAAAAAATGGAGCAGCTTTTAGATGACAGAAGCACACTTGTTGCGGCAAGCGGTGACAGGGAGTTTGTGCCGGTTGCGGAAAATCTGGAGGAAGAATACAAGGAACAGGCATTAAGTCCGATTATCTGCGCCGGGGATGTACTCGGAGCGGTGATTATTACGACAAAAGACGGTAAAATACATTTTACGGATACCGAAAAAGCACTGGCTGCAGCAGCTGCTGATTTTTTAGGCAGACAGATGGAATCTTAAAGATAGCAGGAAGTAAAATGCAAAAGCAGCTGCGGCTGTCCGTGTCAGAAACGTATGAGAGAGAAAGGCAGAAAATACATGAAAAATCAGGAATATTTAAGAGAAACGTATGAATGGAAGGACCTGCTGGCAATTGTGCATAAGCTGCGCCAGCCGGACGGCTGTCCGTGGGACAGCACGCAGACCTATGAGAGCATGAAAAAATGTGTCACCGATGAAGCCGCAGAGGTTGTGGAAGCCGTAGACAACGAGGATTTTATCAATCTGAGGGAAGAACTCGGCGATTTAATGCTTCAGGTGCTGATGTATGCGGAAATTGCGCAGGAACGGCAGGAATTTACACTGGATGATGTTATTGACGAGCTGGCAAAGAAACTGGTCAGAAGACATCCGAATGTATTTGGCGATGAAGAAATGTCAAGGACACCCGGTGAAGGATTAAGCGTGTGGAAACGCGTTAAAAAAGAAGAAAAGCTGGGACGGTTAGAAGAGTACGAAAAGATGTATGAACAGGGGAAAATCCCTTTGAAGGCACTTGAAAAACAGCGGGAGAAATGCCGTATTTTAGAGGCACAGGAAGGCGCAGAGTAGGCGTGCGTTGGCATTTTTACTAAATTTTTGACGGGATTTCATTACAAAACCCTTGAAATGCCGTGAAAATGCCTAAAATAGGCGGTTTGTATTGACAAAAGCTGTAAAAAAGTTTATAAATGATTTTGTTGGGGAAATCCAATAGAAATATACTGATTGAGGAGAGAAATTCACATGAATAAGACTGAGTTAGTTGCAGCAATTGCTGACAAGACTGAATTATCTAAAAAAGACAGCGAAAAGGCATTAAAGGCATTTATCGATGTTGTAGGCGAAGAATTAAAGAAGGGCGAAAAAATCCAGTTAGTTGGTTTCGGTACTTTTGAAGTAACTGAAAGAGCAGCAAGAACAGGTAAGAACCCACAGACAGGCAAGGAAATTAAGATTGCAGCCTGCAAGGCACCTAAGTTTAAGGCTGGTAAGGCTTTAAAGGATGCTGTAAACGCTTAATTTAAGGCAAAAGAGAATCTAAGGCTGCCGTGCCGCCGATTGTATAATCGCGGGTGCGGCAGTTTTTTCATATGTGCGCCTGGCGGGGCTGCCGCCGGGATACAGCAAAAAGGAGCAGCGATGAGATTAGATAAATATTTAAAGGTATCCAGACTGATTAAGCGCCGTACCGTGGCAAATGAGGCGTGTGATGCGGGCAGGGTTGTGATTAACGGAAAAGTGGCAAAGGCATCGGCAGATGTAAAAGCCGGTGACGTGATTGAAATCGCATTTGGCAATAAGTCTGTGAAAGTCCGTGTAACCGATGTAAAGGATACTGTCAAAAAAGAAGAAGCAGCAGATATGTTTGAATATCTGTAGGCGGTTCTGAAATCATGCGGGCAGACATATACTGATACAATCAAGTATCAGGATGGAGACCGTTATGGAAGAAAAAGTAAAACAGAAGCGTCTGCATAAAATGCACATGGAAAACCGCAATAAGCTGGAAATGACGGGTATCGTCGATGTCATTTCTTTTGATTTAAATAAAGTTATTCTGGAATCCGACTGCGGCATGATTACGATTAAAGGTGCAAATCTGCATGTCAGCCGGCTGTCCGTGGAAAAAGGAGAACTGGATATTGACGGTACGATTGAAAGCTATGCCTATTCCGAGGTAAATTCCTATGCCAAAAAGGGAGAATCCATGCTTGGAAGGCTGTTTCGATGATTGCAAAACTAATCTGGTGGGAGGGCAGGACATTATTGTCGGCACTCTTTTTAGGAATGGTGCTGGCATTAGAATATGACTGTATCCGTATCTTCAGACGCGTAATCCGTCATAAAAATATATGGGTGATGTCGGCAGAAGATATTTTGTACTGGATATATGCGGCAGTTACCGTATTTTGCATGACCTATGAAGTAAATGACGGTATTTTAAGAGGTTTTCTGGTGACAGGTTTTTTGGCAGGGGCGGTTTTATACCGGTATGCATTTGGCACATTTTTTGTAAAATACACTACAAAATTCATAAATTTATGTTTAAAGCCATTGAAAAAAGCACTCTGTTTGATTAAAATAGGAGTACATAAAATAACAGGCTGCATCAAAGCGGCGGCTGTAAGGAAAAGGGGGCAGGGCAATGAAGTTTGAAACACGCAGGGAAAGAGAAACAAGAAGAAAGCGGCAGAAACAGTCAGCAATTTTAGGCATGGTGCTTGCATTTGCCCTTGTCATGATTATGGGCGCTGTGATCTGGAGCGGCAAGCGGACACTGGAAAAGCAGAATAAAGAATATCAGGCACGCGTGGCACAGTTGCAGGAGCAGGTGGAAGAACAGCAGAACCGGTCTGATGAGATTGATGAATATAAAAAGTATATCCAGACCAAAAAATTTGCCGAAGAAGTTGCAAAGGATAAATTCGGCATGATTTATCCGGATGAACTGGTATTTAAACCGGAAAACTAATAAAATATTGTGACAGGTTACACTACCTGACAAAAACTGCACAAAACAGCGTCTATAATAGGCAGAAAAATGCCAGAAGCAGGAGGGGCTGTATGAGTGAAAGGGTGCAGGATTATGTAGTGGACTATTCCGTAACAAAGCTGGAGGAAACCGCCAGGACATTCAGACGTCTTGGCGAAGCGTATGAAAACGCTTCGGAACCGCAAAAAAGCGGTGCCGGAATTTCCAAACAGCTTTTTTTAGTTGCGGATGTACTGGAAGAATGTATGACCATGTATGTGCATACGGAAGACGGAAAAAAAGATTTTGTCAGGGAACTGACACGCAAATGTTTCGTGAACGGGATACGCATAAAAAACGTACAGCATTTGTCAAAAAAAAATGGCAGAAATGCCATTGTGTTTCAGGCAAGGACTGTGGGCAGAAGCTGTGTGGCAGCAAAAAAAGTTGTTCCGGTGCTTACGGAAGTGCTGCGGAGCGGATATTATCCGGATGATTCCAACCGCCGGATTATCAATGAAGAATATCATCAGTACATTTTTATTCAGGAAGACCGGTTTAAACTGCTCAGTGGTGTGGCAAGAATGAATAAGGGGAAAAGTCATTTTAATGGGGATAACTTTCTGATTTCGCGGTTAGAATGTGGAAAAGCCATTGCGGCGATTGCAGACGGCATGGGCAGCGGAAAACGCGCTTACATTGAAAGCCGTATGGTCATTGAACTGATGGAAAACTGTATTGATGCCGGGTTTGATGAAAAAGCATCCATTGATCTGATTAATTCTGCGTATATTGCAGGCGGCGGAACGGGAAATCCGGTAACAATGGACATGAGTGTGATAGACTGCCAGTCGGGGTATATGCACTGTATGAAGCTGGGTGCGGTATCCACCTTTATCAGGCGGGACAAGTGGGTGGAGATTATCCAGTCAACGACACTGCCGATGGGGGTGTTAGAACAGGTCGATTATGACTGCACGACAAAGAAACTCTATGACGGCGATTATATTGTTATGGTCAGTGACGGAGTACTGGATAATATTCCGTGTGTGAATAAAGAGGAACGCATGGCACAGATGATTCATGCCCTGACGATACGGGAACCGTCCGCAATGGCAGAGAAACTTCTGGAACAGTCGCTTGCCTATAATGATATGAAAGCATCGGATGACTGTACGGTTTTGGTGCTGGGACTGTTTGACACCTATGAAAAATGAGAATATAATTGTTTTATGGTAAAGAAAATATACAAATATATACAGGAACACCGGATGTTAGAAAATACAGGCATCCTTGTTGCCGGCTTGTCCGGCGGTGCGGATTCGGTATGTCTGGTGGCTGTTTTAAAAGAAATTATAGAAAAAGAACAACTGGATATCCGTCTTCTGGCGGTGCATGTCAATCACGGAATCCGCGGAACAGAGGCAGAACGGGATGAGCAGTTTGCGAAGCAGCTTTGCAGACAGTTATCGGTGGAATATATAAGCCGCAGGGTGGATGTGCCGTCTGTGGCACACCAGGAGAAGCTGTCAGAGGAAGAGGCGGGAAGAATCCTGCGCTACCGCATTTTTAAGGAAATTGCCACGCAGCAGGAAAAGCATACAGGCAGAAAAGTAAAAATCGCCGTGGCACACCATCAGAATGACCAGGCTGAAACCGTACTGATGAATCTGGTACGGGGCAGCAGCCTGCGCGGAATTTGTGGAATCCGTCCGGTGCGGGACAATATTATCCGTCCGCTCTTATGTGTGAGCCGTGCACAGATTGAGGAATATCTGACATTGCAAGGACTTTCTTATGTGACGGACAGCACCAATGAAGAACTGGTGTATACAAGAAATAAAATACGCCGGGAACTGATTCCGTATCTTGAGAAGAATCTGAATCCCAATGCCGTACAGAAGCTGACGGAACTGGCAGACAGCGTTTTGCAGGCGGAAGAATATATTGAACAGCAGGCGGCAGGGCTGTATGAAAAGGCGGTTATTTTACAGCCGCAGGAAAATCCGTCAAAACCGTCCGTAAAGTTGTCGGTAAAGGCGCTGGTTTCTGCACCGCCGGTTTTACAGCAGTATGCTATCCGGCGGGCAATAGAAGCGGCAGCCAATGGTGCAAAAGATATTTACAGGGTACATGTCGGGGCAGTGCAGGAGCTTCTTGAACATTCTGTCGGAAAATGTGTGAGCCTGCCGTATGGGCTGGTGGCGGTAAGGGGATATGATGAAATTACGATTGCGAGGGACAAAATGGCATATCCTGACAGTAGAAAGCGGTGTGGCGGTATACACGGCGGTACAGAGCAATGCGGAAGTCTGCAGCAAAATCCGGCTGACAGTGCGGTGCAGATGCCGGATTTACTGGAATTTGAAAAAATATGGCGTGGGAAGAGAATAACTATTCCTGTCAATGAGCTGGTGTATTTTACACGGGTAAACGAATGCCGTAAGGCAGTGGTCATTTTAGAACAGGGCAGCTTATCAGAAATTTATGGAAATAACGACTATACGAAACTCTTTGATTATGATAAAATAAAGGATAATTTTTCTTTTCGTTTCCGGAAAACGGCAGATTTTATAAAGATTGACAGGAATGGCACGAAAAAGACCTTAAAAAAAGAACTGATTGATAAGAAAGTGCCAAGGCAGGTAAGAGATGCGGTTCTTCTGCTTGCCGTATCCGATGAGATACTGTGGGCGGCAGGTGTCAGACGAAGCAGTGCCGGGCTGGTTACGGATTCGACTCAAAGGATATTAAAAATAAGCGTAGTAATGCAGGAGGATAAATGAAATGGAACAGCACCATATCAGTGTGATGATATCAGAGGAAGAAATTGAAAAGAGAGTGTGTGAACTGGCAGCCCAGATCAGCAGTGATTTTGCAGGGGAAACCGTAAAACTGATCTGCATTTTAAAGGGCAGTGCTTTTTTTGCGTGTGAACTTGCAAAAAGAATTACCGTGCCGGTAATGATTGATTTTATGCAGGTATCCAGCTATGGAAGCGGCACGGTATCAAGCGGAACAGTTCAGATTAAAAAAGACCTGGACGAGCCGTTAAAAGATGAAAATGTTATCATTGTTGAAGACATCATTGATTCCGGAAATACATTGTCAAGACTTGTTCCGATGTTACAGGAACGCGGACCGAAAGATTTACGGATCTGTACACTGCTTAGCAAGCCGGAACGCCGCGAAGTAGAAATAGATGTTGCTTATAACGGATTTGAAATTCCGGATAAATTTGTAGTCGGATATGGACTCGATTATGACCAGCATTACAGAAATCTGCCATATGTCGGTGTAATCGAAAGTGAATAAAGAAGAAAGAGGAGGAAAAGATGAATACAAACAGAAATAAAATGGGAGGAGTTGGCATCTATCTGGTGGTTATAGCGGTGATTGCCGTGCTTTATTTTGCACTGGCAAGACTTTCACCATCGTCATCATCATACAGCTACAGCAATTTCCTGTGGGATGTCCAGAACGGATATGTATCCAGCGTGTTAATCAAGCAGAATTCAGAAGTGCCGACCGGTGTACTCTCTATTACCAAGACGGACAACGGCGAGGAACTGTTAAATGTTTCCGATGTGCATGAAATTGAACAGTTACTGCTGGATAACAATATCCGGTACACGTTAAAAGATGTGACAAGAGACAGCGTATGGATTACAACGATTCTTCCGTTTGGTATCTGTCTGGTGATTATTATTGTAATTATGATGATGACCAACAGACAGGCAGGCGGCGGTGGCGGCGCGAAGATGATGAACTTCGGAAAAAGCCGTGCCAAGCTGATGAACGGTACACAAAACTCTGTTACATTTAAAGACGTTGCCGGTCTTCAGGAAGAAAAAGAAGAACTTGAAGAAATTGTGGATTTCTTAAAAAATCCGGTGAAATATACAGAACTGGGCGCAAGAATCCCGAAAGGCGTGATTTTAACAGGTCCTCCGGGAACCGGTAAGACACTGCTTGCAAAGGCAGTAGCAGGAGAAGCGGGTGTGCCTTTCTTTAGTATTTCCGGTTCGGATTTCGTGGAAATGTTTGTCGGTGTCGGTGCTTCCCGTGTGCGTGACTTATTTGAAGAAGCCAAGAAAAACGCACCGTGTATCGTATTTATCGATGAAATCGATGCCGTGGCAAGACGCCGTGGTACCGGTATGGGCGGTGGACATGACGAGCGCGAGCAGACGTTAAACCAGATGCTTGTTGAGATGGACGGTTTTGGTATCAACGAAGGTATTATCGTGATGGCGGCAACAAACCGTATTGATATTTTAGACCCGGCGATTTTAAGACCGGGACGTTTTGATAGAAAAGTTGTTGTCGGACGGCCGGATGTACAGGGACGTCTTGAAATTTTAAATGTCCATGCGGCAAAGAAACCGCTCGGTGATGATGTGGATTTAGAAAGTCTTGCAAGAACCACAGCCGGATTTACCGGTGCGGATTTGGAAAATCTGTTAAATGAGGCGGCAATTAACGCAGCCAAGCGAAAAGAAAAATATATTACCAATGCAGATGTGAATTACGCATTTGTAAAGGTTGGCATCGGTGTGGAAAAACGCAGTAAGATTATTTCTGAAAAAGAAAAGAAGATTACGGCATACCACGAATCCGGACATGCAATTTTATTTCATCTGCTTCCGGATGTCGGTCCGGTGCATACGATTTCCATTATTCCGACGGGAATGGGGGCAGCAGGTTATACTATGCCGTTGCCGGAACGAGATGAAATGTTTAACACACGCGGAAAAATGCTTCAGAATATTATCGTCAGCTTAGGCGGACGCATTGCGGAAGAACTGGTATTTGATGATATTACCACCGGAGCATCACAGGATATTAAACAGGCCACAGAAACTGCCCGGTCAATGGTTACAAAATACGGCTTTTCATCAAAGCTGGGGCTGATTAATTATGACAACGACAGTGATGAAGTCTTTATCGGCAGGGATCTGGCACATACCAGACCATATGGCGAAGAGGTGGCTTCCCAGATTGATATGGAAGTAAAGAACATCATTGACGAGTGCTATGGCAAAGCCAAGAAGATGATTGAGGAGCATATGGATGTGCTTGAAAAGAGCGCACAGCTGCTTCTGGAAAAAGAAAAAGTAACCCGTGAGGAGTTTGAGGCGTTGTTTGAAAATTAGATTGTATTCAAAGGGTGGGGAAACGGTTGTGAAATATGCACAAAAAAAATCGACAAAATTCGTCAAGATTGTGAACACTTCACTTTGCGTTCATGATACTATAATTAACGTAAAAACCCCCCAATACATTATATATTTTTTGCTACACCCCATAATAAGTGAAATACCTTCTCCAAAAAGGACAGCCTTCCCCGGCTGTCCTTTTTACTGCTTATAGGGAGATTCAGGGACAAAATGATGATGTTGTTGAAATCTATTGAATTTCGTTATATAATAAAGAATGTGAAATTAAAAAGAGGAGTCTGTCCATGAGAATTGTAAAAGCCATTGAAAATATGACAGCCAGCAATCAGAAGCTGATGTATATGTGTAATACACGTCCGGTATTAAAGACAGGGGCGTTATTCAGTGACGTTACAGAAGAATATAGAATACCGGCAGAACCGCAGCCGGGGGATACGGTAAAGCTTCGCTTAAGAACAGGAAGGTATAATGTGGATACGGCATACCTGTATGTAAACAATCAGGAGTATGAGATGTACCGTGTTGCCAATAATACACTGTTTGATTACTACGAGGCATCGGTGGAAGTGGCGGAAGAAAAGCTTTATTACTATTTTAAAGTCGTTTCCGGCAAAAATGTCTGTTTTTATAATCAGATTGGTGCGGCAAAAGAATTAAATCCTTTTTATAATTTTCAGATTATGCCGGGCTTTCAGACCCCGGAGTGGGCAAAGGGTGCGGTGATGTATCAGATTTTTACAGACCGCTTCTGCAATGGGGATAAAAGCAATGATGTATTAAATGATGAATACAGCTATATCGGGGAGCATGTCTGTCAGGTGGACGACTGGAACCGGTACCCGGCGCAGATGGATGTGCGTAATTTCTACGGTGGCGATTTAAAAGGCGTATGGGACAAGCTGGATTATTTACAGGACTTAGGGGTAGAGGTTATTTACTTTAACCCGCTGTTTGTATCGCCGTCCAATCATAAATATGATATACAGGACTACGATTATATAGACCCGCATTTCGGTGTGATTGTATCGGATGAGGGAAAACTGCTCAGTGAGGGAGATCAGTGTAATACACATGCATCCCGGTATATGGACAGGGTAACGAATAAAAAGAATCTGGAAGCCAGCAATGAATTTTTTGCAAAGCTGGTGGAAGAAATTCACAAAAGAGGCATGAAGGTCATTATTGACGGCGTATTTAACCACTGCGGTTCGTTTAATAAATGGCTTGACAGAGAGCATATTTACAGTACAAGCCCGGAACAGTATGCATCCGGTGCGTATGAGAGCTTTAACAGTCCGTATCATACCTTTTTTAAATTCTACAGTAACCAGTGGCCGGATAACAACTCGTATGACGGCTGGTGGGGCAATGACACCCTGCCGAAGCTTAACTACGAGGAAGCGGATACACTGGAGCAGTATATTTTAGGTATTGGTAAAAAATGGGTATCCGAGCCGTACTGCGTAGACGGCTGGCGGCTGGATGTTGCGGCAGATCTGGGCAACAGCCGGGAATACAACCACCAGTTCTGGAAAAAGTTCAGAAAGGCAGTCAAGGAAGCAAATCCGGAAGCTGTCATTCTTGCAGAAAATTACGGCGATTCCTATGACTGGCTCCAGGGGGATGAATGGGATACCATTATGAACTATGATGCGTTTATGGAACCGGTGACGTGGTTTTTAACCGGTATGCAGAAGCACAGTGATGAGTTCCGTCAGGATATGCTTGGCAATGCGGGCAATTTTTTCGGGGCTATGCATCACAATATGTCCCGTATGGGTGGACAGGCAGTTGCGATTTCCATGAATGAACTTTCAAATCACGACCACTCGCGTTTTCTGACCAGAACGAACCACCGTGTCGGCAGAACGGCATCCGTTGGAGCAGAAGCTGCGAACGAAGGCGTAAATAAAGCCGTCTTTATGGAAGCTGTCATCATTCAGATGACATGGCCCGGAGCGCCGACTATTTATTACGGTGATGAAGCAGGCGTGTGCGGCTGGACAGACCCGGATAACAGAAGAACGTATCCGTGGGGCAGTGAAGATCAGGAACTGATTGCATTTCACAAGGCGGCAATTGCCATGCATAAGTCACAGGAAGTTTTAAAGACCGGTTCTTATAAACCGCTTGTCGGAGAGTATAATCTGATTGCTTATGGCAGATTTAATCAGAAGGATGCAGTTGTAGTCATTGTCAATAATTCTGAAGATGAAAGAAGGGTCAGGGTTCCGGTCTGGGAACTTGGCATTACGGATAAAGATGAGATGGAACAGATATTTGTGACATTTGACGGCGGTTTCGGTGAGGAACAGCTTTGGTATACAGTAAACGGCGGCTGGTTGGATATCGGTCTTAGAAAGACTTCGGCAGTCGTGTTAAAACGTGTAAAATGGTAGAAAACAATAGTTAGAAAGGCTGGTAACAGAAAATGGATAACAATGGAAAAGATACAAAAAGTTCAGTGAAACTGAACCGGAAAATGAGAATGTGGCATAAATACAGAAATTACTGCTTCGGAGCGGCAGGTGTGCTTGTGGCACTGGTTATCTGCGTGGCAGTTATCCGATTTATGGGAAGATCATCTTCCGACAATAAGCAGCAGGCGGCAGTACCGCCGACAACGGCACAGCAGACAACACAGAATGAAACACAGCCGGTAACACAGGCACCGACAGTGGCAGCAACAGAAGCACCGACAACACAGCCTGCAACAGAAGCTACAACGGCAGCACCGTCAAACAGCGGCATTCTTGCGATTGACGGACCTGCCGGAGAAGCAGATTTTACAACACAGGATTATTACAGTGATGCTGTATTGTTCGGGGATTCTATTATCGGCGGTATTCAGGAATACGGTTTCTTAAACAGCGCACATGTGGTTGCCGGAAATAACCTGACAACGACAAAGGCAGTTGCAGAAGTAGACAGCGTAGCACAGTTAAATCCGTCCAAGGTATTTATCATGGTCGGCTTAAATGATGTCAATTTCGGAAGCAAGAGCGCTGAAGCGATAGCAGAAGATTTAATTACACTGGCAGGAGCCGTAAAGGATAGCTGTCCGTCCGCAAAGGTATACATTTTATCCCTGCTTCCTGTAACAAGTGGGTTTGAAGCGCGTGATACGAATAAAATCACACAGTCTGCGATTGATGATGTAAATGATACGGTAAGTGTTCTTGCAGCTTCTGCCGGATACACCTATATTGATGTGGCTTCTGCATATAAAAACGGTGCCGGATACTTAAATCCGGATTACAGCACCAACGGCATGAACCTTCATCATGATTACTATGCATTCCTGTTAAATTCAATCGCAGAGGTAGCAAAATAATGAGATTTCACGTACTGACCCTGTTTCCGCAGATGATTCTGGACGGACTGAATACAAGTATTACAGGACGCGCAATCCAGAACGGAATTTTATCGGTAGATGCGGTAAATATCCGTGATTTTGCAGAAAATAAATATATGAAGGTGGACGATTATCCGTATGGCGGCGGTGCCGGACTGGTTATGCAGCCGGGACCTGTCTGCTCCGCGTATAAAAGCGTGACAGAGCGGATTGGAAAGAAGCCGAGAGTGGTGTATATGACACCGCAGGGGTATCCGTTTACACAGCAGATGGCACAGGAATTTGCACAGGAAGAGGATTTGTGTATTCTGTGCGGGCATTATGAGGGCATTGATGAGCGTGCGCTGGAAAAGATCGTGACCGATTATGTGTCCATCGGAGATTATGTGCTGACAGGCGGAGAACTGCCGGCAATGGTTGTGATTGATGCGGTGTCCAGACTGGTGCCGGGTGTTTTAAATAACAAAGAATCGGCAGAAACCGAAAGCTTTGAAAATGGACTGCTTGAATATCCGCAGTATACCCGTCCGGTGGAATTTGAAGGAATGCGAGTACCCGACATTCTTTTATCGGGACACCACGGCAATGTAGACGCATGGCGTCTTGAAAAGTCTGTTGAGCGGACAAAGAAGTACCGCCCCGATTTGTATGAAGCTTATGTAAAGGAACAGGAATCCCTGCAGGATAAAAAGAAGCATAAAAAATAAATTTTGGGGATTGACTGAAAAAAAATATTATTGTATAATTATCACTGTGCTTGTCGTGTAAAGGCGGCACAGTGATAATAAAAGATAAGAAATCTTAGATTTCTGCCTAGATAGCTCAGTCGGTAGAGCAGAGGACTGAAAATCCTCGTGTCACTGGTTCGATTCCGGTTCTAGGCACTTTTGCGGGTGTAGTTCAATGGTAGAACACTAGCCTTCCAAGCTAGATACGTGGGTTCGATTCCCATCACCCGCTTTTTGTGTACCCAAAAACAAATAGCTTTTATCGCAGAGCCAAATCTGATATTTGGCTCGCGATTCCTTTGGCATTAAAATGCCTGCGGAATGGAGATTAGTGAGATTATGACAAAAAGAACGAAAAGCATTTTAGAGCGGTTAGATGAGCGATATACGACAGAGTTCCGGTGCAGTTTAAATTATACGACACCGTGGGAGCTGCTTGCGGCAACGATGCTGTCGGCGCAGTGTACCGACGAGCGGGTCAATATTGTGACAAAGGATTTATTCGTAAAGTACCCGGACGTATCGGCAGTTGCACATGCAGATGTAAAGGAAATGGAGCAGGATATCCACTCGATTGGATTTTACCACAGCAAGGCAAAGAACCTGATTGAAACGGCAAGAAGAATTTGTGTGGATTTTGGCGGAGAAGTGCCGTCTTCATTAGAGGAGCTTACAAGTCTTCCGGGGGTCGGCAGAAAGACGGCGAATGTCATCCGCGGCAATATTTTTCATGAACCGAGTATCGTAGTGGATACCCATGTCAAGCGTATTTCCCAAAGACTGGGTTTTACAAAGGAAACTGAACCGGAAAAGATTGAATATGATTTAATGAAGGTCCTGCCGAAAGACCACTGGATTGTATACAATATACAGATTATTACATTTGGACGGGAAATCTGTACGGCGCGTGCGCCAAAGTGCAGTGAGTGTTTTTTGCAGGATATCTGTAAATCAAAGGATAAGAGATAGAAAGTAAACGGGAAACGAGGATTGGTTATGATAAGGGACTATGTGGCACTGGATTTGGAAACTTCGGGGCTGAATCCGTCAGAAAATCAGATTATTGAAATCGGCATGGCAAAGGTCTGTGACGGCGAGATTACAGAAACCTACAGCCGTCTGTTAAATCCGAAGGAGAAGCTGTCGCAGCGGATTGTGGAACTGACCGGAATTACCGATGAAATGGTGGTAGAGCAGCCGCATGTTTCGGAAGTAATTGATGAAATTGTAAGTTTTATCGGGGATATGCCGCTTCTGGGACATAATATTATATTTGACTATTCATTTTTGAAAAAAGCGTGTGTGAATCATGGGATTCCTTTTGAAAAGAATGGAATTGATACCTTAAAGCTTGCAAGAAGACTGCTTCCTGAGGTGGAACATAAAAATCTGGATGTGCTTTGCGCATATTTTCAGATTAATCCGGGTAATTCGCACCGCGCCTTAGACGATGCGGTCAGCGCCCATCAGCTTTATTATAAGCTGTATGCGGTAAAGCCGGACGATGAAGGGTTTAGAGAAACCCTGCCGCTTAATTACACGGTCAGGAAAGATACGCCGGTTACAGCGGCGCAGAAACGATATCTGGCAGCACTGGTTTCCTATCACGGGCTGACACTGGAGCAGGACATTGACAGCCTGACAAAGAGCAAGGCGTCTAAAATCATTGATGGCATTATTTCGGAACATGGGAAACTGCCGTATAAAAAATAAAAAGTCTGTTTAATCGTAAGCGCAGTAAAAAGTTAGGCAGGTGAAGTCTCTCCGCGCTGGATGGCTTTTAAACGGGCAATAATCGGGTCTTTGGAAAGTGAGGAAAGCTGCTCTGCCTGTGCGATTAAAAAGTCGATTTTTTCAGGCTTTCCATATTCCATGTAATATCCGGCAAGCAGGGTATAGTTTTTACCGATGTCGGTATGGGTTGCAATGCCGAATTCCAAAAATGCGGCAGCCTCTTTTTTCAACCCCTGTTCTGTCAGTAGTTCAGCAATTCTTGCAAGGGAGCGGCTCAGTGTGACATAGTTGTTGTCATAATCGGTCAGCTCGGTTAAGTTGCCGACACCGTATTCCAATTTTAAATCGGTGTTCGTAAAACCTGACAGATTTAAAATCTTTTTTTCTTTTAAAGCTTCAATTGTATGCCACTCCTTTAAGATACGTTCATCCTGCGTATCCGGACAGGTCAGTGTATCCGGAATCCGGATGTAATCCAGTCCGGAAATATCTTTTTTCCGCACAGAATTGGCTTCCGACTCCCGTTTCCAGAAGGTTTCATTGTTAATTTTCTCTTTTTTTGAATTTTTTTTCATATTATGTTGAAGCAGAAATAATATTAGTATAAAATAAGGCAGTATCAGTTTCATAATTTATCCTTTACATTGGGATAATCACAGAAATGGAGCAAGTGTGAAAAATCCTTAAATTCAAGATTTTTCACACGGCAGTTTTGTGCCGCAGGCGTCACAAAGCTGCGCTTATCGCAGAACTGAATAAATTCAGTCCGCGATTCCTCCGGCATTAAAATGCCTGCGGAATGGAGAAGAAAATGATTAATTTTAACAATAAAAAAAACAAGCAAATTTTTTCTGCAATTATCATTATTATTTTAGTATTGGCAATGGTTGTGCCGATGGTGGCATCAGCCCTGCTTTACTAATCATAACCTAAATAAGGCAAAGTGGCAAGTTTTACTTAAAGACCTGCCGGAATGGAGAGTATATGAATCCGGGAAAAGTATCAAATTCGATTTTGAAGCGTTCTGTTTTAAAGCAGATAAAAAAACGTGAAGAATATGCGGCGAAACCGGCGATTGGTGTAGACTGTGCGTATATCAGCCTGCAAAAGAAAGACAAGCCTGCGGTGGTGAGTGCGGCAGCGGCTGCAACGGGGGACATTGCAGCGAAAAATCCGGTACAGCGAGCCGCCAATAATATTTATGCAGGCGGCGGAATTCCCGTGGCGGCGGAGTGTACGGTGCTTTTACCGCTGTCCGCAGAGGAGGCGAAGCTGCGGGAAATCATGGAAACGCTCCAAAAGCAGTGCGAACCGCTGGGTATCCAGATTTCCGGCGGACATACGCAGGGCAGTGCAGCGGTTTTAGAACCGGTTGTAACGGTGACGGTAATCGGGCTGTGTGACGGGAAAAATTTATCGGCGAAAAATATTCATCCGGGACAGGACGTGATTCTGACAAAGTGGATTGGTATCAGCGGCATCCGGCAGATTATTGCAAAGAACCGCCCGGAAATTTTACGGTTTTACAGAGAAGACGTGATTGAAAAGGCACAGGGAAATGCACAGGATATGTCCGTTGGGGAAGAAGCGTTTCTTGCTGCACAGGCAGGCGTGACCGGTATGCACGATGTTTCTGAGGGCGGTATTTTTGCAGCACTGTGGGATATGGCAGAAGCCGGAAAAGTCGGACTGGATATTGATTTTAAAAAGATTCCGGTCAGACAGGAGATTATTGAAATTTGTGAAATTTTTGACGTAAATCCATATGAATTGGAATCTTGTGGTGCTTTGTTAATGACAGCGGATAACGGACATGATATAATAAAAATATTGTCTGATGCAGGAATTAAGGCATCTGTCATTGGAAGGACAACGGCAGACCACAATAAAATTTTGCGCAATGACGATGAGGTACGGTATTTGGACACACCGAACCGGGACGAGGTATATCGTTTTATATAAGTCTTGGATTACAGCGAAAGGCGGATGAATGTATGAGAGAAAAGATATTAAATATGCTGGAAAAAAACAGCAGAATCGATTTAAAAGACATGGCGGTTATGCTTGGCATGACAGAGGTGGAAGTCGCCAATGAAATCGCGGATATGGAAAAAGAGCATGTCATCTGCGGTTATAATACCCTGATTAACTGGGACAAGACAAGTGAAGAAAAAGTAACAGCCCTGATTGAAGTGAAAGTCACACCGCAGCGCGGATTGGGATTTGACAGCATTGCAGAGCGCATTTATAAATATGATGAGATTACATCGGTTTATTTAATGTCCGGTGGATTTGACTTTACGGTCATTATTGAAGGCAAGACGATGAAATCAGTGGCACAGTTTGTAGCCAATAAGCTTTCACCGCTGGATTCGGTACTCAGCACATCCACACATTTTGTACTGAAAAAATATAAGGATTACGGCAGGGTATTGGATGCAGAAGAAAAAGATGAAAGGATGCTGGTGACACCATGAGAAATCCATTGTCAAAGAAAATAATCGGTATTGAACCGTCAGGAATCCGTAAATTTTTTGATATTGTCAGTGAAATGCCGGATGCGATTTCTTTAGGTGTCGGAGAACCGGATTTTGATACACCGTGGAATGTCCGCGAAGAAGGCATTTATACGCTGGAAAAGGGAAGAACATTTTATACATCCAATGCAGGTTTAAAAGAACTGCGTGAAGAAATCAGCCGGTATGTAAACCGCAAATATGATCTGCACTATGACCCGATGCATGAAATTTTTGTCACGGTTGGCGGCAGTGAAGCGATTGATGTAGCACTACGCTGTATGACAGATCCGGGGGATGAGGTGCTGATTCCCCAGCCGAGTTACGTATCGTATCTGCCGTGCGCAGTTATGGCGGATGCCGTGCCGGTGCCGATTGAATTAAAGGCGGAAAATGATTTTAAGCTGACAAAAGAACAGCTTTTAAGCAGCATTACGGAAAAGACTAAGATACTGGTACTGCCATATCCGAATAATCCGACTGGTGCGATTATGACGAAGGAAGAACTGGAAGAACTTGTTCCGGTGATTATTGAAAAGGATTTATATGTCATTTCCGATGAAATTTATGCGGAACTGACATATGGAGGGAAGCGCCACTGTTCGATTGGTTCACTGCCGGGCATGAAGGAGCGGACCATTGTGATTAACGGATTTTCAAAAGCATTTGCAATGACCGGCTGGCGCTTAGGCTATGCCTGCGGACCTGCCACGGTCATTGAACAGATGGTAAAACTCCACCAGTTTGCGATTATGTGTGCACCGACGAACAGCCAGTTTGCGGCAGTGGAAGCGTTGAAAAATTGTGACATGGAAGTTGAAATGATGGTAGAGGCATATGATCAAAGAAGACGTTTCCTGCTCAATGCCTTTAAAGAGATGGGACTGGAATGTTTTGAGCCGTATGGCGCATTTTATGTATTTCCGTCAATTAAGAAATTTGGAATGACATCAGAGGAATTTGCAACAAGGTTACTGAGTGAACAGAAGCTGGCAGTAGTACCGGGAACAGCTTTCGGAGCATCAGGTGAAGGCTTTGTGCGCATTTCTTATGCGTACTCCATCGAAAATTTAAAGGTGGGATTAGAAAGAATACAGAAGTTTATAGAGTCCTTGGGAGGAAATGATGGCAGAATTTAGCGTAGAATATATCAATCCTTTTTTAATGGCGGCAACCAGCATGATTAAAGATATTTGCCAGGTCGATATGAAAATTGGCAGACCGTATGTAAAGACAACGGAGTTTGCAAGTGATTCCGTGATTATTATGATTGGTGTGACAGGAGAAGTGCGCGGACAGGTTTTAATGTCATTTCCGGAAGCACATGCGCTCCATGTAGCCTCCAAGATGATGATGGGGATGCCGGTTACGGCACTCGACGATATGTCTGCCAGTGCGATTAATGAGCTGGGCAATATGATGATGGGAAATGCGGCAACGATTCTTTCGACAAAAGGCATTGCCATGGATATCACACCGCCGACTTTATGCCGCGGAAATGTTTATTTAAAGCAGTCTTACAGTCAGAATATCTGTGTTCCGCTGACAAGTGATGAGATTCATATGGAACTGGATATTGCAATTAATGTGAATTAATTATAATACACGGCGGAGGCATTGACGGATAGGACGGTGCAGTTGTGTAACTGGTTGATTGCAGGATCAGAAAGGGGAAAAGATGTTAAATATTGTATTACATGAACCGGAGATGCCGGCGAATACCGGAAATATTGGAAGAACGTGTGTGGCGGCGGGCGCAAGACTGCATTTGATTGAACCGCTCGGCTTTAAGTTAAATGAAAAGATGTTAAAGCGTGCCGGACTGGATTACTGGGACAAGCTGGACGTAACCGTGTACGATGACTATGCGGATTTTCAGAAAAAAAATCCGGGTGCAAAGATATATATGGCAACGACTAAGGCACAAAAGACTTACTGTGATGTGTCTTATGAGGATGACTGTTATATTATGTTTGGCAAGGAAAGTGCCGGAATTCCGGAAGAAATTCTGGTCGATAATGAGGAAACATGTATCCGTATCCCGATGATTGGCGATATCCGTTCCCTGAATCTGTCCAATTCCGTTGCAATTGTACTGTATGAGGCTTTGCGCCAGCACAATTTTGAAACAATGAATCTGGAAGGACATCTGCACAGATTGCACTGGAAAAGTGAATGAATATAAGAATAGCATAAAGCAGAAGCGATGTATGGCAATACACAGAGATACCGGGAAAATCCGGTATTTCTGTGTATTTTTTGTGTAATAGGAAAATCCGATAGAATTCCCTATTACACAAAAGGCACTACGTGCCGATGATGCAAACTTGCGCGAAGATGTAGTTTGTCGCAAACGACTGCGCTCGGCGCGAGAATGTGTTTTGCACAATTTTTTTAAAAAATCACAGATTAATGATAAAAATTTTCAATAACGTCAATGGGCAACTTGCACAATAAAATGTTGTAAATCATGGCTAAATTGTGGAAAAATCTAAAAGTAGGCTAAGGTACTATGTTTGGTTCTGTGAAAAGATGATAAGATTATTGGCATAAGTGTCATAAAAACGCAAAAAATGCATAAAAAAGAAGCGGGAGGGAAAAGTAAGGATATTTGCAGATTTTGCAGCAAAAATACAAAGGAAAGTCATGATGCATCACTTAGGGGGTTCAGGTCAGGGGTTTGGACATGAATCAGATGAATCATGACAAGTTGGAGGGTTTATGAAGGTGTGTATGAAAAAACAAACACAGAAGCGGTGGGCGTGGCTTTTGGCGCTTGTAATGTGCCTTAGCGTGATTATGCCGACATCATTAATGTCTGCAAGGGCAGACGGAAGTTCAACGGTTGTAAAATACGAACACAATTTTACAATACAGGGAGTTACCAGTGATGACTTTTTTACAATTGCTGGAAGTGCAGGAAAGAAAAAAGGAACAGCAACTTATGATGGGGTTACATATACAGACCCATTAAAGTTTGATTCAAAAGCAAGTGTTAAATTTACAGCACCGGAAGCTGGTAAGCTGACGCTGGTATTTGGTACAGAAGTTGAATCAGCAGCGGGTAAAAATGTCAAGATTAACGGAACAAAGACAAAAGTCGGTGATGATGGCGTATTGACAGTCGATATCAGTGCAGGCGATTATACGATTACCAAGGGCGATACCATGAATTTATTCTACATCGTCTACAGCTATACAAAGCAGGGTTCTACAGAAGAAACCACAAAGCCGACAGAAGAAACAACAAAGGCAACAGAAGCAGAAACCAAGACTACGGAAGCACAAACAAAGGCAACAGAGGCTACAACCAAAGAAACAGAAGCAGCCACAAAGCCAAGTGAAACGAAGCCAAGTGAAACAAAACCGGACACAGGTGATACAACAGTAGAACAGGTTTCACTGATTCAGAGTACAGGCTGGCTTGAATCAGCATACGTAGAATGGAATGAAGCAAAAAATGCCGTTTCTTATAACGTATATGTAAAGAAGGCAGATGCAGCAGATACAAGCTATGAAAAGCTTGACAACGAGCTAGTTAGAAAATATAAGACATCGGACGGCAGTGCCGTATACTACAGAGCAGATGCACTGGGACTTGCAGCAGGCAGCTATGTATTAAAGGTTGTTCCGGTTGCAGGCGGCACAGAACAGGCAGACAGCGCAGCCGTAACGGAAGCACTCAGTGTCAAGGCACATGACAGAACAGGCTTTGCATGGACCAACGGTGAAGCAAACGGTGCTTACCGTGATAACGGTACATTAAAGGGCAACGCAGTGGTTCTTTATCTGACAGAAGAAACAAAAGATACCGTTACTATGGACGTTATCAAAGATGCAAAGGGCAAGACACAGACAGCAACAGGCATTCAGGCAATTTTAAATCTGTACAAAAAAGGATATGATAACAGACCGTTAGACATCCGTCTGATTGGACAGGTAACGGATTTTGCAGTGATGGAAGGCGGAGATATGGTTGTCAGCGGAAGCAGCTCATCAAAGCGCCTTTCATGTGGTATCACAATCGAAGGTGTCGGTGATGATGCAACTGTTTACGGCTGGGGTATCCGTATTAAAAATGCTTCCAATGTAGAAGTAAGAAACTTAGGTATTATGCTGGTAGACAGCAGTGAAGGCGATAACATCGGACTTCAGCAGGATAACGACCATATCTGGGTACATAACTGTGACTTCTTCTACGGTGAAGCAGGCGGAGATTCAGACCAGGCAAAGGGTGATGGCGCTTTAGACTGCAAAAAATCTACATTTATTACATTTTCTTATAATCATTTCTTTGATAACGGAAAATGCAACCTGTTAGGCTTAAGCGAAGGCACAACAGAAGATTTGTATATTACATATCACCACAACTGGTATGATCATTCGGATTCAAGACATCCGAGAATCCGTTTCTATTCCGCTCATGTATACAACAACTACTATGACGGAAATGCAAAATACGGTATCGGTTCAACAAATGGTTCTTCTGTATTTTCAGAAGGAAACTATTTCAGAAATTGTAAATATCCGATGCTGACTTCTATGCAGGGTTCAGATGTCATTGCAGACTGGACAACCTTAAAGAGAGATGAAGCCAACATGGCAACATTTTCAAAGGAAGCAGGCGGAACAATTAAAGCGTATAACAACTATATCGAAGGCGGAAACGGTTTTGTATCTTATCAGGAAAACAACACCGAATTTGACGGATATGTTGTAGAATCTGCTGATGAAAAGGTTCCTGCAACAGTCAAGAGTTATAAGGGCGGCAACACCTACAATAACTTTGATACCAGCAAGGGAATGTACAGCTATACAGCAGATACACCACAGCAGGCAAAGGAAAATGTTGAAAAGTATGCCGGCAGAGTAGAAAACGGTGATTTTAAGTGGACATTTACAGCAGAAGATGATGCTTCTTATGCACTAAATCAGGCATTAAAGTCTGCATTAAGAGCGTATAAGACCTGCTTAGTATCAGTAGCACCAAATAATACAGTTTCCCAGAATCCGTATATCGGAACGGGTGCAGAAGAACCGACTACAAGCCATAATACTTTAAATAAAGAAGATATGACACAGCCAGCTTCTAAGCAGGATGACACTACAAAGACTACTGAGAGCACGAAAGCAACTGAGGCTACAAAGGCTACAGAAAGCACGAAAGCAACAGAAAGTACGAAAGCCACCGAAAGCACAAAGGCTACGGAAAGCACAAAAGCTACAGAAAGCACAAAGGCTACGGAAAGCACAAAGGCTACGGAGAGTACGAAAGCCACAGAGGCAACAAAAGCCACTGAGAGCACAACCGGTAGTACAACGCCGGGGGGAACAACAGGCGATACATCTTCTTATGATAAGACAAGCACTGCATTTTCAGGTGCATACACATCATTAAGCGGTGTAACGGATTCACAGTATTTAAAGAAGCTGTATGCGGCACCGGACGGAAGTGCATCTGCAGACGGTACAAAGGATTCACCGCTTGATCTGGAAACAGCGATTGCAAAGGCTGAAAACGGCACGGCAGTTATTTTATTAGAAGGTACGTATGCATTTGACCATCAGCTTACCATCCCGGTATCAAACAGCGGTACGGCAGACTGCTACAAGGTATTAAAGGCTGCTGACGGCGCAAAGGTAACATTTGATTTTTCATCACAGTCCTATAACATTAAAGACACTTCTGTCAATGCAAGAGGACTTCAGATTGAAGGCAACTACTGGTATGTATATGGTATTACTGTATACGGTGCAGCAGACAACGGTATTTTTGTTGCAGGAAGCCACAATGTTATTGAACGTTGTATTTTACAGGCAAACAGAGATACAGGTCTTCAGATCAGCAGACGTTCTTCTTCTGTAATCAATAAGGAAGACTGGCCGTCATACAATTACATTATCAACTGTACATCATTTGATAACTGCGACCCGGCAACCGGTGAAAATGCAGATGGTTTTGCAGCAAAGCTGACTTGTGGAGAAGGCAATGTATTTGATGGCTGTATTTCATACTGCAACTGCGATGATGGCTGGGATTTATATGCAAAACCGGCAACAGGTTCAATTGGTGTTGTAACCATCAGAAACTGTATTGCATTTAACAATGGTACACTTACCAATGGTAATTCAGAAGCCAATGGCGATATGAACGGATTTAAGCTGGGCGGAAGCAACGGTAAAGTACCGACACCACACTTTGTATTTAACTGTCTTGCATTTAATAACGGAAAAGACGGATTTACAGATAACGGCAACGGCGGCGCATTAACATTAATGAATTGTACTTCTTACAACAATGTAAAGACAAACTTTAATTTTTATCGTACAACAGCAGGTGGTACATTCTTCAACTTACTTTCTGCAGCAGGTAACGGTACAGATAAGTTTATTGGAAAAATCAGCAACAGTATTTCATTTAACAGCAAGAAATACTATCAGGTTCCGTTCTCTATTACAGGAACTGCTGTTACAAGCGGACAGAAGCTGGGTACAGTTGTATCAGACCCATATAAATCAGGTGCATTTACATCCACAACCGCACCGGATGTTACAGCAGATATTGATGCAATTTTAAGAAATGCAGATGGCTCACTGACAACAAACGGTTATCTGATGTCAACAGGTGATTACCAGTCAATGGGTGCGAAGTTTGGCGTTGCAAGTCAGGTACTGGAAGTAAAGGCAGGCATTAAGACCGAGCCGGAAACAAAGCCGGAAGAACCGACAACAGCAGAAGACAAGACTGAGGCCGCAACCGAAGCCACAAAGGCAGAGGAAAAGACGGAGGCTGCAACCGAAGCCACGAAGGCAGAAGACAAGACAGAAGCTGCAAAGAGCGGTAAGTCCAGTCTTTCAAAGAAAAATGACGTCAAAGGTGCAGAAATGTCCGTCAGCTTAAAGGCAGAGGAAGATGTATTTGAGGACGATGACGTGATGCAGCTTACGGAATTAACAGAAGGTGGTGCATTTGATGCAGCTGTAAAGACACTTTCTGATTATAAAGAAAAAATGGTAGTTGTAGATATCTCTATTTTAAGAGGTACGGAATTTGTTCATCAGTTCCCGGGTGGCGTTGAAGTAACATTAGACATTCCGGCAGGCTATGAAGAAGCCAATGTAAAAGTATTCCGTATGGAAGAAGACGGATCAGCTACCGATATGCAGGCAGTCTGCAAGAATGGCAAAGCAGTCTTTGTAACCAATCACTTCAGTACTTATGTCATTGCAGAACAGGCAAAGACAGCACAGGAAGCACCAAAGGTTGTGAATGAAAATGTTTCAACCGCACAGACCGAAGCTGCAAAAGCAGAAAATGCAAAGACTGAAACCGTAAAAACAGGAGATACCGCCAATGCAGGATTATATGTAATGCTGATGGCAGTCATGTTTATCGGTGCAGGCATTCTGGTCATCGGAAAACGTAAAGATTTATTCACAAAATAAGCTAGAAGAAAAAGCTGTCGCAATTTTTATGCGGCAGCTTTTTAGCTATGCCATAATAAAATTGTATTTATTTTAGAACATGACTTAATGCAAAATTATGGTATAATAAAAATATCATATGCATATGTTATACATTTTTTAATTTGAGGAGGACAAATGAAACAAATGAAACAAATGAAACAAATGAAACAAATGAAACAAATGAAACAAATGAAACAGTATATAATAGGTATGCTATTTGTTCTGTTTTTGTGTCCAGTGAGTGTTTATGCAAATGACAGTGAGGGGGTTATTTCTAGTACAAGTGAGACGCAAAGCTCAGCTATTGTCAATACGGAAAACGTTCTAAATGAAATTCCAGAAGATGTAATCCCAATTAAATTTAAAACTAGAGAACAAGCGGATCAATTCTTTTCATTAATGGATAAAGAATTTGAGAGAGGTAAAACTTTTGATTATGACAAGTATAGTTATCTATTGAATGAACAAGAAAATTATTTTGACTTATCTAATGTAGAAATTACAGAAGAAATGTTTATTGAAACATTATCCCAAACTGAATTAGTCAGTAATAATACTAGAGAGAGTATGACTTTAGGTGATGATAATTTGATAAGCTTGTATTCGTTTTCAGATTATCCAGATCAGCAGACTGAAAGTTGTTTGTTTAATCATACGGGACCATATGTTGCTGATAAGTTCAATGTTGATGTGAGTGCAACAATCCGATATATGTCAAAGAAGTTTGTGTCATGTGATAGTTTTAATGCCTGTTTTACAGGATTGAGTATAGGACGGAAATGGGAAACAACAGCGTATGTTGCTAATATAAGTGATAATGGATATGAAATAACAATAGATTTTACTGGAATAGTGCATCAGTATATTCTAATTGACACTGATCTTACAGAATTTAATTCATATAAAAGATCAGCTAGTGTTGAATTTAATACATATGATAGAGTTGAAGGCTGGAGAAAAATTGGTGATACAGAATATTATATAGATTCTAATGGGGATATGCTGACAGGTTGGCATACATTAGACTGGTCAGGCGGTCGAAATGAGTTTTATTTTAATTCAGAAGGAGAAATGTTAAAGGGTTGGCATACATTAGAATGGTCAGGTGGTCGGAATGAGTTTTATTTTGATTCAGACGGCTGTATGGTAACAGGCTGGCATACATTAGAATGGTCAGGTGGTAGAAATGAGTTTTATTTTGATTCAGATGGCTGTATGGTAACAGGCTGGCATACATTAGAATGGTCAGGTGGTAGAAATGAGTTTTATTTTGATTCAGATGGCTGTATGGTAACAGGCTGGCATACATTAGAATGGTCAGGTGGTAGAAATGAGTTTTATTTTGATTCAGATGGCTGTATGGTAACAGGCTGGCATACGTTGAACTGGTCAGGTGGCAGAGATGAATTCTATTTTGAACCGAGTGGAGCAATGGTAACAGGCTGGTATACGTTGTATAGAAATGGTGTGATGTGTAGATGCTATTTTGATTCAGATGGAGCTTTGAGAAATGTTGAACCATATGATGATAGTTTTGATTAAATATTAAAGTTGTGGGAATAACAAAGGCAGGAGGCAGATATGATATTTGAAAGAGATTTTAATATGTTTTTTGATGGAGCATTGACTGTATTTAATATAGTTTTGTGGATTGTAATTCTTGTTATAATTGTTGTCGGAATAGTTCAGCTGGCAAAAACAATAAAAAGAGTCAATAGATATTTAGATAAAAAAGAAAAACAGGAACAGCAAAAGGATTAAATCTAAAAAAATCATCTTCTTTCCGAAGTTCAGTGTAACGTTAAGGAAAGAAGATGATTTTTTATTTCTCTAAAGCCAGTGTAAAAATAAACTCTGTGCCGACGCCGACGGTGCTGACGACATCAATCGTTTCATTGTGTGCCTGTAAAATTTCTTTGGTGATAGACAGTCCAAGGCCGGAGCCTTTTTTGTCGCGGCCGCGGGATGCATCGGATTTGTAAAAGCGGTCCCAGATTTTATCAAGACTTTCCTTTGAAATACCGGAGCCGTTGTCCTTGACGGAAATATAGGCTTTCTCACCTTTTTCCCGCACGGAAATGTAAATCACGGAATTTTCGTGGCTGAATTTAATTGCGTTGTCGACAAGGTTGTAAATAACCTGTCCGATTTTGCTTTTATCGGCTTTGACGGAACAGGTTTCCGCGGAAAAGGTCAGCTGGAACTGAATCCGCTTCTTTTTACACGTTCCCTCAAAGGTTTCAATCGTGTGCTTGATAATCGAATTGACATCAAATACGGACAATTCAAGCCGCACGGTTTTCGGGTCTAATTCATTCAGCGTTAAAATGTTGCTTGTCAGCTTCGTCAGCCGGTCCGTTTCAAACAGTACAATATCAATATATTTTTTTGTCATTTCCGGCGGAATCGTACCGTCTGCAATGGCTTCCAGATATCCTTTAATCGATGTCAGCGGTGAGCGGAAATCGTGGGAAATGTTGGATAGGAACTTCTGCTGAAACTGGTCGGATTCGTCCAGCTTTGATGCCATATAATTTAAGGAAGCGGACAGCCGTCCGATTTCATCAATATCATTTTTGACATCAATTTTATAGGCGAGATTTCCTTTTCCGTATTCCTTTGTCGCTTTGATAATGCCGTTGAGCGGTTTGTGAATCTGGACAAAGTACAGTGCGATAAAGCTGAGGCTTAAAAGCATTACCATAACCAGTGTGATGTAGTTGGTATTAAAGGTTGTGTATACATTATCGGTAATCACATTTTCATCTAAATGCACAACCACATAGCCTTTCATCGTAAAGGAGCTGGTTATCGGTGCGAAGACACTTAAACAGGTACAGTCAAGCATACCGTAAAAATCGCCGGTCTGCGTGTGTTTTGTCCCCAGACTGGTATAATCAAAGCCATCAATGGTGTATAAAATATCTTTTGTGTTATGCTCCTGTGCATAAGCTGTATCCAGAATGATATTGCCTGCGGTGTCGATAAACATAATGCGTGTATCGTTGAGCAGGGCAACGGTTCTTAATTCGGTTTCAACGATACGCAGGTGTTCCTCACTGAAATAGTCGTCGGCGTATTCACTTGAAATCGACAGTGCCTGCTTGTACAGGGCATCTGTATAGTAGTTGTAAACCTTTGCATAGTCGATGCGGTAGCTGATAAAAGTCACGCCTAAAAAGCCGAGCAGGGCAACTGCCGCATAGACAAAAAGGTATTTGGTTAAAAGATTAAATTTCATAATTGAAAACAATCCTTTCCGGTGTTATGACGGTTTTATTTCATCTTTGTGGATTACCGGCGTGTTACGAACTTGTAACCGATGCCCCATACCGTTTCAATCGACCAGTTTGCGTGGTCTTTGATTTTTTCACGGATTCGCTTGATATGGACATCGACCGTCCGGGTATCTCCGATATATTCATAACCCCAGATGTGGTCTAAAAGCTGTTCCCTTGTAAAGACCTGATTCGGCGAAGAAGCCAGAAAGTAGAGCAGTTCCAGTTCCTTCGGCGGCATTTCCACTGTCTTTCCGCAGTATTGCACGGAATAATTGCTGAGATTGATAATCAGATCCGGGTATTCCACGCACTGCACAGTTGCACCGACCGGCGCGGATTCCGCCGGCATCTGGTAGCGGCGTAAAACTGCCTTGACGCGGGCAACCAGCTCCTTTGTTTCAAACGGCTTGATAATATAATCATCAGCCCCCAGTTCCAGTCCGAGTACCTTATCAAAGGTTTCGCCCTTGGCGGATAGCATGATAATCGGTACATTGTTGGACTTGCGGATTTCACGGCAGACTTGATAGCCGTCAATACCCGGAAGCATTAAGTCCAGTAAAATGAGGTTCGGGCGGAAAGTGTCAAGCTGGAGCAGGGCACTTTCGCCGTCATAAACAATCTTTGTTTCAAAACATTCTTTTGTCAGATAAAGAGAAATGAGTTCTGCAATATTTTCGTCATCGTCAACAATCAGTATTTTTTGTTTTGTCGCCATGTAAAAATCCCCCTTTTATTTAAAATCTACAATGGTTACACCGGTGTCGCCCTCGCCGATTTCGCCGAGACGGAACGACTTGATATAAGGAACACCGCGCAGGTAGGCGGTAACGCCGTTTCGCAGCGCACCGGTGCCTTTTCCGTGTACAATGCGTACCTGCGGAATTCTTGAAATGTACGCATCGTCTAAATATTTGTCTAGTTTGGCAACCGCTTCGTCAACGGTCAGTCCCAAAAGATTGATTTCATGGGAAATCGAAGCCGCCTTGGACATCTTGATTTTGCCGGAGCCGCCAGCCCCCTTCGGTGCTTTTTTAGCTTCTTCCGGGTCTTTGTAGCCGACAAGAATCTCTAAGTTATTGATTTTTGTCTTGGTGCTTAAACTGCCCATCTGTACGGTGATTTCGCCCTTCGGACTTGGCGGTGCGGTCACGGTGCCGATTAAGTTCATGCTTAGAACGCGCACATGTGTGCCGACTTTAAATTCGGAAATGTCGTGTGCCTTATGTGCTTTCGGCTTTGCTGCCTGGACGGAAAGTTTTTCCTGACGTTTATTCATCTTGTCACGGATGGCACTGCGCTGTTTTTCCAGTTCTTTTACGGTCATGCCGTGCTTGTTCATCGTCTTAATCGTCTGGTCGGCATATTCTTTGGCATCTTTTAAAATCGCCGCCGCTTCTTCGTTGGCTTTGCGCAAAATTTTGTCGCGGCGTTCATCTAACCGGTCGGATTTTGTCTTTAATTCGTCCTTTAACTGCTGGATTTCCTGCTTATAGGCATTGATTTCGGCACGTTCTTTTTCAATCGTAATGCGGCTATGCTCCAAATCGGAGAGCAGGTCTTCAAACTGTACGTCATCGGCATCCATGCGGGCAGAAGCATCTTTAATAATATAATCGGGCAGACCGAGCTTTTTGGAAATCGCAAAAGCGTTACTTTTTCCCGGAATACCGATTAATAAGCGGTAGGTTGGACGCAGGGATTCCACGTCAAATTCACAGCAGGCATTTTCCACGCCGTCCGTGGTGAGTGCATACACCTTAATCTCGCTGTAATGTGTGGTCGCCATGGTTGTAATGCCGCGTTTGTGCAAATCATTTAAAATGGAAATGGCAAGTGCCGCACCTTCTGTCGGGTCTGTTCCCGCACCGATTTCATCAAATAAAATCAGGCTGTGTGCATCGGCTTCCTTTAAAATGTTGACGGTGTTTGTCATATGGGAAGAAAATGTACTTAAACTCTGCTCAATGCTCTGTTCGTCGCCGATATCGGCAAATACATTGTCAAATACGGCAAGCTCGGAGTGGTCGAGAGCCGGAATGTGCAGACCGGACTGCGCCATTAAGGTCAGCAGTCCCACGGTTTTTAAAGAAACCGTTTTACCGCCGGTATTCGGACCAGTGATAATAAGCAGATTAAAATTCTTTCCTAAATAAATGTCGATTGGCACAACCTTATGCGGGTCAATCAGCGGGTGACGTCCCTTTTTAATATTGATATAATTGTTGGTATTCATAACCGGGCAGCTGCATTTATATTGCTTGGATATCTGTGCCTTTGCAAAAATGAAATCCAGCGTAGTCAGTACCTGGAAATCCGTTAACAGTTCATCGGTAAATTCAGATGCCTTTGCACTTAATTCTGCAAGAATGGCTTCAATTTCAGCCTGTTCCTTTAATTCAAGCTCGCGGATATCATTGTTTAATTTGACAACCGCCGCCGGTTCGATAAAAAGAGTTGAACCGGTTGCAGACTGGTCATGCACCATGCCGGGTACCTGCGATTTGTATTCGGCTTTGACCGGAAGACAGTATCTGCCGGAGCGTGAGGTGATGACAAAATCCTGTAAGCAGTTACGCACGGAAGATGAATTTAACATCTTATTTAATTCGGTGTGAATCCGTTCAGCGGCAAGCACCTTCTGACGGCGGATACTGCGCAGATTTGCACTGGCATCATCGCTGATTTCATCTTCTGAGAGAATACAGCGCTTAATTTCTGTATTTAACGGTGTCAGCGGTTCAAGTGCATGAAAATATCCCGTTAAGGAATCGGTGGTATCTTCGTAATAATTTTTTACCCTTGCCGCCGCGGTCAGCAGGAAACTGATATGCAGTAACTCTACCGTATTTAAGGAGCTGCCGATTTCAAGACGTTTTACGGAAGCGCTGACATCGTGTACACCGCCAAAAGAAACAGCCCCCTTTGCATAGACACGGGAAAGGGCATCACTGGTTTCTGAAAGAGCAGCGTTAATATCGTGGATGTCCGTCATCGGCACCAGCTTTTTTAAGCGTTCCTTTGCTTTATCGGAAGCCGCAAAAGATACTAAGCGGTCAATAATTTTATCATATTCAAGAGTCGTTAAAGACTTGTAATTCATTCATTTCTCCAATCCGGAAATGCAGGGTCTTGCAGACACGGAATCTGTGGCATTTCCGGCACAGATTCCATTTTATTGTACCGCATTTGAAACAAAAATTCTACTATGGATATAAGAATTTACAAGTAGGTCATAAATTGTTCATAACTGTCCGTTATAATAAAATTAATTTTGCAGTTCAATAAAAGTTAGGTTATGGTGACAGAAAAAATGGGAAACACAGAACACAAGGAAGAAGACTCCTTTGCTTTATATACGGAAAAAATCGTACCCAAGCCGTCCGTGAAGTACCGCAGACTAATCCGCGCGGCAAAGTTTTTTGCGGCGGCAGTGCTGTTTGGTCTGATTGCAAGCGGTGTGATGCTTCTTGTATATCCGGCATTGGAAAAAACAATGGTTCAGAGGAATACGGACAAAGAAATTCTGACCATTGAAAAGGATGAATATCCGAGTGAAGAACAGGATAATACGGAAACAAAAGAAACGACAGCCGATGACAATTATGAGGCAGTGTTACAGACAACCGATGCGGCAGCTTTAAAAAATGTTGCTACGGCGGCGATTAAATCACTGGTATTAATTGACGTCTATAAGACCGATATGGGAAATATCCTGGCGGAAACACAGAGTGCGACAGAAACGGTCGGACTTGTAATCGGACAAGTCAATTCAGAATATATTATTTTGACCAATGCGGCGGTTGTGCGTGATTCGTCGTCACTGGTCGTAAAGGTTTCAAAAGCGACAGAAGTCGATGCCGAGCTGGTTGGAAGCGATACGGATACCGGCATTGCGATTGTCAGTGTCAAGGAATCGCAGATTCCGTCCAAAGAAAGAAGTTCGATTGTAACAGCGCAGTTAGACAACTCTTACAGCATACAGCAGGGGGATATTGTCGTTGCGGCAGGCAGGCTTTACGGACAGAATAAGACGATTGATTACGGCATGGTTTCAGGCATTTCAACAAAAAGCGGTGTCGATAACAGCTATGAGATTATCAGCACGGGACTTGCGGGCATAGAAGGCGATTACGGTTATCTTTTTAATATGAAGGGAAATGTTGTCGGCATTTCCATGAAGAATACAAAGACGACATTTTCAGTGCTTGGCATTTCGGATTTAAAATCAATGATACAGGAATTATCTAACGGAAACAGCCCGGTATATTTCGGCATTAAAGGGCAGAATGTAACCGGTACAATGGCAACGCGCTATGGACTGCCGGTGGGAATTTACGTAACGGATATTGAACTGGACTCTCCGGCATATGCGGCGGGAATCCAGCCGGGGGATATTATTACCGGGATTGACGGAAATATGGTTTTGACAATTCAGGCATTTAGTGAGAAACTATATCAGTGTGAAAGCGGTCAGCAGATTTCTATTACAGCCAAACGGTTTGGCGGGGATGAATATAAGGATATGACATTTAACGCCGTAATTGCGGTGAAATAAAGCATATAATCTGGCTGGCGGCAGGAGAAATGAGAAAAGGAAAGGGCAGATTATGCATTTTATTGAAAAATTTAAGGACGGAGACAGAATCTCCGATGTTTACCTTTGTAAGTCCAAATCAACAGCACTCACAAAGTCAGGAAAAGAATATGAAAATGTGATGCTTCAGGATAAGACCGGACAAATGGATTCCAAAATATGGGACCCGTCTTCCGGCGGTATCTGTGACTTTGATGCCATGGATTATGTTGCAGTAACGGGACAGGTTATCAGCTTTAACGGCGCATTACAGTTAAAGATTGAAAGAATCCGCAAGGCAGACGAAGGAGAATATGTTCCGTCTGATTATATTCCATGTTCTAAGTATGATATCGAAGAAATGTATACAGAACTCATGCAGTATACAGGCAGTGTGAAGAATGAGTATCTTTCGGCACTGTTAAAGAGTTTTTTTACAGACGATGCGGATTTTATTGCAAAATTTAAGAGTATCGCGGCAGGAAAGACGGTACACCACGGCTTTTTGGGCGGATTATTAGAGCATAGTTTAAGTGTAACCAGACTGTGTGTAAAGATTGCGGAAAATTATCCGTTTTTAAACCGCGATTTACTGATTACATGTGCGGCGCTTCACGATGCCGGAAAAGTAAAGGAACTCGCACCGTTCCCAAAGAACGATTATACGGACGAGGGTAATTTCCTTGGACATATTGTAATGGGTTATGAAATGATTCAACAAAAGATTGCAGGCATTGAAGGTTTTCCGCCGGTGCTGGCTTCCGAAGTCGGACACTGCATTTTATCCCATCACGGCGAGCTTGAATACGGTTCACCGAAAAAACCTTGTATTATGGAAGCGGTAGCACTGTCCATGGCAGATAATATGGATGCCAAAATGGAAACGTTTAAAGAGGCACTGGAAGCCAAAGACACCAACGAATGGCTTGGTTTTAACCGGTGGCTGGATGCAAATATCAAAAAGACACTGTAGAGGTAAATGTGAAAAGCGAATTTAAAAAAGACGATTGTGTGACACTGCACATTGAGGATATCGGAACGGGCGGCGAAGGCATCGGAAAAGCGGACGGATTTACATTTTTTGTAAAAGATGCCATTGTCGGCGATGTTATCGAAGCCAAGATCATGAAATTAAAGAAAAATTACGGCTATGCAAGACTGATGAAAGTGCTTACACCGTCTAAAGACCGTGTAGAGCCGAAATGTCCGGTCGCAAGGCAGTGCGGCGGCTGTCAGATACAGGAAATGCGTTATGAAGCCCAGCTTGCCTTTAAGCAGAAAATGGTACAGAACAATTTAGAGCATATCGGCGGACTTTCGGACTTTGAAATGTACCCTGTAATCGGCATGGAAACACCGTATGCATACCGTAATAAGGCACAGTTTCCGGTCGGGGAAGATAAGGATGGCAATATTGTCATCGGATTTTATGCCGGAAGAACACATCATATTGTGGAGCAGACAGACTGCTGTATTGGTGCGCCGGAAAACGGCGAAGTGCTTCGCAAAGTCAAGGCATATATGCAGAAAAATCAGATTCGCCCGTACAATGAGGAACACCACAGCGGGATTGTGCGCCACATTTTAATCCGCACCGGCTATCATACTAAAGAGATTATGGTCTGTCTGATTGTCAATGCGGCCAAGGCTTCCTGCTTAAAAAATGCAGAACAGCTCACAGAATCGCTGCGTGAAATGGACGGCATGACTTCGGTGATGGTGAATTTCAACACGGAAAAGACGAATGTGATTCTCGGCAAAAAAAGCGAGGTGCTGTGGGGACAGCCGTATATTGAAGATTTTATCGGCGATGTAAAATATCAGATTTCACCGCAGTCTTTCTTTCAGGTAAATCCGATGCAGACGGAAAAGCTGTATGCAAAGGCACTTGAATATGCGGGACTGACCGGAAATGAAACGGTGTGGGATTTGTACTGCGGTATCGGAACGATTTCGTTATTCCTTGCAAAAAATGCGCGCAAGGTATACGGCGTGGAAATTGTGCCGCAGGCAATTGAAGATGCCCGCAATAATGCAAAGCGTAACGGTATCGACAACGCAGAGTTTTTCGTGGGCAAGGCGGAAGAAGTCGTACCGGCATTTTATGAAAAAGCCCTAAAGCAGGCGCAGGATTCGGAAGCCGGTAAAAGTATCCGCCCGGACGTGGTCGTTGTGGATCCGCCGAGAAAGGGCTGTGAAGAAGTGCTGCTTGAAACGATTGTGAAAATGCAGCCACAGCGGATTGTCTACGTAAGCTGCGACTCGGCGACACTGGCGCGTGATTTAAAATTTTTAAGTGCCAACGGCTACGCCGTCAAAAAAGTCCAGCCGGTAGACCAGTTTGGGCATAGTGTTCATATTGAGACGGTTGTTCTTTTGTCCCAACTGAAATAAAAGCCGGCATGAAGGTTTCCAATCTGTATATTTCACAGGTAAAGAGAAAATGTGGAATTGAGATTGGAAAGAATTTGCGCGTTGCAACGAGGAGAATGGACTGCTTGCAGGGCAATTCGACGACTGCTGCGACAGACTTGGAATTTGGCGATTGGATAAATTTAGTTTTCGTTGTAAAAACCTTTATTTTAGGGCATTGCTACGGAAAGTAGCAGAAAAATAGTGAAATGACAGCTAATGTTTCTTGTTTGGTAAAGGTTAATTTACTAATCTGTGAAGGAAGTAAAACAAACCGAAAACGGAGGTAGAAAAATGACTTTAGAAGAACAAATTAAACATTACAGAAAACAGGCTGGACTTTCACAGGAGAAGATGGCTGAGAAAATCGGCGTATCAAGACAAGCCATTACAAAGTGGGAAAATGGAACAGGAACACCGGATATTGCAAATCTGATGGCAATAGCAGATCTCTTCCAGATATCAGTAGATGAATTACTTTCGAATGAGAAATCAGAGAAAGAGCAGTCTGATTACATCTATGAAAGTCGTACTGAATACGATATTGATGGTAAGAAGAATTTTGATATCAAGCTTGGTGGAGCATATGCTGTAGATTTAAAGGCATATCATGGAGAAAAAATTGAAGTCGCAATGTTTTCAAATGTCTATAAGAATCTTTTGGCAGATTATAAAGTAAAGATTGATGATATAAAAAACCGAATCGATATTGATCTTAACAGATTTAATGAAGCCAGTGAAGCAGATGCAAAGGAGAGTTTGGTCATTAATATTTTTATTCCAGTAAAATATATTGGAAAAATCGAATTATCAGTTAATGCAGGGACACTGAATATTACTGATATAGAAAATGAACATATTGAGGTAAATGGCAAAATTAGCGAAGTTACCCTTCAGGGAAATAAAAGTGAAATTGAGATAGATTCAAATCTTGATATGCAGATCAGTGTTTTATCACATGAGGGTGCGCTTGAGATTAATCAGTTGTCAGCAACATCAAGACTTACAATCCCTGCAGATTATAGATTTAGAAGCACAAAAAAGGGAATAGCAACTCATATTTATTATGAGAGACAGGGAAAAAAGGTTGATGACTTTTCAGATGCCGAAGCAGACAATTACATTGAGCTCAATGGTATAAAGAGTGAGCTTGTGATTGTAGAGGCTGAGGTGTAGTCATGGAAAAGTATATATCGACCGGTCAGATTCTATTTGATTACATTTGCCTGCACTTGGTTCTGGTGGCTATTTGCAATTTTACTTAATGAAGGGACGGGGCTTTATCTTGGAATGTTTCTTGGCTTGGTTTCACCTGCCGTGGTTGCCATAGTAACTGTATTTACGTCTAAGAATAAAGCACTCATTAATGACTTTAAGAAGAAGCTGATTGGGTTTTATAGAGTAAAACCTAAATATATATTAATTGCAGTGCTGATATTTGCTGTGATAGTGACGGCTTCAATCGGTACATCAGTATTATTTGGCGGCAGTATAAATCAGTTTTCATTTACAGAAGACTTTTCATTTTCTATAGGTGGTACGTCTGCATTTCTTACAATTTTGTTGGCATCCTGCATAGAGGAGTTAGGTTGGAGAGGTTATGGAGAGGATGCTGTTGGTGCATACAACAGCTGGTTTAAGGAGTCTATCATCTTTGGATGTATCTGGTCTTTGTGGCATGTGCCATTATTCTGGATACCTGGAACGTACCAGTATGGACTTAAAGAGATGGGAATCATGTATGTGATTAACTTTCTTCTTAGCGTGATACCACTTGATTTCCTTCAGACATGGGTATATGTAAAGAATAACAGAAGTATGCTTGCAACAATTATTTTTCATTTGTTTATAAATATTATGCAGGAAAAGATAAACATGACTCCTAAAACAAAATGTATACAAACTATTTTTGTTGTTATTGCGGCAATTATAATTGTTGTTATAAATAAAGAAATGTTCTTTGAAACAAAGCATGTGGGTAATTTACTTGAAGAGAAAATTATGAATCGAGAGATAAATTGAACTTTATCAATGTAAAGAAATCGACAAATTCCAGTTTGTAGAATTAGGAAAATCGAAGAGAAGGTAAATGGAATGGAGGTTTTGCTCCATATATTGTGGCAAACTAGCACTTTACGACAAGGCTTTATAATATAAAGCAGGACAAAATTTCAGAAGATAATGTGTATCAGTTTCTTTTATTTTTTGATAAGCTGTATGATCAATTTACAGATTTGGCAGAAATATATGGGTATGAAACAAAGAATTTTAAAAGACAGGTTAAGAATAATATTGCTAAATTTGAAGGCGATGATTTTATGTTTGAATTAAATGATGAAGAAGTTGAAGAGCTTTCAAGGTGCAAAAACTCAAACAACAGAATTTTCCCTTGTGGTGCTGTTCTTTGTTATCGGTTTCTGTTCGGAAAGCATAGATGTCAAAAAGGAAATGAGGTTTGAGTCAATCCTTCGTATGCTTATCCGATTAGAACTTGCAGCCGTGTTTGTACAGGTTATAGCGGGTGCAGCGGCTTATAAGGCAATACACTAAAAAAGGAATCTGCATAAAACAGATTCCTTAAATGAGGGAAAATCCCTGTCGAAGAATGGAAGTCCAGTTACTTTTCTGATAGAGAAAACGGACGATGATTACAGTCTGTTTTTCCTCGTCAATCGTATAAAAGGTAAGAAAATTATTGATTATCACAAAACGAATGCCCCAGCTTGCCAGTACTGGATCATCTACCAGACGGAACTTCTGTGGCAGGTCGGCTAATGAGCCTATCTGCTCAGTCGCAACATCTAACAGATTATCTGCGGCAGTAGGATTTTTGAGGGAAAATTCGATGTAATCCACAGCCCGCATAATATCGTGTTCTGCGGTAGAAGTGATATGAACCTGATAGCTCATCGGCTGCGACGGCTCCTGATATCAGCCATAGCTTCGGAAAACGGTCTTATATTGCCTGTGGCAATATCGTCCATTCCGTCCTTAATCTGGCTGTAAAGTTCAAATCGGCTGGTCAGTTCTTCGTAGGCTTCAATGCTCATAACCGCAAGGTCGCCTTTTCCATTCTTCGTAATGAAAACCGGTTCAGGATAATTATGGCAAAATGTAGAAATTTCATTGTAATTATTCCTTAAATCAGCACTTGATTTGATTACTGGCATAAAAACACCTCCTTGTTTGATAACAAAATTATACACAAATTTTGTTATGAAGTCAATGGATATACCATTAGTGTTAGCAGGATAAACACAACTATTCATATGTATCTGACCGTAAGGTCGGGAACAAGCCCATTGGGTGATGTTCCCGGCGGGCTTTCACAGATAAGAAAGCGAGGTTAGAAACAATGGGTTTATTTACAGGCGGATTTAAGCTCTTGATCGGCATGGGAACAGGAACCTATGCCACTTAGTGCCGCAAATATTTAGGCAATGTCAATGTCGAGGGCGTTGAGATTGACGATGCGGAATTTGCAAAACATGTCATAAAAGAGATTGGAATGTAATATAGCCAGCGGGCAAAAGATATGGTATGATAGCTTTTGCCATAAAAGCGGAAGAATAACAGTGAGGTGATTTATTGAAAAAGAAAATATTGGGAATAGGAGCGGCGGTACTGATTTTGTCGGCGGCGGTTTTTGCAGGCTGCGGACTGACCGGAACGAGAATCCGGTTCGGTGCGGCAGGACTTGGCGGAACGTATCACGTTTTTGCAGATACATTTGCAGGGCTTATCACAGCCGAAAAAGAAAAATGCACGGTTGAGGTAAAGACCACTGCCGGGTCGGCGGCGAATCTGCGGCTTTTATCAGACGGATATATTCAGATGGCGGTTGCGCAGAATGATTTAACCAATGATGCATACTATGCGGCCGGGACATTTGAAAACAGCAGGAAGTACCGCGGATACAGCGCGGTTGCGGCACTTTACACGGAAAGCTGCCAGATTGTGGTGCGTGCGGACTCCGGCATTGAAAGCATGGATGGTTTGCAAGGGAAAACAGTCAGTGTCGGTGAGAACGAATCCGGTACGGAATTAAATGCTGAGCAGATTTTAGCTGTCAGCGGACTGACAGATAAGCTGATTGATAAAGTACATCTGGATTACACAGAAGCGGCAGAGCGGCTTGCAGACGGAAAGATCGATGCTTTTTTTTGTACGGCGGGTGCAGAAACAACAGTGATTTCAGAACTGTCTAAGCAGTGTGAAATCCGTCTGCTGGAGCTTGATGAAAGTACAAGAGACAAACTTTTAAATTCCTACACTTTTTATACGGAATCCGTGATTCCAAAGGGAACGTACAACAATCAGACAGAGGATATACATACTGTCGGTGTCAAAGCGGTGCTGCTTGTGAGTGATAAGTTGCCTGAAAAGACGGTGAAAGCGCTTACAAAAACACTGTTTGAAAACAAGCAGGAGTTACAGTATGCACTGCCTGTCAATATTGTGATGAATGAGCAGACGGCGACAGAAGGAATTACAATTCCGTTTCACAAGGGTGCTGCGGCATATTACAAGGAATGTGGAATTGATGTAGTGACAGGGAAAGGAAGCAGATAGGCAGCAGGTGGACATCAGTGGAAATATATTTGGATATGTACCAGACAATTACTGTAGCAGTACTTGTCTTAATGTTAGGTAAAGTTTTAAAGAAAAAATTCGGAATTTTAGAGCGGTTCTGTATTCCGGCACCGGTTATCGGCGGCGTAGTGTTTGCCGTTTTTACCTGTATTTGTTATGTGACGGGTATTGCGGAATTTTCGTTTGATGATATTTTAAAGGAAGTATGCATGGTATTTTTCTTTACTTCTGTAGGCTTTCAGGCAAATTTAAAAGTGTTAAAAAGTGGTGGAAAGGCATTGATTATTTTTCTGGGACTGGTCATCGGCCTGATTCTTTCACAGAACTTTTTAGCGGTCGGACTGGCAAAGCTTTTACACATTAGTCCGCTGGTCGGACTGTGTACCGGTTCAATTCCGATGGTCGGCGGTCACGGTACGGCAGGTGCATTTGGCCCGGTGCTGGAGGATTTTGGTATTATGGGTGCAACAACACTTTGTACGGCAGGTGCAACATTTGGTCTGATTATGGGCAGTATCATGGGCGGACCGGTCGGCAAGCGTCTGATTGAGAAGAAAAATCTGTTAGATACGGTTGTGCCGGAAGATGACAGCCTGCTGGTAGAAGATGAAAAGAAGCATGAACGTCATACCAGCATGTATCCGTCAGCGGTATTCCAGTTAATTATTGCAATGGGACTCGGTACAATCGTATCCCACCTGTTATCGCTGACCGGCATGACGTTTCCGATATACATCGGTGCGATGATTGTTGCCGCATGTATCAGAAATATCGGGGAATATTCGGGAAAATTTACTATTTATATGGGTGAAATTAATGATATCGGTGGTATCAGCCTGTCGCTGTTTTTGGGAATAGCGATGATTACATTAAAGCTCTGGCAGCTTGCAGATCTGGCACTGCCGCTTATCGTACTGCTTGCAGGACAGAGCCTGCTCATCTTTTTATACACGTATTTTGTGGTATTTAATGTCATGGGCAGGGATTATGATGCGGCAGTACTTTCATCCGGTGTCTGTGGTTTCGGTATGGGTGCAACCCCGAATGCCATGGCAAATATGCAGGCAGTCTGTGAAAAGTACGAACCTTCGGTCAAAGCGTATCTGCTTGTACCGTTAATCGGAAGTTTATTTGCGGATTTTTTAAACAGTCTGGTGATAACATTTTTTATTAATTTCTTATAAAATGCCTGCGGAACGGAGAGGAATATGTTTGATAGATGGAAAAAGACCCATAAGGCTGTGTATGAGGTAGAAAGTGAAAACCTGGCGGTGCCGGAGGTGCATATCAGGGAGGATGATGCGGCGGCACATGATACAAAAAAACCGGAAGCGGAAGAAGAAATTACCTATGAAAATGTAGCAATTCCGGAAATTCATATTAAAAGAAAGCAGCGGGATAAATAATACATGAAAGATTTAACGAAAGGCAGTCCGTCGCGGCTGATTTTGTCATTTGCGATACCGATATTTTTCGCCAATCTGTTACAGCTGACGTACAGCCTTGTGGATACGCGGATTGTCGGGTCGTTTCTGGGAGAAGACGCACTGGCGGCAGTTGGGGCGACTAGTACACTCAGCAATTTGATTATCGGATTTCTGCTGGGACTTGCCAACGGTTTTGCGATTATTACGGCACAGCGTTACGGTGCAAAAGATATTGCCGGTGTGAAAAAATCCTTTGCCGCCTCTCTGATGATGGGAACGGGAATTTCAGTGCTTTTAACGGCGGCAGGACTGATTTTCTTAAAACAGATATTACAGTTTTTAAATGTACCTGAGGCGTTGTTTGGGACGGCGCGCTCTTATATCGTAGTAATTGTGGCGGGCATGCTTGCAACGTTTCTTTATGATGCATGTGCAGCGGCGCTGCGGGCGCTGGGTGATACGGTCACACCGCTTATCATACTGGCGGTATCGGTCGGATTAAACATTGCGGGAGATTTATTTTTTATATTAGTACTACATGCAGGTGTGTACGGTGCGGCGGTGGCAACGGTACTGTCACAGGTATTGGCATTTGTCATCTGCTGGATTTACATGATCCGCCGCTATGAAATTTTACAGTTAAAAAAGACGGATTTTACGCAGCCGGAAAAAGAAATGCTTGGCAATATGGCGGCTTCCGGTCTGTCCATGGGCTTTATGAGTTCACTGGTTAATATCGGGTCGCTGACCCTTCAGACGGCGATTAACAGGCTTGGACAGGACATTATCGTAGCTCATACGGCGGCGCGGAAAATATCTGAAATGTTTATGATTATGTTTTCGGTATTCGGACAGACCATGGCGACATACTGCGGACAAAATATGGGCGCCGGGCGTATAGACCGCGTCAAAAAAGGTATATGGCTGGCACTTTTATATACCTGTATCTGGTGTATGCTGACCGTTGTGGCAAGTTATACCATCGGTGCAGGGCTGGTTGGATTGGTTACGGGAAGTAAAAATGAAGTCGTGATACACACGGCAACGGTGTATCTGAAATTCAATACCGTATTTTACTGCGTAACGGCGGTCATCTGCATTTTAAGAAATGCAATGCAGGGGCTTGGCGAGCGGATCACCCCGCTGGTGTCGAGTTCGCTTGAAATGATAGGAAAAATCGTTATTGCAGCGGCACTTGTGCCGAGAATCGGTTACAACGGCGTTATCGTTGCAGAGCCGCTTGTGTGGTTTATTATGGTCATACCGCTGGTTGTAAGAATTTATACCATGCCGGTGATGCGTGGGAAAAAACAAATATGATATCATTATAATACAGAAATACAAAAATAGCGGCAAAACCGCTAAGGAATGAGGAGTTTTATGGAACAGATGATGGAGTATGTCCCAAATATGTATGCAACATTTTGGGCATTGGTACCGCCGCTGGTGGCAATTATTCTGGCACTGGTGACAAAGGAAGTTTACAGTTCCCTTTTTATCGGAATTGTAATCGGCGGATTATTTTACGGCAACATTTTTCAGCAGGGATTCAGTTTTGAAAAATCGGTACTGCACATTTTTGAAGACGGACTGGTCGGCGTTTTATCAGACCCGTATAACGTCGGCATTTTAATCTTTCTTGTAGTGCTTGGCATTATGGTCAGCATGATGAACAAGGCAGGCGGTTCGGCAGCTTTCGGACAGTGGGCGGGACGTCATATCAAGACCAGAATCGGTGCACAGCTTTCAGCGGTTCTGCTGGGAATGCTTATTTTTATTGATGATTACTTTAACTGTCTGACGGTCGGAAGTGTTATGCGGCCGGTCACGGATAAGCATCAGGTATCCAGAGCAAAGCTTGCTTATATTATTGATGCAACGGCAGCACCGATTTGTATTATTGCGCCGATTTCTTCATGGGCGGCGGCAGTTACGGGCTTTGTAGAAGGCGAGGACGGGTTTGCGGTCTTTATGAATGCGATTCCATATAACTATTATGCATTGCTTACAATTATTGCAATGCTGACAATGGTTTTATTTAAAATTGATTTTGGTGCAATGGCAGTACATGAAGCCAATGCGGCAAAGGGAGATTTATATACAACGCCGGAGCGTCCGTATGCCAATTCCGCACCGGATACGGTAAAGGGCAGAGGTACGGTAGTAGACCTGCTGTTCCCAATTATTACGTTAATTATCTGCTGTATTATCGGCATGATTTACACCGGCGGTTTCTTTAGCGGAACAGGTTTTGTAGAGGCATTTTCGGGAAGTGATGCTTCTGTCGGACTGATGCTTGGAAGCTTTTTTGCACTGGTAATTACGATTGTATTTTATGCACTGCGTAAGGTACTTACCTTTACAGAAAGCTGCGGCTGTCTGCCGGAAGGTTTTAAAGCAATGGTTCCTGCAATTTTGATTCTTACCTTTGCATGGACATTAAAGGGTATGACAGATAGTCTTGGTGCAAAAGAATATGTTGCCGGACTGGTAGGCGGTATTTCAGGACCATGGCTGGCATTATTCCCGGCAGTTGTATTTGTTGTCGGTGCGTTCCTTGCGTTTGCAACAGGTACGTCATGGGGAACTTTTGGTATTTTAATTCCAATTGTAGTTAGTACATTTTCGGGAACGAATCATACAATGATGATTATTTCCATTTCTGCCTGCATGGCGGGTGCGGTATGCGGCGACCACTGTTCACCGATTTCGGATACAACGATTATGGCATCGGCGGGTGCACAGTGCAGCCATATCAACCATGTATCGACACAGCTGCCGTATGTGTTGGTTGTAGCAGCTGTTTCATGTATTACATACATTATTGCAGGATTTGTACAGAGTCCTGTTCTGCCGCTTGTAATCGGAATTGTATTGATGGTTGGCACGCTTTTCGGCATAAAGTATCTGATGAAAAATATCGGTGTGCGCGATAAGAAGGATAAGGTACAGTAATGGTGGATAAAATCAAAAACATTAAAGGAAGCCTGATTCTTCTGCTGGCAGCGTTTATCTGGGGAACGGCCTTTGTTGCCCAGACAAGCGGTGCGGATTCGGTAGGGACGTTTACATTTAATACCTGCCGCTCAGTGGTTGGAGCGCTTTTTTTACTGCTGGTGATAGTGCTTTTGGACAGTTACGGAAAACGTACCTCAGGCGGGGGAAAAGACACACTACAGGAGCCGTATTCACGGACAAAGTGGCCGGTAAAGGGTGGCGTACTCTGCGGCATAATTTTATTTGTGGCAATGTCCTTACAGCAGTATGGAATCGGTATTTATCCGGCAGGTGTGGCGGCATCCGGAAGGGCAGGATTTCTTACGGCAACGTATGTGGTGCTGGTTGCCATCTGTTCCGTATGGATGGGCAAAAAGCTGCATCCGCTGATTGCGGTATCCATTGTCGGCTGTATTGCCGGAATGTATCTTTTGTGTATGTCCGGCGGATTTGCAGGGATTTATATGGGCGATGTGTGCGAGTTTTTGTGTGCAGTCGGTTTTATGTGTCATATTCTTACAGTTGAACATTTTGCAAAGGAAGACGGCATAAAATTATCCTGTATTCAGTTTGCGGTATGTGCTATACTGTCAGGTGTGATGATGCTTTTTACCGAAAATGTCGATTTTGCCGGAATATGTGCGGCAGGACTTCCGATTTTGTATACGGGTGTATTATCGAGCGGAATCGCCTATACCTTACAGATTATCGGACAGAAGTACGCACAGGCTTCGGTAGCTTCGATTGTAATGAGCCTTGAATCCGTCTTTTCGGTACTTGCGGGCTGGCTTGTATTACATGAGGTGTTAAGTCCGAGAGAACTGACCGGCTGTATGCTTGTGTTTGCAGCGGTGATTCTGGCACAGGTTCCGGATATGCTGAATCATTCAATAAATGAAAAAGGGTGAAAAAATGAAATATACATATTATCAACTGGGTATTATGGCGGCAGTTGTATCGTTTCTTGGATTCGTCGTTGAAAATATCTGGCTTGCCATGACAAAAGGGTATATCAATAACAGGAATATGAATGCGCCTTTTTTACTGGGCTATGGGCTGCTGATTTTGTTTATGTACGCGGTGTTTGGAACACCGGCAGCACTTAGAATGTTTGCAAAGGAAAAGGTGCGTTGGAAACGGTATCTGGTTTACTTTTTATGTTCATTTGCCGTTGTCTGTGTAGGTGAAATTGTGCTGGGCATTGTGGTGGAGGCACTTTGTCATATTGAATACTGGAATTATTCCAATATTCCGATGCATATTACAAAATATACTTCAATACCGACCAGTACGGCATTTGCGGCAATGATTACAATTCTGATGGGAAATGTATTTCCGGTTTTAATGGACGGAATCTGCCGTATTAATACGCAGTGGGCAAAAATCATCTGCGCCGTACTTTGGATTGTGATGGTGGCAGACTTCTTTATCAGCTTTGGACATATGATAAAAGCCAAAAATTTTTATTTAAAATGGAAAATTTTTTTAAGAGCGAAAAAGTAGCGGAAAAATGATTAAAGAAAGGACAGGCGGCTGTAAATATACAGTGCCTGTCCTTTTTTATTATGGACGCTGTCCGAGTCCGCCTTCTAATGTCAGGGTTTCGCCTGTCATGTACTTGAAGTCCGGAGAAGCAAGCTGTACGCATACGCGTCCGATTTCAAGTTCAGCATCACCGAAATGTCCTGCCGGTGGTGTATGTACATTCTTTTCAAAAGCTTCCGGATAAGCATTCTGGAACTGCTCTAACTGTGAAGTCCATGCTAATGGGCAGATAATGTTGACGTTGATTCCGTCTTTTGCCCATTCTGTAGCGGCAACACGTGTCAGTCCACGGATACCTTCCTTTGCAGCAGCATAAGCGCACTGTCCGTAGTTACCGAATAAACCGGCACCGGATGCGAAGTTTACAACAGAACCCTTTGTCTTTGCAAGGTATGGATAGCATGCCTTCATATAATAGAATGCTGCATAAAGTCCTGAATACAGTGCAAGGTTAAACTGCTCTGTTGTGTGGTCTGCTAAAGAAACACCGGAAGCAGAAGCCTGTGCATTATTGATTAAAACGTCAATCTGACCGAAAGTATCAATCGTCTGCTTTACAACATTTGCAACAACTGCTTCGTTGTCTGCAGAAGCGTTGACATCAGCCTGGATTGTAAGAACCTTGATATTGTAAAGTCTTTCAAGTTCTTCCTTTGCAGCGGCAAGCTTTGCTTCATTACGTCCGGTAATCACAAGGTTTGCACCTTCTTTTGCGTAAGCGGTAGCAATACCGTAGCCGATAGAACCACATCTTCCGTCACTTAATACGGCGCGGCCTGCACCGGTAATAATGGCGGTTTTTCCTGTTAAAAATCCCATAACCTAAATCTCCTCATATAATATTTTTAGATAATCGCATAAATATACACAAATCGTTTCATGTTTTAAATGAATAAGGATATTTATCACGACATATCTAACTTAATCATAACACAGTTAGACATTACTAACAAGGAAATTTATGTAAAATATAAGAATATGAATCAGCATGGAGAGTGAATAAAATCTGATAAAATGAATAAAATATAAATAAAGAATAATAAAAATGCAACATTTTATAAGATAATGTTGCATTCATATATATTAAATCGGAAAGAAGAAAAAATACTTTAGTCCTTTTTGATATTTTTTTTATTTTTTGTGCGGCATTGTATTCCAAAGTCAAAATTTGCAAAAATTTCGTCTTTTTCGTCCTGATTAATTCCGAGATAACGTTTGGTAATTGTATAAGATGAATGATTATAAATATCCATGAGCATAGCAGGCTGTGTGCCTTGCTTCCATGCGTGGTAGCCAAAGGTTTTGCGCAGGGAATGACAGCTGATATTATGGGAATGTGTAGTACATTCAGCAGCTTTCTGCACAATTCTGAATGCCTGCGAACGGTTGATTGGACGCTGCGGTGTAGTCCGTTTGGTAAAAATATAATCCTCCGGCTCAGGATTGCGTATTTCAAAATATACGATAAGAGAAGCTTTGACGTGTTGGTTTAGTGCAATGACATTCAACTTCTGTGTTTTTTGTTCATTGACATAAATATGGTCAAAAAAATGATGTTTGTTAAAATCATAAACCATGCGCCATTTCAGCTGTAAAATATCGCCAATTCTAAGTGCAGTATAAAGTCCCAGCAAAATCAGCGCCTGATTGCGTGGGTTGGGTTGTATTGCGGCATAATAATTCATAAATTTCTGTAAATCTGTTTTGTTTCTGATAGGTTCTGTTGTACTCAATGTTTTTTCCTCCTCTATAAATGAAAATACATCACTATCTTATAAAATGTTGCATTTACAAAGCAAAAATAGGGAAAACAGAAAAACAAGGAGATTTGTATGTTAAAGCTTACGTTAAGACCGGGTGAGTTTATTGATATTGGTGAGAATGTCCGGGTGATATTTTCAGGGGGTTCGGCAAATAACATTCATTTGCTGGTAGATGCACCGAGAGAAATCAATATTGCAAGAAGTTCAGCCGCAAAGAAAAAAGACACGACAGAACCGGGTGCAGGCAGATACTACAAGGAAAGTGGTATTTCTGATG